>Ga0209317_1003056_pt1 | contig 11109 bp, 7 predicted proteins | sample RifGroB2_FD_183994 | JGI IMG/M metagenome (GOLD analysis project Ga0209317, IMG submission 183994) | Soil microbial communities from Rifle, Colorado, USA - Groundwater B2 (SPAdes) (version 2) | ecosystem: Environmental > Terrestrial > Soil > Unclassified | place: Rifle, Colorado | collected...
GCGACCTTACCATGCAGGTGAACCAGATAGCCACTGCATCGGAAGAGCAGACCGCAACAACCAGGGAGATCACAAACAGTATTCATAAAATCAGCGAAATTGTGCATGCCACCTCAAAAGGATCCAGTGAAATTGCAGAGGAAGCCTCGGACCTGTCGCGAGAGTCTGTCGATCTGCGAAAGCTGGTAGGGCAATTCAGGTTGCCTGAAAAGGGGATGGACCGCAGAGCAATTTAGATTATGCTGAAAATCATAAGCTTCGTTATAATCTGTGCCTCGGCAAACTCGGCACTAACGTCGTTCAATACGGTGGTACATCTTGTGACTGCGTATCAACAACGGCATCCGATGCCGCGAGAGGGCTAAGGGCATGAGACGACTTTTCGAAAGTCAGGCTCCCGCAGAAGCCGTTCTGATCCGGCTATTAGCGGGAGCGGTGTTTTTGTCCGAGGGCATTCAAAAGTTTCTCTTTCCAGGCGAATTGGGTGTGGGGCGCTTCCTGAAAATCGGTATACCTGCGCCGGAGATCATGGCTCCGTTCGTGGGGATCGTGGAGATCGTCTGTGGGACGCTCCTTCTGATAGGGTTGCTGACACGTCTTGCAGCCTTACCTTTGATCGTGGACATGCTGGTGGCCATCGCCACGACCAAAATCCCCATTCTGCTGCAAAAGGGTTTCTGGAGCATGGCGCACGAAGCCCGCACCGATTGGGCGATGCTGCTGGGGTCGTTGTTTCTTCTGCTAGCGGGCGCGGGGCCGCTGTCCCTGGATGCGCTAGCGAAGAATCGCTTTGCACGCCGCAACAGAAGCCTTGATCTGTAAAGTTACCATGCTATGGTACGGACATCGCCTAATCATGCTGTCCCCTTACGGTCCCCTGATCACTCTCCCGACATTCCTAACCGGCGACAGTGCCAAGATTCTCTCCACTTCCCCCACGTCCCTTTACCTGTCCCCCCTCTTCTGCCCCAAACCGCAACTTTCAGTCCTGCCCCCGCGCGCCTCTTAAAAGTAGAGCAGCTGCAACACAGTTCACTCGGTAAATACAATCTTATAATTCTATGTGCGTCTTGGGGACTCGTATTAAGGGGGGGGCGCCTTTGAGATCCTTGAGTTACTTACTCTGCTAGCCTGGAAAAGCGACGGGATAGCAGAGGGCGGCCGAGTTTATCGACTTTCTGAAGGAGGCAGCTGTGGGGCCAGGCTTTGAAACTCTCAAGTTGAAGGGTGAGGATCGCCGGAACTTCAAAACTTCGAGGCCTTGGCCCCATTGCCCCTTCCGATTCCCGCCACAGCCACGAGGCTCAGAAAAGCCCAAGCGGGTCGCGGCCGCCGACTCGAAAGATTTGCTGAATCATTATTGCGGTTCAAAGTCACGTCACCTCCAGGGATTCGAACATGTTGTTCGGGGCAAGGTCGTGGGGCACCTTCTCGCTGCCGCGCGTCTTGGAGATCATAAATCGGGCGCATTCGCCGTAATTCCCCCTGCAGTATTTGTTCTTCAGGGATTCAGTGGTGCAGGGCATCTCCGTCAGCCCGTTTCTGAAGAAGACGCAGGAACTCAACAAGCTGCAGCGGGTCATCACCACCCCCTTTCGATTGGAATAACTGCTCGATCCTTAGAAAAAGGTTCTCCATGCGGAAAGGTTTGGTCAGGAAGTCGAGGCCCCGAGCTTCATCGCCCTTTTGGCTTCCTCGACCATGCCGTAGCCGGTCATCATGATCGAACCGCAGCGGGGCTGACGGGCCACGATCTCCTGAAGTGCGCGAGATCGCTACGAGGAACCTCGCGCCCCCGGCTTGGTTGAAGCCCGCGCTCTGTCAAAAAGAGCCCCCGCCCGGAGACGGGGGCTCATGAAGTCAGCATAAAAGCATTGTAGGTACGACTGGCCGGTTAACTTCTAGTCCACCTGCCATGGCCATGGCGAACCTGCCGCAGGCAATTGCTCTCCCGCGAGACTCGGATCAGTGTCGACCCCTTTGCCGTAAGGCTTGGCGGTATGCGGGTTGATCGCGCCGGCGATGCCTTTCTTGACCACCGTGTAACCATCCGCCCCTACGATAGCAGTGTTACCTGCATGGCAGGTCTTACAAATGTCGGACTTGCCATCGGCCGGGATGTAGTTCCCCTTCAGAATTATCCTGCCGTAAACCCTGCCCGCCTGAGTACTCTTCTTGTGCGGATCATGACAGGTGGTGCAGGTCACCGTGGTCCCATAGTGATTCCCGATCTTGATGTCGTACCACTGCTGGTGGTCGTCGTTGGAAGCGCCGTTGCCCAGGAACGGCTTGGTGGCGGTGTCGGCCGCAAGCCAGCTCGGCTTTCTGACGCGGTCGTTACCGTTGTTTCTGGGGTAGGCCGGACTCAACACGAACTCAAGAGACTCTCCCGGGTTGAACCAGGGAACGTCCTTTCTCGCAGTGGTTCCCGCTACGGTGGAGTTCCAGTTGCCATGGCATCTGCCGCAGATGTCGATCTGCTGGTCCTGTGTCAGGTCGGCGGGGTTCAGGGCATGGCCGTCCTGATCGACCGCCGATCCATGACAAGCCACGCAACCGATGCGCAGGTCGTTCATGGAGGAGCTCAGATCGTAGGGAGTCGCAGAGTCCTTGTAGCCGGCGGGCACGGCATCGGTGTCGTAGCCCGTTACATGGCAGCCGATGCAGGAGCCTTCCCAGGTCCTTTCATCGACACGTTCGCCCATGGAGCGGGTGAGGCCGGGATCCAGACCGTTGTACCTGATGTTCAGGACCTTGTTGCCGTAACCCTGCATCCATACGGCATACGCCTGCTTGTGATTGGAGCCGATCACGATGGTAATGTCCGCCACCCCGAAGGTTTGCTCGCTGAAGGTTACCGTCGGCTTTTCGGTCATTACCGCCCGGACGCCGACCTTGGTCGGATCCTTCGCGGTCCCATCTGCATTCTTGTTGCTCGGATGGATATAAGTGTACCTATTGTCGGTGATCCACTTGGCCGCTTCCGTATAAAGGGCGGGATTGGCGTTATAGCCGATAACGTATTCCTTGCCCACTTGGGCTTTCTGCGTGTGGGGCGTGTCCGCCCAGTCGGTGAAATCGGTGTGACAGAGCAGGCACTCGTTCGAGCCTGCCGCGACGTTGTGTCCCGCCGAGTTTTGCACGATCCTGGATTGACCGATGACGGGGTTCAACTGATCGGTATGGCAGGTTGAGCAGGAAGTGGCGGAGGTGCCGTGACTCCCGGCGTCGGTGAGCCCCTTGGCGAACCCTGCGCCTACCAGGTTCCCCACGTAGTGACATTTCTTAGCGCAGTCGCCGGCCGGGTCGAGCTTGCCCGCGCCCGGGTTCAGGGTCTGCCAGTTGTGGCTGTACCAGGCGATGGCATGCCCGTTCTTGTACACCACCGGCCGGACTTCCTTGGTTACCGGATCGATGAACACGTCATTGGAGGTCGAGGTGCCGTTCTTGGCCAGCTCGAAGTCCCGTGCCAGGCCGAACGAATGGCAGCCGATGCAGGCGACCTTGGTGCCCTTGGCGAAGCCGCCGCTTACATGCGCCGACACCCAGGGGTTGGCGTGCTGGTACTGGTTGACTTGGCCCGGGCCATGGCAGTCGGTGCAGTTGATGTCGCCCTTGGTCGCCCAGTTGTACTCCTCACCCGGGAGGGTGTGGATGTTGCCGCTCTTGTCCGAGGCGGTGCCGTGGCAGTCGTTGCAGGTCATGGCGGCGTGCGCCGTGTTGCTGCCGTTTGTGAGCGTCGATACCGAGCTGTACCCCGACATCACCAGTTCTGTGGCCTGGGGATGGCGCCTTACATAGGAGGCCTTCACCACCCCTACCGTGGTTTGATTGGCAAAGCCGCGCTCCTCGCCCTTCCAGTAGTAGGCGTTCTGGGCGGGGTTGTTGAAACCGGTGTGGCAGGCCTCGCAGACCTTCTCCGAGTCGGTGGCGAAATACGCCTTGCTGCGGAAGTCGTGGGATGCCACGTTGGTGGTCCAGTCCATCTTGAACTCGGTCATATTCTGATTCCAGCCGGTCGAGTCGCCCCCCTGGAGTTTGTCCCAGAACTTCTTGAGGGTGTCGGTGGTCGTGTTGAGTCGGCTGATGGTGGACTTGAAGTGGCAGGTGCCGCAGGTGGCGTGGCAGCGGTTGCAGTCGCCGTTGGCCCAGTTTTCGCCGATGTTGTACGGCTTTCCTTCGCAGGCGGTCGCGTAGGCCGTTAGAGCGGGGTCGATGTGGGCTTCGACCTGCTTGTAGATGGTTGCGTGCGGACTGCTTGCGAAGGCGCTCATGTTGGGATGGCAGGCGGAGGTTGAGCAGCTTCGGGAAGCCGCCGTGACGTAGTTCCTGGTATCCTCGCTGCCCGCGGCGATGTTGTTCGTGTTCGGGCTGAACGCGACATTCTGCTTCTCGCTGAACCGGGCCCAACCGCCGAACATCTTGGGCACATTGGCATGGCCGCCGTTGGCCAGGACGATGTCGGTGTGGCAGTTCACGCAGAGCAGGGCTTTGTGAGTGGTGGTCGCGTAGTGCGCACTGTCGACGTAGAGAGGCACGGTCTCGCTCGGCTTACCGGGAATGGTGATGGTCTTCGCCAGGGCCGGATTGCCGTGACAGCTGGCGGAGAGGCAGGTGGCGTTGGACGCGGTGGCGGTGATCTCGTGGGGGCCGCCGTTATTGGGGGTGTGACACCCGGCGCAGCTCGCCATGTCGCCGGTCAGGCCATGACCGGGGTTGTGGCAGCTGGCGCAGAAGTTGCCATCCTTGGCCACGTCCCTGGAAGACGACAGGTAGACGCCGCTGCTGTACCTTCCGAATCTGACGGAAGTCAGGGCTTGGAAGGTGGTCTTACTCACCGTCTTCTTGACCACGGGACCGGGCATGGTGACGTGGCAGGTTACGCAGTCGACGCCTTTTGCCTTATGCACGGATGCTGCCCATTTAGCGGGTACGGCAAGCACTACCGCGTTATGAGAATTGAGGTGGCAAGTGGAAGTGCAATTCTGCATCTCGGCCGTGTTATCTTTTTTGTAGTCAACCGTTACGGTGATCGCGGCAGTGATGCCGGTGATGGTCACTTTAACAGGGCCCCTGAACGGCAAGGTTACTGTGTCGCCGAATCTGTCGGTCAGCTTAACCTGAGCTGCGGGGAGCTGAACAGCGCCGGCTTTGGCGACAACGGTTTTAACGAAATTGTTGGAACCGGTCGGGGTTACGGTCAATCTGACCGTGCCATAGACGTCAGCAACCGGGTTGATAGGATAGATACCATTCGGGAGATAGCCAGCCTCGCCCGGAAGCAGATCGCTTGTGGTGACGACGAGAGCCTTTTTCTTGTAAGCTGCCACAACCGATCTTACCCTGCTGCCGTCTTTGGGAATGATGTCGACGGTCTGCGCGTCCGGGGTGAGGATGGTGATTTTTTGGCCATTGACGAGGATGTAATCGATCCTGTAGCCGTCAGCTGCGTCAACAAGCACGCTCACCGGCGTGGTGTCGAGGTAGTTCTTCACCAGGGGCTTGCCGACGGTGATAAAGGTCGGGTCAGTTACCAGGCCGCGCTTAACGGTAAGGTTGCCGCCAAGGTTCTGGTTCTGGATCTGCAGCTGCCAGGTTCTCGCTTTAACTTCGCCTACGCTTTCGACTGAGAACGTTGCCACCAGGGTCTGGGTCTTAAGCGGCGTAGGCTTCTCGAACTCCACCGTAACCGGTGCGGTCTGGTTGTCAGCCACAGTCACCGTCTGGCCGTTTTTGATCAGCGCTGAGATCTTGTAGCCGTCCTTCGGATCGACCACAACCGGCACAATGGCCGAGGTGGTGAAGTTGGAGTACACGGTGCCCAGATTGAATGCGGCCTTTTCACGCACCTTGATGGTGCCGCCGATCACGGGCAGATAGGTAAGCTTGCCGTCAACGGTTGTGGCATATGTGCCGAGGCTATTGATCTTGGTCGAAATCGAGTATGTCGTCGCGGCCCAAGACCAGAGCGCAGACATAACTGTCAGACAGACCAGAGTGACTAATCCTTTTTTGATCATCGAAAGTCCCCTTTGTAACCTTCATGTGGTTGGCTTTCCCTTCTCAGGAAACCGCCTAACCAGCAGAGGCGAAATTATGGAAGCAGTAAGTTCCCACTCATGGCATTAAAATCACTTGACGTGGCAGGAGAGGCAGATCAGAGACTGGGTCTGCCTGGCATACAGGAAGTAGTTCGGAGCACTCTGGGAACCGCCAAGACCATCCGGGCGGTTTGCCGGACCGTTTGTGTAATTATCCTGGGTAATGTTCTCTTTGTTGTGTACTTCGTGGCAGGTGGCGCAGGTCATGATGTTGCCGCCATAGAGGTTGTCGGCGATGGTCTTGTTGCTGCCTGCATCGAAGCGATCAACGGTGTTGTACAGGCCAGGAGTGGTACTTACCGCGTAATCCTTTGCGTATCCATTGCTGGAGGTGATGATTTCGGTGTCACCGGTAGTGGGATCTCCGTTTGCCGACTTGGAGTTACGGAATGCAGCGATCGCGTTGTAGTCGAACCCGATCGGGTGGGTGTTGCTCAGGTCCTTGGTGAGGTTGGCGCGGCCTATGCCGTCGGCGGTCGTGCCGAGGTTGCCGATGAGGCCTGCGGAGCCAGCAATCCTGCCGGAGCCGGCGGAGGCGAATGCGGAGCCGTGCTCGTCAACTGCGATGCTCCCGTCGTGGCAGCTCATGCAAAGTCGGCTCGGGCCAGCCAGCGGATCAACGATGTCGAATTCGCCGTCGTTGGAGTTGTTCGGTGTGGCCCAGGTGTAAGCGGTGAACTGGTCGTCCGGGGTTAGAGCGTGGTTCCAGAGCGGCAGGTTAGCAGACCCGTCAGTCACGACAGCATGGTGCGGGGTGTGGCAGTAAACACAGACTCGCCCCATCGAGTCTGCGGTATCATCCACCACAAGAGTCATGTCGTGAAGGGAACCGTTGACCCCTGTGCCGGCGGGAATACCGGCAAGTGCGGTACCTGCTGCAGCGAGACTACCGAGTGCTGCCATTGTTGCTAACACTTTTTTCATTTTTGCTTCTCCTATTGTTGATGGTTAACCAGCTTATCTGTCCTCATTGCGACTCAAGTTCAGCTTCCATGCCCCCCTTTCCGCCCTTCCGGCAAACATTAGTTTTTGCCTCCGAAAGGGTTAATGAAATTATATGAAAGGTTGATAGCAATTCACGTACCATGGCATGATTGCGTCCGCAGTAACTTCCCCGGGCCGGCCGCCGAGGGAAATCTGGCATGTCAGGTGTGGACGTTGGTAGGGACAGAAACCAGAGCTGATATCGCCGCGTGCAAATGAACATGGCGGGACGGGCCAATAGGCGTATGGCAGGCGCGAAACTACGGAATTTACGGAAATTCAAGGAAAAGAAAAAAACCGCTTCTGGATAAGTTCTCGTTAGGGATGAAACCGGGCGGCGAATCTGTGCTGAGGCAGGTTGAAGCGGGGAAGCAAAAAGCAAGAAAAATAGCTAATAGAGAATAGCTGATAGAGGATGGCTAATAGAGTATGGCTAATAGAGAATAGCTAATAGAGGATAGCTGGTGTAGAGCCTGGAGGACCGAAGGCTGGCCCGAGCGGAGATCTTGGCAACGCCTTTTCAGGGATGAAACCGATCAGGCATTTGGCGGCACTGGCTGCAGAGGGAAGGTCAACAGCACCGAAGTCCCCCGACCGGGCAGGCTCGTGATGTCGACCCTGCCGCCATGCAGGTCCATGATCGCCTTGACGATGGACAGGCCGAGGCCGGAGCCTTGGGGATCCATCTGCCGCATGGAGGCGACCCGGTAGAACCGGTCGAAGAGTTTGGGCAGTTCCTCAGCATCGATGCCGTAGCCGGTATCGCTCACCTCCACGGCGGCGGACCCATCCTCCGCCTGATGGGCCGAGATGACCACCTCTCCCCCCTGGGGGGTGTATTTCAACGCGTTGGAAAGGAGGTTGCTGACGGCCCTGCGAACCAAGACCGTGTCCCCCAGCATCGATGCCGTGCCGCGGCAGGTGATCCGCACCCCCTGGTCGTTGGCCACGGCGGAATAAAATTCCACGATTTCAGCGAGTTCACGGGCCACACCGATCGGTACCGGTGAGAACCCGAACTGGGCATTATCGGCCCGAGCCAAAAAAAGCAGGCTGTCGATCATGCGCGACAACCGCGCGTACTCCTCCATGTTGGAGCCGAGGACCATCTGATACTCTTCCGGCGTCCTGGTTCGGGACAGGGCGATATCCGCCTCGACCATTAGGTTGTTGATCGGGGTGCGCAGCTCATGGGCAAGATTCCCGGTGTAGTGGGACAACCCGGCGAAGGAATCCTCGAGACGATCAAGCATGCTGTCAAATGCGAGAGCGAACACCGTGAGGTCCCTGGGCCAGTGCTTGGGAACGATCCTTTCGTTGAGACGGCGCGCGGTGATCTGCTGGACCGTCCTGGTCATCCTTGAGAGCGGCAACAGCCCCCTGTGTGCGACGACGCCCCCTGCAACGGCGGAGACCGCCGCTCCGAGTAGAAGGACCGTGACAAGCTTCCTGCGGAACTGGCTCAGGAAGGCTTCCAGCGAAGTGACGTCCATGGCAATTTGCAGCACGCTCGCCTTGCCGTTGAACCCGCGAATCTCCGCCCGTACCGACCTGAGGATATAGCTTCGGCCGTTTTTGGCGGAGCGGTTCGCCTGTACCTTCTGGTCTCGGGGATTAAAGCTAGGGGCAGGGAAAGAGGTGGCCGGGATGAGCTGCTCCATGCCCGGGTTTTCCAGCAGAGTGTTCCCTGCGCCATCAAGGATGCGTACATAGTGCCTGAAACGCCTGCGGACCTGGTGCTCCAGCGAGAGCTCCGACTGCATCTTGGCCTCGCTGTCGGGCTCCCGCAGCATGGTCTGCAGCATGCTGATCTCGTCGATGACGTAGTTTTCTTTTCTCGTCTTCAGATTGTCCGCCACGTCCCAGTACACGACGCCGGTAATCACGGTGAGGATGAGTACGGCGGAGAACGTGTAATGGAGAGTCAGCCTGGCGGCGATAGACCAGCCGTAGGACGGTGTTTCCGCTGCCGCATTGGCTAGCTGCGCCCTATCTTTCTTCAAGGACATACCCCACGCCCCGCACAGCATGAATCAGCTTTATCTCGTAGGCGTCATCGACTTTCGAACGCAGGTTGCGCATATGGACATCGACGATCTTCAGGTCGCTGTTGAAATCCATGTTCCAGATCCGTTCCGCGATGCGGCTGCGCGAGAACACCTCCCCGGGACGATGGATAAGGAGATCGACCAAGGCAAACTCTTTCTGGGTCAAGTCGAGACGCTTGCCGCCGCGAAACGCCGAGTGTGCGAAGAAGTTTACCTCAAGGTCGGCGACCCGGAGCAGGTCAGGCTGCAGGACGGGGCTGCGCCGCAGGATGGTCTGAATACGTGCGGCCAGTTCCGAAAAGGCGAACGGTTTTGCCAGATAATCATCCCCCCCGAGTTGCAGGCCGGTAATTCGGTCATCCACCGCATCTCGGGCCGTGAGAAATATAACCGGGGTCGTTTTGCCGCTGTCGCGCAGCCTTTTGACCACTTCCCATCCGTCGATGCCCGGGAGCATCACGTCCAGGAGGATCAGGTCGTAATCCCCCTTCACCGCGAGCGCAAGGCCGCCGATGCCGTCGGATGAGACATCCGAGACGATGTTGATTTCGGCCAGTCCATTCTTGAGATGCCGCGCCGTTTTTTCCTCATCCTCAACGATCAAAATACGCATTGTTCCAACCTCTCTCAGACTCCCAAGTCCACCCGATCCGGAAAGGTTCAGGGGAGCCGTCTTTTAACTTTCGTTCAGCACAGCGTCGATCTTTAGCTAATCGCTACGCATCAGCTCCCGCCGAATATGCAAAAAACATTCCGCGTCGCTCCCGCCGCGTCTGCGACTCCCCTCCTGCAGCCAGCATTGCGCGGCTAAAAGACCGACGGTTTGATGAGGAACCGAGAAAGGCGATCACCCTAGGGAAAAATCACTGCATATTCACTTGTAGTGACGACTTTGTCAATCTATTTGCAAGGGGGCAGCGGCTAACACTTGGGGGGCGAAAGGGGCGGGGTCGGACCAAGGCAACATACTGTGGTTACGCGATAAAAACCGAAAATGGCCCTATATTCCACAGGTAATCTCGCAGGTATGAGCCAACCACAGCTGATAGTTACTGCCTTCACAACGTGGCATTCGCCAGCCATCCCGCCGCCCCGCTCCCCGCGACCACCAGCCAAGGCGGGAGCCTCCAGAACATGAGCGCGACAAGGGCCACCAGTGCCAGACCGAAGTCCTGCGGCTGACGGATTGCGATTATCCAGACCGGCTGATAGAGCGCTGCCAGGAGCAGGCCGACCACCGCTGCGTTGACCCCGGTCAGAGCGGCCTGAACCCGCAGGTTGCGGCGCATCCGCTCCCAAAACGGCAAGGCCGCAAAGACCAGCAGAAAAGAGGGCGCGAAGATGGCCAGGAGGCAGATCATGCCGCCAATCCAACCGGAAGGCCCGCCGCTCATGGACGCCCCGAGGAAGGAGGCGAAGGCGAACAAGGGGCCGGGCATGGCCTGGGCGGCACCGTATCCGGCAAGGAAGGCTTCATTGCCGACCCAACCGGGTGGGACTACCTCTGCTTGCAACAGCGGCAGCACGACATGACCGCCACCGAACACCAGGGACCCCGCTCGGTAAAAGGCATCCACCATCGCCACGGCCCGACTCGGCACCAATTCGGCCAAGACCGGCAAACTGGCCAGCAAGGCAAAAAAAAGCGAGAGCCAGACAACCCCCGCCCGGCGTCCGACCGCGACAGGGAGCGGGTCGTGGTGTTCGGTGGCCGGCGCGGGCTTGAACAGCAGCACCCCCCCGAAGCCGGCCCCAATGATGACGCCAACCTGTCCCCACACAGACGGCGCCAGCAAAACTACACAAGCCGCAATCGCCATGATGGTGACACGCAGCGCGTCCGGGCAGAGGTTCCTTGCCATGCCCCACACCGCCTGGGCGACCACGGCGACCGCCACCACTTTCAGACCGTGCAGTGCACCGGGATCCATGACGTCGCCGTAGCTTGAGATACCCAGCGCGAACAGGATCAGGGC
>Ga0209317_1003057_pt1 | contig 11105 bp, 17 predicted proteins | sample RifGroB2_FD_183994 | JGI IMG/M metagenome (GOLD analysis project Ga0209317, IMG submission 183994) | Soil microbial communities from Rifle, Colorado, USA - Groundwater B2 (SPAdes) (version 2) | ecosystem: Environmental > Terrestrial > Soil > Unclassified | place: Rifle, Colorado | collected...
GCATCAACGCTGACAGGCAAGATGTGGGCAGAGAATCCCATGATAAAGCCGTCTTGCCGGTGAATCCCGTCCGTTGCCGCTATACTCCGGTCTGTGTCAGGTTCCGTATAGATCAGAGCCAGGCGCGACACGCGCCCGAACCCTGCAGCTTCCGCAATCACCGCGTAAGCGTTGAGCTGGGTCCGATACACGGGCAGGAGCCTATCCTGCGCTTGTGTGAACTTCGCTGTCTTGTAGTCGCCGATCAACAGCGAACCATCACTCAATTTGAACAACGCATCCGGCGCGCCGGTCAACAGGATGTTGGTCGCTTGATCCACGGTCAAGAACTTTGAGTAATGCGGGGGCTCAATGTAGCCGACGACATCGCCAAGCTCTGAGAGCCACGGCGGCGGGCTTCCGTGGCGGTCAAACCATGTGTGAACCGTGTTCTTGCTGTACGAATCGATGGAGCTGAAGATTCCAGGGAAAATTTGAAACGGCAGCCCGGCAGGGGCTTTCCGTTGAATCCAAAAGCAACGCGCGCAGAAATCGGCAAGGGCAACGGCCCCGAGATCTTTGCCCGATATTCGTAACTGTTCCATGCGCTTGAGCTGGATTTATTCCACGCGCAGTACCGTCCGGGTCGGACACGACAATCCAGATCTATCCCGGACAACAGTCATGCCTGGTGATGGCCGGGTAATCTGTAGGTTAGCCGTGTCCGGCAACGTCTGGTGCCAGACGCTCTTGCTGCGCCTTATCATGCAAGAACTCGGGGGAAAAGTCAGCCTCGTTCTCCCATACGATAGTATGAAGCTCGGGGTGAACGACAAACTTCCTGAAAAGATTGACGTCCCTTAAGGGCTCGAAAATAGGGCCAGAGAGCTCCTCTCGGAGATCTATTTCCCCCTCCACGCCGTCATTGAACTTGACCCAAACAACAAAATCCCTGACATATTTCGCGTCGATCAATCTGTAATCCATGGCTCACTCCAAAGGCGGAATCTTTTTCAGGGGATAGCGCTGGCCGGCAAGTCGCCAATCTTCCAGCAAGTCCCCCTTGTGCAGCTCCCGCCATTCCATTACATGGGCAAGGGCTCGTCTAGGAAAGCTTCCCATAACAGCGCCGCTCTCGATCTCAACCGTGATATGGTGTCCGCCGTAATAGGCGTGAAAGTGCGGCGGCCCATGTTCCCGATAGAACATTGCGATCACGATCCCAAGAAACCGGCTTATCTCCGGCATGCATCATTCCCAGTGCGAATCTGCCTTCCGACCGTTGGCTCTACTATACTACACCCCTGGCATCGCCTGTTTCAATCTAACTCCCAAAACCGTCGAGGAGTTTCAGGGGATCGCCGCTCAGATCTTAACTCCTCCCGGCCGCCCGTTCGACCGCGTTACTTCAGCGCCTTCCGTAACAACTTGATGGCGTTGGCCGCGTCGTCGGCGTTGTCGAAAGCAAAATAGCTCACGCTTCTTCGCCCGAGGGCGGCTGCGGAGAGGCCGCGCAGATTGATGCCGGCGTCGGCGAGCGCGCGGGTCATCTTAATGCCCAGTCCCGGACGGTCCGGGCCTTCTACACGGACCGAATGCAGACTGTCAGTGGTATTGAGCCCGGCCTCGCTTGCGGTGCGCTGTTGTTTAGTCCCTTTGACCGGCGTAAGGAAAACGACTCCTTTGTCCGGATTTCCAGGAGTGCGGCGGGAGATAATAAACTCGAGGCTCGCTCCGGCTTTAGCCAGGCTTTCCAATTTTTCCGCCAGCCCGCCCGGGCGGTCATAGATCTCTCCCACCCACACGTCTACTTTACGAACAGAATACGGCATGGTTGCACCTCCTTATTTGGGATATCGTTTATGGGAATTCTAGGCCATTTAAGGGAAGAATGACAAGGGGAAAAACAGCCCAACCTAAAGTTTTTCGACTTTTCATTTGCCCGGTTTGGAGCTAAATAAGTTCTATGCTCATTGACACTCACGCGCACCTAGACGGATACGGAGAGGAAATCCAGCTCGCCGTCGGACAGATCAAGGACCACAGAATCCTCACCATAGCCGTGTCGATGGACCTTCCCTCCTATCAGCGCAATCTGGAGATCGCTGAGACGTGCGCTCTGGTGCTGCCAACCTTCGGCGTCCATCCCAAGAGGGCGCCGCAATATGTCAACCGTCTCAATGAGCTGGACAAAGCGATCGAACAAAGCCCGATGATCGGAGAGATCGGCCTGGACTTCCACTGGGTCGAAAACTCGTCGCAATACCCGGCTCAGAGAAAGGTTTTGGGCTATTTTTTAGCCGCAGCGAGAGAGCAGAGAAAGATCGTGAATCTGCACACCAAAGGGGCTGAAAAGGAGATCCTATAGTAGCGGTAATAAATAACTTGACATTAGTAACGGTTTGGATATAAACTCCATGCATGAAACCTCTGAAAATTTCCCATTCGGCAGTGACCTCCAAGGCGTTGCTGCGCATGGCCGACTCGATTCCAGGGGCTTGGATAGGCATCCGGATCGCCGGCCTGCTGCTGCTTTTGTCGGGATGGAAATCGACCGCCGTCAGCCGCTTGTTCGGGCTGAGTCGCCAGGCGGTGGTGGACTGGATTCGCAAAGCCAACCGGCAGGGACCCGACAGCATTTACGATGTTGCGCGTTCTGGCAGGCCGACCCGATTGGACCGCGTGGCCCAAGACAAGCTGGAGAAGGCACTGGCGAAGTCGCCAGAAGAGTTCGGCCTGCAACGAAGCCACTGGGATGGCGTGGTGGTGGTCGAGTTTTTGCGCAAAGAATGCAAGGTCGAACTCAAACCCCGCCAAGCGCGAAACTGGCTCAAGCGGCTGGGCTTCGTCTTGAAGCGTCCAGTCTATCGCTATGTCCAGGCCAGCAACAAAGGAATTGTCCGTTTTCGGCGCGGGCTGAAAAAAAACTCCACCGAATCCTAGAGCAAGGCGAGAAAGCCTTGTTGGTCTTTGCCGATGAGAGCGGCTTTTCCCTGCATCCCAAGCTCGGCCGGGTCTGGGCCAAGCGAGGCCGCCAACCCACGGTCCCGACCACCAGCCAGCATCGCAAGCGATTGAACCTCTTTGGCTGGGTAGAGCCGTTGAAGGGCTGGCATGGCTTGTTTCGCTGGCCCAAGGGAAACACCGAGGGCTTTTTAGCATTTCTAAAATACCTCTGCTATCGAGTGCGCAAAACGAAAGTCTATCTCTACGTTGATGGGGCTTCCTGGCATAAGGGCTGTCGAGTTAAAGAGTTCCTCAACACCCATCCCAATATCGAAGTCGAGTACCTGCCGCCTTATCATCCTGAGCTGAACGTCCAGGAACGCGTGTGGCATCTGATTCGTTACGAAGTCACCACCAATCAGTACCACGCTACCGTCGATCTGATCGAACAGGCAATCCGTAAACGCCAAATGCACTGGAAGACCAAAAAAATAAAAACTCTATGTACAGTTAATTAATGCCGTCACTATAAGTTACAAACTTTTCACTGCCTCCTGCGCGAAAATGTGTTGAGAAAGAAGGTGGATATTTGCTACTGTTTTGTTAGCGGAGGGGGTATTGATGAAAAAGAGCTTTGTTCAGGCTTCCGAGCTTCGCGATCTTAAAACATTGGCTTGGATTCCACCCGAGAGGATAGATTTGTTGAGCCGCCACCTGACAGAACTTAAGCTAGGAAAAGGCGAGGTCCTCTATCATCCGGGTAGAATAGCCAAACATCTTTACTGCGTTCTTGAAGGAACGGTTGGTCTCTCTCTGGCAGGTAGCGAGGGTCGTCTTCTGCGCCTTTCGCTCGTGACGCGGGGGGAGTTCTTTGGCGTAAGCGCGTTTGTGCCGGGGTGGTGCCGGGTAAGCCAGGCTGTAGCGCTTCGAGACTCGCGGGTGGGAAGGATTGAGGCCCGGACTCTTGTTACCGACGTGTGCGGTCTCCCGTGGGACGTCTTTACTGCTATTATTGAGAGCACGCTGAAGCCTTTGCTCCAAGTTTCGCTACGGCGCGCGCTGTTCCTCGTGGAGAACCTAGTCGATCGAGCGGCCTTGATGCTTTGGGAGTACGCTAGTCATCCCGTGGCGGAACAAACTATGGGGGTTTTGCCACTGGCCCTTACGCATGAGGAGTTTGCCGCTCTGGTGGGCGCTTCGCGCCCTCGCGTCTCGCTTGCTCTCAGGGAACTGGAGCATAGAGGGCTTTTTACCCGCGAGGGAAAGCAAATCCGCGTCCATGAGAAGCGTTTGCGTGCTTATTTGGAGGGCAAATATGGATATCTGTAAATCTCTGTCTTTTTTGCGTATCCGCAAAAACTTTCTGGCTATTCTTGTCAGTCTTGGCAAGATCGCCTTCCCCTTAATCAAAAATAGACAAAACTTCCTGGCACAGGTATTGCTAACTATCCCTGGTTGTAATAGGGGGAACCGCTTTTACAGCGCCCATTGAAAGGAAGGGTCTTAACATGGAAAAAGTACTTGTTGTCGAAGATCATCCGGATATGCGAGAGCTTCTGATCTGGCAGTTGGAGTTGATGGGTTTTCAGGCCGTCCCAGCCAGGAACGGCAAGGAGGGGGTGGAGAAGGCGTTGCAAGAACAGCCGAATCTTATCCTTATGGATATTATGCTGCCCGGAATGGACGGGTGGGAGGCTACCCGCGCTCTGCGCGCTAACCCCGAGACCCGGGACATCCCCATAGTGGCTGAAACTGCCCTTTTTCGTGAGTCCGATCTCAAGACCTGTATTGAAGCGGGATGTAACGATTATCTCGTTAAGCCGTTTACCTACCAAGAACTCCAAGAGAAGATAAGAGGATTTATGCCCACTCCAAAAGCTACGATCCACTAAGCGGCGCGCTTTTTCTTCTCGGCAGTCAAAAGAACGACTTGTGGTTTCACTAGCGCCTTAAAGTCTTTGTATTTGAGTCTTACCGTCTGCTGGTGATTGCCCGCGTTAAAAAAGATGGTTTCATCCTGCTCCAGGGCGGGATCCACATAGACGGGGAGCCCGAAAAGTTCGCCAAACGGGGGCATAGCGCCGATCTCGCATTCGGGAAAGCTCGACGCGAACTCGTCTTCCGTCGCCAGGGTAGCCTGCCTGCATCCCAGCGAGCTCTTGACCATTGCAATGCTAACCAGTTTGCTTGCAGGGACTACTGCCATCACAAGAGAGCCGTCCACTCTTAAGATCACCACCTTGGCCATCTCCCTCCCCGGAATGTGCTGGCTCGCCGCAATCTCCTGGGCCGTATAGGCCGAGGGATGATTATAAACCTCGTAAGAGATTTTTGCCTGATCCAGGATCTCCTTTAGTTTTCTCAGTATTGGCATAGGGATCTCCTTTCTAGCTTGATGGCCACCATTAATTGAAAACTCTATTCAGCCAGGGAGCAAGAACTGTGCCCTCTCTCTCTTCTTAAGAAAATAAGGAATCAGCATGTGGCTATTAGAGAATTCTTCCCACCATTGCCAATTCAAGCTAATTTATTTTTCATATGTGCGAATGGCGCGTAATACGTAATGCCAAATCCAATGAAAAACCTTGAGTTTTGGGCAAACTTTCTCGTGATGTAATGGCATGAAATGTGCTGGGCATACAAAAGGAGGTCGTTGGATCGAGCCATCGCCGGGGGAAAGCTGTCGGAGGTCAGGAAGATTAAGATTCCACTGCAACTGACGTTGCGTAATATGCCTCCATCGGAGGCGATTGAGGCTCATATCAGAGAAAGAGCAACTAAGCTGGATGCGTTTTCCGATAGGATCATGAGCTGCCGGGTGGTAGTGGAGGCGCCTCATCGTCACCACCACAAGGGAAAGCTCTACCATGTGCGCATCGACATGACAGTACCGGGCGGAGAACTCGTAGTAAATCGTGAACCGAGCAAGCATGCCTCACACAAGGATGTCTATGTGGCGATCCGGGACGCCTTCGGTGGGGCCCGGCGAAAATTGCAGGATTATGTGCGCCGTCAGCGGGGCCAAGTAAAGTTGCATGAGCCCACTCCCCTTGCTCGTGTTAGCAGATTGTTCCCGCAAGACGGCTTTGGTTTCCTGGAAACGGCGGACGGGCGGGAGATCTATTTTCACCAGAACAGTGTACTTGGGGGAGGCTTCGCCCAAATGCAGGAAGGATCGGATGTATACTTTGCTGAAGAAAAAGGTGAAAAGGGTCCTCAGGCCAGCACCGTGAAGCTTGTCGGCAAATAGTTCGTTCGATAATACGGACCATCTTGGCCCGGAGGTCTTTACGTCATGTTCCAAGAGGTGATGGTTTGCCTGGACGGCTCCCTGTTTGCGGAAAAGATCCTTCCCTATGCCCAGGCGATCGTTGGCGCGGCGGGAGGAAAGTTGAGCCTGCTGCGAGTGGTCGCGAATGAAGGGGAATCCGCGGCCGCGGAGAGCTATTTGCAGGATTGCGGTAGGCGCTGGGGGGCGGGAATCAAGGTGAAGATAGCGCGGCTGGACGCCGAGAGCAGCATACTTGAAGAGTTAGGCAAAAACCCGGGTGCGATTGCGGCCATTACGACGCACGGGCGCAGCGGATTGTTCGAGGCCCTCATGGGCAGCGTCGCCTTGAGTGTCATACGAGGCACGCGCAGGCCTGTGCTTCTTTATCGCCCGTGGGCTGCGGATAAGGCCGCTGAAAAAGACAAAGAGATTAAGATAAGCTCAGTCGTCGCGGCCATAGACGGCTCTGAGTTTTCGGAAAACATCCTTCCTTTCGCGGCGGAGACGGCGCGCGCGCTAAGGGCCAAGCTGGAATTGGTGCAGGTATTGCCTCCTCAGGGCAGCGAGGAGATCTCGGCGGAGTTAAAGGGTGATATTCTGGAATCTTCCTATGTCCGCAGGCAGGCAGAGACGACCGGAAGGGGGTACAACCTCGAAGTAGACTGGGATGTGCTCCATGGCGATCCGGGAAAGGCCATCTGCAACCATGTCCAGGGACGGGATGACGTGATCTTGGCGATGACCACTCGCGCTCGCGCGGGACTGGAGCAAGCCGTTTTTGGCAGCGTGACCAGCGAATGCGTGCGCAGGGCGGGGGTCCTGCTCCTGGTTTACTGGCCTAGACAATAGCTGAAGCAAAAAATAGATTTCAAGCAGAATTTGCCATGAGGGGTTCTGCGCTGGGGGTCAACTCTTTCCCCTTCCATTCCATTAGCCCCTCTCGCAGGTAGGATGGATTGATCCCCAGGATCTCGCAGATATTCTCAAAAGAAAAAATCCAATCGCTGTTTTTCTCCAAGATCCATTCCTCCGCATCGCGGAATAAAGCCCTCCCTTTAGTATCCTTTGCGTGCACATACTTCTGGAAGCAGGCAACGGCGTCTTCCAGCACTGCCAGCATGAGTCCCTCTTCTCTCTCACGCACGCTTTTTTTAAACAAATCATCCAGGAATTCCTCATCGACGTTGACAGCGGACTGTTGATATATAAGGGCAAGAGCGTTCTTCATAGATAGGGCTCGGTTTAGGCAACCGCCGCGGCCTTTTGGCTCGACTTCTCTTCAGGCCTAAAAGGGACAGAGAGGACCGGGCACGGCGCGTTCCGGACTATATTTTCTGCCACGAATCCGCCGGACGCTTGAGCTTGATAGTTCCTTTCTTGCATCGAGATCACGATAAGATCCGATCCCTCTTTTTTGGCCCACTCGACGATGCTTTTTTCCGGCACGCCCAGTTCCACTTTTTCTCGGATTCTAACCCATGGGATAAGATCCGAAAAATGCTCGTTGAGGAATCGCGCCAGGGCGAGTTGGTAGCTCTTTAGAAGACGATTGGCCTGGCGAAAGGTGAAGTCGCTAATTTCCCCTTCTTCAAGCTCTTTGAAGTAGTGCACAAGCTCTTCGTTGTTCACGACGTGATAGACGGTTACTTCAGCTCCCAGGGCCCTGGCCAAACTGAGGGCGTAGCGGACTGCCGCTTGCGAAGGTTCAGATAGGTCTGTCGGAGCGAGAATTATTTTTATCTTATCCATTAATGCCTCCACTCTCATGAATGGCGGAAACCGCCCGCTGCAAATGGATCCCGCATAAAATGTGCCAACCTGAAAGTAAGAGAATCCTAGCGAGATGCCAGGCAAAGCATTTACCGCCTTTGCACCATTGCAATTGCCGTTACCCCGGATTCGCAATGGTGACAAAATCTATTGTCCTGCCGAAGCTGAAATGAAGGATATTTTCTGGCATAAGCATTGCTTCTCTTTTCCACTACGGTAGCAAAAACAACGTGTCGAACGATTTTCACACTTCAGTTCGCTGCGGAATAGTACTCGCCGCTGGAGAAGGGGAACGGCTCAGGCCCTTTATCCACCGAATGCGAGGCGATGCGCTCCCAAAACAGTACGTTAACGTCGTCGGGACTCGCTCAATGCTCGAGCATACCTTATGCCGTGCGGAGAGAGTTATATCGCCGGAGCGCCTCTTTACAGTCGTCAGCCGGGATCATCTGCGCTATCCGGAAGTCAAGCGACAGCTTTCAATCTGCGCGAGCGGCACCGTAGTAGTCCAGCCTCAGAACAAAGAGACCGGGCCGGGGATTCTTCTGCCGCTGATGCACGTTTACAAACGCTATCCCGACTCCGTAGTGGCGGTCTTCCCTGCGGACCACTTTATAGTCGAGGAGGCGCTCTTCATGGCTCACGTGGATCTTGCCATGCGTGTGGCCGAACGCCGCCCCTCTTGCCTTGTCCTTTTGGGAATGGAGCCCAGGCTCCCGGAGCCGGAATACGGTTATATCCTGCCGGGGACAGAGGTGGGCGATCTGGCCCCGTTGGCGGCCGTGCGCAAAGTCTTGGGGTTCATAGAGAAGCCGGAGCCCCGCGCTGCGCGAAGGTTGTTACGGAAGGGCGGGTTATGGAACACGATGGTCATGGCCTTTAAGGTCAAGACACTACTTGATTTAGTCCGGGGGATTGCGCCGTCACTTTACCTTTCCTTTACACGGATTTGTGAAGCCATTGGGACACGGGATGAGGCACATGTGGTGGAAAGGGCGTATCGGAGTATGGAGGCGGTGAATTTCTCCCGCGGGCTGCTGGAGACACTTTCTTTGAAGCATAGCTCGCCCTTGTTGGTTCTTCCGGTCCGGGGTGTGTTGTGGAGCGATTGGGGTTCGGAGCAACGTATTGTGAGAATGCTCAGCAACGCGGGGCACCTCGAGCGCCGTCACAAGATCTCTGCAAACGGGCTATTCAGTAGCCCGAATTATCTGAGGATGGCCGCCGGCGGTTCGGGATGATTCATCCGTCGTTACAGTCGGATGGTGACGGGAATATCAAATATGGCTAAGAATCCACCCCCTTATCTTTCCGAATCGACCGTGGGCGACCAGGCAGTCCGAAAAGCTCGCGTCTTGCCTCGACCAGTTCCCTCTTTTGCCCGTGAGGAGATAGCCATGAATCAAAAGGCGCTTCAAGAACAGATTGCCGCCAAGGCTTATGAATTGTACGAGAAAAGAGGCCGGAGCCACGGGAGAGATTTTGAGGATTGGCTTGAGGCAGAGCGGTTGGTGCTTGCCGAACTCAAGTCCCAATTGGGCAGGCAGATTTCTCAGCCGAAAAGACGAACGCGTCGATCGAACAAGGGATAAATTACCTGTCCTATGCTGAAGCAGGATAGATCGGTTTCCTTTCCTTTGCGACTATCCCACGAGGTGGACCGCCTCTTTGACGAGCTCATCCATCGTCCGTGGGGAATTGCCCGCGAGCTGCAGGGATGGAATCCCTCAATCGACCTCTACGAAACTTCAGAGGCGTTTATCCTCGAGGCGGATCTTCCCGGAGTAAAGGGAGAGGACGTAAAGGTAGAGGTGAAGGGGAGGGAGCTCATATTACAGGGCAGGCGCTCCATGGAACAGAGCTATAGCGACGAGACGTTTCATTACCAGGAGCGCTGCTGGGGTGATTTTGTGCGGCGGCTGGTGCTCCCGGAAACCGTAGACAAGGACAAGATTAAAGCTGAATTTTGCGACGGAGTTTTGCACGTAGTCCTGCCGAAGATGAAACAAGAGAGTAAGGGTAAAGGGAGCAAGGAGTGATCGACAGAATCGCCGCAGCGAAAAAAGAGCCGGAGAAAGTCGCGGGGCTGAAAGGAGCGAAAATCGCGCGTGAGCTTGACGCCGAGGAGCTGCGCTTCGCGGTAACCCTTGACAGCGGGTTTACAACGACCGGGGAACTGGCTGCTGTGCAAGACTTTGCCGGCCAGGAGCGGGCGCTTGCCGCATTGGAACTCGGCCTTGGAGTGATGGGGGGTGGTTTCAACATTTTCGTATCCGGTCTTGCCGGCGCGGAGAGACTACAGGCCTTGCAGCGGTGGGTAGCGCAGCGAGGCTCCGCCTTTCCCACCCCAGGGGACTGGGTTTACATCCATAACTTTCAGCACCCGGATGCCCCCCGGGCTATTTATCTTCAGGCGGGAGAGGGGATTCACTTAAAACAGAAGATGCGTGACCTGGTGAAGGGCCTGAAAGAGGAGCTGCCCAAAGCATTTCGCCAGGAAGAGTTTGATAGAGAAAAGGGGCTGCTCAGAGAGAAGTACGCTCGCCGCGCCCAAGAGATGAATTCGCAATTTGCAAAACTTGTGCGGGAGAAGGGATTCCGGCTGCATGCCGGACCCGGAGGCGATGTCCTTTTTATTCCTCTGGTAGACGGCAAGCCGCTCAAGAGTCCGGAGGAGTTTTCTCGCTTAAGCCCGGAGGAACAGGGGAAAATCGAAGAGTGGCAGGAAGAACTGGTGGCAGAGATGGCGCAGATGGCGAGCAGACAGCGAGAGGTCATGCGGGAGATGGAAGCGGACATTCGCCAGGTGGAGCGGCGGTTTTGCGACAAGCTCCTGAGCCCGCTTATTACCGGCATTGAGCGCGAGATGGAGAATGAAAAGGTCAGCGCCTACCTTGCCGAGGTGCGGGAGCAAATCCTGGATAATCTCGAAGATTTCAAGGAGGGCGTCGCCGCCCCATCGCCTTTCCCGTTTGTTTCTCAGATGCGCGAGCGGGATCCATTTTTGGAATACGAAGTGAACGTAGTAGTGGACAACTCCCAGACCCAAGGGGCGCCGGTAGTGGTGGAAAGCTCGCCCACGTATCTGAACCTCTTTGGCACCATTGAGCGGGTGGTAGATCGCTTCGGTCGTGTCGTG
>Ga0209317_1003058_pt1 | contig 11105 bp, 8 predicted proteins | sample RifGroB2_FD_183994 | JGI IMG/M metagenome (GOLD analysis project Ga0209317, IMG submission 183994) | Soil microbial communities from Rifle, Colorado, USA - Groundwater B2 (SPAdes) (version 2) | ecosystem: Environmental > Terrestrial > Soil > Unclassified | place: Rifle, Colorado | collected...
GGCGGGCGGCGGCCCGGCGGCCTCCGAAGAAGACCTTGTGCAGGCTCTTCAGCGCCGCCTCGGCGTTCGCCGCGGGCAGGCGCAGGGTTACGGCGCCGGCCGAGCGGCGCACCGCGGCGGCCCCGGCGCCGGCGGCCGTCAGCGCGGCGGCGGCGTGTTCGCGGCCGAGACCGCGGCCAATGGCCGAGACCAGGACCGAGTCGCCGTCCTTCATGGAGGAAAGACAGGAGACGCCCGAGCCGGGGACCGCGGAGGACACCAGGGTGCCCTGCTCGTCGTGGAAAGAGGAGCGCAGGTGCAGCGCTATCCCGTGGCGGCCGGCATACTCCACCGCGCGCAGCTGCCGCACTTCCGTGCCCAGCCGCGCCAGGGTTATGACCTCGGCGTAGGTGAGGCGGCGTATCTTGCGGGCCTCGGGGACTACGGCCGGGTGGGCCGTATAGATTCCTTTGACGTCGGTGCGGAACTCGCAGAGCTCCGAACCCAGGGCCCGGGCCAGCGCCACGGCCGTGAAGTCGGAGCCGCCGCGGCCCAGCGTGGTGGTATCCCCGGAGCGCGTCGCGCCCTGGAAGCCGGCCACTACCGGGATCCGCCCGGCCCGCAGTTCGCGCTTCAGGCGCCCGGCGTCCACGGCCAGGATGGCCGCGGCGGAAAAATTGTCGTCGGTGAGTATGCCGGCCTGCGCGCCGGTCAGCGAGACGGCCCGGCCGCCCTCGGCGTCTATGGCCATGGCCATCAGCGCCGCGCTGAACTGCTCTCCGGCCGCCAGCAGCGCGTCGCCCTCCCTGCTGGAGCGCTTTTCCCCGCCGGTCTCGGCGGCCAGCGCCAGCAGGTCGTCGGTGGTGTCGGCCGGAGCCGAGACCACCGCCACGGGGCGCAGGCCCCGCCTGAGCGCGGCCAGCACCATCGCGGCGGCCCGGCGTATCTTGCCGGGGTCCGCCAGGGAGCTGCCGCCGAATTTAATGATTATCGTCTTCATGAAAAATAGGGACAGCGCCCTATTTTCAGACCATCGTCGCGGTGACGCGGATGATCTCGGCCAGCGTGGTGGTGCCGGCGCGGGCCTTGAGTATGCCGTCCATCAGCAGCGTGCGCATCTTGCCGGTGCGGATGGCGGTGCGCTTGATCACGTCGGTGGGGGCGTGGTCGAGGATGTGCTTGCGGATCTCCTCGTTCATCAGCATCAGTTCGAAGATGCCGGTGCGGCCCAGGTAGCCGGTGTTGCGGCACTCGGGGCAGCCCTTCTCCACCTTGTAGGCGGCGCCGGGCTTGAGAATGAGCTCCTTGACTATCTTCCCCTCCTCGGGGTCCATGTTCTTGATGAATTCGTTGACGACCGGCTCCGAAGGCGGCGCGGCGTTCTGCGAGCACTTGGGGCAGACCTTGCGCACCAGGCGCTGGCTGACCGCGCCCAGCATGGAGGAGCCTATCAGGAAAGGCGGTACGCCCATCTCGAAGAGACGCTCGATGATGCTGGCGGAGTTGATGGTGTGTATGGTGGTGAACAGCAGGTGGCCGGTCAGCGCGGCGCGCAGGCTGATCTCGGCGGTGTCGAAGTCGCGGATCTCGCCTACCATGATCACGTCGGGGTCCTGGCGCAGGATGGTGCGCAGGCCCTCGGACCAGGTAAAGCCGGTCTTGGCGCTGATCTGCGCCTGGTTGATGCCCTCGAGGCGGTATTCCACCGGGTCCTCGAGGGTGATGATGTTGATCATCGGGGTATTGATGTTCTTGAGCATCGCGTAGAGCGACGTGGTCTTGCCGGAGCCGGTGGAACCGGTGATGAAGAAGATACCGTACGGGTTGCGTATCAGTTTCTTGATGAGCGTCAGCGCGTCCTGGTCGAGGCCCACCTGGTCCAGGTCCAGGCCGAGCTGCTGGCGGTCGAGCACGCGCAGCACCAGCTTCTCGCCGTTGACGGTCGGGAACGAGGAGACGCGCACCTGTATGGCGCGGCCGGCCAGCATCTTCTGGAAGCGGCCTTCCTCGTTGCGGAAAGACGTAGGGGGTTCGGGGTCGAAGCCGGCCAGCACGCGGATGCGCTGGGTGAGCGGGATGTCTGCGTTCTTCTGGGCGAGCAGCATGTCCTGCAGGATGCCGTCCACGCGGAAGCGCACGCGCAGGTTGGCGCCCTGGGATTCTATGTGCACGTCGCTGGCGCGCTCGCGCACGGCGTGTTCCAGGATGAGGTCGCTGAGTTTTATGGCGAGGTCTATGCCGGGGGCCCGGCCTTTGGCTTTAACTATCTCGCTGTAGCCGTCCTCGAGGGTGCCGGAGAGCAGGCCCTGCGCCGGTTGCGCGGGCTGCTGGTTCTCCCCGTCCTCTTTGTTTCCCCAGAATGCCATAGGCTTGGTTCTCCTGACCCCTGCGCCGCCCGTGAAAAGGCGGCTGAACGACATGAAAAATTATAACAAAAACAGCTTACTTGTAATCAACCTTGAGAATGGCCAGGTGCTTTTCGCCGCTGGGCAGGCGCACCTTCACCGATTCGCCGGCGGAGGCCCCCAGCAGGCCCTGGGCCAGCGGGGAGCTTACCGAGATCTTCCCCTCGGCGGGATCGGCCTCGTCGGCGCTGGAAAGGGTGTAGACCAGTGTGGCCTTGGTGTTCTCGTCGCGCATGGTCACGGTGGCGCCCAGGCGGATGTTGTCCTTGTTCACCGCCATGTTGTCCACGATCTTGGCGGAGCGCAGGCGCAGCTCCAGCTCGCTGATGCGGGTCATCAGCTGGCTCTGCTTTTCCTTGCCGTAGATGTAGCCGGCGTTCTCTTTGAGGTCGCCCTGTTCGCGGGCCTCGTTTACCTCTATGTTGATCTCGTTTTTCTGGCGTTTGAGCTCCAATAGCTCCGCCTGCAGCTTTTCAAAGCCGTCTTTGGTCAGGTATACCTCTGTCATGTGTCCCCCGTCCGAGTACGCCCCCGTTCTGCCGGGGGCCCTTTAATACAAAACCCCGTCCCGCTGCTGCACTGCTGTCTGGCGGGACAGGGCTTGCGTGCTGAAATCTGTGGCACCGGGAGGTCTCGAACCTCCGACCTAGCGCTTATGAAACGCCCGCTCTAACCCCTGAGCTACGGTGCCGTAAAATCCATGGCGGGCAGGTTTCATCACCGGGGGCCTTGGGCCTTCGGGTGAACACGAAAAGTATATCAAAAACCCAGTTGTAAAGACAAATTTTGTTTACTACAATTCTCGTGCTAGGTCCCAATCTCGGCGGTCAAAGGGGTTTAAAATGTCCGATATCAAAGTATCCAAGGAAGAGCTGCTCAGGAAGGCCAACAAGCCGGCCGAGGACGCCATGCAGCTGCATCCTTTCTATAAAGGAAAAGTGGAAGTTTCCCCCAAATGCTGCATCCGCGACATCAACGATTTCGCCATCTGGTATACCCCCGGCGTGGCCGCGGTCTGCAAGGACATACAGGCGCACCCGGAGAAGGTCTACGAGCACACCAATAAGGGAAACATGGTGGCCGTGGTTTCCGACGGCACCCGCGTGCTGGGCCTGGGCGACATCGGCCCCGAGGCCGGCCTGCCGGTGATGGAAGGCAAGGGCCTCATCTTCAAGTACCTCGGCGGCGTGGACGCCTTCCCCATCTGCCTCAACACCAAGGACCCGGCCGAGATCATCAAGACCGTGCAGTACCTCGCCCCCTCCTTCGGCGGCATAAACCTCGAGGATATCGCCCAGCCCAAGTGCTTCGATATCCTCGACGAGCTCCGCCGCACCATGACCATCCCGGTCTGGCACGACGACCAGCAGGGCACGGCCACCGTCTGCCTCGCCGGCCTCATTAACGCCCTCAAGATCGTCAAGAAGAACATAAAGGACGTGAAGATAGTCCTGTTCGGCGCGGGCGCGGCCAATATCCGCATCGGCACGCTGTACATGCACTACGGCGCCAAACCGGAGAACCTGATCTACGTGGACTCCAAGGGCACACTGCACAAGGGCCGCGCGGACCTCAAGGACCACCGCGAGAAATGGCATATGTGCCAGGTTACCAACGGCGGTCAGATCGTGGGCAAGCTGCCGGACGCGCTTAAGGGCGCGGACGTGCTGAGCGCCGCCTCCACCCCCGGTCCCGACGTTATAAAGAAAGAGTGGGTGGCCACGATGAACAAGGACGCCATCTGTTTCCTGACGGCCAACCCCATCCCCGAGATGTGGCCCTGGGACGCCAAAGAGGCCGGTGCCCGCGTGGTAGCCACCGGCCGTTCCGACTTCCCGAACCAGGTCAACAATTCGCTGGGCTTCCCCGGCATCTTCCGCGGCGCTCTCGACGTGCAGGCCAAGACCATCACCGACGAGATGTGCGTGGCGGCCGCCGAAGCGCTGGCCGGTTACGCGGTGACGTCCGGCAAGATGGGCGAGGATTACCTCCTGCCGCACATGGACGAGCCGCAGGTGTACATAGAAGAGGCCGTGGCGGTGGGCCTGAAGGCCATAGAGCAGGGCATAGCCCGCAAGAAGCTCACCGAGGGAGAACTGCGCGCCAGCGCCGAGTTCCTCATCAAGCGCGCCATCAAGGACGTGGAAGTGCGCCAGGCCAGCGGCATAGTGAAGCTGCCGTAACCCCTGCGGCTGGAATGAAAAGCCCGGGCGGCCCCGGGCTTTTTCATTTCCCGCGTAACAAGGGCGCAATAGTTTTGCCGGCCTAGCGGGCTACAATATAACACGGGCGCGGCCGCGCTATAGCGCCGCTCCGGAGGAGGCTTTATGAAGAAAATTCTTTTACTGCTCGCGCTGGCGCTGACGGCGCCCGCCGCCGCCGCCGATATGAGGAGCGTGTCGGCCGAGCAGGCTAATATACGCAGCGGCCCCGGGGCCGCTTTCGAGGTGGTCTGGGCCGTGGGAAAGTATTACCCGCTGGAGGTGCTGGACCGGGAAGGCAACTGGATCCGCGTGGGCGACTACGAGAACGAGGAGGGCTGGATCTACAAGTCCCTGCTCTCCAAGGTCCCGGCCGTGGTCATTATCTCTCAGAAGGCCAATATCCGCAGCGGCCCCGGCATGGAGCATCCCGTGGCCTGGATAGCCGAGAAGGAATGTTCGCTGAAGGTGCTGGATATGCGCGGCGAGTGGTACCAGGTGTCCGACGGCGAGGAGACGCTGGGCTGGATACACAAGGACGTCACCTGGGGCTTCTCCGGCAACTCCGAACTGGAGGAGAGCAGCGGCGAGCTGTGAGCCCCGCAGGCGATAAGAGAAAGGCCCGGTCTTGCCGGGCCTTTCCCTTTGTCCGCGCGGCTACAGGTGTATGAAGTCCTTGCGCCCGCTCTCCAGGTAGAGGGCTATGAGCAGGTAGTCGCGCAGGTGCCGGGTCAGCAGGAAGTTCTCCCGCACATGCTCCCGCCCGTTCTCTCCCAGCCTTTTTGCGTAGGCCGGCTCGTGCAGCAGGCGCTTCATCCAGTAGGCGGTGCCCTCGATAGTGCGCGTGAGGATTCCGGAATACTTGTGGGTGATCTGCAGCGGTATGCCCCCCACCGCGCCCGCTATGACGGGCTTGCCTTTCCACAGCGCCTCGGAGACCGTCAGGCCGAAGCCCTCCTTGAGCGACTTCTGCAGTATGATCGCCGAGGCCCGCTGTATGGCGTTGATCTCGACGTTGCTGGTGGGCGGCAGGCACAGGACCATGATGTCGGGGTTCCCCTCGGCCGCCGCCCTGGCCTCGGCCAGCACCTCGGCCCCTTCCGGGTCGTCGTCCGCGCTGCCCCCCACCAGCAGCAGGCGCGCGGTAACGTGGGGCTGTATCAGCTTGAAGGCGGCTATCACGCCCAGCGGGTCCTTCAGCCGGTCGAAACGAGACACCTGCGTGATCAGCGGCTTGTCCAGCGGGATCTCCAGGCGCTTCATTATCGCAGAGACTTCTTCCCCGGAAAGTTCCTTGTTCTTGTCCGCCAGCGGGTCTATGGACGGCGGCACCTGGAACTGCTTGACCGGCAGTTCCTGCGAGAAGGCCGGCGCCGAGATGACGGCCGCGTCGTAGCGCGAGACGTAGCCCCTGAGGAAGTTCCAGACGTCGTCCTGGCGGTTGGACATGTCTATGTGGCAGCGCCACACCCACTTGGCCCCGGCCGGTTTGCGGTCTATCAGCCCGGCCGGCTGCGGGTCGTGGATGAGCGCTATATCGGCGCCCAGGTCCAGCGTGTCCATGTTGGCTTTGAGCGTGTCGCGGTACAGCTGGAAGTCGGCCGGCGTCAGCTCCTGGCGCGTGCCGTGTATGGCGTTGTGGAACTTCTTGGTGACGGCGTAGAAATCCTCTCCGCCCTTGATCAGCTCCCAGCGGGGCCGCAGGCCCAGTTCCGTCATCATGGGCAGCATGCGGTTGAGGATCTCCGCCACGCCGCCGCCGACGGCGGTGGAATTGACGTTCAGGATGGACTTGCCCTGCAGGCGCGAGGCGATGACCTTCAGCTCCTCAATGGCCGCGGCTCCGGCCGCGGGTATGTAGTCGTCTATCTTAGACATTGGAGGCCTCCCCGAGACGTTTCTCGATGATGCGGATGATGCGCCGGCGCAGCCCTTCCAGCGTGTATGAGTAAGGATCGAGCCGGGAGATCTCCCGCCCCACCTCCTCGTCGCCGAACTCCTTCCTGAACCAGTGGGAGAAGTCGTCCACGCCGTAGGGCGGGCGCAGCCTGGCCTCGAAGACGTGCAGGTACAGGCTCGACGGGTTCACCGCGCGCAGGCAGTCCAGGAACGACGCGTAGTCCGAGGCGGAGCAGGAGGTGGGCAGCGAGAAGCGTATGGCGCGCATGAAGTGGAACTCGCGGCCCGGGGCCACCGTGCGCGCCGGGCCGGGGTTCTCGGCCAGGTGGCGCTCTATCATCTTCACGAAGGCGGCCCGGAGGTCGCCGAGGGAATTGTAGCGGACTATGTCTATGGACGTAAGCTCCTCGCCCAGGCGGTCGGCCTGCACGGTGTTGGTGACCCAGTAGGCGAAGTCGTTGGCGCCTTCCGGCACCAGGTGGTGGAACTGCTTGATGAAGCGGTGGGTGTGGTAGTAGATCACCTCGTCGTCCGCCTGCTTTATCCCCTCCAGCAGTTCGTTGATGTTGAAGGCCTTGCGGCCGGTCACCTCTGCCAGCGTCAGCCTGTTGCGGAACCTGAACGGTTCTTTAGCTTCTTTCATGTTCCCCCCCCTTCCCGCGCCGCGGTCGCGAAGCGCAGCAAACTCAGCACGTCGGCCTGGGCCGGCAGGAAGTATTCCGCCGCCGAGCGGGCCTTGCGCCCTACCCGCACCGTAACGCCGCGCGCGGCCAGCGCGGCGAACATGTCCTCGTCGGTCAGGTCGTCTCCCACGGCCAGCGCGGCCGCGGCCGCCAGTTTCCGGCCCAGCCGCAGCACCGCGTCGCCCTTGTGCGGCGCCCCTGCCGGGCGCAGCTCGAAGACCTTGTGCCCGCGGCTCCAGCTCAGGCCGGTCTCTGCCGCCGCGGCCAGCGCCCGCATGCGGGCGAAGAAACCGGCGCGGTAGGCCGGCTTGAGAGCCCGGTAATGAACGCTGACCGAGAAGGTCTTGTACTCCACCAGTATCCCCGTGCCCTCAGGGAAGCGCTCCCGCAGGTCGGCCGCGGCGGCCGCTAGGCGGAGCCGGGCGCGGGCCGCGCCGGCGTCGCGCCAGGCCAGTCCGGGCCCCTGTATCTCCATGCCGTGGTTCCCGCCGTAATAGAGCCGTCGCAGCCCCACCAGCCTGCGCACGTTGGGCAGCGCGCGGCCGCTGAGGATGAAGACGCTGACGCCGGGGCGGGCCGCCAGCGCGCGCAGGGCCGCCTTGAACTCCGGCCGCAGGCTGGCCTGGCCCGGGGTTTCGGCCAGGGCGGCCAGCGTGCCGTCGAAGTCCAGCGTGACCAGCAGTCTGCCGGCCGCCAGCCTGGCGGCTATCTCCGGAGCGTGCTTCCAGAACGGCTTCATGTCAGACCCCGGTGAAGCTGTCCATGCGCAGCTTCATCAGTTCCTCCGTCAGGTTGGCCGCCCATTTGTAGATGTTGTTGTCGTGTATCTCCTGGCGCATGCGCGTCATGCGCTCCTCCACCTCGGCCTTGGGCATGACGAGGGAATAGTAGATGGCGTCGGCCATCTGCTCTATGTCGTAGGGGTTCACGATCAGGGCGTCCTTCAGGTCGCGCGAGGCGCCGGCGAAGCGGCTGAGTATCAGCACGCCGCGGTGGTCGTCGCTGGCGGCCACGAACTCCTTGGCCACCAGGTTCATCCCGTCGTGCAGCGATGTGACCAGGCAGGCGTCGGCGATCTTGTAGTACTTGGTGATCTCCTTGTGGTCGTGGTGCTTCTCCAGGAAGACGATGGCCTTCCAGTCCTTGGCCTTGAAGCGCCAGTTGATGCGGTCCACCTCGGCGTGCAGCTCGGCGAGGAAGCGGTGGTACTGCGGGATATGCGTGCGGCTGGGCGCGCCGATCTGGATGAAGGTGAACTTTTTGACGTAGTCGGGGTACTTCTCCAGGAAGCGCTCCACCGCCTTCACGCGCTCCAGCATGCCCTTGGTATAGTCTATGCGGTCCACGCCCACGGCGATCTTGTCGGCCTTGATGCCGAGGTCCTTGAGCACGGCCGCGGCGTCCGGCTTTTCCGGCAGTTGTTTGGCCTCCCTGTCGGGCTGGGTGAAGTCCACGCTGATAGGGAAAGGCTTGACCAGCGTGATATGCCCTTCCTTCTGAACCGAGAAGTGCTCCCAGTCTATGCGCGACTCTATGGTACGGTCTACGGTGTCGAGGAAGTTGTTGCAGTAGAACTGCGTCTGGAAGCCGATCAGGTCGGCGCCGAGCAGGCCCATGACCAGCTCCTTCTGCCAGGGGCAGATGCCGAAGGTCTCGGGGTTGGGCCACGGGATATGCCAGAACACCGCTACGCGCGCGTCGGGGCGCGCCGCCTTGATCATGCCGGGCAGCAGCGTGAAGTGGTAGTCCTGTATCAGGACGGCCGGTTCTTTCACGCCTTCGATCTCCTCGAGCACGGTGTCGCAGAACTTCTTGTTGACGGCGTAGTAGTGCTCCCAGTCCTCCTTGCGGAAGATGGGGCGGATGTGGGCGATGTGGCACAGCGGCCAGATGCCCTCGTTGGAGAAGCCGTAATAGTAGCCGTCCTCCTCCTCCTTGGAGAGCGCGACGCGCCGCAGCGTATAGGCCGGTTCCTCCGGCGGCACTTTCATGCGGTTATGCTCGTCGGTAACTTCGAAGTCGGCGTCGCCGCTGCCGTGGGCTATCCACGTGCCGCCGGCCGCTTTCAGGATGGGGTCCAGCGCCGTCACCAGGCCGCCGGCCGGGACTATGGCTTTTATCTCCTTGCCTTCGCGCAGGTGCATGTACGGCTCGCGGTTGGAGACGACGAACAGCGGGCGCCCGTCCATCTTCATCTTTATCAGTTCTTTCAGGCGCTCCGGCGTCCACAGGGATTCCCCCTCCTGCCGCAGGCGGGCCTCCTTCTGCGCGGCGTTCCGGGCCGCCTGCAGGTTCTTGGCCAGCGTGGTGGCCTCTTTGGCTATCGGCGCGAAGATGTCCCCCTTCAGCGGCGGCGTCTGTCCCTGCTCCTCGCCTATGCGCAGGCGCTTCATCCAGTCGGCCATCTGCGCTATCGGGTCCACCAGGTTCCAGCGTACTACCAGCAGCGTCACCAGCGAGATCATGATCATCTGGGCCAGCAGGCGCAGCAGCGTGCGTTTCCAGATGCGGAAAAGTTCGTAGTCTATGTGCGAGACATTGGTGAGCAGCGCTATCCTGGCTTTCCGGGACTCGCCGAAGGTCAGGTCCACCGGGTAAAGGAAAACCTTGCGGTCCCCGAAGAGGAATTCCCCCTCTTCGCCGGCGGCGAGCAGCCGGGCTGTCTGCTTCTCCCTGCCCGCCAGTTCAGGGGCGATCGCGGAGGAGACGGCCAGCGGCGCGCCGTCCTCGGCGTAAACCGCCAGGCCTTCCAGACGCTTCTGGCTCTGCAGCCTGTCCGCCAGTTTCTGCAGCGCGGCGTGGTCGCCGGTTTCCAGGTTGTGGCGCGCGCTGTCCCTGAAGCTTACGGCCAGCAGGGCCGACTGCGCCCTCACCTCGGCGTAGAGTTTTACTTTCTCCTGGCGGACATGGAACCAGGCCGAGACCAGCGCGACGGTCACCACCACCACTATCAGCGAGACTATCAGGCGGAGGGTAATTCTCATGATGAACTCCTTTAATTAAGAACCTTGAGTGCCAGGAAATAGGCCGCGAGCAGCGCCGCCCCCGGAGGCAGGGCGGCCAGGGCCCATTCCCGGCTCTTTATGCCGAGCGCGTCGGCGCTGATGATGTTGGGGATATTGCCGGGGATCAGCATGCCGCCGGACACCAGCAGGCTGAGCGTGAAAGAGAGTATCTGCTCCCGCCCCATCGACGGCACTATGCCGGCCGCCGCCAGCGTGGCGTTGTCCAGCGCGGCGGAGGCCGTGCCCAGCCAATAGAGCTGCCAGTCGCGCAGGGCCGGTATCAGCCTGTCCGCGGCCGGGGCCAGGCCTGTTCCCAGAAAGACCAGCGCGGCCACGAAGAGATATACTTTGCCGGCCCTGAGGAAAAGCCCTCCGGTGCTCTCCGGCGCGTCTTCTGGCTTCCGGCTGCCGCGGTCCCCGCGCCCCAGCGGGCCGCGGTAAGCGGCCAGCGCCGCGGCGGCTATTATGGCCGGGGTTACCCAGGCGCCCAGCAGGCGAGCCAGCCAGAAGAAACCGGCCTCATGCGGCGGCCCCTGCAGTTTGGAGGTGATTATCGTGGAGAGCGGCTCGCCGATAGGCGTAAGGGCCGCCCCAAGGCCTATGGCGTAGCAGCCGTAGACGGCCAGCTTCACGCGCGCCGGCCGGTCCAGGTCCATGCGGCGTATGACCTCGCAGAGCAGCAGGGCGGCGATGATGGCGGTAAGCAGGCTGGAGAGGAACCCCAGCGCGGCTATCAGCGCGAAGACCGAATGGCGTAGGCCGAGTTTCTCCTCCAGGAGGCCTACCCCGCGCCTGACCCCGCTTTTCCCCGCCCTGAACAGGAAACCGGCGGCGAGCACGGCCGCGGAGATCTTGAGCGGCTCGGCGGCGGCCTCGCGCGCGGCGTGCCAGCTCCAGAGGCCGGAGACCGTCATCGCCGCGGCGCCCATCAAC
>Ga0209317_1003059_pt1 | contig 11101 bp, 9 predicted proteins | sample RifGroB2_FD_183994 | JGI IMG/M metagenome (GOLD analysis project Ga0209317, IMG submission 183994) | Soil microbial communities from Rifle, Colorado, USA - Groundwater B2 (SPAdes) (version 2) | ecosystem: Environmental > Terrestrial > Soil > Unclassified | place: Rifle, Colorado | collected...
TGCTCGCCGCAGAGGTGAACGAGATGGCCGGCAAGCTGAACGAGATCATGAACAAGGTGGCACAGAACAGCCTGGAGGTCGCCTCGGCGGCAAACCAGCTGCACTCCACCTCCGAGCAGATAGCGACCGGCGCAGAGGAGGTTGCGGCCCAGACCGGCACCGTCGCCACCGCCAGCGAGGAGATGGCCGCCACCTCTTCCGAGATAGCCCAGAACTGCTACATGGCCGCGGAGGGCGGGAAGCAGGCGACCGAGCGGGCCCAGGCAGGTGCCGCGGTGGTCGAGCAGACCGTAAGGGTCATGAGCCGCATAGCCGAGCAGGTAAGGTCTTCGGCGTCAACCGTCGCCGGCCTTGGCGAGCGGAGCGACCAGATCGGCGCCATCATCGGCACCATCGAGGACATCGCCGACCAGACCAACCTCCTCGCCCTGAACGCCGCCATAGAGGCGGCGCGCGCAGGAGAGCAGGGGCGCGGCTTCGCGGTCGTGGCCGACGAAGTGCGTGCCCTGGCCGAGCGCACCACCCGGGCCACCAGGGAAATCGGGGAGATGATCAAGACCATCCAGTCGGAGACCAGGGGAGCGGTAGGCGCCATGGAGGGAGGGGTCAGGGAGGTGGAAAACGGCACCAGGGAAGCGGCCAAGTCCGGCGACTCTCTGCAGGAGATCCTGAGGCAGATCAGCGAGGTGACCATGCAGGTGAACCAGATCGCGACGGCCGCCGAGGAGCAGACCGCCACCACCGGCGAGATCACCAACAACATCATGCAGATAACGGAGGTGGTCCATGACACCTCGAAAGGGGCGAACACCTGCTCCACCGCCGCCAGCCATCTGGCGGGACTAGCCGAGGGGCTGCAGCGCCTGGTAGGCCAGTTCAAGCTCTCCTAGACAAACCCCTCGCACTCCCCCCTCCCCCGAAAGGCGAGGGGGGAGTGGAGCGACGATCCTCAGTGTTGCGCCCTCCGCACTCCCCCTCCCCCCCGCCCCTGCGCACCGGTTTGAACCCCAGAAATCCCTTTACAATTAACAGTCGGTTCTATATCATTCATGAGTTAACCTCCGCGTGATAAAGGACAATATGGTAATCGAGCACATACGTAATTTCTCCATCATCGCCCACATAGACCATGGCAAGTCCACCCTGGCGGACCGCCTCCTTGAATACACAGGCACCGTCTCCTCCCGCGAGAAGCAGGACCAGTTCCTGGACAAGATGGACCTGGAACGGGAGCGCGGCATCACCATCAAGGCGCAGACGGTCCGGCTCAACTACCGTGCCGACGACGGCAAGGACTACGTCCTGAACCTGATCGACACCCCGGGACACGTCGACTTCACCTATGAGGTCTCCCGCTCCCTCACCGCCTGCGAAGGCGGCCTCCTGGTGGTTGACGCGTCACAGGGGGTCGAGGCGCAGACGCTCGCCAACGTCTACCTGGCGCTCGACTCCAACCTCGAAGTGTTCGTGGTGCTGAACAAGATCGACCTCCCGGCCGCCGAACCCGAGCGTGTCAAGGCCGAGATCGAGGAGATCATCGGCCTCGACACCCACGACGCTGTGCTGGCGAGCGCCAAGGAAGGGATCGGCACCAAGGAGATCCTGGAAGAGATCGTCAAGAAGATCCCCCCTCCCCAGGGGGACCCGGACAAGCCTTTGAAGGCGCTCCTCTTCGATTCGTGGTACGACCAGTACCAGGGGGTCATCATCCTGGTGCGCATCGTGGACGGCACGCTGAAAAAGGGCGACAAGATACAGCTCATGTCGAACCGCAAGACCCACGAGGTGCTTAAGGCGGGCGTGTTCTCCCCGGAGATGAGGGAGGTGGCCGCGCTCACCGCCGGCGAGGTCGGTTTCATCATCGCCGGCATCAGGGACGTCTCCGACGCCAAGGTAGGCGACACTGTGACCCTCCTGCACAACCCCTGCGACGCGGCGCTGCCGGGTTACAAGGAGGTGAAGCCCATGGTCTTCTCCGGCCTGTACCCGATCGACACCTCGCAGTACGAGCAGCTGCGCGACGCGCTGGCCAAGCTGAAGCTGAACGACTCCTCCTTCTCCTACGATCCCGAGACCTCGCTGGCGCTCGGATTCGGCTTCCGCTGCGGCTTCCTCGGCCTGTTGCACATGGAGATCATCCAGGAGCGCCTGGAGCGCGAGTTCAACCTCGAGCTGATCACCACGGCCCCGACGGTCGTGTACCGGGTGCACAGGGCCGACGGCACCATGATCACCATCCAGAGCGCGAACCAGCTCCCCCCGACCCAGGAGATCGCGTACACCGAGGAGCCCTTCATACTCGCCTCGATCCATGTCCCCAACGACTTCGTGGGCGGCATCCTGGCCCTTTGCGAGGAGAAGCGCGGGGTGCAGCGCGAGATCAAGTACCTGACGCCGACCCGCGTCATGGTGGTCTACGAGCTGCCGCTGAACGAGGTGGTGCTCGACTTTTACGACCGGCTCAAATCGATCACCAAGGGGTACGCCTCCCTCGACTACGAATTGCTGGACTACCGTCAAAGCGACCTGGTGCGCCTGAACATCATGATCAACGGCGAGGTCGTCGACGCGCTCTCCCTGATCATTCACAAGGACAAGGCGTACTACCGCGGACGGGAACTGGTCTCCAAGATGAAGGAGCTGATCCCCCGCCAGATGTTCGAGATCGCCATCCAGGCGGCCGTGGGCGTCAAGGTCATCGCCCGCGAAACGGTCAAGGCGATGAGAAAGGACGTTCTGGCCAAGTGCTACGGCGGCGACATCACCAGAAAGCGCAAGCTTCTGGAGAAGCAGAAAGAGGGGAAAAAGCGCATGAAGAACGTGGGCAACGTGGAACTCCCGCAAGAGGCGTTCCTGGCGATCCTGAAGGTGGAGGGGTAGCCGCAACCCGGAATGGCTGACGCCTTCCCAGCATAAAAAAGGGGACTCATATAGACATGGAAGATTACAAGAACGTCTGCAACGACAAACCGGCCCAGTCCGCAGCCAAGCCGGCCAAGCCCGCCAAGGCAAAGCACATCGTCCGCGAGTACGCCGAGTCCATCATCATAGCGATCCTTCTGGCGCTGGTGATCCGGACCTTCATCGTGCAGGCGTTCAAGATACCTTCGGGATCCATGGAAGACACCCTGGCCATCGGGGACCACCTGCTGGTCAACAAGTTCATCTACGGCTCCAAGATCCCCTTCAGCGACGGCCGCATCCTGACCATCCGCGAACCGCAGCGCGGCGACGTGATCGTATTCGAGTACCCGGAGGATCCGTCCAAGGACTTCATCAAGCGGGTAATCGGCGTCCCCGGCGACACCGTCGAGATAAGGAACAAGCAGGTGCTGGTGAACGGGCAGGTGTACAAGAACCCGCACGAGGTGTACAAGGAGCCGGGGATCATACCCAAGGAGATGAACCCCAGGGACAACAGGGATCCCATCACCGTCCCCGCCAACAACTACTTCGTCATGGGGGACAACAGGGACCGCTCCTACGACAGCCGTTTCTGGGGCACCGTCTCCAAGGAAAAAATCAAGGGTCTTGCCTTCATCAAGTACTGGTCCTGGGACAAGGAGAAGTTCCGGGTCCGCTTCGGCAGCATCGGCAAGCTGATAGACTGAAAACCCGTTCTTCGTTCCGCCTTAACCAAATGAAATCCGAAAGGGCCTACTGGAATTCCAGAGGCCCTTTCGCTTTCTCCCCCCTTGCCGCCCGTCGGACCCGACCGCATCCACCGGTGCGCCGCCTCTTCCCCCACGGATACGAAAAGCCCCTGCCGCGGAAGGCGACAGGGGCTTTGTTTTTGAACGGGGAACGTGAACCGTCGGGAGGGCCTTACGCCAGGTCCTGCACCGCCTTGTAGATGATGTCGAAGAGCTCCGGGATGTCCTTCTCAGCGATGCAGGAGAAGGCGATGCGGAGGTCGGTCTTGGTGATGGAGATGGCGCCGACACCGTATTTGTCCAAGAGGTGCACGCGCAGCTTCTCGGCCTCTACGGTCTTCAGCTTCAGGCACATGAAGTAGCCCGAGTTGAACGGGTAGTAGTCCCAGGCGCTGCCGTACTTGCCGCTGTCCAGGACCTCTTTGGTCTTGAGAGCGCGCCCTTTCATGATCTCGAACTTCTCCTCCTTCTGCTTGAGGAAGTCCGGGGAGCGGAGCGCCTCGATGACGAAGGTCTGGGAGGGGTGCGGGCAGTTGGAGATGCGGGCGCGGATGATGCCCATCGCCTTCTTCTCCAGCGCGTTGATGACCGGCGCGTTCTCGTAGTCGTTGCCGTCGGCGAAGGTGATGAAGCCGGTGCGGAAGCCCCAGACGAACTCCTCCTTGGTGGCGCCGTCAAGCTTCACGGCCAGGATGCGCGGGTGCAGGTTGGCGAGCTTGCCGAACAGGGACTCCTTCATGCAGTCTTCGTAGAAGAGCCCGAAATAGGCGTCGTCGGTGATGGCGACCACGTTGCACCCTTCCTCGGCCACTTCCTTGATGGCGGCGACCAATGCGTCGCCTTCAGCCTGGGTCGGGGTGTAACCGCTCGGGTTGTTCGGGAAGTTCAGGAGGACGATTACCTTCCCCTTCTCCTCCGCGGAGTTCCTCAGCTCGGCCTTGAAGGCATCGACGTCGTAGCCGCCGGTCACGGTGAAGGTCGGGTGCTTCTTCACGATGGCGCCTGAGCAGGTACCGAAGGTGAGGTTGTAGTTGCCCCAGAGCATGTCGGGGAGGATCAGGTGGTCGCCCTTGTCGACGAACATGTCGGAAACGATGGAGAGGCCGTGGGTCAGAGCGTTGGTGACGATCGGGTTGCTGAAATGCTTGCCGGCCTGGCTCGGGTTCTCGCGCAGCATCTTCTCGCGCCAAAGGGCGCGCAGCTCTGGCTTCCCTGCGGGAGGAGCGTAGGGGTAGATGTCCTTCGGGTCGAAGGCCGAGAGCTTGTCCTGGATGCAGGAGAGGAACATCGGGCCGCCGTTTTCGGTGGCGATGCCGATGGTGGCGTTGTATTTGTGGGCTTTTTCCTTGGCTTCAGCCGACTGGGTCAGGATACCTTTGGGGAAGAAGAGGTTCTTGCCGAGATCGGACAGCATCTCCAGGACATGGGGGCTGTGCTGGGCTAGAGACTCGTTTAATTCCGCGGCCAATGGATTCATTATTTCCTCCTGAAGCTTAATTGGATATTGCCCGGGGGGCACGACCGCCTCTTCCGGCGGTCATAGACTGGTCATTAAATCTCTTCACCGCCCTCTTGTCAACGCTTAATGTGAGGTTGAGAGGGGGTGTCCTAACTTTTTGCGCCGCGGCGAATGAGAGCTTCTCCACCGGCTGCCGCAGCAGCAGGCTCTAGCGCTTGAGCAGCAGTTCCATCAGCTTGTATCCCGGCGCCACCTTCAGGTTGGTGGCGGCGGCGGAGCGTTCGTCGTACCCCGCCACGCCCCGGTTCTCCTCCTGCTCCCCGGCATAGATCACGAAGGGAACCGGGTCGGAGGTGTGGGTCATCAGGGCCACCGGCGTGGGATGGTCGGGAGCGCAGAGGATGCGGTATGCCCCGTACTGCTTGACGCCTTCGAGCACCGGTCCGACCACCTTCTCGTCGAAGAGCTCGATCGCCTTGATCTTGTCGGCGAGCTTTCCGGAGTGCGAAGCCTCGTCCGGCGCCTCCACGTGGACGAAGACGAAGTCCCGCTCCTTGAGCGCCTCGATGGCGGCCCGGGCCTTTCCCTCGAAGTTGGTGTCCAGGTAGCCGGTGGCTCCGGGGACGTCGATGATGTCGAGGCCGGCGTAGACGCCGATCCCCTTGATGAGGTCGACGGCCGAGATGACTGCGCCGGTCAGGCCGAACTTGGTGGAGAAGTCCTGCATCGCCGGTGCCTTGCCCTGCCCCCAGAGCCAGATCGAGTTGGCGGGGACCTCACCCTTCTCGCAGCGCCTTTTGTACTGCGGGTGGTTGTGGAAGATCATCTGCGCCGAGTTCATGATGTAGATGAGGCGCTCGCTCCCCTCGCCGGACGGCATGTAGTTCATGATGTCCCGGCCGGTGATGTCGTGCGGCGGGGTCATCTTGATCTGGGTCTTGCCGCTGTGCCAGACCATCAGGTGCCTGTAGCTCACGCCTGGGTGAAAGGAGAACTCCCCATCACCCAGCTGGCGCTGCAGTTCCTCGACCAGTTCCCGCCCGTCCGCCGTGGAGATGTGCCCGGCGGAGTAGTCGTCCATGATGAGCCTGCCCCCGCGGGGGTCGAGGTGCACCAGGTTGACGCGGAAGGCCACGTCGTCGGGGCCGAGTTCCACCCCCATGCTGGCAGCTTCCAGGGGCGAGCGGCCGGTGTAGCACTCGACCGGGTCGTAGCCGAACATGGAGAGGTTGGCCACGTCGCTCCCCGGGGGGTACCCCTCGGGAACGGTCTGCGCAAGACCGAGCGCGCCGCGCTGCGCCATGAAATCCATGTTGGGGGTTTTGGCCGCCATAAGCGGCGTCTTGCCGTCCAATGCCGCGATGGGCTGGTCCGACATGCCGTCGCCCAGCAGTATTACGTACTTCATGTGGCTATCCTTTTGCTGCTGTTATTGGTTCGTGTGGTGTGGACCTGGTGGACCTGGTGGACCTGGTGGACCTGGTGGACCTGGTGGACCTGGTGGACCATGTGGACCGGACCATGTGGCCATGTGGACCCTGTGTCGTGGCACTGTGGACCTCGTGGCTCCGTGGACCCGATGGGCTGCTTGCTTCGACTACGGCTTTTGAGGCTCCCAACCCTGCGCTTGGGCTCTACCCCCTGGGATGGTGCTCGGCGTGCAACCTTTTCAGCCTCTCCCTCGTCACGTGGGTGTAGATCTGGGTGCTGGAAAGGTCGGCGTGCCCCAGCATTATCTGCACGCTCCTCAGATCGGCGCCGTTCTCCAACAGGTGCGTGGCAAAGGAGTGACGCAGGGTGTGCGGCGATATGCCGCTCCTGACCCCTGCCTGCAGGGTCCTCTTCTTGATGATGTTCCAAAAGGCCTGACGGGTCATCCCGCCACCGAGCCTGCTCAAAAAGAGCAACTGGCTCGACTTGCCCCTCAACAACTCGCCCCGCGCCCCCTCCAGATAGCCGGCGACGGCCCGACAGGCGCTCTCTCCGATGGGGATCAGCCTCTCCTTGTCCCCCTTCCCTATGGTCATCAGGTAACCGGCGGAGAGGTTCACGTCGCCTAGCTTCAAACCGACCAGCTCCGAAACGCGCAGGCCGGTGGCGTAAAGAAGCTCCAGCATCGCCTTGTCCCGAAGCTCGACGGCGCCGGTGTCAAGCGGCGAATTCAAGAGCGCCTCCACTTCCCTCCCGCTCAGCACCGCCGGGAGCCTTAAGACCCCCTTGGGGGCCTCGATGATCGCGGTCGGGTTCAGCTCGCAGTACCCCTCCCTGACCAGAAAGCGGTGCAGCATGCGGAGCGCGGAGAGCGCCCGCGCCCGGCTCCTCGGCGCTATCCCGTCGCTTTTCAGCTTGGAGAGGAACCCGGTGACGTCGGAACTGCGTATGTCGCCGGGAGTACGCTCCCCCAGGAAAAGCAGGTAACGGGCCAGGTCCCGGCTGTAGGCGGACACCGTGTTGGCCGCAGCTCCCTTCTCCACCAGGAGGTAGCTCAGGAAGAGGTCGACGTAGCGGTCCACTAGCCGTCCACTGCGGCAAGGAGAGCCTTGCGGATCTCCTCCAGCTTCGCCGGGTCCGAGATCTTGGAGCCGAAGATGTCCTTCACGTAGAAGACGTCGGCGGCCTGGTCGACCTTGGTGGAGATCTTCGACACGCCGATGTAAAGCCCGAGCCTCGTCAGGGTGCTGGTGATGCCGTAGAGGAGACCGACCTTGTCGTGGGCGTAGATGTCGATGACCGTGTAGTCGGAGGAAACCTCGTTGTCTATCTCCACGCGCGCCGGAGCCGTCGGCTTCGCCTTCTCCGAGAGGATGCTGGGACGGTGCCTCTTCGCCACCAGCGCGCTCACCTTGACCTTTCCCTCCAGCACCTGCCGCAGATCGGTCTCCAGCCGGCTCCAGCGGCTCTCGTCAGTGATGACGAAACCCTGCGGCGACCCGACCTGCAGGACGTCCAGCACCTTCTCGTTGGTGTTGGTGTGGATCTGCGCCCCCAGGATGTTCATGCCGTTTGCAGCCATCACCCCGGTGATCATGGAGAAGAGGCCGGGGGTGTCATAGGTGCATATGGTGCAGTTGGTGAAACCTCTCTCGTTCTCGTGCGAGAGCTCCAGCACCAGCAGCTCCTTCGGCAGTCTCAGCAGCGTCCTGACATGCTTGGAGATGAGGTCGGGGGTGTAGGAGAGGAGATGCCTCGTGGAAAGTGCATGGAGTTCGTCCTTGACGAGCTGTCCGGGGTAGTCGTCGGCCAGCAGCTCGAACACGGTCCTCTTCACACGCCGCACGCGATCGCCCGAGGCCTCCAGCTTGAAGTCGCCGCGCTCCAGCACCCGGAAGGCCTTGTCGTAGAGTTCCTGTAAAAGAAGCGCCTTCCATTCGGTCCAGACCTCGGGCCCCACGGCCTTGATGTCGGCGTAGGTCAAGAGGTAGAGCATCTTCAGGTTCTCGCTCTTCTCCATCTGCCGGGCGAACTGGATGATCATCCTCTCGTCGTGCAGGTCGCGCCGCTGCGCTATGTGGGCCAGAAGCAGGTGGTGGCGGACCAGGAACTGCAGGCGCTCGCCGTCCTCGCGGGTAAGCCCCATGCGGCGAGCGATGGTCTTGGAAAGCTCGGCACCCACCTCGGCGTGCCCTCCCCCGCCCCCCTTGCCGACATCGTGCAGCATGACGGCAAGGAGCAGGAGCCAACGCTTGTCGACCTCCAGGGAAAGCTGGGTCAAGAGCGGGAGGGTATCGCGGTGTTCGCCGCGCCAGAGCTTGGCTATCTCCTCCACGGCGAAAAGGGTGTGGGTGTCGACCGTGTAGATGTGGTAGGCGTCGTGCTGCACCTTGCAGTAGATGCGCTCGAACTCGGGGATGAAGCGGTTCAGGAAACCGAGGTGGTGCATCTGCTGCAGCGCTTCCACCATCCCCTTCTCGGACTGCAAGATATTGATGAAGGAGGTGTTCACCTCCTTGGAGCGGCGGAACTTGTCGTTGACGAGGTCGAGGTTTTCCCTGATGAGCGTCTTGGTCCCCAGCGCAAGCGCCACCCCCTGCTTCTGGGCGTGCTCGAAGATCCGCATGAGCCTTACCGGGTCCTTGGCGATCACCGCCTCGTCGGGGACCACGAGCTCCCCCTTCATGACGTAGAACCCGTCGCCAACCGGCCGGCGGGTGAAGTATCCCAGGATCTTGCGGGCGCCGTCCTCGCGCTGGCTGCACTTGGTGATGAGCAGCGAGCTGAAATGCTCGACCCGGTTGGCGTGCAGGTAGAAGTCCTGCATGAACTGTTCTACGGCAAGGGTCTTGCCGCGGTCCTCGTAACCGAAGAAGCGCGCCATGGAGGTCTGCGCGTCGAAGGTGAGCTGGTCGTTCTTCCTCCCCGCCAGGTAGTGCAGCTCGTTTCGGATGCGCCAGAGGTAGTTGAGGGAGCTGTAGTACATCCCGAGCTCGTCCTCGGAGAGGACCCCCTTGATCACCAGCTCGCGCGGCTCGTCCACCTTGTACTTGATCTTCGCCACCCACATCGCCGTGTGCAGGTCTCTGAGGCACCCCTCCCCTTCCTTGATGTTGGGCTCCAGGATGTAGACGCTGGAGCCGTACTTCTCGCGCCTTTTCTTCAGCTCGTCGAGCTTCGCGCCGATGAAGGAGTCGCTCCTTTTGGCAAGCACCTGGGTCAACATCATCTTCTTCAGCTCGCCGAAGAGGTGCTCGCTCCCGATCAGAAGGCGCGCGTCCAGAAGCGCCGTCTTCACGGTCAGGTCGCCCCCCGCCATCTCCAAACAGTCGGTGATGGTGCGCACCGAGTACCCTACGTCCAGGCGAAGGTCCCAGAGGAAATAGAGCAGGCGGTTTGCCGCCTCCTCCACCAGCTTGGAGTCCTTCCCGCTGTACAGGAACATCAGGTCCAGGTCGGAGTACGGGTTCAGCTCGCGCCGGCCGTACCCCCCCACCGCCACCAGAGCCAGCTGCCCGGACTTGTGCATCTGCAGGTCGTCCGAGAGCGCGGTGAAGAGCCGGGTCACCAGCGCGTCGGTCATCGCCGTGATGGACTGCACCACCGAGATGCCGTCCTCCCCCTCCCGGTGCGAGCGTTTCGCCTCCTCGCGGAAGTGCTCCAGGAATTCCCGCGCCGCCGCGAAGTAGGCGCCGCGCTTCTCCTCGAAGCTCTTGCCGTCCCCCTTGAGCGATTCCGAGAGGTATGCGTTTATGTTCAGGCGCATTTATTCTTCCCTGGCGATCCTTACCACCTGCAGGACGCCCGGGAACGAGGAGATCTCGGACTCGGGTATGCTTTCGGTGTCGCCGATCACTCCGATGATGACGCGGTTGGCCCCGGTCGACTGATGGATGTCGAACCCGCGGTCGATGAGGTACGCCTTGATGTTGTCCTGGGCCTCAGCGTCGGCCGTCTTGCGCATTACTATCAGCACCTGAAATTCCCTCCCCTCTCAGTCCGCCGCACTGCCGCAGCTCGCCTCGTGTCCCTGCTTCTTGCCGGTCATGATGCGCTCCAGGCGTCGGGATTCGTCCACCACCCTCTCGAAGAGGCGCACGATGGCCTGGTCGTCCAGGGGGCCGGCGTTCTCCGCGCTCATCCTGGTGAAGATCCGCTTCTCCCTGGCCGGGTCGTATACCGGGAGGCTCAGCCCCTTCTTGATCTCCCCGATCTGCAGGGCAAGCGACGCGCGCTCGTTGAAGATCCGCAACAGCTCGCTGTCCAGCCGGTCTATCCGCTCCCTGATCTCGTCTATGCTCATGGCGTCCCTTTAAAACTGCTTCTTTACGAAGGTGTCACGCTTCCAGTTGACGTCATCCACACCGGGGTGGTCGATATTGAAGTTGAGACCGCGCGACTCCTTCCTGAGCTGCGCGCAGGTCACGATGAGCTGGGCCACGGTGGCGATGTTCCTCAGCTCGATCAGGTCGGAGGTGACGATGAAGTTCCAGTAGTACTCCTCGATCTCGTCCTGGATCAGCTCGATGCGGCGCATGGCGCGGGCGAGCCTCTTGTC
>Ga0209317_1003060_pt1 | contig 11100 bp, 12 predicted proteins | sample RifGroB2_FD_183994 | JGI IMG/M metagenome (GOLD analysis project Ga0209317, IMG submission 183994) | Soil microbial communities from Rifle, Colorado, USA - Groundwater B2 (SPAdes) (version 2) | ecosystem: Environmental > Terrestrial > Soil > Unclassified | place: Rifle, Colorado | collected...
GGGGAAAGGTCACATGGCCCGGGTAAACCGCTTCTGACGAGACCTTTTCCCTTTTCTATCGGTTGGCCAGCGTCTGGCGCATCGCTTCAAAAAGGATGACTGCCGCGGCCACCGAACTGTTCAACGAATCGAGGGTGCCGGTCATCGGGATTGAAATGAGGATATCGCACTCCTTTTTCACCAGCGGTCTGATGCCCTTTCCTTCGCTGCCGACTACCAGACAGGCCGGCACGGCCAGATCGGTGTCATAGAGTGATCGGGCATCGGCATCTTTTACTGCCCCGAAGATCCAGAAGCCAGCCGCCTTGAGTTCCTTCAGGGCAGTCACCAGATTGGTGACCTGACAGATATCGATGTGCGACATTGCGCCGGCCGAGGCTTTGGCGGCGGTTCCCCCCATCGGTGCCGACCGCTCGCGGGTGGCGATCACCCCGGCGGCCCCCGAGGCCAGGGACGAACGGATGATGGCCCCGAGGTTATGAGGATCCTGAAGGCAGTCGCAAACCATGAGCCGCACCTTTTCGCCCGAATCGATGCGTGACTTCATCTTGGCCACCAGATCGTCAAAAGCGATCAGCGGCTGCTCGCTTATCCTCGCGACGATCCCCTGGTGCCGGACCTGGGCCGCTCCTTCTCCCGCAAGTCGCAGGAAGTCGGTGAAACTTACCTTGATGCTATGGCGACGGGCCATGTCGACGATTTCCTCGATCTTGCCCCCCCGTTTGTCCTTCTGCAGGATGATCTCGGTGAACCGCTCGGGTTCTTTTTCCAAGCCTTCGAAGATGGGATGAATGCCCCACAACAGGTCTTCACTCAGGCGAATCCGTTTTTCTCCCTGATCTCTACCGCCTTTTTCCTGCTTCTTCATCCTGCCACACTCCCGATGGGTTTGCCGGACGGCAGGCGATGCGCCCTCGCTCTTTCGGCCAGGATGATTGCGCCCAAGAGATCCGCCGTCTCGGCCAGATCCTCGTTGATGATCAGGTATTCGTATTCGCCTGCCGCCTGCAATTCCTGCCGGGCGTTCTGCAGCCGCAGCTGAATGCGGTCTTCACTCTCCGTTCCTCTGCCGCGCAGCCGTTTCTCAAGCTCGGCCATGCTCGGCGGAGCGATAAACACGTAGGCGGCTGCCATCTGGCCGGTGCGGCGCAGGATTGCGGCCCCCTGGACATCGATATCGAGGATGACGTCGAGGCCTTCCTCCAGTTGCTGCCGGATACCCGATTTGGCGGTTCCATAAAGATTGCCATGCACCTCGGCATGTTCTAAGAACCGCCCGGCATCGATCATCGTGAGGAACTCGGGCTTGGAAACAAAATGATAATCGACTCCTTGCTTTTCACCTGGCCGCGCCATGCGCGTGGTATGCGACACGGAAAAAGCGAGCCCCGGAATACGGGCCATGACCCGGCTGAGAAGGGTTGTTTTGCCGGCCCCGGAGGGCGCGGAAATGACGAATAATCGGCCCATTGTCATAGTGGTCATAGTGTCTCTCCGGCTGAACCTTTTTGTCCCTGGCCATAGATTTCAGCCAGATGATACCCCGGGTTGAGTGCCTGTATCCTCTGACTGATGGTATCGGGCTGCACGGACGAGAGGATCACGTGATTGGAGTCCATCACCAGAATCGATCTGGTCCTGCGTCCTTCCGTCACATCGACGAGCATTCCCTGACTTTTAGCCGTCTCTTTCAGCTTGCGTGCCGGAGATGAGCCTGTGTTGATGACGGCGACGATCCTTTCCACCATGACCGTATTGCCAAAACCGATATTCAGTAATTGCATAATAAAACCAACTTCAAGATTTCCGGGAATCTGACCACTTACTCGATATTCTGAACCTGCTCTCGCATCTTTTCCAGTTCGCTCTTCAGCTCAACGGTCAGATGAGCGGTCGTGGCATCGTTTATTTTTGAGGCCAGCGTATTCACCTCCCGTAAAAATTCCTGGATGAGAAAATCGAGCTTCCTCCCGACCCCACCCTCTTCGGTAAGGAACAAGGTAAACTGGCCGATGTGGGAATGCAACCGGACGATTTCCTCGGTGACGTCGGTCTTGTCCGCCATCAAGGCGATCTCTTGGGCAAGCCGGGCCGGGTCGAGCTGGACGTTGCCCAGCAGCTTATCCAATCTTTCCTGCAGGCTTTGACGCCGCTGTTCCAGCATGTGAGGAATGTTCTTTTCGATCACCTCGATCGTATCGGTAAAGGAACCGAGACGGGCGGTCAGATCGGCGGCCAGTATATCCCCCTCCTGGAGTCGCATCGTATCGCATTGATCGAGGGCCTGATCAATTACCTTTTCCACCAGCGGCCACACGGCGTTCAGATCCTCGTCTTTTTGTTCCCTCTCCAGTACATCGGGAAAAGAAGCGAGTAAATGCGGAGTTATCTCACCCGGCAGGGAAAATTCTTCCGCCAGCGCCTGCAAAGCATTTTTATACCCTGCGGCCAAGGCCAGATGCACCTTCACTTCCTGCAGATCGGAAAAATCGCCGCCTACCGAAAGGAACAAATCGACACGCCCCCGCAAAAAGACGGTGCCAACCTTTTTCCGAATACGGTCCTCCAGGGCGGAATACGCCCGGGGCAGTTTCATCTTCAGGTCAAGGTACCGGTTGTTGACACATCTTACCTCGGCAGTCCACACCCTGCCGCCGCTTGCCAGCTCTCCCCGACCAAAACCGGTCATACTCTTCAATGCCATTGGCCAACCTTCATCTCAGCAGAAAAAAATAAAAAAAACGATGTAGAAGGACTTTCCTCCTACATCGTTTTATATAACGCTATGGCAATACAATAGAACTTTTCGAAGTTACTTGGCTGCAGCCATTGCCTCGTTCAGCTTTTTCGTGATTGCATCACTGACTTCGATTGCTTCATCAAAATAGATGACACCGTTCTTGGAATCCAGAATTACAGTGAAGCCCTTCTCCTTGCCATATTTCTCAACCACCTTTTCAAGGGCCTTGAGAATAGGCTCGATTTCTTTATCCTGCAACTGCTTCATCTCGAAACGGGCGTCTTCTGTCTTGGCCTGAAGCTCCCGGCCGCTTTTTTGGTACTCGCGTACCTTTTCAGCTTTTTTCTCCTCACTCCAGGCGGAGCTTTTCTTCTTTATCTCATCCTGCATCAGTTTGAGGTCCTCTTCCTCTTTCTTGAAGGACCCTTGGAGCTCTTTCATTTTTACATCGAAACGCTCTTTTGCAGCTTTTCCCGATTCACACGAGACAATGATCTTCTGGACGTTGATGACCCCGATTTTCAGGTCCGCCGCCGAAGAACTCTGCGCCGTAAAACAGGTTAAAAGAAGAAAAATACCAGCCAGCAGGATTCTCTTGTACGCCATTACACTCTCCTCTGATAATCCTTACTGTACAACCACGAAGTCGTCTCTTCTGTTCTGAGCCCAAGACAGCTCGTCCTGGCCGTGCAGCAAAATTCTCTCTTCGCCGAAGCTGACGGTGCTGAGTCTGGCCTCGGGCACACCAAGATTGACCAGATGTTTTTTGGCGGAAAGAGCACGTCTCTCGCCAAGAGCCATATTGTACTCGTTGGTGCCGCGGGGATCGCAGTTGCCTTCGATCCTGATCTCGTTGTATTTCGGATTGTTCTTGATGAAATCAGCATTTACCTCAACGCGGGAAACCTGATCCTTGCGAACATCAGAAGAATCGAAATCGAAATATACCGGCAGCATACCCTCAGTGGTACGGCCTTCGCTGATACCGAGCGGCTTGGAATCAAGGGATTCAACCGGTCCCATCGCTGCGGGTTTCGCATCTACTTTCATTGCTGCATCGGTTTCTTTCTTGTCCGCGCAACCAGACAATGACAGCATAGAAATACATAACAACGCAGGTAACAACATCTTCGCTCTCTTCACCATGGTACAACCCTCCAGTAGTTCAATTGGTTTTGACAAACAGATACATGCATGAGACAGATATAGCGATGGATCTCCACCGTTCACCTTTTTTTTTGACAAGCTACTCTTTATAAATGAAAAAGGTGGCAATTTCAACATATTTTTTCTTTTACATCCGGTACCTGACAAACATAGCCGCCGCCGATAATCCCTCAGCGAGACAGGCAACTACCCACTTATGCACAGCAATTCAAGCTCTCCGCGTCGAGCTCCCTTTTTTAACCGAGGACTGTAAATTTACCCTAGTGATATTTATATTTTCAGATTATAAAGCGAGCATAGTAAAGATCCGGTTTCAGCATCTTATTTTTTCCCGGCGATGACAAACTATTGGAGATTTTAATGGCCAAAGCAAATATAAGCCCCAATCGAGCAACAGACAGAACAATCCGCACCATCGATCGCAAACGCGAGCAGGAACGCCGCAAGATGTTTCTTAGAGCAAAAGACCACGCTACGGATTTTGCCGCAAAGCTGGTCCAGCGCCTGATGGATCGGGAAATTATCGAGACAACCTCGGTGACGGCGGTCAAAGAGGCCTTTGAAGCGCAATTGCTCAAAATCGGCTATCTTGAAGAATTTGAACTCCAGATGAAGATTGCGCCGGTCCGGACCCTTGCCCAGGACCCTAACGTCGTCAGCCTGTACTTCACGCAATATATCGTCGAAGATCTCATCAACAACCCGGCAATCCAGGATGTTTTCGGTGACGATCTCGACATCTACCGCGCCGTGGATTCGGTCTTCAGAGTCCTCAGGGAATAGATGGAACACCCCGATGACGTCCCCTGCCTGCTCATTGCCGATAGACAGGGAAGAATTATAGATTTCCCCGAGCTGCAGATGGCCGGCATGAGCAACGGGAGTTTTTATCGCCCCGAACCTGAGGATCTCATTCCCCTGCCACTTGGCAGCGAGCTGTTCGCCCTTCCCGGCCGACTGCCGGTCGGCTGGGACAAAGAAACCGACGAACCGGTACTTCTCAGCGATAATCCGCATGACCACGGACCAGTGCAGGCGGTGGCGGCCTTTATGGCCCCGGCTCACACCGCCATCTATTCCAGTGGATACCAAAGCGAGCCGGGAGCTCCCACTTTACCGCTTTTTGCCTATACCGCCGTTGGCTGGTACCGGGACAGGTTCTGGGCAACGGCCTTCCGCAGCGATCAGGACAGACGCCAGGATGCCGACCAGTATCGGCAAGATGTCGTGGAGCGGAGAACCCGCAAGGTTCTCAAAACGCACAAGGACAACAGGCTCATCCAGCATCTGGGTAAATGTTGCCTCACCTACGGCTGCCCCGCTGCCCGCAACTACTTCCTCGGCCGCTGGGAAGCACCCCTGCCCACCTCGCCCGTCTGCAACGCCCGCTGTCTCGGCTGCATCTCTCTGCAACCTTCAGGCTGCTGCCCCGCCACCCAGGAAAGAATTACCTTTGTGCCACACGAAAAAGAAATCGGGGAGCTGGCAATTCCCCACCTGGAAACCGCCGATAACCCGATAGTCAGCTTCGGCCAGGGTTGCGAAGGAGAGCCGCTGCTCCAGTCTCAGGTCATTGAAAAGGCGATCCGATTGATTCGCAGCAGGACCTCCCGGGGGACCATCAACCTCAACTCCAATTCCAGTCTGCCGGATCAGGTGCTGCGACTCGCCGAGGCAGGCCTCGACAGTATCAGGGTGAGTCTCAATTCCGTCCAGGAAACCTACTATCATCGCTACTATCGTCCCAATAACTATAGCTTCAGCGATGTTGCACGCTCGGTAGACGTCATGAAGGATGCCCACCGCTTCGTCTCGCTCAATTATTTTATTCTGCCCGGTTTCACCGATTCGCCGGAAGAGTACGAAGCTCTCTGCAACTTCCTGCGCCGCCATTCCCCCGACTTTATCCAACTGCGCAACCTCAATATGGACCCTGAATGGTACCTGCGCAGCCTGGACTTTCCCAAAGACTCCCAGGCGATCGGCATCCGCCGATGGCTTGCTCTCATCCGGCAAGAATTTCCGTCTCTCAAATTCGGGTATTTCAATCCGCAAGTTACGTCACCGACTGAGAGCGGACAAAGCGCTTCGTAGAATATACTCCCCGAATTTTGCGTTGCTTTTTTTGGTAAATGGGATATTGTTTCATTTAATAAAGCTTATCAATCATCACTTCTGGAGCACTATCTATGGAACAGTTGCCAAATATGCGTTTGACGACGCAACGCCAGATCATCCTTGAGGAGTTGGGCAAAGTAACTTCCCACCCGACTGCCAACGAAGTGTACGATATGGTACGAAAACGACTGCCGCGTATAGGACTCGGGACAGTCTACAGGAATCTGGAACTCATGGCCGACAGCGGGATTATCCTGAAACTCGAGGTGGGCGGCACGCAAAAAAGATTCGATGCCACCGTTGCCCCCCATTACCACGTGCGTTGCACTTTCTGCGGCAAGGTAGACGATATCGACATAGAAGTGCAGAACAAGATCAACCAGATTGCCGAAACTGCCAGCGACTACATGATCCTTGGTCATCACATTGAATTCTCCGGAATGTGCCCAAGATGCTCTGAGGAGAAAAAAGCCACATCTCTCCATTAAAAGACAGATCCCAACCAGAGAAAATAATAGGGGAAAAGACTCGATCAATGAGAGTCTTTTCCCCTATTATTTTTTTATTGTAGAGATTTGCCTTACTTCTTGCCGGCAGGAAAAAGGATCTTGCAGAATCTTCTTTTACCGACTTTGATCAGCATCTCCCCCTGCGAGGTGGCTTGGGGCGAGACCATAAGGTTGAGGTCGCCGGCTTTCTCGCCGTCGATCGTTACCGCCCCCTGTTGGACCATCCTCCGGCCTTCAGAGGTCGAACTTACCAGACCGGCATCCAGCAGGAGTTGAGGTAGCGCTACGGGTTCGCCGGAAGTGCAGACATATTCAGGAAGATCGTCCGGAAGACCACCCTTCTTGAAAACTTTTTCGAAATTTTCTTCGGCCGCAAGAGCCAGTTCCTGGCTGTGAAAGCGGGCGGTCAGTTCCCGTGCCAGTTGCTTTTTGGCTTCTTTCGGATGTATTTCGCCCGATTCGACCTTTCCCTTCAGGGCGGCAATCGCGCTGCTGCTAAGATCGCTCAGCAGGGAGAAATACCTGAACATCAGATTATCGGAAACCGACAGCACCTTGCCGTAGATATTGTCGGCGGATTCAGTAATGCCGATATAATTGCCAAGGGACTTGCTCATCTTATTGACCCCGTCCAACCCCTCCAGGAGCGGCATGGTCAGGACCACCTGCGGTTCCTGTCCGCGCGAGCGTTGCAAATCTCTGCCCATCAGGACATTGAACAACTGATCGGTGCCCCCCAGTTCCACATCGGCATGCATGGCCACGGAATCATAGCCCTGGATCAGGGGATAGAGAAACTCGTGGATTGAGATGGGCCGCCCGGAATCGAACCGGTTGCGAAAGTCTTCCCGCTCCAACATCCTGGCCACGGTCAGTTCGGATGCCAGTTTGATCATGTCGATCGAGGTGAGCTTACCCAGCCAGGTACTGTTAAAGACCACCCGGGTTTTTCGCGGATCAAGGATTTTAAATACCTGTTCCTTGTAAGATTCGGCGTTCTGCGCCACCTGTTCGACGGTAAGCGCTTTTCGCGTTTCCGACTTGCCGGTAGGATCGCCGATCATGCCGGTGAAGTCACCAATGAGAAAATAGATATCGTGACCGAGATCCTGAAAATGCTTAAGTTTCTGCAGCAGGACCGTATGACCGAGGTGAAGATCGGGCGCCGTCGGATCAAAACCAGCCTTAACCTTCAAGGGAATGCCGGTCTCCTGGGATTTTTTGAGTTTTTTAATCAGTTCCTCGCGGGAGATGAGATCGACAGCCCCCCGCTCAATCAGTTCCAGCTGTTCCTCAAGTGAAGCCATAGTCGTCTACCGGTTCCTTTTGCCTGTATTCTATTTTGCGTATTCGACGGCACGGGTCTCCCTGATCACGGTCACCCGTATCTGTCCGGGATAAGTCAGTTTATTCTCGATAGCCCTGGCGACATCCTGGCTGAGCAGGGTTGCTTCGTCGTCCTTGATTTTGCTGGAATCGACAATGATCCGCAGATCGCGGCCTGCCTGGATGGCGTACGATTTCTCCACTCCTTTGAATTCATTGGCTATACTTTCGAGATCTTCAAGGCGTTTAACATAGCTCTGCAGCATTTCCTTCCTTGCCCCGGGCCGGGCGCCGGACAGCGCATCCGCCGACTGTACAAGGATATCGATCACACTCTGAGGCGGCTGCTCTTCGTGATGGGCACCGATGGCGTACACCACCTCCTCCGGCTCACCGTACTTCTTGGCCAGGTCACGGCCGATAATGGCATGCGATCCCTCCACCTCATGATCGACAGCCTTGCCGATATCGTGCAAGAGTCCGGCCCGCTTGGCCATCTTCACATCAACCCCCAGTTCCGAGGCCATGATGCCGCAGAGGAACGAAACTTCCAGGGAATGCTGCAGGACATTCTGGCCGTAACTGGTCCGGTATTTCAACCGGCCAAGCAGATTGATAAGTTCGACATGCACCCCGTGCGCGCCGACATCGAAGGTTGCCTGCTCGCCGGCCTCACGCATGGTGATTTCCAGATCCTTGGTAACCTTTTCAACAACTTCTTCAATTCTGCCGGGATGTATCCGACCATCGTTGATGAGCTGCAGCAACGCCTGCCTGGCAACTTCCCGCCGCACTGGGTTGAAACCGGACAGGATAACCGCTTCCGGGGTGTCGTCGATGATGATATCGATTCCGGTCGCCGCCTCGATAGCTCGAATGTTTCTTCCCTCGCGGCCGATGATCCGCCCTTTCATTTCATCGTTCGGCAGCGGCACCATCGATACCGTCCGGTCGGCGACATAATCGCCGGCATAGCGGGAGATGGCGAGGGCGAGAATATTCTTGCCCTTTCGATCCGCTTCCATCTTCATCTCGTTTTCTATCCTGGAAAGCCTTCTGGCCGCATCCATCCGCGCCTCGCTTTCCAGGGTGTCCATGAGCAGTTTCTTCGCCTCCTCCTGGCTGATTCCGGCTATCTTCGACAATTCGGAACGCTTTTGGTCGACCAGCTCCTCGATCTCTTTGTGCTTGTGCGTCAGTTCGATTTCCTGCTGGGCAACACGCCGTTCAACCCCGAGAAGTTCCGTCTGCTTGCGGTCAAAACTGTCCCACTCCCGCTTCAGACCTTCCCTTTTTCGCTTCAGTTGTCGCTGTTCGTCCTTCAGTTCCTCTCTTTCCGCCTTGAGTTCTTCCTCCAGCGCCTGCTTGACCTGGAACGCGGCCTCCTTGCTTTGCAGAAGAGCCTCTTTCTTCAACTGCTCGGCTTCGGTAATGGCATTTTCGATAATTTGTTTGCTTTGGATCTTGATATTCTTCTGATGTCCCTCTACTACTCGCTTCCGCCAAAAAAAGCCTAGCAACACGCCGAGGAGCACGCCCAAACAGATGAGAATATATGGAGAATTCGCAAATCCCATAAAAGTATCCTATCGTGGTGACGACTGACAGGACAGAAGGGATGGCAGTGGGAGACAAAAAACGATAGGGTTGGATAGATAAAAAATAGGGATACCCCCTATTCGCACCACTCAGGGCTGCAGTCAGATACCGTAAGCTTCCACTCTGTCATGGCATCTAGCCGGCGATCCTTCCCCAGGTACATCAAGTCCCCGAGAAGCAATAGGCCATAACTCGCACCAAGTCACCGACCTTTGCAGCCTTCGCAGCTCTAAACAGCCCCTTGGCGACACTCCGCAAGATATTGCGGAGCCCCTCACAAGATGAAACCGAACAATCAGTAAATCGCTCAGATAAAATGTACCAGTAGATACGAAATTCCTATATACCGCTCCCGAAAGGAGTTATTCCACTTGTAAATGTGAGAATAAGTTAATCCAGATCACCACCTTTTGTCGATTCATCTGGAAGAGTATCTAAAAAAGCAGTCCTGCTTCCCTGTATTCGTTCTTCGTTCCGACAGCACCTTCCTGCTGAAGTCAATCTTCTATTATATGTTTGACCGGAATGAAGCCTGCCACGGCCTCACACCGGATAGTAAAAAACACAGGCCACCCCCACAAGGGGGATAAGTACCTTCACGAAATCTTTCATAAAAACGGGAAATGAATTTCTAAGGTACTCAACAACTCTGCCTGAAAAGATCTTCCCCACACTGCCGTGTCACCAGGAAAGTTAAACCTATAGAAATAGGTGGGCACCTCATAACCACTTCAGGAAATTCGTCAAACGATTTTCCTTCGCTGATCAGCGGAGCTGCCCTTTTTATGGGAGTTGGCTCAACACACACTGAAGATCACCAACAGTGCAGGGAGATATTTTATTTCACATAAACAGGTGTTACTCTTAATAATCCGCAATAAGTACCTGAAAAATGCCATCACTTGTCCAAAGTATAGCAAACTTTCCGACAAACGAAAACAATTTCCGATGGGGCAGCGGTTATTCAACCAGCAACTTCGCTCTAATATCTTCGTTCAGCCGAAGAATCCTCTCTTCCGAGTCTCTCTTATATTCGGCATGTTCCTGTTCCAGCTTGACATATCTGGAAGCGATATTCAAACAGGCCATGATTGCCACTCTGCCGACCGGAAGAGTTCCGGTTTTCTGGCTCGGTCCGGTTTCGAGCAGCTGACGAACGAGTGAAAGAATAGACTGCAATTCTTCATCCGAGGCAGCGGTATAGAATTTATATTCCTGCCCCAACAGCTCGAATGTGACCATTCTTTCATTTTCCGCCATACCATCCCTGCCCCTCGTCGGCTACCTGCTCAACTTCTATTTATCTCTGGGCGCCGGTCAGGGTAAACAGATTGTGCTGCACCCTTACTTCCTCTTCGCCGCGGGAGTGAGCGGCGAGTTCTTCTATTTCCTCCTGAACTTCATATTCATCCAGCTCCGATTCTTCGGCTTCGCTGAAGTCTTCTGCAGGTGCAGGAGGCTCCGCTACCTCCGCAGCTTGATCAAGACCCTTTTCCCATTCCTCAATCTGTTCGACGAGTTTGCCCACTCTTTGACCTATCTCACCCCGTTCCGCTTCTTCGGTAGCCAGTCTGTTCTGCAATTCTTCGATCTGCTGGTTACGCTCGTCGAGCTGCTCCACCAGTATGGCCTTTTCCGCCC
>Ga0209317_1003061_pt1 | contig 11091 bp, 6 predicted proteins | sample RifGroB2_FD_183994 | JGI IMG/M metagenome (GOLD analysis project Ga0209317, IMG submission 183994) | Soil microbial communities from Rifle, Colorado, USA - Groundwater B2 (SPAdes) (version 2) | ecosystem: Environmental > Terrestrial > Soil > Unclassified | place: Rifle, Colorado | collected...
AGGGTGCTGCCGTTGGCAAAAAAATACGGTGCTGCGGTAATCGGCTTGACTCTGGATGCCAAAGGTATTCCGGACAGCGCGGAAGGCCGCCTGGCTATAGCCCGTCGCATTCGTGATGCAGCCAAAAAACATGGCATACACGATCAGGATATCATTATCGACTGCCTCACTCTGACCGTCAGTGCCGAACAGAAGAGGGCTGCAGAAACCTTGCGTACCATCAGCCTGGTCAAGGAAAAGCTGGGTCTTTCAACGGTGCTGGGAGTCAGCAACATCTCCTTCGGTCTGCCCCAGCGGCCGATCATTTCCTCAGCTTTCTTCTCCATGGCCATGGCGGCCGGACTGGACGCCGCCATCATCAATCCAAAGGACAAGGCTATGATGGATGCCTGGCGATCAGCCATGGTGCTGCTTAACCGCGATCATCAGGCCGCCACCTATATCGAAGCTTATCGCGGTGAGCAGGCAGGCTCTGAATCACCCCGTGCCGATGCCTCGCAACCGCTCTCCATTCGTGAACGACTGTCCCACGCTGTTATCAGCGGTGACCGCGATGGTATCGTTCTACTGGTCGAGGAGGCGTTCAGGGAGGGATTGACTCCTATGCAGGTGAGCAATGAAGGGTTTTTACCCGGCCTTGAAGAGGTTGGACGCCGGTTTGAAAAGAACATTTTCTTTTTGCCCCAGGTAATGCAGTCGGCTGATACGATGCAGGCTGGCTTCGTCCGTCTCAAGGTAGAGATGAAAGGGCAGGCTTTTGAGAGCCTCGGCCGAATTTTAATGGCTACGGTCGAAGGTGATATCCATGATATCGGTAAGAACATCGTCTGTACCCTGCTGGAAAACCATGGGTTCGAGGTCTTTGATATAGGCAAAAATGTTTCTGCGGCCACGATAGTAGCCAAAGCCAGAGAGCATGCCGTGGATGCTGTTGGTTTGTCGGCGCTGATGACCACCACCATGTCGGAAATGAACAATGTCATCAAAAAATTGAAAAGTGCCGGGATAAAGACCTTCACCATGGTGGGAGGAGCGGTAGTGACCCAGGAATATGCCGACAGCATCGGTGCTGATCTTTATGCCCGTGATGCCATGGAAGCGGTGGCGAGAATAAAACGGTTGCTGGGGAGTGGAAATTAGGGGTTGAGCGACCGGGGAGGGAAGTTTGCTGCAAATGTACTTTGTCCGGTATTTGACTGACTTTTACTGCTTTGCAATTACTTGTTTTAATGGTATTTATAGAAAAATTACGGTAAAGCGCGTACAGGTTCGGTCATGGTACTTGGCTTCAATCACAACATCATGTACAAAGGGAAGGTATTCCATGTCCAGACTGAGGACAGCGGCATCGCCAATCCCCATATCATCACACTGCTTTACCGGGGCGGCGTGATCCTCAGTTCCACCAAGACCAGCTATGCTGACATTCTGAAAGTTGAAAATCTTGAAGAGGTTGTCGCAGAATTGATGAAGGAACAGCATAAAGATATGATGCGTCGTCTTAAAACCGGAAAATTCGATGAGCGGGCATTAGCTGCCCAGGTTCCGGCTTTTGTCGCACCCCCTATCGAAGGTCCGGAATCTGACCTTGATCCTGTTGAGCGTGTTTTTTCAGTATCCCACGCCAATCAGTCCACTTCATCCGGTTCAGATATCTCCCTGCTTTTTGAAATGCCGGCCAGCCCTTCCCCCGTACCTGTACAAACCGTTCCCGCGGATGTAACACCGAAGAACATCGTGAGCCTGGATGATGCCATCCTTTCATTCTTCGGCGCCAATGAAAGCTAAACTGAACCGTAGCGGCTTCACGTACCTAATGGCCCTGATGTTGATCATGGTTATGGGGATCATGCTTGGCGCAGTGGGACAATCCTGGAAAACGATTGTCCAGCGCGAGCGCGAGGAGGAATTGATCTTCCGCGGACGCCAGATCAGGGATGCCATTACCAAATGGTATACTCCACCACCTGGGGGACATCCACCCACCCCCCTGCGGGAGCTCAAAGACCTGTTAGAGGATCCCCGAACTGCTTCGAAAGTACGCTATCTGCGGAGACCGTATCTCGATCCCATGACCGGGAAGGAATGGACTGTCATTTCTGACCCGAATAAGGGGATCATCGGCGTTGCCAGTACCAGTCAGGCCAAGCCCATAAAGACAGGCGGCTTCCCCGATGATTTGAAGGATTTTATTGAAAAGCAGAAATACAGCGAATGGCAATTTATATATATTCCCGCGGGTACCAAAACCGGAATCATACAGACAACCCAACCTGGTCCGTGATGTGAGGTAAATGCCGGTAAGCCTTATATCTGCTGTTGCGGGTTTATTCTTTGCCGTTAACCATGTATCTTCCACGTTACTTTTCGCACCACCTGCTGCATGATTCATGGGAGTTTGAGTGTTTAAAAGTCTGACCACCCGCATTATAGTTACCACGATCACGCTGCTGGTGGGTGGCATCTATTGCTATACGTTTTTCAATGTGCGCCAGCAGCAATCACAGTTTATTAATATGGCACAGGAAAGTACTGAACTGCTGCTGCATACTGTTGAGAACAGTGTGTATCATGCCATGCATCTGGGCAACGTGCAGGATGTCGGTTCGATTCTCGCCATGGTGGGCCAGCACAACCAGCTGGTCGGCGTACGTATATTTCACCCTCACGGGATGATACTGCGTTCATCCAACCGGTCAGAAGTGGGACAGCCGATCAGTCCAAATGACTACACCTTATACCAGAGCAGTAAGCCGTATGATATTTTTGAGGTCCCCTCCCATGGCGAAGTGCTCTCAATGGTCAAACCAATCTACAATGAGCCGATTTGTCATACGTGCCATGGTTCCAAAGCCCGTGTCATCGGTGTTCTCAATCTGAATTATTCTCTTAACCGTACGAAAATGCAGATGGTGCGGTCATCGCGGATATTTGTGTTTTCATCCATTGCAATAACAGCTTTTCTCGTCATCACCATCTCACTGATTCTGCTTAAATTCATGAAGCGCCCCCTTGATCGTATTACGGAAAAGATGTCGCGGGTGGAAAACGGAGATCTTGATGTTCGTATCGATTATGGTGGGCAGGATGAAATCGGTCGCTTGACCAGCAGTTTCAATTCCATGGTGGATCGGCTTGCCGCTGCCAAAAAAGAGCTCGAACAGCTTCATTTCCAGCAACTTGAACGCGCAGATCGACTCGCTTCCATCGGGGAGATGGCTGCCGGCATTGCCCATGAGGTCAAGAATCCGCTGGCAGGAATTTCTGCTGCGGTAACTATTATCAAAGATGATCTGGAATTGATGGATCCGCGTGCCGAGATCCTCGGTGAAGTGATACAACAGGTGCAGCGGCTGGATAAAACGGTCAACGACCTGCTTTTCTTCGGCAAGCCATCTTTGCCGGAACTGACATGTATAGACATCAATGATGTAATCACCAAGACGCTAAAATTTGCCTCCCAGCACCGCGCTGTAATGCATGTTGAGAAACGGCTTCTGCTGACACCCGGGATCGCCCCGGTGTATGCCGATTCCAAGCAGATGCAGCAGGTATTCCTTAATCTCATACTAAATGCTTTCCAAGCCATGGTGGAGGGGGGAGTCCTGACCATAACTACGGATTCCCTGTTTCATGAGGGACAGGAATATATACGGATTGAGGTAGCAGATTCCGGTCCGGGTATACCTGCACAGATCCTGGAAAAAATATTCACCCCTTTTTATACCACCAAAGCTCAAGGTACAGGTCTGGGTCTGGCGATCTGCAGCAAGCTTATCAAACTGCATAACGGAGAACTCACGGTAGCCAGCGATGACCATACGGGCACCACTTTCATCATAGATCTGCCTGCCTGCAATATTTGTGAGATAGAAACGCGAGATAAGGAGATAGCGGTATGAAACGGAATAAGATCCTGGTTGTTGACGACGAACACCTGATACGCTGGTCATTGGAACAGAACCTCAAGAAACAGGGATATGAAGTTATAACCGCAGGCAACGGTGAGGATGCCCTCCGTTTGGCTCGTGAAGAACAACCCGATCTGGTGCTGCTTGATATTCAATTGCCGGGTATCAGCGGGATTGAGGTTCTCGAACGGATAAAGGAGTATGAGGAAGATGTCATTGTAATCATGGTCACTGCCCACGGTGGGCTTGAGACCGCTGTAAATGCCATGCGGCTCGGTGCATATGATTATATCAGCAAGCCATTTAACCTGGATGAGCTCTCCATGGTCATTAAAAAGTCCCTGGAAAACTCCGATCTGAAACGGGAAGTGGCACGACTGCGCTCTGAAACCAAGAAAACCGCCCCCAATATTATCGGCGATAGCCGTCATATGAAGTATCTGATGGAGGTACTCGACAAGGTAGCCAAAAGTGAGGCTTCAACCGTTCTGGTGCAGGGTGAGTCGGGTACTGGCAAGGAACTTGTGGCGAAATGGATACATTACAGTTCCAATCGCGCTGAAAAGCCTTTTGTTGCAATCAATTGCGCGGCAGTGCCGGCAACCCTCCTGGAGAGCGAGTTGTTCGGCCATGAAAAAGGAGCCTTTACAGATGCGAAGGTGACGAAAAAAGGTCTTTTCGAACTGGCGGACGGCGGCACGGTATTTCTCGATGAAATCGGCGATATGGAAATGGGCATGCAGGCCAAGCTGCTCCGTTTTCTTGAAGATCGTTCATTCAGGCGTATCGGCGGCGGGCGCGTGTTTACGGTTGATGTGCGTATTATCTCCGCTACAAATAAAGATCTGCAAAAGTCCATTGAAGAAAAATCCTTCCGTAACGATCTCTATTACCGCCTGCAGGTCATCCCTATATTTCTCCCTGCTCTGAGAGAGAGGCGAGAAGACATCATCCCCCTGGCAACACATTTTATTCAGCTGTACAACAAGGACTTTAACAAAAAAGTGCAAGGCATTGCCTCCATGGCTGAACGTCTGATGGTCGATTACAGTTGGCCCGGCAATGTCCGAGAGCTGAAAAATGTCATAGAAAGAGCTATCATCCTCGGAAATAACGAAACCCTCCTGCTTGAACATCTCCCCTTGGAAATAGTGGCCAAAGCCTCCAGCCAGCATGGACCAGGCGCGTCCACCTTCCGTCTCCCCCCCGAAGGCCTCGACATTGAAGAAGTTGAGAAAGAGTTAATTCGACAAGCTTTGGATATCACTGAGTGGAATCAGTCAAAAGCCGCCAAAAAACTGAACCTCGGAATTGATGCTTTCCGTTACAGGATGAAGAAGTTTGGGTATCTCAAGTAGCTAAATATTGTATGTTTTTAGTTGCTTGTCGAATGTGGCTAATGTCCTTGTGCTGAATATTCCAGATATGAATGTGTGAATAAAACGGTTGAATAACGTTTCTAACATGTAATGGAAAATTGAGCTCACTCTGTGATGGTCGGGACTATGAGTCATCAGACATTCGCTCCCCGTAAGACTTTAGAGGACACCGGATCGGCTGAATTCCATAATGAGCGTTTTTCCATAAACATGGCACTCCTGTTGCAGTTATAGGCACAAGACAGTTGGCAGTCCCTTGGGCGCTGGCTGCTGTATGCTGCAAAACTCCAATAATAACGGAGGCATGGACATGTGGCACCTTTTGATTAAGCTGGTAATATCCTGTGCCCTTGCATGTACGGTTCTAGTTATTTCACGGACCGGAAATGTTTATGCCGCAGTCACTTCGCCGGTGGTGACAGTACTTCAGCCGGTGACTCAGGGGTTGCGTGCCCCTGTGCGAATGGTTCTGGATGCTGAAGGCAACTATTATGTGACTGACCCGCGGAACAGCGGTGTCATCAAATTCAATCAGTATGGTGTCCCGATCAAGAGCATTCGGACTGCCGGTGTGCCGCAAGGTGTTGCAATTGCCCAGGACGGTAAGCTGCTGGTGAGTCAAGGGACTTTTGTAGCAATACTTAATGATGACGGCAGTGAGGCGGGAATGCTTCCGGCCGTGTTCAAATTCGCCAATGGCATTGCTGTTGACGATGTAACCGGGTACATCTACGTTGTTGACAGTTCTGCCCATCAGGTACTTGTTTTTACGGCGTCAGGAGCATTTGTAAAAAGTTTCGGTGCCCGTGGTACGGCTAACGGTCTCTTTTCAATGCCTACCGGCATAACCTTTGAAAAACTGTCCCGGCAGTTGGCTGTCGCTGACACTTTGAACAACAAAATTCAGTTCTTCGACATGAATGGCGTTTACAAGAGCAACTTCGGTCCCACGAGCACCGTTCGATTCTATTTTGCCTCTCCCCAGGGTGTTGCTTTTGAATACAGCAAAGATCCTGTCCCTGTGCTGTCCAGAATGTATGTGGTCGATACCTATAATGCCAACGTGCAGGTTATCAATCCTGCTGGTAATGGGGCCCCGCTGTACATCGCAGGCACTAATCCTCTCAATAACTACATCGGAAAATACGGCAATATGAATGGCGAAATGATGGTTCCGTCAGACGTCGTATTCGATCAGCAAAACAGCCGTCTGATGGTTGTCAATGGATTCGGCAATATCACCATTTTCGGCATTGACGGCGGAACAAACCCTGCTGAGAACACCCCGCCGACACTTGCCATCGATCCCGTTTTGGCCAATGTTTCAACTCCTGATATCACTATCAGTGGAACCGTGGAGGCTACCGCGAATATTACGGTGGCAACGTCAACCACAGCCATTGCTTCTCCGGTGGTATTTACTTCATCCACCACATGGAAATGCGACATTATCGGCCTTGAAGGTGGCGACAATGTCATTACGGTTACGGCCACCTCTGCAACAGGGAGCAGCACTCAGCAATCTGTGAGTGTCAGATATACACTGCCTGCTCCGACAATTACTTTGTCACCCTCCAATATCGCTCTCACCAATAAGTCCAATCTGGTTATTTCCGGCACAGTGGATGCCGGATCAACAGTGACAGTTACCAACACCGCCACATCCATAACCGGCAACGCCACTGTTGTCGACACGACCTGGACATATTCAGCCGCACTGTCCGAAGGAGCGAATCTTTTCTCCATCGCCGCTCAAAAACCGATGAGTGACAAGGCATTCGCAAGTACAGAAATCACACTGGACTCCATTGCTCCAGCGTTGTCTGTATCAGCCCTTGCCAATGGCAGCTATACCAGTACTCAGGTTCAAAACATTGCCGGTACGGTAAGTGATGGCGGTAATGTCAACCTCCTCATAAACAATCAGCCGGTGAGCATCAGCGACAGTACTTTCAGTTCAGCCGTGACTCTTGTGACAGGTCCCAATGTTATATCCATAGTTGCCGTGGATGCTGCCGGCAATATTGCAGTCGACTCCAGAACAATCCATTTCGATTCAACACAGCCTGTTGTCCATGTCGCTGCTCCCATGGACAACTCCATTACCAACTCCACTGTCATCACCGTTAATGGCTCTGTTGATAAAACTTCCACGGTCATGGTGTCTGGTGTTGTGGCAGCTATGAACGGGAATGAGTGGACAGCAGAAATCAATCTGCAGGCGGGTCTTAATACAATCGAGATAACGGCAACGGATCTTTACGGCAACAGCTCAGCGGTGAAGCGTTCGGTTGTACTGGATTCCGTAAAGCCGATACTGGCAATCTCATCACCGTCCCAGGACATAGCGACCAACAATCCGGTCATTACCATCTCCGGTACGGTCAGTGACAATAGTGATACGGTTTTGATGTACTCAGTAGATGGTATGACGGCTGGAGTGCCGATAACCGCAGGATCCTTTACATTTAACCTCAACCTGACAAAGGAAGGCATGTATCCGGTGCTGCTGACTGTTACGGATGCTGCCGGCAATGCTACTTCAGCAACACGCAACATTATTTACGATATCACACCGCCAAAATTAACCATCGATACCTTCAAAGGTGTCCATCCGTCTGCAATGACAGGAACGGTTGAACCTGGTGCTGCCGTTGTTGTCAAAAACATCGATATCAGTGTTGGCAATGTGACAGTTGATTCCGTCAATGGCACCTGGGCGGCAAATCTCCATGGCATAGCCTATAAAACTAAAAATCTGACGATTGTGGCCACCGATGTTGCCGGAAATAATACTGTAAAAACACTCGCTCAAGCGGGTACTGGAAAAACCAGGTGATGGTGAGAATAAACAGGACTGCAACCATGAAGAGATATGCACTAATAATTGGTTTTGTAAGCACAGTAATGGGAGTCGGCACACATGCGACTGCCGGTCCAGGCAATGTGCGTTTCACCAAGCACAATCTGTCCAATAACATGGATGTGAGCAAAGGACTGCCGATCGGGGCAGGGGCTGACCAGCGACGCATCTATAGCCTTGAAGTTGATCAGGTATGCATTTTCTGCCATACCCCCCACAACGCACAACCTGTTATGCCGCTCTGGAACAAGGCCATGCCGAATCAGACATTTAACCTGTACACCTCCTCCCGTTCGCTTACCCCGACAGCCCGGTCCGCCTCCTTGCCGGCGGGATCGGTTTCCCTGCTCTGCCTCAGCTGCCATGACGGCAAGACAGCCATTAATGTTTTGCATAATGCCTCCCAAATTTCCAGTATGGCCGATAACGGGATTGACAAAATCGTGGATATAGGCGGCGACTACGATAACGCGATGGGCGGTTTCCCCAGTCCTCCCACCGGAGGAATCAGTTTGGGGATTTTCGGTGGTTTTGGCGAGTATCCTTCAAACATGGGTAAAACGGATGGTGATGATTTTGCCGGAAATAATCTTGCTGACGACCACCCTATCGGGTTCTCCTACACTGCCGCCCAAGGGGAGTCAAACGACAGGCTCAGGCTTCCGGAAGACGTGAATACAATGAGTTCAGGTAAAATACGTTTTTTTTCCCCTAACAACAGTGTGGAGTGTTCATCCTGTCATGACCCGCATGTAAATTATACCGTAGGCGCCGGCACACCAGCCGGCGACCCTGCGTTGAAGCCCTTCCTGGTTATGAGTAACGTGGGAAGTGCCATGTGTCTTGCCTGCCATAATAAATAGGGGAGCACCAGGAGCACGCTATGAACAGATTGGCTATTCACATACTTGTTGCTGCCATGTTCCTGTGGTTACCTTGCACGGTATTCGGATTGGTTGGGCCGCACGATCCTCTTACCGGCAACAGGGGATACAAATGTACAAGTTGCCATAGGGCTAATGCTACTTTGGGTACTACGGGGTACGACAACATCTGCCTGACTTGTCATAACCCAAGTCAGGCCGACCCTCTTACCGGCAAAAGGATGAAATCCTTTGCAGCGGCTGACTTTGCTAATATTTATAACACCTATACCAGCACCAGGCCTACTGTACTGTATCAAACATCCCACAAGTGGACAGGACCGGACAACGTTCCCAGGGCAGGTGCGTTGCCGCCGTTGGATCCCTACAATACCACTGCCAATAGTTTCGACACTGCAAAGGGTATGAACAAGACATCCGTCAGGGGAAGCATCACCTGTGCCCGCTGTCACAATGTCCACAATGATTCGGCAATAACATCGAGCAATCCGCCGTACCTCCGTTCCATCAATGACAGGGACCAGATGTGTCTGGACTGCCATCGCCCGAGAAACTCAAAAAGCCACATGCTCGGCTCACACCCGGTCAACGTCAGCTATACCAGTGCCAGGGTAAAAGGCAGCGCCGCTTTTAAGAAAGATTCTGTTGACAGCAGCATTCCACCCATTAATCCGGCCAATCGTTCCGCAGAGATGAAGATCAAGTCGGGCTTGGTGCTATGCTCGACCTGCCACGGTGTCCATTACAGCGATTCGAACAGCAGAACCTTTGACAACTATTCAAACTCTCTGCTCGGAAACCTGAGTACTTCACAGGGTTTCCTGCTTCGAACCGATATGCGCGGAGCTACTGCAGAAAGTCTCAATATCTGCAGCAACTGCCATAACAAGCCCAACCATAAAAAGCGCGGCCAGAACATTCAATGTACCGATTGCCATGGCGGCCATGTGGACGAGGTGGATGGGACACTGCCTAATACCTATGTGGTCAGACGATATATGAATGTATCCACAAGCAAAGGGGCGGTTAGGAACAGACCTGCTTTCTACCAATATACAGGCAGCCGCAGAAACTGGAGTAATGCTGATGTTAACAAGCTGGGGGTCTGCCAGTCGTGCCATATCGTGCCGACCGGCGGAGCATACCCGACTGAGCATGCCGATGCTTCAGGCTCAAACGGCAAGCTGTGTATGACCTGCCATGCACATGATTCTGCAGAAGGTGCATTTTCCGCCTCCTGCACAACCTGCCATGGCTATCCTCCTGCAGATGACCACGGGGGCGGCCCAACAGGATTTGCGCTGGATGGTGTAGTCAGTTATGCTCTACAGCCGTTTTACAAAGATGAAACCTCCACACCACATACAGTACATGCCGGCGGCGCTCCTTATTCCTACGGCTGCGGCGAATGTCACAAGGGAAACACCCACAACAGCGGCAGTACGTTTCAGGATCTTTACATAACTGCGGATGCTACTCTGGTCAGCAACGGCCAGGGAACAACACCTTCTTATGCGCCTAACAATAACGCTGGACCCGGCACCTGTACCACCTACTGCCACAGTAACGCCAAGCCTGCCATCGGATCTTATGTAACTAAGGCTCCCCAGTGGGCACTTGGCAAGGGCACCATCGTCGGCCAACCGGGCGAATGTACCGCCTGCCATGATAACGCCACCGGCTTTACGGGTACCGCTCATGTAAAACATGTCAGTGCAACATCGGGCAAGGGATACGCCTGCGCAACCTGTCATGCTGCAACAGTGAATGCTGTGCCGGCTGTTATCGACAAAACAAAACATGTGAACGCCGTAAAAGATATTTCCTTCTCCGGTTCCATTGGCAGCAATTCGCTGACCGGAAACTGTTCTACCGTGTATTGCCATTCAAATGGCAAAGGGGCTGCTGCAGAGGTAACTCCCAGTTTTGGCACTCTGTCCTCTGGACAGTGCGGTGCGTGTCACAAGGTTTCACCTGGTGTTGCTTCCGGGCGACCGTTGATCAGTTCCGCTGCCCATTATGCTCATATGAGCAGCAGTTACGGTCCGAAATCT
>Ga0209317_1003063_pt1 | contig 11088 bp, 11 predicted proteins | sample RifGroB2_FD_183994 | JGI IMG/M metagenome (GOLD analysis project Ga0209317, IMG submission 183994) | Soil microbial communities from Rifle, Colorado, USA - Groundwater B2 (SPAdes) (version 2) | ecosystem: Environmental > Terrestrial > Soil > Unclassified | place: Rifle, Colorado | collected...
CGATCCCGCCAAGATCCCCGCCAAGGTCGGTCTGCACACCGTGGAGATGTTCCGCGCCATAGACAGAAACGAACTGAAGTGCATCTGGATCCAGTGCACCAACCCGTTCCAGTCCCTCCCGAACCTGAGCCGCCTGCGCAAGGCGGCCGAGGCGCGCAAGGCCTTCATCGTCGTTTCCGACATCTATCCCACCAGGAGCACCGAGGTGGCCGACGTGATCCTCCCCTCGGCGAGCTGGGTCGAGAAGGAAGGGGCGTACGGCAATACCGAGCGGCGCACCCAGCAGTGGTTCAAGATGATCCAGGCTCCCGGCCAGGCCAAGGAGGACACCTGGCAGTTGATCGAGTTCGCCAAGAGGATGGGCCTTGGGCACCTGTTCCCCTACAGCGAAAAGGGGATGCACCGCGAGATCTGGGAGGAGTACCGCAAGTTCACCATCGGCAACGGCAAGGACCTGGCTCCCTACCAGGCCTACGCCAAGGTGAGAGGACTGCGTTGGCCGGTCAAGCCGGACGGCACGGAGACCCGCTGGCGCTACACCGATGCGGACGACCACTACGTCAAGAAGGGAGAAGGGGTGAAGTTCTACAAGGCTCCCGGCAACAAGGTGAGCGTCTGGTTCCGCCCTTACGAGCCGCCGGCGGAGTCGCCGGACCGGGAATACCCGTTCTGGTTTTGCACGGGGCGCCTGCTGGAGCACTGGCACACAGGCACCATGACCGGCCGGGTCCCCGAATTGAGGCGGGCCGTCTCCGGCGCCACCATCGAGCTGCACCCCGAGGACGCCAAGCGCCTGGGGATCAAGAACCGTGACATGGTGCGCATCAGCTCGCGTCGCGGCAGCATCGTGCTCCCGGCAGAGATCAACGGGCGCAGCACGCCCGAGCGCGGCAGCGTCTTCACCACCTTCTTCGACGAGACCAAGCTGATCAACGACCTGTGCATCGACGCCTTCGATCCCCTCTCCAAGGAGCCGGATTTCAAGAAGTGCGCGGTCAAGGTGAAAAAGGCGTAGCACCTTCCCCCCTCCCGACCTCCCCCCTCCAGGGGGAGGAGAGTTGGCGGATGCCTTTGTCCCCTCCCCCGGAGGGGGAGGGCCAGGGAGGGGGAAGTCTGCCGAGAGAGGATGGAAGACGCTAATCGTTCCCACGGTCCACCGTGGGAACGTGAAGCCAGGGACGCTCCAGCGTCCCAATCTTGACGCCGGAGCGTAAAAGGAAGCCTTATAGAGGATGGAAGACGAGGGGCGTGATGGGGCTAGTAGATGGGCGATGAAAATCCAAAGGGAGGCCTAACCCGGCGCCAGTTCCTGAAAGGGAGCGCCGTCACCCCGCTGGCCCTCATGCTGGCCGGGGGCGCAATCGCCTCCGTTTACCTGCGTCCGACCGACGCGCGCGGTTTTACCCTGCGTCCGCCGGGAGCCCTGGCGGAGAAACGCTTTCTGGCCGCCTGCGTCAGATGCGGCATGTGCGCACAGGCCTGTCCCCACCAGGCCATCAAGCTGGCGGGCGGCGAGGCCGGAGCGGGGATCGGGACCCCCGTGATCACCCCGCGCGAGACCCCCTGCTACCTCTGCCAGGACCTCCCCTGCGTGAAGGCCTGCCCATCGGGCGCGCTCGACAAAAAGCTGGAGGATATCGAGCAGGTGCGCATGGGAACAGCCGTGATCATCGACCGCGAGAGCTGCCTCTCCATCCGGGGGCTGCGCTGCGAGGTCTGCTACCGCCAATGCCCCCTGATCGACAAGGCGATCACCCTGCAGTTGCGCCACAATACCCGCACCGATGAGCACACCATCATGGAGCCCGTGGTGCACAAGGAGAAGTGTGTGGGCTGCGGGATCTGCGAAAACTCCTGCGTGCTCCCAAAGCCCGTGATCGTGGTGCGCAGGACCGTCGAGGTGCAAAAGGACAGCTATGACTTTTAAGTGGTGGCTTCCGCGCCGTACCCTGCAGTTGGCCGTAGTCGCACTGATCGCCCTCCCCGCCCTGGGACTCGGCTTTTTCCGCGGCAACCTCGCCGCCGCCGAACTGCTGGGGATACCGCTGGCCGACCCCCTCGCCTTCCTGCAGGCGCTGATCGGCGGGAAGGTGTTGGTGCTCTCCTACCTGGGGTCCGCGCTGTCGGTGAGCGCCGTATATTTCCTTTTGGGCGGCCGCAGCTTCTGCGGCTGGATCTGCCCGGTGGGGCTGATTACCGAGCTGGGGGACAAGCTCTCGCGCTACTCCGGGTGCGCCGGGAAAAGCATCCCGCTCGCCTCAAGCCGCTGGAGTCTGGGGCTCGTGCTGTTGACGGTGGCCCTTACCGGGGTGCCGCTTTTCGAGGTGCTCTCGCCGATCGGCATAGTGAACCGGGCCATCGCCTTCGCCTCGCTGCTCCCGTTGTTGCTCCCCGCTGCGATCCTGCTGGTGGAGATCGCGGTCTCACGCAGGGTGTGGTGCCGCTCCCTCTGCCCGCTGGGAGCCTTTTACAGCCTCTTGGCCCGTTTCAGCCCGCTGCGGGTAGGCTTCGTCAAGGAGCGTTGCACCCACTGCGGTGACTGCCTGCAGGTTTGCCCGGTCCGGGAGGTGCTGGCCCCTCCCCTGGAGCGGGGAGCGCCGCAGGTAACGGCCGGAGACTGCAGCCGATGCCTGGCCTGCATCGACAGCTGCTCAGCCAAGGCCCTGACCGTCGATTTTTTCCATAAACGAAGCCGCACCCGATAAAGCCAGCGTGACAAGGAGGCTGTTAATGAAATCAATTCTGCGCCCCGTGCTGTTACTGACCGCCCTGATTTCCCTGACCATGGCGCTTCCGGCCTTTGCCGAGGAGCAGCCCGAACCGGACCTGGCGGCCGATGCCCTGCAGGCCCCGGGCGATCCTCCTGTGATTCCGCACGCGGTCAAGCCGAACCAGGATGGCGAGGCGTGCAACGTCTGCCACCGTGTCGGAGTGAAGAACGCGCCGGTCACGAGCCATCCCGAGCGCCTGAACTGCACCTCCTGTCATGTCCAGGGCGAAGTGAAGCCGGCCAGGAAAGCGGCCGGCAAAGGGAAGAAGAAATGACCCTTTCCCGCAAGGATTTTTTCCGACACAGCATCTATTCGCTGGGGAAAACCGTGCTGTCCGTTGGAGAGAGCGTGCGGGAAGCGCAGGCTTCGCTCTACGGCGCCTCGCTGCAGGCCGAGCCTGCGGGGGAGTTGGAGAACGACGGGCAGGGGGGAGATCCGGAGAGGGAGGCGGGCGCGGAGCCTGCGGCCGGCCCGGATATGGTGGCCCGGGTGGACAACCGGCACTGCATGGCCAGAAGCTGCGGCTGTTTCTCCTGCACCGAGCGTTGCGAGGCCGGGGCCATCATTTTGGTCATGGGGGAGGGGATCCGCATCGACGCCTCCCTCTGCACAGGCTGCGGCGACTGTTACCGGATCTGCCCGCTGGCTCCCGAGGCCTTGAACCTGGTCCCGCGGGGCTGATGGCAAGTGCTACGCAACAAAGGCTGGGACGACGTTTGCGTCCCAGCCTTTGTTATCATTTTCACCTGTCACCGCTCGCGCCTGAACAGGGGCAACTGTACTGGCCTTGTTTCTAGCTCCATCTCTTCTTTACAATCAGAACGGCGGGAGGAGATTTGTGGTCGTTCCCGGTTCTGGACGGAAGGCCACGCCATTTTCTTGCAGCATCGTGTTCAGTTCCTCGCTGCTTAAATATAACCGCCGCTGGGGGCCCTGGTTGGAATCCATCATTTCGTACCAGGTTCCTCCGCCATGTTGAAAAGCCTTGGTGAGCACGACTTGGTGGCCGCCATTCACGTTCCCGTCCTGGGGCACCACGTTTACCATCACCGGCCGGCCTTGCTTCAGGGTCTGGGCGAAGGCCGAGCTGGGCACCACCTCAACCTGGCCGAAGGATTCGGCCAGCATGACCACTTCTCCGCCGATGAGGCCTTTCTGTTCGATGACTTTTTGAGGATTCGCACGCTCGGCGGCATCGCGCCATTCACCCTCGCCTATGAGTTTGGTCGCACGTGCGGCCACCACCGAGTAGGGCAAACCCGCCGCATTGGCCAATGCGAAGATGGTGCAGTCTTCGTACTGAGACTGCTTGCCGGCCCCGGATAACCCCGGGCCATCGCCTTGGGCGGCTTTCCGCGCGATGTCCCCGTCTTGTCCACGCACCAGGACATCCTGCCAAGCACGGCGGATCTGTACGCCGGTCACGCCTTGGGTGCCATCGACGCCCAGGCTGTTCAATGCCGCAGCCAGGCGGTCTTGCTCTTCCGCGCTCCATCCCAGATGTTTGGCCAAGGCGTTCATCTCATTGATGATGCGCGCCGCCTCCGGGTCGCCCTTGGTTGCAGCTGCAACTGCCGGTTTGTTTCCGGCTGGCGGCGGAGACTTCGCCCCAAAGTGTCCGTTGTTGTAGGCCATGATCCAATCGGTGCGACAGGGCCCCAGGGCGCGCGGGTCCGAGGCGCCGTTGGCGAGTTCACCCCGTGCGGCGGCGCTCTGCCCGGCCTGATAGGCCTCCTGCAGAACAAGTTTTTTTTGTATGCTGCCCGAATCGTAACCGGCACGGTAATCGGACACACAGTTCTGTTGCTGTTCGGCGGTTACTCCGGCGCAGGCTGGGCCGGCATTTTGCGAGATACACTGGCTTGCGTGCTCGAAGCCCTTGGAATACGCCGTAGACAGGGCTTGATTCGCGTTCTTGCCAGCCGCAGCAGGAGTGCCTTTGGTTGGCGGCGCGCTTGCGGATGGACTATCGGTCATCAGGCTGAGCTCAGGACCGGACTCAACGCCCATGAGGCCAAGCTGCGATGAATCGCCGACATCCATCATGCCGCCCAAGAGCCTGTTCTTCTGCTCCTCCAGCTTTCTGTCCGCCTCCTCCGCGGCGCGGCGTTGTTCTTCGGCGCGTAGTCTCTCTTCCACCTTTCGTCTTGCGTCCGCTTCGGGATCGCCGAACAATGCCTTGCCGAGCTCCCTGCCTATCTCGGTCCCGATAATCGTGCCGATCGAATCGCCACTTGAGATCGCACCCGAAGACGAACCGGTGCCGCTCGGCAGCCGGCAGCCGCCTTGCCTCTGCGCATCGTTGAAGTTGCTGGCAACCGTGCCACCCATGCAACTGCACCAGCGCCGGTAAGCCTGAAAGGACGCCGCGCTCGAGACCGAGGGCTCCCCACCGCAGTTCGCGGCGCGTGCCGCGGCAGGCGCGATTGCCAGCATCGCCACGAGCGCATACGGCGCGATGTTCGACTTGCCGCTCAACATGATCAACCTCCTATGCGGGCCGTCTGCTCACTTAAATCCTGATACAAACCCCGCATCCCCCCTTCCGATTACTTCACCTTGCGCTCCCATTCGTAGATCTTATCCTGCGCCGCGCGGGCGTTAGGCGCGTCGGGGGCGAGTTGCAGATAGTACCCCATCTCGCGCACGGCTATGTCGTAATTCTTGATTTCTCCCAGGACCAGCGCCAGATTGAAGTGCCCTTCCGCCCACCAGGGGGCAACGCGCAGCGACTCCCCGTAAAGGTCGGCGGCGTCCTGAAATTTTTTCTCCCGAACCGCCACTTCGGCCTGAACCTTGAGCCGCCGCCCCCCCTCCGGGAGGAGCGGTCGAGCCGCGAGTTCCGGCAGCAGCAGCGCCATCGCCCTGATCGCGGCTGCGCCTTGCTCCGCTGTCAGCGCCGATCCGGAGGCCTGGCCATAGAGCTCCAGAGCCCGGCCCTTGTCGCCGTTCATCCCCTGCTCCCGGCCGCTGGCCATCAACTGCGAATAACGCTGGTTGGCCAGCCGAGCGCGAGTCTCCAGCAGTCCTGATTTGCTGATGCACTGGTCGATGGCCGAGGAAACCGCCACCCCAGCCACCATGATGTCGTTCCCGGCGCTGTGCTTCCCCTCAACCGTCCCCTGCCACAACGGCGCGGCAACGCCCGGTTGCCAGAGTTGGCAATCGAGAACGGCATGAGCACCGGTGTCTTTGAACATAAATGCATTAACGAAAATGAACGGCAACACACCGTCGAACTCCGTATCAACCTGGAGCTTACGGAGATGCAAGGACATCGCCAGATGATCGGCAGGGAGCTGCTCGATTTGCTCGACTCCCCCCCGGAGCTGAGAGACCGCCGGTATGCCTTGACCATTGAGACGGGAAAGGGCGGCAGATCCGATGGCGGCGGTTCTCGAAACATCACTATGAAATTCGTCACTTTCACTGAAGTAAGGGACGACGAACATCAAGCCCATCGCCCGCGTCCCTTTGCCCAGATAGGTAGGGTCGGCGGCGAACACGGCGGATTCCGACGACTCCGCAAGCGTCTCCTGCACCGGCAGCACGGTGACCTCCGGTCCGCTCGTGTGAGCCCGACCGGAGACGGGAAAAGCCTCTTGAACCGGCAAAGTTCTGACCGTGGTACACCCCGATGCCGCCAGGGCAACCCCGATCAGCGATACGGCAAGAACCCTGCGGGGTAGCCGACGGACGTTGTTGCTGGTGGTCTTTATCGCATTTGTTATCATCTTCTCTCCTTTGCATTCATTTTGTAGCTGGCGAAATATAACATAATAAGACTTACTGGAGAGTCTGCAGCAGGATCTGACGGCTCGCGGCACCAAACTCTCCCACTGGTAAATCTTCAGCTGCACGGGGCGGGCATTGGGAGCGTCGGGTTCGAGCTTGAGGTACTTCTGCAGCGCCCGAATGCCCCCCTGGTAGTCCTGCAATTCGCCCAGAATTAGGCCGCGGTTGTAGTGCCCCGCCGGCCACCATGGCGCAACGCCCAGCGCCTGGCCGTACAGATCGACCGCATCGTCGAAGCGCTTTTGCTGGACCGCCAGCTCGGCCTGAACCTTGTATTTCACCGGTTGCTCGCAGGTGCTACGCAACAAAGGCTGGGATGATGTTTGCGCCCCAGCCTTTGTTATTCGATGTTCCTCTCACCCGCGTGCGGACTTCGCAAATTCATCCACCCCCTGAAGCCAAATTGACAACATCCGGCTGCCCACAACTTCAAAATCGGGATGCTCTGTGATGTAGAGAGGTATCAAACCGGCGACCTCGATGACAGCCTCTGCAACTTTGCCTATGATCTGGTTTGCAGTTCGCGGTGGAAGGGAGAGCGACTGCAAAGCGAACTTTTCCAGAATTTTGCGTGGCCACCATTTTTTCGTTCCGGCCAGATGAAGTGCGGGAATGTCGTGCTGCAGGTATGCCGTTGTTGTAACAATGTCGTAAACAGGCGCAAGCCAAACCGCCCCTTGGGGATTGTTGTAGAGGACACCGAAGTTTTTCAGATGGGCATCCCCATTGCGCACCATCGCCGACAGAACGAGCGTCGCGAAAAACTGCTCCCGCGCCGCGGCAAGATTTTCCGGTGATACGAAATCCTTGATTGTCCGCGCCACCCGCTCATAGGTGCTGTTGTATTTCTTGTCGGTCCCCAGCGCCTGCAGCGAGCAGAAATCCTCGAACCCCAGATTCTCCCCCGACTCGACAGTGTCAAAACGTCGCATAACGAACAAACGGCCGTTTTCCGAAAGCGAGAACTCGGGCACAGAAAGTCCAGAAAGTTTTGCAGCCGTCATGCAGAAAAATTCGTTGGCCGCCAGTTGGGGAAATTCATTTCCCCAGGACTTGACGATGTAGGATGACGCCGTGACCGTCGCCCGGTCGGTCGCTTCGACAATTACCTTGGGCTGGACGCCGGAGATCCCCGAGTGCTCCGCATGTCTTGCTACCAGTTCGTTGAACAACTCCACGGCATCGGGATAGGTGAGAATCTCTTCCAGGGACTCCGGTTTTTCTTCGATGGACGGGTTGTCCGAATCGGGAAGCGAGAAGCGGTTTCGGCCGATCTGGTTTCCCCCCGTGATGCGCAGCAGGGAGATGTCGTCAACCGTCAGGAGCTTGGCGAACGCGCTCCTGATTGCCTCGCGCAACGCTCCCTCGGGAAGATTCATTTGGAATATGGGATGCAGGGACTTTTCCGAAACCCAGCTCTGCAGACGATAGGGCATGGTCAATGAAACCAAATGCTCCTGCGGATGCTCGCAAGGGAGATAATTGAAAAAGTAGGTTTCGTTCCGGCCGAGTGTGCCGGCCTTCTTGCCGCCGTTCCAAACGGCGAGTGATTGTGAGGTCATTGCAGCTCATTCTCCCTCTGCAGTTCCTCAAGAGTTGGCGGCGCGCCGAGAGGCCGCACGGTCAGCTCCAGACCGAGGATCTCCAACACACGCTCCACCTTCCGAATGCCGATATCCACCACAGTCCCCGTTTCGATCTGCCCTAGCGTCTTCCTGGAGATCCCCACCATCTCGGCCAGTTGCGCCTGGGTGAGATTCCTTTCCTTCCTGGCAACGCGTATCTTGGCGCCCAAACCTTGCATAAAGCTACCTATATTTCTCAAAATTACATTACGAGCAAAAAATGTAACACATATATCCCTTGAAAGAAACCTGAAATTGCCATCAGAATCAGAGCTGCTTCTATTTTGGCATTTTTCAACTCTTTGATTGTGGAACCACCTTATGGTACTAATACGCTGTGAAGCGAAAGAATCTCAAAACCTTGGAATCCATATTTGCTCATCCCGTCCCTGGAAACATTCAGTGACCGGAAGAAAATGGAGTCAAACCATGAATAACATGAACATCGACGGATATGACGCAGTCATTTCATATGACCCCGAAATTAACATGTTCCGGGGAGAGTTTGTCGGAATCAATGGTGGCGCGGACTTTTACGCACGTACTGTTGATGATCTTCGGAAAGAGGGGGAAATCTCTCTCAAAGCTTTTCTCGAAATGTGCGCCGAAGAGGGGGTTGAGCCGCGCAAGCATTTCTCCGGCAAGTTCAATTTGCGGGTTCCTCCATCCCTGCATCAGCGACTTGCTACTCAAGCTGCCGCACACGGCAAAAGTATCAACGCCTGGGTAGTTGAACTATTATCTGAGTGTGCGACGCACGGTCACTGAGTAACAACTCCGCAAATCTCCTGCCCTTTCTCGCCTACCCGCCCACCTCACGGAAGGCGATGCATCAGCCAGGGCCTTGAGCAGCTATCGGCCGGTCTTGTCAATCCTGGCAGGACTTTAAGGAATCACCGGCGGATGTCGACAAGGTTCCGGCCAGCCTTCCCCGCGCGCCTGTCATCCTTAACCCGTCGGTCGTCAACTTAGGTACGCTGGCGTCAAGAGGTGATAAGCTTGCGGTAAACCGTTACAAATCCGCCGTCAACCTTGAAGATGCTGAGCGAAAGATTGGCAAACTTTCTTCTAACCTTGCGACCCCTCTCCTCAACCTTTTGATGTTTTCCATCAACCTTGACACGTTCCTCGTCAACCTTGATACGTTTCTTGTCAATGTTGATACACTTCTTGTCAACTTTGATGCGTTTTTCGTTAACCTGGATAAAAACAAACAATTCAAGTCACTTAAGGGGCATGTTTTTGCGTCGAACGTTTGCAACCGAAACCGATCCTTCAAAATCATTTCCCCGTACTTTTAAAGGTTTTTCTAGATCCGATAACGGACCGGCCCCGGGTGGCGACGGAAACAAGGACTCCGGACGGCTATCGTCCCCATTTTTTCAAACTTTCCGTAGCGTTGCGAGCATCTCCCTGAACGCTTAACGCCTCGACCGCGAAAAGTTGAAAAACAAAAAGGAAATATTGCCACCTTCTTGCGCTGGTTTACAAGGCTGGGGACATTCCTTGTGTGTGCCTGGCTGCATGTTCCCCTCATATCCCCGGCCTTGTTTCAACAAATGCCGCAGTTTCGCTAGCGCCATCTGCTACTTCCCCCTCGCCTGCAGACAGTGGTCATAACGGTTGACGCCATACGTCAAAGCCGTATACTACCAAAGCATACCGGGGCACATCCTGAAACAGCTCAAGGAGGAGATGGAACATGCCACTCGATGAAAAAGAGCTGCTTGAAGGTGACGCTAAGCGTAACATCGGCGAGGAACTGCTCCAAGCCGTGCGGGATATAAAAGCTGGTAAATCGGGCGAATCTCCACTGTAGAAGTCTCTCCGCTGGCCTCAGCCCGTCAAAGAATAGGACTGTCCCAGAGTGAGTTCGCTCGTATGCTAGGTGTATCACTCCGTACTCTGCAAGAGTGGGAGCAGGGGAGGAGAAAGCCCTCAGGAGCAGCGAAATCCCTCATCACGATTGCCATCAAAGATCCGGAAACACTACAAAAACTATTGGCTGCCTAAATTAGCTGCCTAACCTGTCTGTTCCATGAAGCCCGGTTTATCAGGCCGGAGAGAGCGTGCTTGAGATCTCAGCAACGTCCTCCCTTGTCCCCAATAGATCGCCGCGCGGGGCGCGCATTGATGTGGTAGCTAATCCGAGTCGAATTCGTGTCAACTCCATTTGAGTGGCCGCAGCCCAAGAACCTGAAGGTAAAAGGGCGTTGGTTCAGACCTGGACAAGTCCTTCTCTGTTTACATTGCAACAACGATATCGTATAAATGTAGAATGAAAAAACAACCACTCAGCCAAACCAATGCCTACCTACGGGACCCGGAAAAACGAAAGCAAGCTTTGGTGCGTTCAGTACTCTCCTCGTCAGCTGTAGAGGGGATCAAGCTAACTGCCCAGGATTTAGAAGCATTGCAGAAGCTATCGCCTAACCCGGCTAATTCTCGCCCCGGCTCTGCTCGATAATCCTACTGAAAAGATCTTTCATACGCTTGTAATCACGGCCCGCACCAGCTCTGACGGCTGCAAAGTAATTTTCCCTAAGTGCTCCTTCCATTTCATCGAAAACCAACATTGGCAAACCAGCTTGAAGTCCCATCAGCATGGCTAACAGACGTGCCAGGCGGCCATTCCCTTCGCGGAAGGGGTGAATCAGCACCAATTCGATATGCACCACGGCAAGTGACTCGGCGACCGCATCGTCGTCGCCATTGCATGGGGTATGTCTGGCAAGAATGTCGCTTTCGAATTCTTGCATCAACTGAGGTATAAACGCCGGTGCCGCAAAAGGAAAACCGCCTTTGCTTACCATCACCTGACGAAATTTACCGGCCCAAGGATAGATGCCGCTTAACCACTCGCGATGCATGGTGCAGATATCCTCAGCCGAGAACCG
>Ga0209317_1003064_pt1 | contig 11086 bp, 11 predicted proteins | sample RifGroB2_FD_183994 | JGI IMG/M metagenome (GOLD analysis project Ga0209317, IMG submission 183994) | Soil microbial communities from Rifle, Colorado, USA - Groundwater B2 (SPAdes) (version 2) | ecosystem: Environmental > Terrestrial > Soil > Unclassified | place: Rifle, Colorado | collected...
CAGGATGACATCGGCATCCCGGCCGATATTAATATGGGCCATGACATCTTCCTTGCCGGCGTCGAACATGCCGGTATGGACGTCATTGCCGGAAAGCGCGGCGAAGGTCAGGGGCGTAATGAATTCCCTCGCCGAGGCGGTCATGACCACCGAGACCAGCGCCTCCTCCTTGGCAAGCTCGCTCACCCACCCCGCCACCTTGAAGGCGGCTATCGAGCCGCACACCCCGATGACGATTCTTTTTCCGGCAAAAACAGACTGTGCCATCGCGCCCTCACTTTTTAAAGGGCGAAATATTTTTCGCCCCTACAGTCCTCAAACCGCAGTCTGAATAAACCGTCAGTATGCCCCGTTCCCCTTGAGCATACAATAGACGGTTTTGAAGATAATCTTGATATCGGTCCACAGCGAGTAATTGAGAATGTACTCGTCGTCCAGCTTCACTCTTTCCTCGTAGTCGTCGACATTCGAGCGGCGGCCGACCTGCCAGGGTCCCGTTATGCCCGGTTTCATCGAGCAATACCGGCCGGCACTGTCCTTGTAAAAACCGTTCAGTTCGTTGCCGACGATGGGCCTTGCCCCGACCACGCTCATGTCGCCGCGAATGACATTGATAAACTGCGGGAATTCGTCGAGGCTCGTCCGTCTGAGAAAACGGCCGATGGTGGTCACCCGCGGATCGTTTTTCAATTTATAGGTCTGCTCCCATTCCTTACGGAGTTCTTCGTTTTCGCGGAGCAGTTTCTCAAGTTCCCGGTCCGCGCCGACCCGCATCGTCCGAAATTTCAGGCAGCCGAAGGTCTTGCCGGCGGCCGTTATCCTCTTGTGCCGGTAAAAAACCGGGCCGCCGTCGCTTATTTTCACCAGCAAAGCGATGAGAAGCGTCAGAGGCAGCGTGCAGACGAGGACTGCCACCGAAAAGATAAGATCGAAACTGCGTTTCCACTCGGTATGGGGATTGAAATTAAGGATAAGAAGATTGCCCAGCGACTGGATCTCGGCATGGTGCAGGCCGTAGACATACAGATCGGGCACAAGGAAAATTCGGGCGCCGAGGGACCGGCACTCGCGCAGGATCTTGAATATCTTTTTCTCGGCCCGCATGGGCAGGGCAATATATACATAGTCGATTTCGTGCTGCTCAAGGAAGCCATTGATCGCTGCGATATTGCCGAGAATTGGTTTGCCGTTGACCTCGTTGATATTCTTGTCGTCGATCTTGTCGTCGAAAAAACCGATTACTTCGATGCCGGCCCAGGGCATGCTGCCTACCTGCTTGAGCAGATTTACACCCAGGTCTCCCGCGCCGACAATCACAGCCCGTCGGACATTTTTACCGTTTTGGCGGATGATCCGCAGCGTTTTCCTGACCACCACATGGACGACAAAAATGATCATCGGAGTGGAAATCGACCAGATGAGGATGACCACCCGGGAATAGGCGATAGAGATTTTGAAGACGAAGAAATAAAAGAGCAACAGCCCGATGACCGCGACCCAGGCCTTGAGGATCACCAGGAATTCCAGAACATATTTCCACCCCCGCCACGAGCGGTAGAGCTGGAACGATTGGAAACTGATGAAACACAGGATAAAGGTGATGATTACCAGCCGGGTATAATATGGACTCCAGGGGACCCTGTACCAGAAAACCAGCAGCGAAAGGTAGCCGGTCGCCAGAAAACAGTCAAACAGGTGCAGGAATCTGGCGATGAGGGAACTTTGTTCCCGGAGATTGATGGACAGCATATTTCAGATCAGCTCTTCGGATCGGGCGGCATTGCCCGGACCTTACGCGGCAACCTCGCCGCTCATTTATATCGTTGCCACCACAACCTGTTCATACTGAGGGTCGGCAGCCAGGTCGCAGGGATTTTTGTATAGGCTCTGCCGAGCTTATAGCCGATCAACTTCATCACGCTCCGCAACAGGCAGTCGGGTACGAGGAGCACGTGCTTTTCCCGGAACAAGGTATCAAGCGCCGAACGGACATAATGCACACCTACCCCCTCGGCATTGCCATAGGTGTCGAGCAGCCATTTTTCCCGGCTGTGCAGCACCCCGATATCGAACGACCGTCGCAATTCTTCGCCTAGACTGTAGTTATGGCTGTGATAGACGGCTGCCTCACCGACGTAGGCGACGCCATATCCGGCCGCCAGAATCCTCCCTAAGGTACAGGTATCCTCACCAAAAATCAAACCGTTCTTGAAATATCCCGCCGCAGCCAGAGGTTCTTTGCGGTATGCGGCAAAGGAGTTGGAGATAAAGATGGTTTTCAAGCCGTACTGCCCCCGGTCCTCATAGGTCCGCAGTGAAGACTGCGGAGGGTAGTTGAACAACCGCAGATGGGCGGCAACGGGAGTCGCATCCTTATTCGGCAGTTGCCGGCCGTAGCTGCAGGCCACCTCATTTTTTTGGAGCGGAGCCACCAGCAGTCCCAAGGCATCGCGGGTGGCAAGAATTGCATCCTGGGTAAAAAAGACCACAATCTCGCCTTTGGCCTGCTCGGCCATCCTGGTCCGCGTACCGCCGTGATCGAATTCCATTCTCGGAATAACAAAAATCTCAGCTCCGAAGCTTCGGCAGATTTCAACAGTCCGATCGGTCGAGGAGGAATCGGCGACCAGAATCTCAATCGGCTGCAGGTGCTGCCTCTTGAGTGCCGCAAAAAAATGTTCGAGGGTCCGCTCGCCGTTCAGGGTCGGGATAACGACGGAGATTGGAGAAGTTTGCCGCGACTGGTGGTCTGATTGGAGCATAATTTCGGAGATCAGAGGCGGAAGACCCTCACCAGGAATAGCTTTAAATAGGCCCAGAGGAAATATCGTTCCGGATGCTTCCGGTAAAGCAGCACCTCGCTGCGCGCCGCGGTGAGACGCAGGTTGTAGCTAACCTCCGCCCGCCCGCCCCAGCCCCGGCAATGGTAGGCGAACAGCCGGGGGTCATAGATGAGCTTCCAGCCGTCTTTCCGCAGACGTATCCCCAGCTCGATGTCTTCCTTATAGAGAAAGAAGTCCGGGTCGAAGATGTTTTCGCCAAAAGGCTGCAAGGCTTTTATCCGACAACACATCAGCGCGCCGCACGCCGCCGGCAGATTTTCGATCAGGGCATACTGTCCTTGATCTTCTTCCCCCTGTCCTCGGTCATACCAGCGACCATACCATTTTCTGAAGACCCCGGCTGAATCGATCTTGCCGGTAGGTTTCATTGCCTGCAGATTATAGCCGAGCAGCTTGCCGGAAACCACCGCCGCCCCCGGATTCTCATGCATCACCTGAATCGCCTGGGAGATATAATCGGACGGCAGGAAGGCATCGGGATTCATAAAAAACACCAGGCCGTCGCGATCGGCAGCCGCGGCCTGCCGGAAGCCGAGATTGTTGGCCCGGGAAAAACCGATGTTCTCGGTCCTGATGACCTTCATACCCTTCAGGTGATGCATCTTTTCGAGATAAGCTGTGGACTCCGATCCGCTGTCCACTATGATCACCGATTTGATCGGCGCCGTCTGTTTCTCCAGATGGCTCAGGCAGCTGTCGAGAACTCCGGCCGAATTGTGAGTGACTATGACGATATGAACTGGTATTGGCATGGCTGTCGAAAAGTTACAGGAGAAGAGTACAGTAAAGATTGAGCAGGAAATTGCCTTTCCCCGCGGCTGTCCTTCTGGCCATGATGGAGCATACCGCTTCCCGTTCTGCCGAACGTATCATGGCGGCAAATCGCTTAACCGGTATCGCGGGATCGTGAGCTGGCATCTTCCCGCGCTTTTTCAGCAGACCAGGAAGGGTACTCATCGCCTGGCAAAGACCCGACAGGTAAGGCGCCAGCATGCCTTTTTTCAGGCAAAACAACAGCCAGGCCGTCTGGTAGACGGCAATCGCGGGCAGAAACCGCAACAACAGTCCCCATGAATAATTCTTGAACAGAACGTAGATATTATTTCGGGTGGAGAGGCGCACGGTCAGTTCGTTGATTTTCGAGCCGGAACTGGCACTGCCGATATGGTAGACGAGGGCCGAGGCGAGGAACATGCAGCGGCTTCCTAACCGCCTGGCCCTCATGTTCAGATCGACATCCTCCAGATAGGCAAAGAAATCGCTGTCGAAGAGACCGACCCTGGCAAGCATTCCTCTTGAGTAAAGCGCCGCTCCGGCACAGGCCCCGAATGTTTCCCGGTCGTGACAGTAGCCTTCGCCGTCTTTTTCCATGGTCCCCAGGCGGTACCCGACCCCGCCCCGCAATACCGCATCGCCCGCACCATCGATATATTCACGCTGGTGAAAGTTCATCATCTTTAAGGCGAAAAAATCGTATTCGGGATATTGGGCAACGGCAAGACAGAGCTTTTCCAGGCAATCCGGGGCAACCTCCATGTCATTGTTCAACAGCAGCAGCCACGGCGCCTTTGCCGCCTCAATGCCGGTATTGACCGCCACGCTGAAGCCGGTATTGTGATCGAGCTTGATCAGCCTGACTTCGGGAAATTGCCGTTCCATCAGTTCGATCGATCCGTCATGCGAACCGTTATCGACCACGGTTACGGCAAAATCTGAAAAGGTCTGCTGCCTGAGCGACTGAAGGCAATGGTTGAGCATGCCCTCGCCATTCCAGTTTGGAATTATGATCTCGATTAAGGGGTCATGGCCGGTCATCAATTTATATCGACAACTTCCTCGCCTGCGGTTCGATAGACTTTCTTGACATGGTACACCGGTTTATTCTGGGACTCGTGGTAGGTCCGGGCCTGGAGTTCGGCAATGAGACCAAGCGAAATAAACTGGATACCGATAAAGATGAGCAACACTGCAAGAAAGAGCAGCGGCCGGTCGGAGAGAGGTACGTTGAAAAATTGCCGCTGAATGGTCATGAACAAAGCAATGAGAAACCCGATACCCCCGGAAATAACCCCCATCAGACCGAAGACCTGAATGGGACGCGTCGAGTAGCTGAGCAGGAATTTGACGGTCATGAGGTCGAGTATGACCCTAATGGTCCGGGAAATGCCATACTTGGACGCACCGAACCGCCGGGCTCGGTGATTGACCTTCACCTCGGTGAAATCGATACCCATTCCGCTGGCGATGGCAGGAATGAAACGATGCATTTCGCCATACAGCTTGACACACTTGATGACTTCCCGGCGAAAGGCCTTCAGGGTGCAGCCGTAGTCGTGGAGATTGACACCGGTGGTCTTGGAAATGATCTTGTTGGCGATAATCGAAGGAAGCTTCCGGTTGATAAAGGCATCCTTGCGGTCGTAACGCCAGCCGGTAACGACATCGTTGCCGGCCTTTATCTGGTCGAGGAGTAACGGAATATCCTTCGGATCGTTCTGCAGGTCCGCATCCATGGTGATGATGACATCGCCGCCGGCATAATCGAAGCCGGCCGCCATGGCCGCCGTCTGGCCGAAATTTTTACGGAAACTGACGACGACGACACGATTGTCCTTACGCTGGAGATCTTGCAGCAACTCAAGACTCCGGTCGGTACTCCCGTCGTCGATAAAGATTATTTCGTAATCTTCTTCAAGAGTTACCAGAACATCCCTCAGTTCCTGATAGAGGATGGGAATGTTTTCCTCTTCATTCAACAGCGGAATAACGACTGAAAGTAGCAAGGCCATATCTCCAATTTTTATAATGTATTGAGTCAGAAATTCTATCAGGCTCGGCAGCGCTTCATTTGGGGATGCAAAATAATCCCGTTTTGCATTTTTTCATACGGGAAATTCATCCTTCTTCAAGGTCAGTCGATGTTTCTGCCGATAGATGACATAGGAGATGAAGCCGAGGCCGCCCAGGCAGAGCATTTTCAGGCGAAGGAGTAATCCCATCGCCAGCGATTCCGCACCTCCCACGCCGACCATAAGAAAATAGAAAACAAACACCGATTCGAAATAGCCGAGATTGCCGAGGAGGGTTACCGGGACATGGGCGACAAACAGAATCGCCGGAACAACCGCACAGATCGCCCAGAAATTCACTTCGACGTCAAAGGCTCGAAATGTCGTATAGACATTCACCCAGGTAAGTATGTAAAAGAGCACGGTGAGCCCGATCAGCCGCGAGAGAAACCGGCTGTCCTGCTTGACCGCATCGACTGCGATCTGCAATTCTTCCTTCAGCTTTTTGAGGCGCAGAATGACGGAACGGTACAGGTTTTCCAGGAAAACCGTCGGCTTTGCGAGCCAGGTGAAAAAGGATTTCCGGGAGATGCCGTGGAGACCGGCAAAAATACCCTCCGCCAGTCTGTTGGGGAACCTGAAGGGATTTTGCGCTTTCCATAACCACAGGGTTATTGCCGCGCAAAACAGTCCGGCCCCGGCAGGCACAAAAAGATACGGATTGGCATAAAGTTCGACTCGAAAGAGCGGGGCCAGGAATACCAGAATAAAGAGAAAGACTATACCTGAAAACCTCTCGACAAAGACGCTCACCGCAGAATACGACTGGTTGTCGATCAGCCTCCCGGCATAATAGGACCGGACCACATCACCGCCGACGGTGGAAGGAAGGAGATTGGAAAAAAAGGAGCCGATCAGGTAAATCTTGAAAATTTCCCAATAGTTCAGCTGAGTGGTTTTCAGATCGAGGATTATCTTCCACTTGGTACAGCTCACTGCGAACATGAACAGGGTAACCGCAAAAGAGATACCAAAGAATGGCCAGTTGACATGGGCAAAGACGGCAGCCAGTTCGTTACCGCGGACAAAGGAGAGCAGAACCGAGAAGAAGGCACAGCTGATAACCAGCTTTATTATCAACTGCAGCGCTTTCGGTATCTTTTTCATAGGCCATTGCCCGGGGTGAAGAGGAGAAAGAATAAGTTTGGAAAATCTTTAGAAGAAGGATTTCCTTCTTACCATATCTTTCTCCGATGACCAAGGAGAAGTCGTATGAGAAAAGAGAAGTTCACTTTGGTCCATCTGCCTTTTGGGCCTTTATCCAGCCGACCCGGATGAAGTACTGCTGGCCGCTGTCACGCCATTTGGCGCACCGGGCATCCGTTTGCTTTGTCGGATAGCCACCACCGGCCAGTTTTTCTACCCGGCAGACGCCGGTTTCCGCATCGACAAGGCGGAAAAACTTACAGCTGAGACAGCACTCCTTTACTCCTCGCATCGTTCACCTCCCATTGTAGGGGCATGCCCCGACTTACTTTTTATCGAAACCAGCTATAGAAATCCGGGAATCCCGTCTCTTCGTACATCGAAAGCGGCAACAGATCGACGACTGCACCGGAATATCCGTACTTCTTCATATATCTGACGAAGACCTCGCGGGAATCTGCAACGATCCGTGGGTCGCTCTCCGCCAGACGATTATAGACGATCAGCGCCACCTCAAGCTGTCGATTATGGGCTAGTTCCAAGGCGCTCAACGTGTGATTGATCGACCCCAGCCGCGAGCTCGTTACCAGAATGAGCGGGTATTTTTCTCTCTCCAGATAATCGAGCAAGGTACATCCTCCACTGAGAGGCACCATGAGTCCTCCGGCACCTTCCAGCAGGACGAGATCGAATTCGGCAAGAAGCGCAGCGGTGCTGTTTCTGATCATCTCGCAATCGATTTTCTCATTGGCCAGTTCAGCTGCCAGATGCGGGGAACAGGGCACCGGAAAGACGTACGGACAGGTGAGACCGCGGTGATCGGCCGGCACCGGCTCGATCTCCATGAGTTGGCGATGCCGGAGGATATCTTCACTGAGGCCGACGCAGCCGGTCTGGACGATTTTTTGGGTAATCGCCTTGATGCCGTGATTGCGAAAAGAACGGGCAAGAAGCCCGGTGGCTATCGTCTTGCCGATATCGGTATCGATTCCGGTTACGCAGTAGACCTTGGCAAGGCTCATGGCATTCCACCTTCCCGTGGCTTTTCGGCGATGACGAAGGTCGAGACGTAGGTCACGGGCAAGCCGTCGTCGGTTTGGAATCTTTCGCTATATTGCCGTTCAAAATCCTTGAGCCGGCTCAACGTCCAGCGCGCGCCTGTCACGCCCCCTACCCCGGTCTCCCGGATATGGCGCAATACCGCACGAACCGAAGGAAAATAGAGGCATTTTCTCTCGGTGTGGAGGGTAACCAATCGAAAATATTTTTCGACCATGGCGGTCAGTGCCTCGTTGGCATGGTACTGCAGGCCGCGGCCGGTGAGAGTAGCTATTTCCTCCATGGTGCCGGGGCTGAAGATGGCGAATGCCAGGTGCCCTCCGGGATTGAGTGCTGCAGCAATTTTTTCCATGAGCGCCGGCAGATCGGCCATCCATTGAAAGGTCGACGAGGAGATCACAAGATCGAGATGCTGCGGCAGTTCGGCCTGCTCGATATCGCCGGGAATGGACTCCACCGAGCCGACAGAGGCTGCGACCCGTCTTTGCGTGTAACTGCATAACTCGGGAACGAGGTCATTGACAAACATCTTTTCGATTCTCTCCTTGCGGCACAAGAATTCCGTCAGTACACCGGTACAACTGCCGATTTCGAGGACCCGCGTCCAGCCCGCGACGCCGTAGCGGTCGACAATCGCCACCAATTGCCTGCTGATCTGTTTCTGGACGATCGCCATGTGTTCATAGGTGGCGGCACTGGCTCTGAACCGGTCGGCTACCCGGTTTTTATCAAGATGCTCTGATTGGCCTGCTTTCAAAGTGCACTCCCATCCCCATTTTCGGGAGGCGATTCGGCAAAGGACAGCAGATGATCCCAACTCTGCCAGAGATTGAAGATGTAGTGAAAACCGGAAATCAAAGTTACATTCTTATCCCGCCAGAAATTTTGCTGGTTTTCAGAAGGGATTATCCAGTCGTATTCGGCGATAATGACTTTTCGGTACAGCGCCTGGTCGACCGGAGTGCAATCGGCCATCTCACCAAGTGCCGCCAGTTCCTGCCGTTGATCTTCAAGCGACCGTTGCGGTTGTTTGGCGAGAAACGAACGAAAATTGGACTTTTCCCGGCACATCCGGCGATAGAATTTGAATCGTGCGGCTTCCCCGAATCCGGCCAGGGTGTCGGCAAAAATCTCCGTCGGGATGCCGTAGCTGTCATGAACCGGGCATAGGGTGCCGTTCACAGCCAAGGTTTGATTGAAGATATCTTGCCCGGCAAAGAGCTTCTGTCCAGCCCAAACCCCCATCGACCAGCCGATGAGATGAATCTCTTCGTACCGTGGCAGGATCTGCGCCATCTCTTTAGGATGTGTCAACCGACTGTAATCATAGAGCATGTAGACGTCATACTCGCTACTGGCGAGGTGCCGGAAGGGATTGCCGTCCATCCCCCAACCGTTGCAGAAGATGATGAGTTGCTTACGGTCGTTGTTGTGCAGCCAAGATGCTTTCATTGTTTGGGCATCACGATCTGAAACGTTCGGAGAGTTCGGCGATATGGGCGGCCACCGGTTCGAGATCGGCCCAGGCCATGTCGGCCGTGAGCGACAGACGGAAACGGGCCGTGCCTTCGGGAACCGCGGGGGGCCTGACCGGAAAAATAAGATAGCCTTTCTCCTGCATGGCCTCGGCCAAGACAACCGCCAGGCGGTCTTCGCCGATCATAACCGGCACGATATTGGTCGACCCGTCGGTCGGCAGTCGGTGTCTGACCAGCTCGCCTCGCAGGGCCGCCGCCAAGTCGCGAAGCTTTCGCCGCCGGGCGTGGCAGGTGAGCATCTCCTTGAAGATAAAGTGATTCCACGACAAAACTACCGGCGGCAGCGCCGTGGTGAAGATCAGGGACCGGCTGTGGTTGATGAGATATCCGCGGATCGTCTCGGAACAGAGCAGAAAAGCACCAACGGATGCCAGGGCCTTGCCGAAGGTCCCGACCAGAAGATCGATCCGGGCCAGCTGCCCCTGCTCCTCCGCCATGCCGAGACCCTTCTCGCCGTATAGGCCGATACTGTGCGCCTCGTCGACATAGAGCAGACAGTCGAACCGGCTTCTCAGGTCCGCAAGCCGGGCAAGATCGGCCACATCGCCGTCCATGCTGAACACTGACTCGCTTACGATGATCACTCTTTCGAACGAATTGCGATAAGTCGCCAGCAGTTCCTCAAGATGGTCGTAATCGCAGTGGCGATAACGTTTATGCTGTGCCGAGCTGAGCCGCATCCCGTCCATGATGGAGGCGTGATTGAGCTTGTCGGACAAGATGAGATCGTTTTTGCCCAGCAGCGCGGGCAGGATGCCGATATTGGCGTGGTAGCCCGAGTTGTAGAGCAGACATGCTTCTCTGTCATATGCCAGCCGCAGGGTCTCTTCGAGACGGTGGGCGTTGTCGCTGTCGCCGGTCAGCAGGCGGGAAGATGCCGCGCCCAGACCAAAATTGTCCAGGATATTGCCGTCAGTCATGCCGGCGTAGAATCGATGGTGGATCTCTTTGGCGCCGGCCAGCCCCAGATAATCGTTGGAGGTGAGGTTGAGCATCGCCCGGCCCCCGTACACGATCCGGCAACCGTTCCGGCCGGAAAGCGGTTTCAGCGTCCTCAGCCTGCCGACTCTCCCTAGATTTTCAAGGTTTTCCTTATAGTTGCTGTTCATGGGAGAGTTCCATTTCCACCACCCGGCACAGGGCTTGGGTCAGGGTCGCCAGATCCTCGTCGCCGATGACATAGGGCGGCATGACATAGACAAGACGTCCAAAAGGCCGAATCCAGACTCCATTATCGACGAACAGCCGCTGGATCCTCGCCATCTTGACCGGCCGGACCAGTTCGACCACGCCGATGGCCCCGAGAACCCGAACATCGTGTACTCCCGGCAAATTGCGGCAGGGCTCAAGTCCGCGCTGCAGGCCGCTTTCGATCCGGGCGATGTTTTCCTGCCAGTTCGAGTCGAGCAAAAGCTGAATGGAACGCACCGCCACGCTGCAGGCTAACGGATTGCCCATGAAGGTCGGCCCGTGCATGAAGACCCCAGGTTCCCCACGGGAGATGACACGACCCACCTCTTGGGTGGCCAGCACCGCGGCAAGGGTCATATAGCCGCCGGTCAGGGCCTTGCCGAGACAGAGGATATCGGGGGAAATGCCGGCATGATCGCAGCCGAACAACCTGCCGCTCCGGCCAAATCCGGTGGCGATC
>Ga0209317_1003065_pt1 | contig 11086 bp, 6 predicted proteins | sample RifGroB2_FD_183994 | JGI IMG/M metagenome (GOLD analysis project Ga0209317, IMG submission 183994) | Soil microbial communities from Rifle, Colorado, USA - Groundwater B2 (SPAdes) (version 2) | ecosystem: Environmental > Terrestrial > Soil > Unclassified | place: Rifle, Colorado | collected...
GCGTGAGGCGGGGCGGGGAAAGCGCGAAGATGGGACGCTCTGCTCCTCGGAAAGCCCCAGCGAGCGGGTCACCTCGTCCGTTTCGGCCGCAAGGGCAGGCGCGGCAGCAAGGGCCAGCAGGAGCAGTGTCGAGCGTAAAAAATGTCTTTTGGTGAGATTTAGGTGCAAACAGGGTGCCTGCTAACAAATGAGTGGTTGACAGCTGCGTCATTTTCTGGAAAAACTGACTCCAGAAGTGGTATTCTTCCTATCAGGTTACAGCTTTGCTGTCAAAGTAATTTATATTAACTGAACTTAGTACTGACTTCACACAACCTGAGATAAGATTAATACTATAAAGCGTAGCTAATTTTATATTGCATGATGTGCTTTGTTGTCGGTTGATGTGTGTGATTTAATTTGATCTTATAGCGAATAAGCATGACGCGAGTCACGACCTGCCCGTTAGCTGGTTTATCCAATACAACTGCTTGAATCTTGTTGCCTATCGTGCCCATTTTGTCGAGTGGTGCGGCGAAGGGTGTGGATGCTAAGCTGGGAACGACCCCATGGATGACAGAATGGTACTACCTCAAAGACTATCGAGAATCCGCTCCAGCTTCCAGTTCAAGCTCTTGCTCCGCTTCACGCTCTTCGCTGCAGCCATCACCGTCCTTTGCGTCACCCTCTTCGTACTTCACGAGATGCGGGAGAACAGGGAGCATGTCTCGGAAAAGCTCCAGCTGCAGGCGGCCGGCCTGGCCGATTCGGTACGCCTTCCCCTGTATGCCGAGAACATGGATCTGCTCAACTGGTACGCCAGCGAGACCCTGCTTCTTCCCCAGATAAAGGTGGTGGAGATCCGGTCGGCCGGCGGCCGGCTTCTTGTGAGGCTCCCCGCCCGCCCCCCTGTCCCCTCCGAGGATCTCATCGTGCAGAGCGCCCAGGTACGGAGCCATCCCCTTACCCTGCTACCGGACGCCCCTCTGGATGCGGAGCGCGTCGGGGGTGGGGACCTGATCGGGGAGGTGCGCCTTTACCGTGGCACGGATGACCTGTGGCAGGCGGGGAAGAGGCTCGCGTGGCTTAGCTGCGGGCTCGCGGTCGTCTGCTGGCTGCTGGTTTCCCTCTCCTGTTACCTGCTTTTGCGGCGGGTGACCGCCTCCTTCAACTCGCTGATGCGGGGGCTTGAGAACATGCATGGCGGCGATTACGTCTCGCGCATCGCCATCATCTCCGACGACGAGCCGGGGAGGGCGTCCGCCTCGGTCAACGATCTGGCTGAGTCGCTCAGGCAGCGCGAGGAGGAGAACCGCCGCCTGCATGCCGAGCTGCTCGCCGCCATGGAGTTCGAAATCGCCTCCAAAGAGCAGCTGGTGTCGATAAACCTCGACCTGGAAAAGGAGATCGCGGAGCGAAGCCGCACGCGCCGGGAGCTTAACAACCTGGTCGAGCAGCTCCCGGTGGGGATCATCTGGTCCGACGCCGAAGGGAGCGTCGAATACCTGAACGGTTTCATCGTGGAGAAGATCGGCTACCCGCTGCAGGAGGTGGCCGGCATCGAGCAGTGGCTTTGCCGCGTCTGCCCCGAACCCGCCTACAGGGAAAAGGTCGCCATGGAGCGGATGCGGGCGATCGAGGCCTGGGAGAGGGACGGCCTGGTCACCTTCTACGACGTGAACGCGCTCTGCAAGGACGGCTCCGTACGCCACCTGAACTGCGGCAACCAGCGCTCAGGGGCGCGCACCGTCGACATCCTGATCGACCTGACCGAGCGCGAGCTTTTGCAGCAGCAGATCATCCGGAACCAGAAGCTGGAATCTATAGGGGTACTGGCGGGCGGGATAGCCCACAACTTCAACAACGCCCTCACCGGCGTCATGGGGTACGTCTCCTTCGCCAAGAAGTACCTGGACAACTCCCACAGCGCGCACCCGCTCCTGCTGCAGGCGGAGAAGGCGACAATGCGGGCCGCGGGGTTCGCGAACCAGCTCCTGAGTTTCGCCAAGGGGGGGGCTCCCGTAAGGAAAGCGGTGTCGGTCGCAAGGATCGCCGAGGAATCTGTGCAGCTTGCCACCGGCGGCTCCCAGGTGACCCCCCTGCTCGAACTCCCCCCCGAGCTTCCCCTGGTGTACGTCGACCACGGGCAGATGCTGCAGGCCTTCAACTGCATCTGCATCAACGCGGTGCAGTCGATGCCCGGCGGCGGGGTGCTGACGGTCCGGGGCAGGGGGGTGAGCACGGAAAAGGAGAAACTCCCCGCTCCGCTTTGCGGCAGCTACGTGGAGCTCAGCTTCGTGGACCAGGGGTGCGGCATCCGCGACGAGGACAAGTCCAACATCTTCACCCCCTACTTCACCACCAAGGCCCAGCTCGGCACAGGGCTCGGGCTCGCCACGGTGCATTCCATCATAACCAGGCACGGCGGGGTGATCACCTTCGACACCATGGTCGGCAAAGGGACCACCTTCACCCTGTACCTCCCCGTGTACGGCCTAGAGGAGCAGCACAACCCGGAGCGGGGAGGGGAGTGGGACCGCCGACACGCTCCCCCGGAAGGCGGTGCTGGTCATGGATGACGAGGAGATAGTCATGCTTCGATATCAACAATCTGATTGATGACCTTGGAACCAAATTTCCTATCCATGTCTTCTAGCCCGGCCTTTGCAAAGCGCCCCCATTTTGGACCTCGGGATATAAGATCCTCCCACGCAGGCGGAATATCGTCCGGCCTGTCCTCTTTCAAAACTGACAGGATTTGATACGCCTGCTGCAGGTCTTTGTCTGACTTCGCGGCCTTGCTTATGTCTCTCACCTGCGAGACGATCAGCTTATGCAACGCATACCTTGCGGGCTGTGGCACATTTATCAGTACCGGATCGGTGTCCAGGAGGACAGCAGGGACCGGGTTCTCGATAAGATAGCCCAGATAACTGAGGGGTTGGGCAGCACAGTTGAACCTCGGGATCGGGACAGGCGCATCAGAGTCCGAAGTTTTAGGGGAAAGGAGATCGAGTCGCAACTGACTCTTTCTAATCGCAAACGTTGTCGACGGATGCTTCATGTTCATTGCCGGGACAGGAAAAAACCCCATCTTGAGGCTTTCTATCGTAGCAGGGATGTCAGCCTGCATTGTAGGTAGTGCCACTGAAACTGTTCTTTCCGCGGCTATATCAACATCGCTGGTCATCATAGTGTTCGGAAACCAGCGGATACCGAGCATGACTCCGATGGCCATAAAAGCGTGAGTTCCCACTATGACAGCGCCTGCCTCCATGATGCGTTAGTTAACGTTTTATGGAATCACACGTTAATTTATTGATCAAACGCAACTGTAACCGATAAATGTGAAGTAATATTGGGGGGTTATTATGTTAACCTATGTTTTGTGGAATCATATGTTATTAACTAAATCACGTCAGCTATGCGCTTGGGGCTGGCAAAGGGAAAGGTCAGGCCCACCGAGATCATTGACCTTTGAGGGCGATAGATAAAAAAGCCCCCAAGCTTGCCTTAACGGACGCCTGGGGGCTGCTACTTGAAAGTAAACGGCTTGGGACAGGGATGGGGTTTTCTACTCCATGATCTTCCGTATGATACCTGCTATGGAGCGTATTTCCTCGCAATCCGCGTTGCAGGCGTCGGCTTCAATCTGGCAGCTCTTCTCGAGTTTTTCCTTGGCATCGGGTTCGGCAGGCTGGATCAACTTGAGGCACTCGGCGTTATCGGTGACGCACCTCTCTTTGCAGGCGGGATACTCATCGGCATGCGCCGTTACACCCAGAGAGAGTGCCATCAGTGGCAGTACAAACAGGTACATCTTTTTGCTCATATCCCTTCCTCCCAGGTGAGTTCAACTGTCATAGCAGATCATGTTAGTGAGTGTAGCACAGTCCGCCTGTCCTTTCCATCCTGCCTGACGTAATCCGCTGACAAAAAAAGCCCGGAACTTTCGTTCCGGGCTTTGAAGTACTGCAATGAATCAATCAAGTAGATCCGTCAGTCGTGGACTTAAGGAACTTCTACGATCACAGACTGCGAGTTCACCAGCGAGGTGCCGTTGAAGAGCTGTACGGTGGTTTTGTAGGTGTACTTGCCCGCAATGAGGTATTTCGTGTAGCGGTTGTACTTGTGAGCCTGGCTTTCTACGAGCGCCAGGAACTCAGCGTCGGTGGAAGTCCCCTTGCTGAGGGTGGTGGATGCGCTGCCGTCGCCCCAGAAGAAGCGTACCTTGTCGTAAACCACGCCGGCTACGATGGATACCGGCACGGTGGTGGTTACGGTGGTGTAGCTGTAAGCAGGCTTGGTTAAGGTTGCGTCCACGGGGGTGACTACCGAGGTGGTGACCGGGGCGGCAAAGGTAACGAGGACCGGGTTCTTCACGTTCACCAGCTTGTAGCTGGTTGCGGTTGCGCCGTCAACGTTGGTCACGGTCAGGGCAACCCTGAAGGTACCGGGCTTGCTGAAGGTGACGGTCGGGGCAGCGGCGGTGTCGTCGCTGATTACCGCTGCGGTGCCTGCGTTGGTGGCCCACTTGACGGTTGCGCCGGCAGCCGGGGTAGCGGTTGCGGCGAGGGCGTACCCGGTGCCCTTGACAAGCGGAGCTGCGGCAGTACCGGTTTCACCGGCGACTGCTGCGATGGCTGCAACCGGAGCCTGGTTGACGCCGAAGGTGGCTGGGTCGATGCTGTTCAGGTAGGTGACGTAATCGCCACGGCCGGTGAACTCTGTGGTGCCGCGAACGATTTTCTCATCCTTCCAAAGAGCACCTTTGAGGCCGAAGGGACCGACGTCGGACCCTTTGTTGATGCGGATCTTGTACCCTGCGCTGGGGATGATCTTCAGCGCGTTGTTGACTGCCGGAGAAACAGCGGGCAGACCGGTTGCTTTGTCGATTCCGATGACGGAGAAGTACACGCCGCCGAAGGTGCTGAACTCAGTCACGAACCCGTCGACGTTGGCGATGATGTCGGATTCGACTTCTTTAGTGCGGCTTGTGACTAGGGTATTAGTGGTATCAGTGTCGACTGCCACGTCAACCTTGAGGTACCAGCCGCCGGTAGCGGTAGCGCCCTTCTTTGCTCCGATGGTCGAGCAGTAGAACGGGCTGGTGCCGTCGGTGGAGCAGGCTGCCGGAATAGCGCCGCCCACGATGGGTACAGTGCTGTAGGTATCCTTGATGGTCTGGAAGGTCGTCTCGTACAGAACCTCGGAGCGGTCGATGTTCCTCAGGGTTCCCGTTACGGTATCGGCAGTCCAGGGGTTTGCGTAGCCGCTCAGGATCTTGACCGGCACAGAACGATTTCCGTCCTTAGTGACGACGGCAGGATGCGAGTCGGTCGGGTCCGTCATGCCGTTGACCTTGGTGTAGGGTGCGGTCTGGGTCAGTGAGAAATTGAAGTTGCCTTCCATGTTGCCGTTGATCGGGTAGGCGCCGTTGTAGAACCCGCCTGCCGTGTACGCTACGCCGCTCTTGTTGTCCGCATCGTTAGCTGCGATGACGGTGCCTTTTGCGCTGTGGCACTGTTTGCACCCTTTGGCGCCCCAGGCCTTGTCGGCACTGGCGGTGTTGTGGCTGGCCTTGAACGGTACCATCAGGAAGGAGAGCTTGGGCAGGAACGGGTTGGTGGTCTGGGTGGTGCTGATCCCAAGCTGTCCCCTGATCCCAGCCGATAATGCAGCTTTCTGGGTGTTGATCTCGGTAGCGGTCACGACGCCGTCATGGGTGATGCCATGAAGCGGAGTGGTCTGGGCCAGATTGATGTTGTTGACGTGGGTCTGCAGCAGCGGGTCCATCCCGCCGGTGCGCTCGTCGTTGTTGATGTCCAGGCCGCCGTTGGCAAGGCTCAGGCCGTTGACGTCACGCCAGAAGAAGGAGGTGAGCAGGTTGGAAGCGTAGATCTTACCTCCCTTCCACTGCAGCGCTACGCCGTCGACCATGTCCCCTTTGGCGACATGTTCGGTGTCGTGAATTGCAACACGCCCTTCCTCGTCAGCACCCGTGCCGTCGACGAACGCGCCGCCGCTGAAGCCTTCCTTGCGGATGTGGCAGGCGGTGCAGTCGATGAGTTCGATGTGGCTCTTCGCTACGGTCCCGGCGGCGTTACCATAGGCTACCTTGGCGGTCAGGCCGGCCTTGTCGTGTGCACCCTTGGAGCTGGGTGCGCCAAAGGTTTTGTAGGTCGGGGTCGTGGCCGGTTCGTGGCAGCCTGCGCAATCTTTGAAATCTTTGTTGTCCAATGCGTTCCACAGGGCGTCAAAAGGAGACGCGCCACCCTTTGCGGGATCGCAGAGGCCGAGGTTGGTGTCGCTGGTTGTTCCACCGGTTCCGACAGCGGTCGGGTTGCCCTGAAGGTCAGCACTCTTCCGCTCGTGGCAGCCCATGCACCCGATTGTGCTGTGGATGTCCTGTTTAACGCCATTGATGCTCCACAGCTCGCCGCGCTTCTTCCAGTCGACCTGGTACTTAGTGTGGCCGATCTCGACGCCGTTTGCGTCTTCTTTGGCGGTCCCGAGGTGGCAGGAGGTGCACTGTTCGGATAGCGGCTTCCCTACGATCTTGTATTCGAGGTTGGCAACCGCAGTTCCGTCGGTCAGTCTGGTGACGGAGGTCGAGTTGTAGAAGACGGTTACGCCGTTCTTTGCACTGGTGGCCATGTTGGCGCCCATAGCGCGGGATGCGTCAAACTTGCCGTCACGGATTTCGTGCTTGCGCTTCTCCCAGCTGTAGTCCTTCTGGTGGCAAATTAGGCAGTCCATCTCGAGAACGCCGGTCTGGGCGTAATCCTGTACGACCACCTCACCCCTTAGCGCCGGGGTGTCGTTAAAGATGTCGATCAGGGCGTTGAACGCGGTGACCGCGCCGTCGAACACGTAGTCGCGCAGCGAGGTACGCTTGGTCGGATCGTATGCGGCTACGGTCGTTTTGGCCGGGTCGATCATGTACTCCATCAAGCCGCCGCCGACGTGGCACTCGCCACAGTCGCGCATCTCGCCTGCCACGGAGTTGTCGGCCTTGGTTTTGAAGGTTGCGGCGTCCGTAAAGTTAAAGGGGACGTAGTACCCGCCTGCGCTGGTCGGCGCGGTGGCGGTGTCTTGGCTGTCCTCAAGGAACTTGCCGAACGGGGTGCTGGTGAACTTTGCCAGTCCTGCGTCGTAGGTGAGGCCGTTACCGTCTTTGTACATTCTCGCCAACTGGCGAGCAGACGGAGGTCACCAAGACCCCACATGGCCTGGGCTCTGTACCCAGTTCTTTTTGCCGGGGCCTGCGCCCGCGCGCCATGCATCCGCGTCGGGGTTGCCGGCGTTGAAGCCCTTGAGCTCGCTGGCGCCGAGCTGGGCGTGGTAGGAGTGTCTCTCGATAGCATCGTAACCGTACTGGAGGGTGCCGCTGCCGTTACCATGGCATCCAGCGGTGCCAAAGCAGGTCGTTTTGACGCTGTACGCCTTGCCTTCACCGGTCCCGGCGATGATCGTAATAGCGTTACCAGTGGCGTCCTTCAGCGGGATCGCTTTGTGGGCAGGGACGGCGGCGAACGCTACTCCGGCACTGACCCCTAAGAGGGCCGCGCAGGAGACGGCGGACAGCAGCGCCTTCCTTGTGGTTGGTTGTTTCATCATGGGTCTCCTTTGTCTCGATTCAATGGTAAGTACGAATCACATTTGCTCCCGGCATGGGGGTGCCGATCGCTACTGCAGTTTTACTTCAGCCTTAGAGAGCCTGGTCTAATCATTAGCACGCACCGTGCCGGTCTTTTATTTTTCTTGTTCAATTTTAAAAACCGCAGTGATTGCTAAAGTTTCGGCCGCCTGCGGAGCGTGGGGAACCTGCCAGGTGGGGTGCGGCAGCCGCTGTGTCTGGGGTAAATACCCCAAGCCGCCCCAAGGTTAGGGGGTATTTACCCCAATGGTGGGTGGGGTCACCCAGAGCGGCCACTATCCCCCTCCCCAACCCTCCCCCTCCGGGGGAGGGGGCGATGCGATGTTTTCAAAGGGGGGAGCAATGCAATACTCCTCCCCCTGGAGGGGGGAGGTCGGGAGGGGGGGCTTGGGTGCCATGAGTCGGCGTGGGGGAGCGAGGTGCGGCGTATGGCGCAAAAAAAGAGCAGGGTGGCTTCGCGCCCTCCCTGCTCCGTTCATACTGTCGTGTAGCCCGTATTCCGCTAGGCCTTCTCTATCTTCGCCTTCTCCCGCAGTTCCTTGATGAAGGCGGGAAGCTCGGCCCGCACCTTTTCGCGCTTCAGGTGGTCCATGATCTTTCCCTTTACCTCTTCATAGGGCTCCACCCGAGCCGGGATGGCCTCGGTCAGCTTGATGATGTGATAGCCGAACACGGTCGCAACCACACCGCTCATCTCTCCCGGCTGCAGCGCAAAAGCGGCCTTTTCGAATGGGGGAACCATGTCCCCGGAGCCGAAGACCCCCAGGTCGCCACCCTTTTCCTTGCTGGGGCAGGTGGATTCCTTCTTTGCCAGTTCGCCGAAATCTTCTCCCTTCTTCAGGCGCGCCAGAAGCGCGTCAGCCTTCGCCTTGGCCTCGTCCTTCTGCTCTGGCGAGGCGTTCTCCCCAAGGCCGATCAGGATGTGGCTCGCCCTGACGCTGGCATTCTTCTCGAAATACTTGGCCCTGTTGTCGTCGTAGAACTTCTTCGCCTCGCTCTCTTCTACCTTCACCTTCCCCGCGAAACGCTGCTCGATCATGTTGTTGATGGCGATGTCCCTGCGGGTGAATTCCTTGAGTTGATTCCGGTCCATCTCCATCCTGGCGAGCGCAGCCTCGTATTCCGCGTCCGTCTTGTATGCCGCGCGGTCTTTTGCCAGCTTCTCGTCGACCTGCTTATCAAGGTCCTTCATCTTCATCTCCAGGGATGCCTGGTACAGGAGCTCGGAGTTGGTGAGCTGCTCCAGGATGGCGGCCTGGGCCTGCTTGAGCGCGTCGGGGAGGAGCTGCTTCGTCCCTGTCTGCACCAGCATGATCTTCACTGCGCGGTCCATCTCCTGCCGGGTTATCGGCTTGCCGTTCACCTTGAGCAGCGTGTCGCCGGGCGACGGCTGGGACGTCTGGACTTGGGCGCCTTTTGCTGCGGCCTCCTCCGCAACCGAGGCGCCGGCACAGACGGCGGTGAGCAGCAGGACGGTAAGCGTGGACGAGACGATTCTTTTCAGGTGCGGCATCTTCTTTCTCCTTTTGTTGTGTGGCTTTCTGGATGCGAATTTAACGCAATAATTGTGCCCTTTTACCAAAAAGAGCCCGGAACTTTCGTTCCGGGCTTGAAGTTACTGCAATGCATCAATTCATGCAGCTCCGTGGGTCATGGACTTAAGGAACCTCTACGATCACAGACTGCGAGTTCACCAGCGTGGTGCCGTTGAAGAGCTGTACGGTGGTTTTGTAGGTGTACTTGTTCGTCGTGGTGTTCCAGTATTTCGTGTAGCGGTTGTACTTGTGAGCCTGGCCGCCAGCAGTCATTGCGGTTGCGAAGTCGGCCGCGCTGAGTGTGGTGGATGCGCTGCCGTCGCCCCAGAAGAAGCGTACCTTGTCGTAAACCACGCCAGCTACGATGGATACCGGGACCTTGGTGGTTACGGTGGTGGTGGTGTAAGCCGGCTTGGTAGCGGTTGCGGCCACGTTGGTGACTACCGAGGTGGTGACCGGGGCGGTGAAGGTAACGAGGACCGGGTTCTTCACGTTCACGAGCTTGTAGCTGGTGGCGGTTGCGCCGTCAACGTTGGTCACGGTCAGGGCGACCCTGAAGGTACCGGGCTTGCTGAAGGTGACGCTCGGGGTTGCGGTGGTGCCACCGGTGATGACAGCTGCGGTGCCGGCGTTGGTGTCCCACTTGAGTGCTGCGCCGGCAGCCGGGGTAGCGGTTGCTGCGAGGTCGTACGGGGTGCCCTTGACAAGCGGAGCTGCGGCAGTCCCGGTCTCGTTGTTAACTGCTGCAATGGTGGCTACCGGTTTCAGGCCGACCCCCATGCTGGCAGCGTTGAAGTTCGCGGCGATGCTTTCCATGTAGGTCGCGTAGGCGTGGCCGTCCAGAGCCACTGCGCCTGCCTTGGGAGCGCCGTCCGCCTCGGTGTCGCTGATCTTGTAGTAAATGGCGCCGTCTTCCTCAGGGTAGAGGAGGTCGCCACGCTCAAGGTCGGTGGTCCAGGTGTAGGTTGCATCGCTCTTCTCGAACTTCACGGAGCGCGGCTGGCCGAGCTTGTTGAAGCCTTCGAATACGGTGCGGAGGTCGCCTTTGTAGGCCTTGACCAGGACAGGCTCCAGCGGACGCTCCATCAGGTTGCTTGCGGACTCGAGCCCCGGAACGCCGGCGGTACGGGTCATGGTGCCGGTCTCCTGGTCGATGCTGACCCTGGAAGTCGGGTTGTAGGTGCGGTCGGCGGGGATTGCGGTGCCGACCATGTCGAAGCCGCCTTTGAAGAACCCGGCGCCCGGTGCGTGGCAATCAGCGCAGCTCTTGCCTTTTACGTACTGGGTTACCGACTTCACGCCGTGGGTGACCATGAACGGAGCGCCGACGTATTCCAGTTCGGTGCCGGTCCAACTCTTCTGGAGCGCCAGAGGCTTCGCGCTCTCCAGTGTATTGCGGTAGGTCTTGTAGTCGCGGATCTGGTCCGGCTTGGTGAAGGTCACCGCGCCGCTCCATACGCTTACGTATTCCCAGTAGTTGAGCGGCGAGAAGGTGCCATCCGGCATGTAGGCGCTGCCGGAAGGTTTGGTCATCATGTTGTCGAAACCGACGGAGATGACGGAGAGGGCGGAGGGGCCGAAGTTCATCCCCGCCTTCAGGTCGTGCTGGATCCACGGGTCGTAGATCGGCTCGTTGTAACCCTGGACGTTGTTTTCGTGCGGCGGCAGGCCGTCGAACACCTCGGTGTAGCCTACCAGCGAGGGCTTCGTCGGGAGCAGCATACCGCCGGGGACGGTGTCGCCGTTGGCGTCGACGTTGGGGTCGGCGTTGTTCCAGACGATCGCCGAGATCGCGTTGCTCAGGTAGATCTTGCGGCGGAACTCGAGCTGGCTCTTGGTGCCGTTACCGAAGCTGAGCGGTCCTTCCATGTTGCCCAGTTTCTGCCAGAGGTGGAGCGGTTCCCACTTCTGG
>Ga0209317_1003067_pt1 | contig 11083 bp, 7 predicted proteins | sample RifGroB2_FD_183994 | JGI IMG/M metagenome (GOLD analysis project Ga0209317, IMG submission 183994) | Soil microbial communities from Rifle, Colorado, USA - Groundwater B2 (SPAdes) (version 2) | ecosystem: Environmental > Terrestrial > Soil > Unclassified | place: Rifle, Colorado | collected...
CTGTGATGCGGATCGCAGAGCCGGTAAGACTGGTCGGAGCGGCCGGTGCCGCGCTAAGGTTGACAGTGGCCACGTTGCTGTTTGGCCCGACCGTTGCCCCACTCAGGGGGGCCACCCGGTACCGGTAGTTGGTGCCGGCATTGAGCGTGGCCGTGAGGGAAGCGGTTATGACCCCACCCGTGCCCGCCGATGTCAAAGGACCCGTCGGGCTTATTCCACTGGCAACGGTAGTCCAGTTGGTTCCGGCGGCGTTTGTGGCGCGCTGGATCCGGTAGTTGGTCTCGCCGGCAGACCGGTCGGTCCACCTCAACCGTACTTGATTTGCGGCGATCATCACGGCACTGAGATCGGTTGGCGCCACGAGTGTCACCGGTGGGGTGGTCACCGCAATGGTTAGCGACTGTGTATCGGTAAGCGCGGCGGCATCGGTAACCATCACGGTGAAGGTGAAGGTCCCGACTGCGTTCGGTGTGCCGCTGATGACACCGGTATCGGTGTTCAGGGTCAGAGGGGCCGGCAGGGCGCCGGCCGACACGCTCCAGGTAAGCGGCGCGAGGCCGCCGGTTGCGGTCAGCGTCTGGCTGTAGGGAACGCCGACGATCCCGCCAGGCAGTGTTGTCGTGCTAATGACCGGAGCCGGTACCGTTATTACCGTGTTCGACACCGAATCTCCGGCTGCGTTGAAAGCGACCACATGGTAACGGTAGCCGGTGCCTGCGACCGTTGTCGCATCGGTATAGGTGGTGGCGTTTGCCAAGGCTGTTCCGATGACGGCAAAGTCGCCCATGCCGGTAGCCCGCTCGATCCGGAAGCCGATCTCGCTCTGAGTATCACCAAAACCGGCTCTGGTGACGTAATTCACCGGGGTGGAGTCGGTCCAGGAAAGATTGACCTGCGCAGCTGTCAGGGAGGCTGCCAGAACCGGCGCATCCGGGGTGTTGTTTACCACGTTCAGCACGATCGGACGCATCATGTCCATCTCTTCGTGGCTCAGGATGTGGCAGTGCCAGACGTACTCCCAGCCGAAGTTGAAGAGCTGGTTGGTGACTCCGCCCGCCCAGGGTGACGGGGCAACATACACCTGCCCGGTTGTCCAGTCGACGCTGTTGAACCCCATCGGCGAATCGATCGGTATGGCAGGGTTCAGGGGGCGCAGGCTGTTTGGAATGCCGAAGGGGAGCGCAGGCGCGCGCGGCCTCACGGCAACGATGGTGTCCATAAGCGGGCTGATCTTGACCACTTCCTTCCAGCCCAGCTCATTTGGTTCGGGAAGCAGGGTTTGTCCATCCCAGCCGACACGGTTGATAAGCTGCACGTCGAAGATGTGGAAGTGGATCGGGTGGGTGTCGACTCCGTTGTGCGAGATCTTCCAGATCTGGGTGCCGTCTGAGACCTTGTTGAAGCCGGTAGCTGCGTCTGGAACAACGGTAACGTTCACCTGGATGGAGTTGTCGACGGTTTCGGTCGGGACATCGGAGAAACCGTACAGGACCAGCAACTTGGTGAGATTTGTGGGGTTTGGCAGCTGCATGGCGAGGTTGCCGCTCATACGGCCGTAGATCGGGTCAAAGGATTCGCCCATCTCGTCATGGATGCCTTTGGGTTCAGTCGGTACTACCACCGGATCACCGGCAACCGTGACGAAGTTGACGAAATGATCGTTGATCTGGTTTATCCCCTGCCACGGGTAGTTGGGCGGGAAATACGAATCGGGATAGGCCGTGCCGTACGCCTGCTGGCCGACGATGATCGGCTCCTGCGCTCTCTCGAAAAGTGTCTTAGCTCTGGGAGGGTCTGAGCCAGGGATGATGGGATTTAAGCCGGTAGCCGGGGCCGCCGCGGTGAATTCTGCTTCCAGCGCGGCCTGATTGAAGCTATACGCGCCATCCACGGCACTTCCGGCCGGCCGTACGATGACCTGCATCACGGTGCGGGTGTTGGGTGCATAGCCGACCTGTGGTCCCTCACCGAGTTCCCATACGCCGGTGATGGTGTTATAGCTGCCGCCAGTGCCATACCCGCCGGTATCGCGCTGGTCCGGAGCACCGGTATAATAGTCGTAGCCTGGCACCCTGGCCGGCCAGGCGGCCGGAGCGTCGTTGTAGAGAATCAGGGTCTTGCCGGCATAGGCGCTGAAATCGACTATAACGTCGGCCCGTTCGGCAGGGCCGAGCGCCAGGCCTGTCTTATCGACAGTGCCGACCCAGAAGGCTGTCGGATCCGCGTTGTAGGTTACCGGCTGGGGTTCCCGTACATCCGGATAGGGCAGGAATCCGCTTTCGGTGCCGATCTGCAGAAAGCTTGGTCCCATGAGTGCGGGATCGGGTACGCCTCCGTCGCGGCCATCCACCGGCCAGTCGGCCGGCCATCCGTTCAATTGCGCAAGCTCAGCCGATGCCGGCACCGTTTTGACTTCGGTCAGGCGGGATGCGGGCCGGATGTCGGGGCTGACTTGGGCCGGGTCGGCCTGATAGAAAGAGAGGTTCCAGAAGCGGTCGCTGGCGCCATTCAGGATGCGGAAGCGATAGGCCCGCGGATCGACGGTCAGAGACGGGAAGACGGTGCCGTTGACCACGGCGCTGTCCTGAAATGCTTCCATCCCCATCGATGGATGGGGGGTTCCCGGGATCAGGGTCGGCTGCCCCGGGGTAGAGCAATTGGCATACACCTCCTGGTAGGGACTGCTGCAGTCCGCGTCGTAATACGGATTTGCGAGCGGCCCTTTTTCCACGGCGGTGGCCGGGTAAAACCAGGGGCCGTACATCCAGCGCCCGTAAGGATTGACTCCGCCGAACCCGGCAGCGAGTGTCTGGGCCGGCATGTAGACATGCGGCAGCCAGAGGTCGCCCGTCACCGGCGGTCGAACCCCGTTGACAGGAGCGGCGCTGCCCCAGTTCCAGAGCGGGTCGGTGATACGCACCTTGGGAGTGGATACTCCGGATACCGGATGGGGAACCATTGTGGCATCCACAAAGGTCTTATCCTGGATGATAAGAGGGATCTGATCGGGTGGGATAATGCCGCGGGTGATAAGGTCCTGCTCCCACTGGTCGGTGAGCAGGTAGCCTGCGGCTCCACCGGCATAGACGCCGAGACGGGTAATGCCAAAGGCATGGTCGTGGTAAAACATCAATCGGGCGCTTTGCTGATTTGTGTAATAGTAGGTCATCGAGCCATCACCCGGATCGGGCATGTCCGGCACATTCCGGAAGCTGGGCCCTTTGGTGAAGGGGGTTATTTCACCCGCGGGGGTGATCCACTGATGGGGGGTACCGTCGCTGATCCAGGGGGTGCGGGCGCCGTGCAGATGGATGTCCGCCCGGTTCTGGGTGTAACTGGCGCAGTTATTGGGCTCCACCGTGTTGTCGCAGGGAGCGCCTACGCCGCGCGTACCTGACGCGGAGGCAGGCCCGGTGCCGGCACCCATGACGGAGGTATCAACCGGTATGAAGAGGTCGCCTGACGAGCCCACGGGGAGCCGATTGGTGAACTTGATGCGCACCGGACGATCCTTCTCGGAAACGATGTTGGGCCCCAGATATCGGACCGGGTCGGGGTTAAGCCCCCCGGTGCCGGCAGCCGTGTCGGCGGGTCTGCAGGCATGCCGGTCGGTACCGCATAAATTTTGGCTCGGCAGGGTGCCGGCGGTGAGGTTCGTGCCCCTGTTGACCTGCACATATCCGCGCAGCAGGGTCCCCGGAGCGGGGAGGTCCGCGTGCAGCCGTTGCCTGTACTCTACCAGGTCTATCTCATAGTAATCCGAACCGGGATAGGTGGTTATGTCGGGCTTGGCGACTGAGAGGTATTGTCCCAGACTGTTTGCCTTAGCGCTCCCGAGTCCGGGGAGGGTGTCAACGAATTTGGCAAGCGGGGGGGTGTAAGCCCAGTTGGCAGTCGTGTAGTAATCCGGCGTAGCAGGCTGCCCATTAGCATCAAGTGGGCCGGTCGGAAGCGGGGGGACCGTTCCCGCTCCGGCAAGGTGAGGGATGCACCAGAGCCAGAGCAGGACGGGCATCCCGAATTTCCATACAGCACTCGTTCGTCGGGTTTTCATAATTCCTCCCTGTTGAGTTTGCACGGCTAATTGCTAATGGGGGTGACCGGGGTTGACCGTTTAGCTGCCTCTCTGGCCTTATGGATTTTCAATCTTTCCGCTTTGAGCACTTCTGCCGCCGCCTTTCGTTGTTCTGGTGTGATGCGCTGCTCCTGCTTTTTGCGGACCATCTCCCTCTTTGCAGCCAACTCTGGTGTAGAGGGGGCCCTTTCGGCGGCAAAGGCGTAGCCGCCTTGCGACGACAGCACCCCTGTCATCAGCACTGCCACTGCGATGCCGCTGAGTATCTGTTTTTTCATGTCGGTCTCCTTTCGGTGCTCTGTTTGACACATGGTTGGTGCTGCTAAAATAGCTACCGGATGATTCACATCCTTTGGTTACTGCAATTCTTATTATCTGCTTCTATCTGCGGTTAGCTGCTCAAGGCATGACCCACTCGCTTCGCGGCACAAGGGCCGGGTCGGTGCCGGCACCAAGTTGAATGATGTAGCATCCCTTCGACACATAACGCTGTCCGACACCGAAGCTCAGGCGCTCATAATCCCGCACTATCAGGTTCATCTGCATGCTCAGGATATCCACCAGATGATCGCGGTACAGGTTGTCGTAGAGCAGGTTCACCCCTTGCAGGGCCACCTGCTGCAGCATGCTGGTACTGCGCGATGCTATCCTGCGGTCGCCAAACTCTTTCGCGCTGGGCAGGATAGGCACCTTGGCGTCCCAACTCCCGAGCTTCGATCCGACAAAGGGTGTCAGCCGGTAAGGGTAGGTAAGGTAAACCCTGTCGCGAACGGTCTCGGCAATTGTGGCGGTTTCTTTGCCCAGATAGCATGAGGAGAGAAAAACCAGCCCCGGGGCAGCGAGGCGAGCGATTAGCGTCGGCAGGTGCGGCAACAGCTTGGCATCGGCCCATAATATCAGCACCCCCGGCTTGTGTTTTGTCAGGAGATTACCAAGTGCCGTCGGATCTAAAAGCTGACTCGCCGTGAGCGTCACGGTGGTAACGGCGGGACGCTCAAGCTCTTGCCAGCTCTCCTGAAAGCCGGCCGCCAATGCCCTGCCGGCCGGGGAGTCCTGGACGATCTGGAGGATGGCTGCTTCGGCTGAGAGGGTTTCCTTGCCGTTAAGATAGCGGGCAACCGCTTCACCTTCCTGGGCGTAGCCCTTGTTGAAATAATAGGTGTACCATCCGGTGTCGGAGATCACCGGGAAGTCGGTAATGGGGAAGAGGCAGGGCAGGCGCTGCTCCTCGCAGAACTCGTGGATAGGCCGCCAGTCGCTGTTGGATATGCCCCCCAGCACGGCAAAGACAGGTTTGTCGGCATGGTAGGCGGCAAGCTGTCTTTGCCAGGTTTCAGGCGGGCCCTTCAGCTCCCAGACATCCAGAGAGGCCTGACGGAAGGCGTGTTGCATCTCAACGGTTGGGGAATATCCGAACTTTACGAAATCGTTATACAGAGCCATCTGCTGATTTTTTTGGGCGATGAAACTCTGAAGCGGCAGCAGCAGGGCCTGGCGGTCCTCCGGGCTGACATCGTCGGTAATAATGGTGGCAAAGGCAAATCCCCTGCTGCTCGCTCCCGGAGAAGGATCCGAGGAGAGCGCCTCCAGATAGCTGATAAGGATAGCCATGTCACGGTCGTCCAGCGGGTAGCGGGGCATGACGTCGTTGAATACCCGACCGGCAGGATCGGTGCCGTGTCGCAAGGCATTGGCCAGGCTCTCTCGATCATAGGCCGGTCTTTGGGCAACCATTTTAGAATAGACGGAGCCTTGGGCGCGGTCGGATATGTTGCCCGACGCCAAGGGCCGGATATAGCGTTGGTAGAGTTTGGCGCCGGTGGCCGGCGGGGTGACGACAACCCCTTCCACGGACCCCAGACCGGCTCGTAAATGGCAACTGGAGCAGGAAAAGGCGGTGCTCTCCACTTCGACATTGGCGGAATAGGTATCCATAACCTTGCCTGAGGGGAGCACCCCGTTGCGATACATGCGTTCGCCCAGGTGAAGTATTTCAGCTTTCGAGAGGCCGGCCGGCAGAAGGGTCTCGGTCCGGGCAACGGCCGTATGCAGCAATAGGACGGCGAAGCTGGCAAGGCCAAATATTATGGAAGGAATTCTCATCCGGCACCTGTGGTTCTTCCTATTGGCTGGTGATTTTCGAGTTGCAGCTTCCTTTTCAGTTCAGGGCCGGTGCCGCAGGTATTGCCGGTGCGGCGCTGCCGGTTTCATTGCCGATGCCGGATTTACCTCCAGCAGTTCCAGTTCAAACGCCAGGGTTGCACCCGGGAGTATCTGCTCACCGGCGCCATTCTCCCCGTAGGCAAGGTTCGGCGGGCAGACGAGTTTTGCCTTGCCGCCCGGCTTCATCTTCTGTACCCCCTCGACCCAGCATTTGATGACGCCATCGAGCCTGAACTCAAGGGGCCTGCCGCGCTTGTAGGAACTGTCGAACTCTTTGCCGTCGACCAGGGTCCCGCGGTAATTCACCTTTACGACATCAGCAGCCTTGGGGGATTCTCCCTTTCCTTCGGAAAGCGAAGTGTAGATCATGCCGGAGGCGGTCCTGATCGCCCCCTGTTCTTTGGCTGACTTCTCCAGGAAATCCCTGCCCGCGCCGGCCTGTTTTTCTCCTAAGGCTTTGCGACGTGCTCGCGCAAATTCCTGAATCTTACCACTTTGCGATAGAAGTTCTGCAGCCAGCTTATTGCCACTGAAGTCATCCGTTATACCCTGCTGAACAACCTCCAGCTCAGCGGATGTAAGGTTGAAAACTGAAAGCGAACGCGCCACCTGCAAACCGATGGAGTACAAAACTTTCTGGTCCTCCGTCATAGTTAGATCTGCGGCAGAGGCCGGGACAGTAAACAGAACAATAAAGATGGTGACGATAAGTTTTCGCATGGCGGCTTCCTTGATTGGGGGTGTCCAAAAAGACGAAAATCCGAGCGCAGGAATTCAAAAACAGTTTTAGTTCCTTCCACTGACAATCTATATCTGCTATGCGGGCACTGTCCGGGAGGGACAAAAAGCCTGGAGGATATCGATGTTATCCGTTTAAGTCTCGTGGTTCGTTTGGAGTCATCGCGATTTCTGACAGTCGAAATTTGAATATACGTGCTTATTCCATCGACATAATTTGGCAGGAGGCAGGAGGGAAGCAGCTTCCCTCATTGAGGTCCCTCTCTAGTTCCAGTAGCAGGTAAGGTTGGAAGTCGGATCTGGAGCGGTTCCAGCTACCCTTGCGTTGTTTGCAACTGCAAACAGAACTACGTTATTATTACAACTAGCTAATTAATGTCAAACGGAAATTTTTGCAATATACGCGTTAGCTGGAGCCAGGGAATCAAACGCTGGCGCGAAGCACGCGACGATCGATCTGAAACTCACCACCATCCGGCGCTTCTACGATGCGGCCCTTGAACGTGATCTTATCGGTACAAATCCGGCCATGAAGGTGAAACCCCCTCGTGATCGGGATGCGACCGAGACCATGAAATACCTGTCGGCCGGTGAAGCTGAGCTTTTATTCAGAGCGGTTCCTTCCGGGGAGAATGGGTTGAAGGTTTTGCGGGATCGGGCCATGATCGTGCTGATGACCCTAGAGGGGTTGCGGCGAGTTGAGATCCACAGGGCGAACGTGGCGGACCTCGAACACTTGGGGGACGCTGCCGAGTCCAGGATCCTCGTTCACGGTAAAGGGAAAGACGCTTACATATACCACCGGCCGGATACTCTGTCGGTGATCGACAAATACCTCCGCGCACGCGGCCCGGTTGATAAGGATGACCAAGGAACCAGTATTCGTCTCGATTGCTAAAGGGGGTAAGATCGGCTGGCGCCTTAGCCGGATCGGAATTAATTCAATCATCGATGGTTACCTGTCCAAATCGCACACGAAACGGGAGGGTATCTCCTGTCACGCGCTGCGCCACACCTGCTGACATCTGATTTACCAAGCAACCCAGGATGTAAAAGTTGTGCAAGAGACCCTCCGACACTGCGACCTTGTCGAGGTGCATGATCGGCCGCTGCATGGAGCGGCAGTTCTTTTCCAGGAAGTGCTTGGTGAGCTGAAGTATGTCCTCTATCCGCTCCCGCAAGGGGTGCGAAGGGGGATGAGCACCGATTACGTTGAGGCGATAGAAAATGTGCGAAGGGGAACCCCATGCCCCCATGCGTAAGTCGACTCGCCGTTCGATCCCTTCCTTGAGTTACGCATGCTCGCATGGGCGTTAGTTTACCCAGATCTCTCTCAACCTTTTCAAGGTATGTTTCGCCAAATCCGGCAACGTTTCGCCGAATCAGATGCCGCTTAAGCTAAATCGGACGCCGTTTAGGCTAAACCGGACACTGTTTATGCTAAACCGGACGCCGTTTATGCTAAACCGGACGCCGTTTATGCTAAACACAGCGAGCTTTTGCAAAATCCGGGTGCTGTTTCGCCAAAATCGAGCGACATTTTGCTAAATCGGGTTCCACTTTTGCTAAATGCGAGCCGCATTTAGCAAAATAGGTCTTCGTTTTGGCTAAGCCGGACGAGATTAAGCTAAATGCGACTCAGTTTTGGCCAAACCCGAAGCTGCACGCGACCCTCATCCCCTCATCAAACTCACAACCATTCCCCGTACCCCCAAATAACCTCGGGCACCTGAACCATCCTGGTGGCTGGCGTCTTTTATAGATGCGCGAAGGCTGCTGAGGTAACGGAGGCGGGTGACGAACCGTCGTCGGGGTTGGCAATGCGCCTCTGGCAGGTTACTGGTGCAGGTTGGGCGGCAATGGATCTGTTGCGCCCGCACTCCTTGGCCTGATAGGCTGCAATGTCTGAGGCATGCAGCAAAGTTGTCACGGTGGAGCCATCCTCCGGAAATGAGGAAATTCCTAAACTTGCCGTCAACCTCCCAGCGAGCTCCGCACCGCTGTGAAGCACCTCGCTTTCGATCTCCTCGCGAATACGTTCCGCCACAATCAGGGCTGCTCGCTTGGAAATCCACGGGAGCAGCACGCAAAACTCCTCCCCGCCGAAACGCGCCACGACATCCATGCAGCGCACAGCAGATTTAATTATTTCTGCTGCTCTCTTCAAGGCATAATCTCCGGCGAGGTGGCCGAATCGGTCGTTATATTTCTTGAAATGGTCCATATCGATAAACATAACGGTGAACTCGAGCCCTTGATGGCGACTGCGGTTTATCTCCTCTTCCATCCTGTTGTTGAGGAACCGCCGGTTGAAGAGTCCGGTCAGCGGGTCGGTGAGTGAGAGCTGTTCGAAGCGGGCGGCTTCCTCCATGGCCCGCGTGCGCTCGATCAACAAGGAGGCGAGAATGGAGAACAAGGTAAGAAGGTCCAGGTCTTCATCACTAAAACTTACCAGGTCCATCTTGTCCGAGAGGTTCAGGACGCCGATTATCTTCTCATTGATCTTAAGAGGCATGGAAATGAGGGACTTGGTTTCGTAATGAGGACGGTTCTGCATGGCGATGCGCAGATCCTTTTCCACATCACTAACCACCAGCGGGGTGCCGGTTTTGGCGACAATACCTGAGATCCCCGTGCCCACCCGCAGTTTCAAATATCCGGCAAATTCTGCGCTCCTGCCTTTTTGAGTGGACGACATGAATGTCCTCTCCGTTCCCGTCGATCAGCATGATCGACCCCTGACAAGCGTTCAAGAGGTCGGCTGCAATTTCCAGGATGTTGGTGTAGAGATTCTCCTTGCCATCGGACAGTAGGAGGGAGTTGACGAAGGAAGTCATGCGGCTCCACAATCCGCTCACCCCGGCTGCCCCGTCCGCCGCACTGATAGGGCAGCGGTATCCTGTTTCGGATGGGTTCGAAAGGGTGTCGCGAATCATATTGAACCTTCCTGAATATGAGGTGGCAATGAGTACGGGGATATGGTTAGCGGGCAGGAGTTATAATATGATAATTATAAAAAATCAATAAAATAGTTTTAGACAGATATAGGCTGCTTTTATTCGCAGTCTTACTGCGGCAGTCTGGGGCGCGCTACGTGGGTGGACCGTAGCGGAGAGGCGGCTAACCATTTTGAGATTCTTGAGTGCGAGCAGAGCTGTAGTGTGTATGACCCCAATGGATGCCAGAGAGGATCTGCGAGGTGGCGGCCTTTTCAGGAGTGCAGGAGGATTAGTCACCTTGCTAACGAGAGATTCGTCAGCTCACGAAGCCGCTGATGAGAGGATTCTTGGCGGTGGGGATTTTGTTGAATCGGTGCTGGGTGCCATCCGTCTCGACGTCGGCACCATCTCGGGCAGCGGTTCCCTCCGGGCCAGGGGCGGGGCAGGGGGCACTTCCGGCGCAGAGGGAAGCGGCGGAGGCGGTGGAGGCGGTGGAGGCGGTGGTCGTATTGCACTCATTTACAACACCAACGCCCTGTCGACTGCGAATCTCCTCGCCCACGGCGGAAGAGGTTTTGACGGCAGCGACCCGCTGCGCAACGGGGGCGCAGGCACTGTTTATCTGAAGGGAAGCGCTGCTGCCGTTGGGGACCTTACCATCGACAACAACGGCCTCGACTCAAGGGCTGATTCCACGGTACTCGAGTCACTTGGTCTCGGAACAGTATCCATACTTACCAGCACCAGCCTTACCGGGGACGGTGCAAACTGGGCTCCGGCAAGCATGGTTGGCAAGGCGAGGGTCTACTGCGGCGAACAGATCAAGGTCATCAACGCCCTACTGATCGATAACTCGTCGCTGTTGGCCACAAATGTCAACGCTGGGACGGTAGAAACCAACAACGGAGGAACTCTGGCTTACCAATAGAACGAAGTGTATCGGCAGGCTAACCGACTCGGGCAGCCTGCCGATTTTTCCCTGCGACCGCTAATCCGCTTGCATTCTCCCTTCTTGTTTTCTACAGCCATTGGCGCTATCTTGTGAAGTCTTCCAGGCGTTCACCCAGGCGATGTTATGCATCGCGGGAGAGCATCACGCGACTTCATACCCCTTCGCCACCCGACCCTCCCGTGAAAGGGAGGGCGATCTCGGAAAGGTAGCGCAACA
>Ga0209317_1003068_pt1 | contig 11080 bp, 12 predicted proteins | sample RifGroB2_FD_183994 | JGI IMG/M metagenome (GOLD analysis project Ga0209317, IMG submission 183994) | Soil microbial communities from Rifle, Colorado, USA - Groundwater B2 (SPAdes) (version 2) | ecosystem: Environmental > Terrestrial > Soil > Unclassified | place: Rifle, Colorado | collected...
CCGCCGAAGAGTGCGGTGATGAACCGTACCTGCTTGCCTCCACCGTACCGGGGCTGATTGTGGTCATTGGCAGCAAGCGCCATTCTGCCGGAATCCTGGCCATGGAGAAGGCGGCTCCCGATATTTTCCTGTTGGATGACGGCTTTCAGCACCAGCAACTGCAGCGTGACCTGAATATCCTGCTGGTTGATGCCAGGCATCCTTTCGGCAACGGGTGGTGCTTGCCGGCCGGGCTGCTGCGCGAGCCGCTTAACGGTGTCGACCGGGCCGATCTCGTCATCCGCACCCGCTGTACCGACGGCTGCACACCTGATGCCCCAAAGCAGGGAATTCCCTTCTGCAACGCCCGCCATGACCTTGGCGATGCAGTTCCGCTGACAGGTGGAGAACCGCTTCAACTGGCCGATCTGCACGACAAACGCATTTTCGCTTTTGCCGGCATTGCCGAACCGCATGCTTTTTTTCAGGAACTGGAGGCACAAGGTCTGAATCTTGTGTCCACACGCTGCCTGCCGGACCATGTCAGCTACGATTTCGCTCTGCTTGGTGGGATTGCAGAGACCATGGACGCATCCGATGCCGACTACGCCCTGACAACTGAAAAGGATGGAGTCAAACTCCGGCATATTCCAGCTGAACATGCGGAAAAAATACTGCTTGCTCGCCTCAACCTCTCCATTGACAATCCTGCTCCGTTGACCACCGCACTACGCAATTTACTTCAAAAACAGCTTCAATTATGACATTATAAACAGATTTTAAATCACGCGTTGGTGACACATGTTTTCACACAATCTGCTGAACATACTCGCCTGCCCTGCCTGCAAGGGCCAATTTTCCATGACTGAAAACGGACAAGAACTGCAGTGTCAAACATGTGGTGCGTACTTCCCCATCCGCGATGGCATTCCGGTTTTGCTGCTGGACGAGGCTGGCCTCCTTGACACTCCATCAACCAGTCAACCTGTTTAACCGTAAGGGGGTTGATTATCGATATCCAAAGCAGGGCCACTGATGAATTCGTCAACCCTTTTGATTACTATCTTTTTCACCTGGAGGTTTCATCATGGCTAACATACTAGTTACCGGTGCTGCAGGCTTTATCGGATTTCACCTGAGCAAACGACTGCTCGCCCGGGGGGACCAGGTGGTAGGTCTGGACAACCTGAACGATTATTACGATGTTCGCCTGAAACATGACCGCCTGAAACAGCTTCAAGAAAAAACAGGTTTCAGGTTTGTAGAATGTTCCCTGGAGGACCGCGAAACTGTCGAGCAGCTTTTCGCCACCGAAAAATTCGACAAGGTGATCAATCTGGCCGCCCAGGCGGGGGTGCGTTACTCCCTGGAAAATCCCCACGCCTATATCAGCAGCAATATCGTCGGGTTTATGAATATTCTGGAGGGATGTCGCCATAATGGAGTCAAGCATCTGGTATATGCCTCGTCCAGTTCCGTTTATGGCGCCAATACGGCCATGCCTTTTTCCATTCACCACAATGTAGACCATCCGGTATCGCTGTATGCAGCCACAAAAAAATCAAACGAACTGATGGCCCATACCTACTCCGGCCTGTATGGTCTGCCGACCACCGGCCTGCGCTTCTTCACCGTCTATGGGCCCTGGGGACGGCCGGACATGGCCCTGTTCCTCTTCACCAAGGCGATTCTTGAAGGGAAGAGCATCGATGTCTTCAACCACGGCAAAATGCGTCGAGACTTCACGTTCATTGACGACATTGTTGAAGGGGTCATGCGCGTAACGGACAAAACCCCGGTTGCCAACCCTCTCTGGAGTGGAGACACTCCCGATCCAGGCACCAGCTATGCTCCCTATCGGATTTACAACATAGGCAACAATAATCCGGTGGAGCTGATGCACTTTATTGAGACTATTGAACGCTGCCTCGGTAAAACTGCGAAAAAGAACCTGCTGCCTCTTCAATCGGGCGATGTACCGGCAACCTTTGCCGATGTGGACGACCTGATGAAAGATGTTGGATTCAAACCGGCAACCAGCATTGAAGAAGGGATCGGCAAGTTTGTAAAATGGTACCGTGAGTATTATGGGGTATAGAAAATAATGGCGTTGGGAAAAGGAAACAGGCGCTTATGCAAACGTCCAGTCACGATAACGGGGCTTAAAACATGAAGGGGAAAACAGTCAACCTGTATTTTGTGGCTTCACCTTTACAGTATCTTGCAGCCAGGGCCATAGCCCAACACATTCAAACCGGGGAGATACAGATACTTATTTGGTATAAACCGGGAGTGGAATCAGTTGTCATCCCGGGCGACTGGGATAAAGCGGCTTACATGCCATGGCCGCGCCTTGAACCGCTCCCCGGTTTCCTGGGGAGCTACAGAAGACTGCTTGAAAACATTGAAATGGTCAGCAGCCTGATTGGTACATGTGAAACACTGAACATCCATAGCGCCGTGTTTGACACAGAGGCCATCAACTATTTCCTAAGGGTCTTGCCAAAGTCATGCGGCGCACGTGCAATGCATGCACGCATTCTTCCTGACGGAATTATCAGTATTCGACGATATCCCCTGAGCATATTAAAACGGATACTGCAATGCCTGCGAAAAGCGAGGATGCTTTTTAATCCTCGATTGAACTACTGGTGCTTTAGTGGCGATCGCCTTGGAACAGATGCTCCTTTTTGCGACAGAGTATATGTGGTCGGAGGACTTCCCCATGAATATCCATCCGAAAAAGTAGTAGTACTGCCTCCACTGGTGAACAGGATCGCTGAATGCGGCGAAAAATCAGCTAAAACAGCTTTGGTGATCGGACAACCTTTAGTGGGTGCCGGTTTGGTTGCTAAAAGCGATCTCGACCTGATTTCCCGTGAGATCCATGGATGGCTGACCACGCAGGGGTTTGAACGGATAGAATACAAAAGACATCCCAAGGATGAAAATTGCGAGTTGATCCGAAATGGCTACATCAATTTAACATTGGATGAGCCGCTTGAAACATGGATGTCCAAAACATATTACGACGCCGTTGTGGGAGTCAGATCCTCTGCCTTGCTGTTTGCAAAACAGATTTATTCTGACAAGACGCAGGTGGTTGCCTTTGGCTGGAACAACGTAAAGTTTAAGTCCAGGGCTGAATATAATGACATGCACTCTGCTTTTGTAAAGTGCGGCATTACCATAATGTAATGGCCCCTGTTCAAGTGGGTCGCGTAAATTCGAGGGTAACGTGAAAAAGAAAACTGTTGCTGTGTTCAATGATACCCGTCGCACGTCACACTATGGATGTGAATTTGTAATGAGTACTTTGATTGCGGAGCTGCAAGCCAGAGATATTGAGCCTGCCTTCTTCTGGCCGATGGGATTCGATTGGAGAGGTAACGACACTGTTGAAAAGCAACTAGCTACTGTCGATGGAATAATCGTTAATGGAGAAGGTTCCATCCACCACAGCAATGAAAATGATAGAGCCGTGTATCTTTCTGAAATAGCAAAATTTTTCAAATCCAAAAAGCAGATCCCCTGCTATCTGATAAATTCAACAGTATACGAGCTGGATGAGTCAGTTTATGAGAACCTAAAGCATTTTGATCATATCTACGTAAGAGAAAGCATGTCCAAGAAGCTTTTGGAGCAGCATGGAATCTCTGCAACCTATGTTCCCGATCTCTCTTTCATGGCGAGCCGCGCGGCATCACAGAAGCCCCGCAAAAATGTACTGGCTACAGACTCGGTGTATTCTGAAATAACAAAGGGCTTAATCCGGATAGCAGGCAAAAAAGGTTGGGATTACAGCAAGCTGGTCCATTCATGCAGGCCAACGCTGAAGGATCACTGGCCCCTGAAAGAGTATGCACGTCGGCATTTGAAATGGGTTTATGCTTCACTGGTGGGGAAAAACACCAGAAACAGGTACTCCTTTCTTGACTACCTTAGTTCCCACGAGCTTCTCTGTACAGGACGTTTTCATGCTGTGACACTCGCCCTTGCGACACACACCCCTTTTCTGGCAGTTGAGTCAAACACACCGAAAATATCCTATCTGGTTGAAGATGTTTTTGGCGTTACAGACAGAGTTGCTAACTTGACTGTGATTGAAAAAATCAGTGACCCCTCTCAATTTAAATGGTCTGCTGATGAACGTACACGTGTTAACAACTATCTTGACCAAGCACATGATGGCATTCAGGCCATGTTTAATAAAATAGCTGCAACGATTTAACCGTGGTTTCGTTCAACGACAACGTTGAAAAAGAACTGCCTTGTTGTTCCAAGGAGTAGCGGATGTTTAATATTCCATTCATTGTAATAAACGAGCCCGTCATGTTAACCAAGGGCTCTGTAAAAATAAATGACCGGAAATATTCGTGCAACATGGGAGCATGGGCTTTCTACGTTCCAGAATTGGGGCTGAAAATCCTCCACTCCGTAGAAGGAAATGTGCACTGTACCCATGAAACAGCTCCATCTCGTTTGATTTTGCAGTCCCCAGATGGTGTTGAACTCAAAAACAAAGTATATACTGCCGCTGAATGGATACATGCTTTTTCAAAAAGCACCTTACGCAGGGCTATCGAAAACTATTTTGCAGCCTTGAATCTCCACAAAAACGGAATCGGCCCGGAAGTAAAAGGCATCTGCCTGGTTAAAAGATTCAATGCTCCCTACTGTAAGGATGAAACATTTACAGCGGGTATAGTTATCGACAATTTGAATGGTTACGTAAAAAAAAATAACACTGAAATCCGTGAACTGGAACAGGCCAATGTTTTACCAGACAAGTCACTCAGTTGCTTAAGACAGCAAATTAATGGGTATGTGAGCGATTTGAATTCTGTTGTTGGTGTGATGCCGGTCGGATTAGATCATGAAATTGAAGTGGCTTATAATGCCATAAACCGTTTTGCTGAAGAAGCTATAGATAGCATCTTCGACAATGGTGCTGGCCCCGCCATAGACCAAGAGATCATATTCAGCAAACTGGATCTCCCATGGATATCAAACAGACAATCTACAAAAGTAACCTTAGTAAATAAGATCGCTAACAGCACCCTAAGCAAGATCAATGCTCTATTCAAGTAATGTAGCCATAAGCCGTTTGCCTGGCGCTGGCCCTGCCTGGCTTCTTCTGCAGGATCTTGGTTATACTGTCCTAGTTGACCCAAAAGGAATGTCATGAAAAACAAATTCAAGCTTCTCTCTTTCCTTATTCTGGGCTCCCTCTTCATGCTCAATCTCTGGTCCGCCTATTCGGTCTTTATGTTTAACGATAAATCCTTTTACGCGGAAAATGGAATAATCGAAAACTTACAAGCTGTCGTACTGGCAATCAGCTGCATAACGTTTCTAGTTCTTGGTCTGCGGGAAAAAGCACCCGTGAAGCTGATTCTTTTATTTTACTCTTTGCTTTGTTACAGCTTCCTGGTGAGAGAGTTGGACGTTGAGCGCCTTAACGTTCATGAAGCCTTCAAACTGATCGGCTCTGGTATCGGCCGGAACATAACCCTGGTCATCGGGTTTACAGCAATGGCGTTTTTTGCCGCCTCCAAATTTAATTTTTATAAAAAGGCGGGAATACAATTTATAAAATCAAAACCGGGCATGCTGTTACTGTCAGCAGGCATGTTCTTATTTATTGGGGATGTTTTCGAAAAGAGCCGTACGGTCATTCACCATGTGTTTTTCGAAGAGAGTTTCGAGCTTCTCGGATACTGCCTTATTCTGATTTCAGCACTCGCTGTAAAGTTCAGGGCTGATTCGTCGTCCCGCCCATGAGGGTTCTCATTATAAAAATGAGCGCCCTTGGTGATATAATCCATGCTCTGCCTGTTTTGGACTATCTTCACCACGTTTCGCCAGGGATTACCGTGGACTGGGTGGTGGAGGCTCCATTCCGGGAGGTGCTGGAAGGAAACCCTCTCATAAACCAGCTGCACCTGGTGCAAACCAAGCTTTGGCGCAAGAAACCCCTGTCTTCGGAAACTTGGGCGGATATCGCAGCCGTGAAGAAACAACTGCGGGAGCGGGAATACGATATAGTTTTTGATATTCAGGGGAACCTCAAGAGCGGCCTTATCTGCTGGCTTTCCGGTTCAAAAAACATATTCGGATTTAGTAAAAATGAACTGCAGGAAAATATAAACCAGTTGTTCACTACACGGCAGGTACCTATCCACCCGCAGGACATCCACATCACTGACCAGTATCTGCGTCTGGTCAGCACTCCATTCGACAAAAACTTTGAAGAATTGGACCTTACCTCGGATATCTTCACACTTCCTGAAGACGATCGTGCTGCGCAAGCGCGAGTTGCCCCACTGTCCAGCGGACCCAAAATCCTCTTTCACCAGGGAACAACCTGGGAAACGAAATATTGGACAGATGACCGCTGGATTCAGCTTGGAAAATCTCTGCTGAACAGATTTAATGATGCATCCATCCTTCTTTCCTGGGGCAATGACACAGAACATTCCACAGCGACAGCCATTGCGGCTGCCATCGGCCCAGGTGCAGTGGTTCTCGACCGTTATCCTCTGAAAGGATTTGCCGCGCTTCTCAAAAGAGTTGATGTGGTAATAGGAGGAGATACCGGACCGGTGCATATCGCCGCAGCAGTCGGAACCCCTACGGTCTCGCTGTACCGTGCAAGTAACGGCAGGCGCAGTGGACCTCGCGGGAAACGCCATGTGGTTATCCAGGCACCCATGGAATGTACCGCCTGCTTCCGGACAAAATGCAGCCGTGACCACGAATGCCGTGAAAGCATTACCGCAGCGGCTGTGCTGGATGGTGTCGAAAAGATCCTCACCTGCTCCATCAAATAGAAATTTTCCGAATCGGCAGAAAAAATGTGCGTACAAGCAATCGATGGTCTGCGGCCGAGTCAAAATCTGCATCATTTTCATGAAGGGAGCTGCTCTTTAATCTATGAAAATTCGGTATTCCTTCAACCAGAAATTGCCGCGAGGCCTGATGTTCCGATGGGCTCTCTGGTTCATGCTCATCAACAGCTTTGCCCTGATGATCATCTCCATGAAGTACTACACTGCCGTTCCTCTGCCAGAGCCCCTTCTTGCCCGGACCTTTCTGGGACTCTCCTACCCGGGCCACCTCATTTCCCTGGCGGTCTACGCCTTGCCGATTGTTGGGCTAGGAATACTTTTCTACCCAAAGCGGTGGTTTGTATTCACTCTTTCTATCATTCTTGAAGTATTCATCATACTGACTGTTCTGATAGATACCTTTGTTTTTGCCCAATACCGTTTTCACCTGAACGGAATGATCTGGAACCTTTTACGCAGCGGAGCCGCATCAGACGTACTACCTGTAACAGGTATGCTCTGGCTTATTTTTCTAATGGTTGTCGCTCTACTGCTTGTGTGCGAATGGGTGGCTGCCCGCATTGCCTGGAGTTGGGTGGTGAAAGACAGACCTCACTACGGCAGGCTTGTTGGTGTTCTGATTGTAATGGTCATTCTTGCAGGCCATGGTCTGCATGCATGGGCCGATGCAAACAATCATACAGCTATCACCAAACAGGTCCGCTATCTCCCCGGCTACAAACCGCTTACCATGAAACGGACGCTCGTGAAGCTGGGATTTGCACCTGCATCCACTGAACCCTCCCTGCGGCTCAAAGACAGCGGCAGCTCCATGGCGTATCCCCTGGAACCGATCAACTGCTCCGCGGCCACCTCAACCAAGAAGAACCTGCTGCTGATCGTGATTGAAAGCTGGCGCTTCGATACGTTAACCTCGGAAATAACTCCTAATATCTGGAACATATCGAAAGCGGGGTGGAGCTTCGAAAAGCATTTCAGCTCCGGCAATGCTACGCGCTTCGGAATATTCGGCCTTTTTTACGGACTGTACGGCACCTACTGGCATACCTTGCTGGCTGAGGAAAAAAGCCCGGTGCTTATGCGCGAACTTGAAAAGCAAACTTACCGAATGGGAATTTTTGCCAGCGCACCACTGATTAGTCCTGAATTTGACCGCACCGTTTTTTCCGACATCAGAGCCAAGATTGAGCTCCGCCAGGAGGGAAAAAATCCTGTAGAACGTGACCGGATGATTACGGACAAGATGATCCGCTTTCTGGATGCACAGCCAGCTGACACCCCTTTCTTTGGCTTTCTGTTTTATGATTCTCCACATGCGGCTGCCCAACCCGAGCATATTGCCCCCTTTCAACCAGCACTCAAGGAAGTCAACCATCTGGCTCTCAACAACAGCACCGATCCGGTTCCCTACTTCAACAAATACAAAAACTCGCTTTACTATGTCGATATGCTGGCAGGGGAAGTTCTTGCCCATCTTGCTAAAAAGAAGATGCTGGAAAATACAATAGTCATTATCACTGGTGATCATGGCGAAGAATTCAATGACTTGAAAATGAATTACTGGGGCCATGTAGGAAATTTCTCGCGGTTTCAGACCCAGACTCCGCTCGTGGTCCTCTGGCCTGGCGAGTCTCCGTCTGCGTTCACCCATGTGACCAGTCACCTGGACATTGCGCCGACCTTGATGAACCGCATGCTCGGCTGCACAACCGAACCATCGAAATACAGTAACGGACGGAATCTGGTGGATCTCTCTCCTCGGCCCTATGTGCTGATCAGTTCCTGGGACACATTCAGCACAATTGAAACCGACAGAATAACGGTCGCAAAAAAATCAGGGGAAATAGACATACTGGATCAGTCATACAGGGAATTGCGCGGAGCAAAGGTGCGTCCGGAGATATCCAAAAGCGCCATGGAAGGAATGGGACGATTCTATGGTCGCTAGCAATGAAGTACATGCATCTCAACATCATGCAGCCGTGAAGAACGTTTATATCTTCGTAAACCCTACATCAGGCGGGTACTCCTCCAGCTGCTTTGACCAGACCCTCCGTACATTGAAAGCCCATGGGTATGATCCAACGGTTTTCAATGTACGCACACCTGCCGACATTCTGGCCCACTGCGTTGCAATCAACCAGGCTGTCGATCCCCTGGTTATTGTCGCCGCAGGAGACGGCACCTTCAACGCCGTCGTAAATGGCCTTCAGCCAGGAACAGCCACCCTGGCGGTGCTGCCCTACGGCACTTCGAATGTCCTTGCCGCAGAACTGGGAATCAGGACGGTTAAAGAGGGAGTTGCACGCATCTGTGCCGGTGAAAGTCAGTCACTCTCAATCGGGCTGTTGGAGTTGAATCATCTTTCCCGGCGCTTTGTGCTCATGGCCGGCATCGGACTTGATGGAGCAGTGGTCAGGGATGTCCTGCCGCTCGCCAAAAAACATGTTAAACAGGGCGCATATGCCATTTCAGCCATCGGACGTGCATGCGCCTGGGACAGAGCCATGTTTGAAATTGTCACACCCCACAGGACAGAGCAGTGCCATTCGGCGATAATCTGCAATGGTTCACGCTATGGCGGCAATTTCATACTGGCCCCAGGGCGAACCATTTTCTCTCCCGGTTTCGAAGTGATCTGCGTAAAAGACCACCGCCGACGCACGTATCTCAAGCTTGCAGTGGACCTCTTTTGCGGCAATGCTGCAGTCAGCAGGGAAATTACCCGGCTGACGGCAGAATCTCTTGAAATTAAAGGGGAAGGTCCCATCCAGATCGACGGAGATTTTGTCGGGTACGGGCCGGGCAGATTGGTTAAAATAGAAAACTTTGCTAAGATGATTGTCTAGGTTCAAACGCCTCACCAGCAACCCAGGAGCACAGAACAATGCCACTACACCGTCTCTCCCGTACGGAACTTCTCATAGGAGTCCAAGGCCTTGAGTGCCTTCACTCCAAACATGTCATGATTTGCGGCGTAGGCGGCGTAGGAAGTTATGCGGCCGAAGCCTTGGGGCGTGCAGGCGTTGGACGAATCACGCTTGTCGATTTCGATGACATTTGCCTTACCAACATCAATCGCCAGATTCATGCCTTGACCAGCACTGTCGGCAAATCCAAGGTGGAGGTGATGGCAGCACGGTTGCGAGACATTAATCCCCTGGCGGAAATCATACCGGTCAAAGCCTTTTTTTCAGGCGAAAACGCTGCCCAACTGCTTGATCCGCACCCTGACTACGTGCTTGACGCAATTGATCACTTTACAGCCAAAGCTGCACTGATAACCACCTGCATCGAACAGGGCATCCCGGTCATTTCCAGCATGGGTGCTGCCAACAAGCTTGATCCCACAAAAATTCACGTTGCCGATATCTCTGCAACCCGTAACTGCCGCATGGCGCGCAGCATGCGCAAAATGCTCCGCAAGGCTGGAATAACAAACGGTGTTCAGGTTGTGTATTCCAGTGAAGAGCATCGGGAGCTGAATCCCTCGGCTTCTTTCTGCGGCACTGAGTGTATCTGCCCCAATCGGGAAGAGCAGGTTTTCAGGTGCGACAACCGCCGGGTCATCCTGGGTACCATCTCCTACCTCCCCTCCCTTTTTGGACTTACCATGGCAGGTGTGGTGACAAACAACCTGCTGGCGCAGCCGTCTCCTCAGGTCATTAAAAGACTGTAATCTCTATTGAACTATTCCCTTTTGTGACTATACTTGGTGCAGATTCCAATGCATAAGGAGGAAGCCATGGGCAAAGAATACACCGTACAAGAAGCGCTGAAACTTGCCATCAAGGCAGAGAAAGACAGCATGGACTTTTACCGTAAGGCGGCTTCGGTAGCAACCAATGAACGCGCAAAAAAAGTGTTTGAGCTGCTTGCCAGTGAGGAGGCTGGTCACCTGAAAACATTTTTCGAGCACTACAAGGGTGGGGACTTTGGTGACCTTGCATCCTATATGGGATCTCCTGTTGACGAAAAAAATCCTACCTACATGAAGCTGATGAAAGCGACTGACGGTACCATTATTGAGAAGAAGGCCCTGGAACTTGCGATGATCGAGGAGAAAGAGTGCATCGGCCAGTATACGCAACTGGCACAGGGTGTGGTTGACCCGAGCGTCAGAGCCATTTTCGAGCGGGTTGTCCAGGAAACCCAGAGACACTATGATCTGATTGAATCCGAATATGCACACATAATGACCATGGTTCATGAGACTGACCAGAATATCTATGTCAGGGAATAGTAGTGTG
>Ga0209317_1003069_pt1 | contig 11079 bp, 8 predicted proteins | sample RifGroB2_FD_183994 | JGI IMG/M metagenome (GOLD analysis project Ga0209317, IMG submission 183994) | Soil microbial communities from Rifle, Colorado, USA - Groundwater B2 (SPAdes) (version 2) | ecosystem: Environmental > Terrestrial > Soil > Unclassified | place: Rifle, Colorado | collected...
AAATACACCGGACGTACCGGAGATTTTCATGTTCCAAGAGTCCATATATCTATCGATGAGTCCAGTGCATTTGGAAATATGTGGATTTGGAAGGACATCAGACAAGGCTAAGATGTCCATCTTTCTGTATACATCAGCCTACCATTCTTTGATTTATAAAGGAGTATAGAAATGCTCAAAGAAGAAATAGATCAAGCCCAACGGCTAGTTAAGACAGATGCTTATCAAATGTCCATCGGCGAGATCATAAATATGTACAATGACAACGAGTTTATCATTAACCCGGATTTCCAGCGGTTGTTCAGATGGGAAATTGGCCAAAAATCTAAATTGATTGAATCACTTTTGTTGGGAATACCTATACCATCCATTTTCGTTTTTGAGCGAGAGGATTCGAAATGGGAACTAATAGATGGACTTCAGAGAATTTCAACTCTCCTAGAGTTCATGGGAAAATTAAAAGACCCCAACACAGGAATTTACAAGGCTCCTTCAGCTTTAGTTGCTACCAAATATCTACCTTCTCTTGATAAATCAGTTTGGGAATTATCAGATTTGATAACAGATGTTCCTGTTGATGAACAAAATCCCCTTGAAGGGCCTCAACAACTTGCTATCAAACGAAGCCGCTTGAGTGTTGAAATTCTTAAACGACCAAGTGATAACGAGACAAAATATGACCTTTTCCAACGGTTGAATGCTGGCGGTATAGTAGCCAATGCCCAAGAACTCCGCAACTGCATAATTATTATGGTTAATAATCAATATGCAAACTTTATTAAATTACTTGCTGAGACAGATCCTTTCAATAAGGTTATTGGCACGAGCGAGGAACAAAAAGAAAAACAAAAACATATGGAATATGCTACACGTTTTCTAGTCCATACATATGTTGATTACGATGGCAAATTGGACGTAGAAGAATTTATTGACGAGGGTATTGTAAGCTTGGCTGCAACTAATGAAACCCAAGAAGCCAATGTAACTTTTAATGCGACGTTCACTTATCTGCACCAAGCTTTCGGCGAGAATGCCCTGCGACGAATTGATAATGGTAATTTTACAGGCCGAGTAGGTCTTGCTGCCTTCGAAAGTATAGCTGTTGGCATAGCCAAAAATATTTCCAATATCCAAGGAAAAGCAGACCCTGTTGATTTCGTACGCCAAAGAATCGAAGCTTATTGGCAATCCCCAGAAATACAAAATTTCTATACCTCTGGTTTACGAGGAACAACCCGACTTCATCGTACAATCCCATTTGGTGAAAGGTGGTTTGCAGTATGAGTAAGCCATATACCGAGAACGATCTTTCCAATATCTTAGACACCGACTTGATTTGGCGCAGGAAAGAATTGTCAGACATGAAAGCAGCTATCAAAAAAGCTGACCAATTTTCTAAAACTGCTTTATTAAGAGCTCTCGTTGCCATGAGCTATGCCCATTGGGAAGGATATATAAGGACATGTGCAAATAGTTATTTCGAGCATTTGACCTTGAGAAAAAAATCTTTTGTAGAATTAGAAAGACAGATTTATGTAAACAGTTTCCTGGGAAGACTTGATGCTCTTCACCGTAGTCGTGCGAATTTGCAGGAGCGTTGTAAGCTTATCAACGACATTTTAGATGGTGGGGCTGGGCGTTTTTCATACTTAAACCCTACTTTAGTAGATACTAAATCCAATCTAAATACCGATGTTATAAAAGATATTTGTACCATCTGTGGGGTCGACTCTGTTCACTTCGAACAAAACAGAACATTTCTTGATGTGCTTCTACTAAAACGTCGCAACGTAATTGCGCACGGACAACAGGAGTATATTCAACCAGATGAAATTGATGACTTTGTTGCAAAAATACTTGCGCTTATGAGCTACTTCCGAAATCTACTGGAGAATAAAGTTTATATGAAGGAATATGCAGCATAACAAAGAAAACAGCCGGTGGCGCTGACACGGCTACTTTTATCGGAATTCTGTGGACAGCATACCTAATCCACCCAATAAAATGCACCGGATCAAGCGACGATTCCCGCATCCACAGTCAAAATATCTCCTATTGACCTGGAAGACTTATTGGAATTATGTGGACCATTACGACGGTATGAAATGATACTGGCATGTAAGAAGTTTTCCTGTGATTTCACGTAAACGGATAAGGCAAATGTAGCTTTGCACCCCCTGTACCGTAGATAGGTAAGGAAAATGGGCACACAACAACGCAAGCAAGACAGTCTTGCCTTCAAGGCCAAAGTAGCACTTCCGGCCATCCGCGAGGAAGGCCCCACTGCACCGTATGGAGAAACTGAATCCACAGTGAAGGACAGCGAACAATCGTTCCGGTTACTTTTTGATTGTGCTCCGGATGCGATGTTTGTCGCAAATATCGAGACGGGAATAATTGAAGATGCCAACCAAGCAGCAACCAGGTTACTCCTCCGTTCAAAAGAAGAAATCATCGGCATGCATTTCAGTATGTTGCATCCGCCGGAAATGCTGGAGAAAACTAAGGAGCATTTTCATACTCACATTCTGCAATCAGAAGTAAATGGTGATCTTTACCCGATCGAACATTTCGCTTTACGTTCTGATGGGAAGGCCGTGCCTATAGAAGTCATGGCAGCAAGTCTGACCTTTGATAACAGTAAAAAGCTGCTGGGAATTTTTCGGGATATTTCCCGGCGCCGTCAAATGGAAGATGAATTACGTGAAAGCGCAATGCAGCTCACCAAGCTCAACATGGCTCTCGAGAAAGAACTAGATGAACGTGAGAAAATAGAACTTGAGCTTCGCAATCGGAAAGCGCGCTTTGAAACGCTGTTCAATTGCATGGCCCAAGGTGCCTTTTATTGGAATCAAAATGGAGGTCTGAGCGACGTCAATCCATCTGCCCTGGAACTCTTAGGCCTCTCAAGGGAGCAGTTCCTGAAAAGTGACGCATCTTCTCCACTATGGAAGGTTATCAACGAAGACGGCTCCGAGCTACCTCTAGAGGAGCGTCCCTCCAGCTTTGTGCTACGGGGTAGGCCCGTTCGAGAAAAAATTATTGGTGTATTCAACCCGAAGACCGGAGCATATGTCTGGCTGGTGGTCAACGCCATGCCGCAGTTCAGGGAAGGCGCGAGCCAACCTGCCGAGGTATTCGTCACACTGCACGATATCACGGACACCAAGCAGATGGAAAGCGAGCTGCGAAAGTCCCAGGAAAATCTAGAGAACCGAGTCGAAGAGCGCACACTTGAGTTGCAGAATACTTATGGACAGCTGCTGCATGCGGAAAAACTGAGTGCTATTGGCAGTCTTTCCGCCTCCATCGCCCATGAATTCAACAACCCTCTGCAGAGTGTCATGACTGTAATCAAGGGAATTCTCAGTCACTCTCCTTTAGGTGAAAAAGAGAAAGCACTCATAGACATGGCGCTTAAGGAGTGTGGGCGGATGCGGGATCTTATCAGAAGCATGCAGGACTTTAATCGACCTAGCTCGGGCCGTTGGGCTCCAATGAATCTGAATACCACAATTGATTGCATCCTGCTGTTGGGTAAATTTCAATACGCGCGAAAGGGAATTACTGTGGTGAGAGATTATGCAGCCGATCTTCCGCAGATCAACGCGGTAGCCGACCAGGTGAAGCAGGTCCTGCTCAACCTTTTAAACAATGCCACTGATGCCTGCGAAGACGGTGGCGGTACGATCACTATCAGTACGGCCATAGATGACGGGGGCTATGTGAAGATTGCTGTACGAGATTCCGGCAAAGGAATCCCGCCCGAGATCATGCCCAGGATCTTCGAGCCTTTTTTTACTACAAAGCCAGAGTCTAAAGGTACTGGTCTCGGTCTGTCGGTGAGCCACGACATTGTGAAAAGGCATGGAGGCCGTATAGAGGTTGCGAGCGAATCCGGACGAGGAACTGTGTTCACGGTTGTTCTCCCAGTAAATCGTCATCCAGCAAACAATGGGATTTCTTCTCAATGATTGAGGAAAAGCTTGTTGGTAGGATCAGCTTTTGAGATGTCCTTTCGAAATCTCTGTAGGTTGTGGTTTTGAATTGATGCCCCGCTGGCTGTGATGTTCAGCTATAGTCTGGCAAGCTGTCCGACTTGATTTTGCCTCACTCTTTTGTTTATTCGCTATTCCCTCTATACATCCATGAAAAGGCCTTGAATGGTCTTCGCGTTTTCACGCACGATTTTTCTCTATCGGGCACGACGCGCCTGCGCGTTGCCGCGGGACCGCGCCCCGGCCTGGGCGTTGAGTTCACGGGTCGGCTGCGGCCTGCTTGTCGATTGCCAGCCGCTCCCGCTATTTTTACTCCAGCTGCCGGAAGTGTCCTTTTTATAGACATTGCCGTCCTTGCCGGCATAGACATTGCCTTGCTTATCCTTGGCCGCCGCTCCCTGCCCGTACCTCGTATCCCAGGCGGCAGCTCCGGCGCCGCTCTCTCCCCTGACGCCGGCGGCGCCCGTGCCTCTGTTGGTCTGCACGGCGGCAGCTGATCCTTGTTCGCCCGTCCGGTACCCGCCACGGGCCGCATTGCCGGTGGTGGGATTGTAGGCAGCAGCCCGCCCGGCCGAGCCGTAGGCCGTGTCGACTCTCGCGGCGCTCGCGCGGGTGCCGGTATAGGGATTGTAGGCCCGTCCGGCCGAGGCGCTGCCGGCAGGCCCGTAGGCATGGGCCCCACGCGAGTAGGTTCCGGTATTCGGATTATAGGCGACACTCCGCCCCGCCCCGGCATACGGGCCATACGCCGCATGCCCCCCCCGGTAATACCCGCCGTGATGGTAGTCGTACCGGGCACCCCACCCATAGGAATAGGGGCCGTAATAATGGTGATGATGGTCGTCATCGGCAAGAATAGCCCCGGCGACCATCCCCGCCCCGAACATCAGCACTCCGGTTGCCGCCACGTATTCACCGCTGTAACCGGCGGTCTGGGTGTAAACGACCGTCGTCGGCGAGGTGGCCTGGACGACCACGTAGGTCACGTTGTGCATGGGGTGGGCAGGCGGGATAGTGTAAATGACCGACGGCACGCTCGCGCAGAGTGCCCACGGGCCCGTGGGGGTGGAGCTGATGAACCAGACGCCTTCGTAACAGCAGTAATAGCTGCCGCCGACGAGAAAGACCGAGTTCGGCGAGTTGACGGCATACTGGACCGTCGTCGTCTCTATCACCTGAAACTTCGGCTGCCCTTCGTAGCTTACCTTCACCTGAGGTGGATCCGCCTTCGTCGTCACCGTTTTGGTCGGGATGGAGGCGAGCAGCACTGCGTCCTTCGCCTCGGTCGTGCCCGGCACGGAGGCTTTGACGAAGGCTGCCGGATCGTTATCGGGGATCTTTTTGAAATCCGCCGGCAGGTTCTTGCTCGCTGACGACCACGGGCTGCCCTTCAGGCCGGAAGCCTTGAACCACCGGCCTGCTGTCAGGAAGTAGTAATTTTTGTCGCCGGAGTGGAGAAAGAGGGGCGACTCGGTATTTACCACCCGCATGAGTTTCGTGCCGCTTATCGGAGCAAAGGTCGGCTCGCCCTGGGTGAGAATGAGTTCCGCCGGTTCGGTGCTGGTAAATACTTGCGGCGGGGCAGTAACTCGTTTACCCGGCACGTTTTTCCGTACATCAGCCCAGTTGTCATCCGCAGGGAGGGCGGAAAGAGCCTTCGGCAGCGCCCCCGCCGGGGCCCACGGGCCTTTCGCCGCATCCTCCGTCATCAGCCAGTTATCCCCGTTCAGCAGATAGTACTTGCGGCCCACGGCATCAAAGAAGATGGGCCAGTTGGTGTTGACGGCAAACATCAAGTCATTCTGGTCCTTGATTACCGGCTGCAACTGGGGTTCCCCCATGAACATCACCAGGATGGCGGGCTTGGGGCTGAAAAAGATCTTCGGCGGATCGAGGTTGAGATCGACGGCATGTTGCTGCGACTGCTTGGCGGGGTCGAGGTAGGCGAGGACCCGGTCAAGCGACACGGTCATCGGCCTGCCTTGGGGATACAACTCCTCCACCGCCTTGCCCAGCGCCTTCTCTTCCGTGTCCGAGGTATTGGGGAACCGCAAGAGGCGCGTCTTCGGCATCAGCGCCACCACCCGGTTATCCTGATCGACCACCGTTTCCGCCTCGATCTCGGCAACGCCGTATTTCTCGGTAGCGGTCTTGCCGGTTTTCACGCCAATGGCGCAGCGAAAATGGAGGATTTTGTAGTCCGTCCAGTAGTCGACCTGGGGCTGATGGATAGTCAGCTCTTTGCCATCCGCTTGAATAAGGCGGGGCCAGCCGGGATCTCCGGGCGGAGATTCCGCGGACGCTACCGAAGATGATGCCGTTACCACAAGCATCAACGCCAGCATATTGATAAATATATAATTTTTCATACCATAATTCCTGTTTATTGAGATTTGGTTTTTTCCTTCTTTATCGGCAGCAGCTTACTCTGGGCGTCGGGGTGCAGTTTCCAACCCAGGGTCTGCAGTTCCGCCTGGGCCTTTTTGCTGAAATCTCCGAGTATCCACAGCTGCATGCCGGCAGGTTTCACCTGTCCTTTCACCGGTTCGATGAGCCAGGTGGCGGCATCGGCGACCCGACTGCTCCAGAGAACGTGATCGGCCGGGAAGGCCACAACCGCACCACCTTTTGCGGTCTTGCCGTAGAGGAATCTGCCGAACGGCGCCACGCTCTGCAGCGGCTCGACATTGGTATGGTAGCCGGCGAGCATCGTCGTCATCTTGGTGATGGCATCGGCCATCTCATGGGTGTGGGCCTGGAGAGAGATCTTGACGAACAGCGATCTGTTGGCCACTCCCTTCATTTCTTCCATGGACTGGACCATTATCGTGAACAGGGCCGGCGAAAACGACGGGTTGTTGAGATAGAGCTGCACCGTATCGGGATCGATTTTCATCGCCTCGAGCTTGTTCTTGTTTCGCACCCACAGCTCGGAGGCCGGGGTATTGTTGATGACTTCGTTGAGGAGGCGTGCCGTGCCCGAGGTGGTCAGGAGAAGGCCACCGGCTCCCGGCACGGCGGACTGGGCGGCCGCCAGGCCGATTCCACCGAGATAATCCGCCCAGGCCAGCCGTTCCAGCTCCTCCTGCAATACCGGATTCAACGAATAGACACTGACTCCGTACTTGGTGGCTATCTCGCCCTTCGATTTGGATTTGCCGATAATCTGTTCTACTCTGGAATCTTCGGCCTCGGTGGTCTGCCTCTTGCCGACCACCTGCGATGCCCGGCTGAAGAGACTGCTGACGCCGGCGGCAGCGCCTTCCAGCGTCTTTTGCGGGTCCGTAATCAGGTTTCCCACCGCATCGATCGTGTTCTTGCCGGACTGCACTACCGATTCCGCGGCGGTGTTTTTGGTCTCGACCCTTTTCATGGCCGCAATAGCCTGGATCTCATGCAGCAGCTGCTTAAGGCCCAGGGTGGAATCGGCCGTGAACTCGCCAAATTTGGAGCGTACCGTGTAGTGGTTGAGCAGGCCGTCGTTCATCACCGCTTCATCGACCGTGTAGAGGTCGCTCTTCAGCAACTCGGGGCCGATCAGCGACGAGGCCTTCAGTGTCGTTTTTCCTTCAAAACTGTTCGGCGGCTGCGCCGCGAGCGGCTGACTGCTCAAGATGACCCAGCCTGCGATGAGCAAAATTGAGGAGAATAAAATGTTCCATTTCCGTTTCGGATTTTTATTTTGTTTCATAAGTGTTTGACCTCATTTTTACTGGTTCAAAGCCTGTTGCCGCCGGTTTCCAAAGTCTGCACCGAAGCTGCCTCCCAGAGCCAGGTGGAGGTTGACGCGCTGACTCAGCTGTTCGCTCTGCACGCGCAAGAGATTCAGGCGGGCGGCGTGGAGGTCGAGCAGCTGCTGCTGAACCCCTCGCATATCCACCGTACCGGTCCGATAGCCTGTCTGCACCAGTTCGAAAGCCCGCTGCTGGTCGACGACGTTGCGCTGCAGGAGCCGTTGGCGCCTGGCCAGATTTTCTATCGCCGCCAGAACATTCTCGACGTCGCCGAGCGCCCGCAGGGCCTTGGCGGCATACTCGGCGACAGCCTCTTTTTGTTCGAGAGTGCGGATTTCCACCTGGGTCTGCAGCGCCCCTCCCTGATAGACCGGGGCCAGAAGCCGGGCCCCTGCGCCGCTGACCGGGTTTTTCCAATCGTCTTTCAATTGGATGGCTTCGCTGGTGAAGGCGGCAACGCTGGCATTGAGGGTGATTTTGGGCAGACGGGCGGCTTTTGCCTCGCCGATCCTGTTGAAGGCCGCCGCCACCCGGCGCTCGGCGGCGATCAGGTCGGGACGACGCTCAATCAGTTCCAGCGGGATGCCGACAGGCAGGGGGCCCGGCAATTTTGTCAACTGCCGCCTGACCTTCAGCTCGGCGGTCGGATACCGGCCGATCAACAATTCCAGAGCCCGAATCGCCTGTTCGTGAGCAAGATCGACCTGCGCGGCGCTATCCCGGAGGGTGCCGAGGCTGGCTTGAGCCAGGGCAACATCTTCCTGCCCGGTGACCCCGACCTCATATCGCTTCTCGGTCAGGGCAAGCAGCAGCTCGGCCGACCGCACCATTTCTTCGGCAATCTGCTGCTGCAACAAGGTTTCGGTCGCCGTAAACCAGCCCTTGGCCGTGGAGGCGGCGATGGACTGGCAGGCGAATTCGAAGTCGGCCATGGTAGATACATAGGATTCTTGCGCACCATTGCGGCCATAACGGAGGCGGCCCCACAGGTCCAACTCCCAGGAGGCGACAGCGGCGATGCCCTGCAGGGCTGAAGTCGCATCTCCGCCGCCGGATTTGGTCCCGCCTGTGCCGAGAATATTGAGGGCCGGAAGAAGTGTTGCCTTGGCGAGGTTGACGTATTCGGCCGCCTGTTCGACCTTTACCGCACTTATCCTGAGGTCCGGACTCCGGGTAACCGCCTCGGCCACCAGGATGGCGAGTCTATCGTCCTCAAAAGAGGCCAGCCAGTTATCGGCAACAGGTCCCGGCCATCCGCCCGCTCGCCATTCGGCCGGCAGCTCGATACCCGCCAGGGCCTGCTGCCGGAGTTCCTCCCGCGAGGGAGGTGATTTGACCGCACAGCCCGCCGAGGTCAACAGCAACGCCATACCCCACAACAGGAGCCGGAATCGGCGCACCCGCCAGGGTTTTCCCGTAGCCAAAAGTGTGCCGGTCGAAAATCTCTCTCGCAACATATCCGCCTCTTTAGTGCAGTTTCAGGATCAGCCAATCGAGCTTGGCACTGACACGCAGGAATACCTTGCGGAGAATATGGATCATCTCACCGCTGTCGGTATAGACCGCCCCCGCCCCGCGAGCGCCGGCCGCAAGAAATATATCCCGATCCTTTTCGTCCACCAGGAGACGCACGGCCAGGCTGTTCGGCGGAACGGGCGCCACGCCGGCCACCGTACTCATCCCGCCGATGGGCAGCTGCCCCTGGGCCGTGGCCCACATGATCGAATCCACCCGGCACTTGACGATGCGCCCGGGATGCATCCGGAAGGAGATTTCCGCCTCCTGGTCGGGTTTAACTTTGCGCACCTCGTTCTGGTTGAAGATGGCCAGAATCCACTGCTCGTTCTCGACAAAATTCATGGCGGGAACCATCGGCAGGGGGACGGCCATTGCCCCCGGACGCAGCGCCAGCGACACGACGGTGCCGTCGGCCGGCGCGTGATAGACGGTCTGGTCAAGCTTCCACTGCGAATCGGCAAGCTGGGCCTCGGCCCGGGCAATCTGGGCTTTTATATTGGCAATCGTATCCTGCTCGCCTTCCGGCGTCTTGGCGGCGAGGATCTCGCTGATCTGCGATTCATTTGCCTTGGCGGACGCCAGTTCGGCGGTCAGGTTGGCGATGTCGGCCGTGTTCTGCTCGTAATCGAACTTGTTGCCGGCGCCCGTCTCGGCCAGGTTCTTGAACTGTCCGCCGCGCAATCGCGCAAGTTTCATTTTGGCCTCGATCGCCTCCCTTTTGCCGGCGGCAGCTTTTAACTCCTCTCGCTGGGCGCGGATATTGGCCTCGGCGGTGATAAGCTGGACCTTCAACTGTTCCAATTGGGCCTGAGAGACCTTCACTTCGTTCTGATAGGGAACAGGATCAATCTTGAACAACACCTCGCCCTTTTTTATCGGCCGGTTGGGCTCGACGGGCACCTCGGTAACCAGCCCGTTCACCCGCGGATTGATGGCGACGACATAATTGATGACGCGGACATCGTGGGATGAAGGGGCATAAATGTTCAAGAGAAGAATCAGGGAGGCTATGCCGATGACGGGAATAGTGATGACGATGACCTGGGTGGTGATATTCCAGGGCAGCCACTTGAACTTGATGAAGATCAGCCAGACGAAAAACGAATAAATGCCAAGGAGTAGGATTTCCATATCAGCCCCGTCCTCCTTCTGCTGTCGCAGGATTTACCGCCAGTTTCGCTTCCAGTTCGCTCACTCGCTCCCGCAGCCGCTGCAGTTCGCGGGCGTCGGCCACCTCGGCCACGGCGGGTTCGGTTGTCTCGCCGTGGCCGTGTTCCACCGTGTCGGTGCCATAAGCCAATTTGTACAGGACCGGTTTGGTATAGGCCCACAGCCAGGCAAGCGGCCAAAGCAGACCGCCGAAAAACAGGGATAGCAGGCAAAGCGTCTGGATGGCCTTGGCCTGGGGATGATTTCTCTTCTCGGCGATCTTTTCCGGCAGGATGTGCACCAGCCAGAACACGGTGATGGCCACTATCGGCACAATGGCAAGGACAACCCAGGCAAGGACATCGGCAACCTTGTCGAGGGTTTCGCCTTTGAAGATCGAGGCATGGGCAGGCATGGCTTGAAAGAGAAGCCATACAAGGAACAGTCCTGGACAGGCCTTCGGACGGAACCGACTGCGCCAAAATGTTTGGCTTCGATGAACCGGTTGAATGATCTTGTCCATAGTATGATGACGATCCTCCACGGTAATTTTGACTAAGCCAGGTTTTTCTCTACCTTGCGTTCGCCCCTGCAACCAGAAAGTTACCTTATCGGCAGGATTAATTGCAATATCTTTATGCTAGGCTTTCTGCTCTATTAATGCCATTTTCTTTAGTATT
>Ga0209317_1003070_pt1 | contig 11076 bp, 11 predicted proteins | sample RifGroB2_FD_183994 | JGI IMG/M metagenome (GOLD analysis project Ga0209317, IMG submission 183994) | Soil microbial communities from Rifle, Colorado, USA - Groundwater B2 (SPAdes) (version 2) | ecosystem: Environmental > Terrestrial > Soil > Unclassified | place: Rifle, Colorado | collected...
CCCTGGCCGGCCGTATTTTCCAGCAGCACCTTTCCGGTGTACTGCGGCACCATGTCGAAGAGAAGGTCGAACGCCTCGCAGACGCGCCTGATGCCGACCTCTTCGCCGTCGCCGTTGTGCGAGCCGGGGTGCATCACGATCTTGTCGATGCCGAGCCTCGCGCAGCGCTCCAGCTCCTCCTTGAAGCCGACCAGGCTCTTTTCCTTGACCTCCCCGGGGGCAGCCGCCAGGTTGATCAGGTAGATGTCGTGGCTCACCACGTGAGAGAGCCCGGAGGAGGCGAGTTTGTCCCGGAACAGCCTGGCGTCCGCATCGGAGATGCTCTTTCCCTTCCACTGGTTCGAGTTCTGGGTGAAGATCTGGATCACCCCGCAGCCGGAGGCTACCCCGCGATCGACGGCGTTGTGGATGCCGCCCGCTATAGAGACGTGTGCGCCCAACAGGTCCATGCTGTTTTTTCCTTTTGAAATGAAAGGCCCCTCGTCGTAACGGAGGAGGGTAGGTGTAGCGTCTTCTCAACGAGGAGGCTGGTCGAGGACCTTTTTCAGGTGCGTCCTGATCAGCTCGGCCCGCTCCAGGTACTCCTCGCTTTTGAGAACCAGCTCCTGGTGCAGCTCGCTCCAGTGAGGGCGGGGCCAAAGCGGGTCGGCCGAGCTGCGCGGAACGATGTGCCAGTGCATGTGCGGCGCCATGTTCCCCAGCAACTCGTAGTTGATCTTGTCCGGGTTAAACGCGTGGTAGAGCGCCTGGGCAACGGCAGTCACCTCCGCCATGACGCCGTTTCTCGTCCTCTGGTCCAGGTGGAAAAGCTCGGTGACGTGGTTCTTCGTGTAGACGAAGCAGTATCCCGGAAAGAACTGGTCCCGGTTCAGCGACACCAGGGTCCGCTCAAGCTCTATCACGCGCTGATCCGGATCGTCCCGCCATTTGGTGCAGATCGGGCAATTTTGTGTCATGGGGACTCCTTTAAAGGGGCAGGCGGTGGACGGTTGACGGTCGACGACCGGAAGATCAGGAAACGGGAACGCCTCGCCGCCGTTTGTGTCCAGGCCAGGCGCGAGCCTTTGTCGCCGATTTACAGCGCCTGACGCACATTCGCCCGCCGCGGCCGGTGGCGCGCCGATCTAGATCGCGATCTCTCCGGTGAAGACCTCTACGGCCGGGCCGGTCATATAGATGTTGCCGTCCTCCCCCCACTCCATTTCGAGGTCGCCGCCGGTCAGGTGGTTCAGGATGCTCTTCTCCGTGAGGCCGTTCAGCACGCAGGCCGCCGTCACCGCGCTGGAGCCGGTGCCGCAGGCAAGGGTCTCGCCGGCGCCGCGCTCCCAGGTGCGCTGGCGCACCTCGGTGCGGGAGATGATCTGGACAAACTCGACGTTGGTACGGCGCGGGAAGAGCTCGTGGTTCTCGATCAGCGGGCCGTACTTCTCGACCTCGAACTTGTCCACGTCCTCCACGAAGATCACGCAGTGCGGGTTCCCCATGGAGGCACAGGTGATCTGGAAGGTGGAGTGGAGTATGTTGAGCGGCTCGCCGACCACCTTTTGGTCCGGGTTCCCCAGCATGGGGATCTCCTTCCTGGTGAGTCTGGGCGGCCCCATGTTGACGCGCACCTTGGCAACCTTGTTGTCCGCGCCGGTCACCAGTTGCAGGGTGAGTATCCCGGCGCCGGTTTCCGCGGAAATCTCCTTCTTCGCCACGATGCCGCGGTCGTAGGCGTACTTGGCCACGCAACGGATCCCGTTGCCGCACATCTCGCTTTCCGAGCCGTCGGAGTTGAACATGCGCATCTTCACGTCGGCCACCTCGCTCGGCAGGATCAGGATCAGCCCGTCCGATCCTATCCCGAAATTCCGGTTGGAGACCTTCACCGCAACTGCGGCCGGATCCTCCACCGCCTCCTCAAAACAGTTCACATACACGTAGTCGTTGCCTGCGCCCTGCATCTTTGTGAATTTCATATGGAAAGCCTCCCCTGGAAGATGTCACTCTCTAATAACAAAATCGGCAGGGTCCAACAAGAAAAAAACCGGAGTTGCTTGACCGCGGTGCGCTCTTTTAAGTAAGATCATGAGAAAAACGGCGACGGAGGTCTAATGGAGCTGAAGAACAGAATCTGGATGAACGGGAGCCTTGAGTGGTACGCCTACTTAGGCGACGCCGAGGTCTTCCTGGGGAGCCGCGAGGTTCCCATCCCCTTGGAAGAGGGCGACAAGTGGACCAACGCCTATGGCGACGTGTTCCAGGTAGTCGATGGTGCCATAGTGCTGGTGGAAAGGGTGAAACCTCCGGAGAGATACTGGTGATATGCCACGCGACGGTGGTGGTGAATGCGAATTGCCGCATCTTTATATTCTTGACATGAAAAATGTGGTATTGTATCCTCGCTTATCTATCAAGGCAGGGGAGATACCAACATGAGACTTTCGACCAAGAGTCGTTACGGCCTGCGGGCTCTTTTTGACATCGCCTACAACGCCGGGAGCCAGCCGGCGCAGATCCAGGACATCTCGCGCCGGCAGGATATCTCGCCCCGCTACCTGGAGCAGATCTTCCAGGGGCTCAAAAAGCACGGGATACTGAAGAGCAAGCGCGGGCCGCAAGGCGGTTACTGCCTGGCGAAGAGCCCGGAAGAGATCACGGTCCGTGCGGTCATCGAAGCGACCGAGGGGGATACCCTGATCGTCGACTGCTCCGGCAGGAAGAAAGGCGAGTGCACCTTTGACGGCAGTTGCGTCACCCAGACGGTGTGGGAGGAATCCAACTCCAGGTTGAACGAGTTCTTCGAGTCGGTGACGCTGAAGACCTTGTGCGACCGGGGCGAGTCGCTGGGGATCAAGCGTGAGCAGGACCACCGCTTCATGTACTTCATCTGACGGCGGGAAGAAACAAAAGCGTCAGCAGCGTCTATAAAGCAGCGACAACGACAGTTGTCGCTGCTTGTGCATCAACTCGGCGAAAAAGAGCCGCCCAGCGGGGAAACATGCAATCTGCCCAAGATAAATACCTGAAGCTGCAGGGGATACTGCGCGAAATGGGGTCGCTGCTGGTCGCCTTTTCGGGCGGCGTCGACTCCACCTTCCTTCTGAAGGCCGCCTTCGATGCGCTCGGCAGGGACCTGGTCTGCGCCGTTACCGCCACCTCTCCCACCTATCCCGGCTCGGAGCTTGCGGAGGCGAAGCGCCTGGCATCCCTGGTGGGAGCCCGGCAGATGCTGATCGAGTCCAACGAGCTGGAGATCCCCGGCTTCAGCCACAACCCCAAGGACCGCTGCTACCACTGCAAGAGCGAGCTTTTCCGGCTCTGCACCGAGAAGGCGCGGGAACTGGGGCTCGCCTTTGTCGCCGACGGCAGCAACACGGACGACCTGGGGGACTACCGGCCGGGACGCACAGCCGCCTGCGAGCTGAAGGTCCGCTCGCCGCTTCTCGAGGCGGGGCTTTCCAAGGACGACATCCGCGAGCTGAGCCGCGGCCTGGGGCTCCCCACCTGGGACAAGCAGGCCTATGCCTGCCTGGCCAGCCGCTTCCCTTACGGGACCGAAATCACCCAGGAGAGGCTGAGCCGGGTGGAGCGCTGCGAGGAATTCCTGAAGGATGAGGGGTTCACCGTTTACCGGGTGAGGTTCCATCTGGAGAGCGCGCGGATCGAGCTCTGCGAGGCGGAGCTGCCGCGCATGCTGGAGCCTTCCCTGAGGAGGAAGACCCTGGAGTTTTTCCGTGCCGCCGGGTTCACCTACGTCTCGGTGGACCTGCAGGGGTATCGGACCGGCAGCATGAACGAGGGATGAGGGTTTTTACTTAATTGACTTCCACGGTCGTCACGGAGCCTGCCGTCGCTTCCCGTTTGGGTATCACGACGGTCAGCACGCCGCAGGCGCAGCCGGCGCTGATCCTGGCCGTATCGAGGTCCGGCGCCAGGGCGAAGCTCCTCTGGAAGGGGCCGAAGTAGCGCTCGATCCTGTGGAAGTTTTCCTTCCTGATCTCTTCGCCGTGCTTTCTCTCCCCTTTGACGGTCAGGGTCTGTTCCTCGATCCTGATCTCGATGTCCTTTTGTTCCATGTCCGGAAGTTCGATCTTGATGGTGACCGCTGAGCCGTCTTCATAGACGTCGGCCGGCGGATGCCAGACACCCTCCCTGATCTCCTCGCCCACCTCCCTGGTCCAAGCCATGTCCAGCAGGCGGTTCATCTTGTCCTGCATGCTCCTAAGCTCGCTAAGCGGGTTGTACCTGACGATCGCCATCGTGCTCCTCCGTCTCGCGTCCTGTCGCGCCTAAACGCTGATATCAAATTAAGGGGAGGGGGCCGTCTCCTCAAGCCCCCTCCCCGTTGTTACCGACTTCTCTCAGCTCAAATCCGTTTACCTTTGGGTACCGTGTGCTTCAACTTCTTCGAGCCGTCATAAAGGTTTCGTTTGATGAGCTCCCTCTGTGCCTTCAGGTCTTTTTTGTCGTAGTCCACTGTCAGGTTGATTTCCATCTGCTGCGCCAATTCATCGATGGTTTTCTCTTCGTTTCGTGCCATGCTGGCTCCCCTTTTGCTGGGTTGTTGACGTCGATACCCTAACTGCTTGACCTTGTTGCACCCCCCTTTTTGGTTTTCCAAATCATAGCAGTTTGATACTTTTTTGCAATAGAACATTTCGCCTTGAACGATAGGGGGTTATCGGATAATATGGGCCGGCAAACGCCAATCATGAGGAGTATTTATGGTGCAGTACAAGGTCGTCGAATTGAACCATGTTTCCGAGGAAACCGTCGAGGAGGCGTTGAACGAGTGGACCCGGAAAGGATGGAAATTCGACGCCATGCAGTTCGCCATGAGCGACGCCAGCAGACGCCCCGCAATGGCCTTCGTGATCTTCACCAAAGAGGAGGGGTAGGTGAGCGCTGAAAGAGAAACACTGTACCTTCTGGACGGCTCCTCCTACATCTATCGCGCCTACTTCGCCATACGTCACCTGAGTTCCCCGAACGGCTTCCCCACCAACGCTCTCTACGGCTTCACCCAGATGCTGCTGAAGGTGATGAAGGATCGCGCCCCGGCTCACGTCGCCGTGATCTTCGACGCGGGGAAGATCACCTTCAGAAACGAGCTGTTCCCGGCCTACAAGGCGACCCGCAGCACCATGCCCGAGGACCTGGCCCAGCAGATAGAGCCGATCAAGCAGATGGTGCGCGCCTTCAACATCCCCGCGCTGGAACTCCCCGGCTACGAGGCGGACGACATCATTGGGACCATCGCCAGGAAGTGCGAGGCAATGGGGATGGCGTGCGTGGTCGTCACGGGCGACAAGGACCTGATGCAGATAGTCTCGGAGCACGTCACCCTGCTCGACACCATGAAGGAGAAGAGCTTCGGCATACCGGAGGTATTCGAGAAGTTCGGTGTGGGACCGGAGCGGGTGGTCGACGTGCTGGCGCTTTGGGGGGACACCTCGGACAACATCCCCGGGGTCCCCGGCATCGGCGAGGTGACCGCGAAGAAGCTGTTGCAGGAGTACGGCTCCCTCGACGAACTCCTTTGCCGAGCGGCAGAGGTAAAAGGGAAGACCGGCGAGCGGCTGGTGGAGTTCGCCGACCAGGCAAGGCTCTGCCGCACCCTCGCCACCATAGACTGCAACGTCCCCATCGACTACAGCATCGATGATTTCGCCGTCACCCCCCCCGACAACCGCAGGCTGGCCGCGCTTTTCAGGGAGTACGGTTTCGCCACGCTCCTAAAGGACCTGACCAGCTCCCCCACGCTCTCCTGCGAGAGGTACGCCCTGGTGCTCACTCAGGCGGAACTGCGCGACCTGGTCTGCCGGCTGGAGAAGGCCCCCGCCTTCGCCGTCGACCTGGAGACCACGAGCCTGAACCCGGCGGAGGCGCGCATCGTCGGCTACGCCGTGAGCTGCAAGCCGCACGAGGCATGGTACATACCGGTGGGGCACCGCTACCTGGGGGCGCCGGAGCAGCTCACGGACGCGCTGGTGCTGGAGATACTGGGGCCGCTATTGACCGATCCGGCGCGCAGAAAGATCGGGCAGAACCTGAAGTACGACTACCAGGTACTGCATCTGGCCGGGGTGAAGCTCGCGGGGATCTGGTGCGACACCATGCTTGCCGCCTACCTGGTCAACCCTTCGCGCAACAGCCAGGGGCTCGACGCCCTGGCGCTGGAGTACCTGGACCACCGGATGATCTCCTATGCCGAGGTGGCCGGCACCGGCAAGTGCGAGGTGAACTTTTCCGAGGTCGACCTGGACCGCGCCGCCCCGTACTCCTGCGAGGACGCCGACGCCACCTACCTGTTGCACGAGATACTCCTTCCCAAGGTGCGTGAACAGGGGATGGAGGAGCTCTACTTCGACGTCGAGATGCCGCTTATGGAGATCCTGGCGGACATGGAGCTTGCCGGGGTGAAGCTCGACGTAGGGTTGATGAAGGAGCTTTCCACCGGTTTCGGGCGGCAGTTGATCGAGCTCGAGGCGCTCATCCACGAGCACTGCGGCGGCCCCTTCAACATCAACTCGCCGAAGCAGCTGGGCGAGATGCTCTTCGAGCGCATGGGGCTTGCAGTCGGCAAGAAGACCAAGGGGAAGACCGGCTGGTCCACCAACGTCGAGGAGCTGGAGCGGCTTGCCGAGGAGCACGAGGTGGCAAGGCTGCTGCTGCAGTACCGGAGCATCTCGAAGCTGAAGTCGACCTACACCGATGCGCTTCCAAGGCTCGTGGACCCCGCCACCTCCCGTCTGCACACCTCCTACAACCAGGCGGTCACCAGCACCGGGAGGCTCTCCTCCTCCGATCCGAACCTGCAGAACATCCCGATCCGGGGCGAGGAGGGGCGCGGCATCAGGCGCGCCTTCATCGCCGAACCGGGAAGCCTGGTCCTCTCCGCCGACTACTCGCAGATCGAGCTCCGGGTGCTGGCCCACCTCTCGGGGGACCAGGTGCTCTGCGAGGCGTTCGCGGCGGGCCAGGACATACACCTGCGCACCGCGGCGGAGGTCTTCGGCCTCTTCCCCGAGTTCGTCACCCCCGAGATGCGGCGCCAGGCGAAGGTGATCAACTTCGGCGTCATCTACGGGCAGGGGGCCTTCAGCCTCGCCAAGGAACTCGGGGTGACCCCCAAGCAGGCCAAGGCCTTCATCGACAGCTATTTCGAGCGCCACAGCGGCGCGCGCAGCTTCCTCGACGGCTGCATCAGGGAGGCGGAAGCCTGCGGCTTCGTCACCACGATCCTCCGGCGCAGGCTCAGCATCCCCGAGATAGCGAGCAAAAACGGCAACGTGCGCGCCTTCGCGCAGCGAAACGCCGTCAACTACCCGATCCAGGGGTCGGCGGCCGACATCATAAAGGCCGCCATGATAAAGGTCACCCGCCGCATGCAGCGCGAGCAGGTGCAGAGCCGTCTCATCATGCAGGTGCACGACGAGCTTGTCTTCGAGGTGCCGGCGGAGGAGCGGGAGATCATGGAGGAGCTGGTCAGAAGCGAGATGGAGGGGGCGCTTCCCCTCTCCGTGCCGCTCAGGGTGGATATCAATTTCGGCATGAACTGGAGCGAGGCGCACTAGCTCCGATTGCGGCGGGACTTCCCCGCGGGTAGACTGGTCTGCATCTAAAAATCGGGGGGAGGCGCGGCGCGCCTCCGGTCCTGGGACGGCGGGGGCTTCATGGTCGAGGAACTGGAACAATATGCGAGGTACTTCCAGGAAGGTGCGCGTGTCAGGGTAGGCGTCCCGCTCGACGGTGGGGGGGTGTTCCCCGAATGGGGCGTGGTGGTCCGGCTCGACGGCGACCTGCTCCAGTTGAACCTCTCCAGGGACGCGCTTCCCGAGCACGCGCGGATCGAGGTGGGGCGGACCCTCGATCTGGGACTCTCCGGGAGGCAGGGGGCGCTCACCTGCCGGGGGGTGCTGGTCGATGACGACGAAAAGGAGCATCGCCTGCTTTTGCGCCTCGTCGAGGAGGTCTTCCCCTTCGAGCCGAGGGAGTACTTTCGCCAGGACGTCTACCTCCCGCTGCTCTACCGGCTCCCCTTCACGCAGATCCCGGAGGATGTCAGGGTTCGCTGGGAGCAGTCCCGCCGGGAGATAGAGTTCGCGGCCCAGACCCCGGAGCCCGGGGAGCCGGAGGAACTGGAGGACAGCAGGGAAGAGATCCGCGCGCGCCTGGAAAGGCGCAAGGCCGCGCCGCCGGTGGCCGCCAACATAAGCGGCGGCGGCGTGCGGCTCTACATCCCGGAAAAGCTGGGCGAGGGGCAACTGGTGGAGCTCAGCATGTACCTGCCGCAACCCCCCAGGATGCTGGAAATAGTGGGGGAGGTGGTGGAAGTGAGGCCGCTTCCCGACCAGGTGCGTTACAGCACCGCCTTGCGCTACAGGTTCATAGACGAGGCGGACCGGGACCGGCTGATAGGCTACATATCGGTGCAGCAGCTTTTGCGGCTGTCCCAGCAAGGCCCCAGGGAGGCAGCCGAGCCGCAGTCGAGGGGGGCGGGGTGGAGGCGGCACCTGGGGGTGGCGCTCTGCATCGCCTTCATCGCCGCCGTCGGATGGTTTCTCGCCCGTTCCATCGTCGTCGCGAAGGAGCGCGGGGAGAAGTGGGAGGTGCAGCGGGTGTTCGACGAGGGGTTCATGGAGTTCCTCAGGCGGCAGCGGTGACCATCTCCATGGCGTCCTCGATCATGATCTCCAGCTCGGCGAGCATGATCTCCTTGATCCCCATCCCCTGCGCCTCGAAGGTCGCCGCCAGCATCAGGTTGGGTTCGGCCGTGCAGCCAAGGCCGAGTTTCCGGCAGGTGTGGTCCACCAGCCGCACCAGGCTCAACAGCACGTTGCTGGTGTCGCTTTGTTCCTTGTGGTGGTCCCTGACGATGACGCAGTAGATCTCGGGGAGATTCCATTTCTGCATCAGCTGGTATCCCGAATCGGTGTGCATGGCCACCATGATCTCGGTGGTCAGCTCTCTGGACACCCCCTTCTGGTCCGCGTCCGCAAGCAAAATACCCTCCAGCACCTTGAGTATCAAAAGACTCCCGATGTCGTGCAGCAGTCCTGCTATGAAACCCTCTTGCGCCAGCTGCTTGTAACCGCTTCTCTCGCAAAGCCACCGCGTGCCGATGGCGCACCCTATGGCGTGTCTCCAGAGCAACTGGGAGTGGTTCTTAAGCTCGGGGAGCGTGAAAGAGTTGTAGCTGCTTTGCTGGGATGCGAGCATGGCCACGCTGGCGATCTCACGGGCGCCCAGCCGCACCACCGCATCGGTGATGGTGGTGACCTTGGCAAGCCCGCTGAAGAAGGCGGAGTTGGCAAGCCTCAGTATCTGGCTGGTGAGTGCCTGGTCCTTGACGATGAGGGCCACCACCTGGTCTATGGTGAACTCCTTGGATGCCAGGATGCCGTGCAGCTTGATCGCGATCGGGTGGAACACAGGGAGGTTGAGGCTCTCCGATTCGAGCTGCTCCTTCACTACCTCTACAAAGGGTCTGCTGTGCATGTCATTCCCCCAAAAGGCGCCTGATCTCGGCGATCGGGCGCGGTTTTCCGATCCTCGGCAGGAGCCTCACCGTATCCTGCAGCGAAACCAGCCCCGCCGCCGCCTTGCAAAGCCCCGCTTCCAGCAGCGTCACCATGCCGGTGCTCTCCGTGGAGATCTTCCTGATCTCGTAGGAGGTCTTCTTGCTGAGGATGGCGTCCTTGACCAGTTCGTTCAGGATCAGCATCTCGAAGACGCCGATCCTGCCGCGGTAGCCGCTGTACCTGCACTTGGCACACCCCCGGCCGCTCCTGAACTCGGCCCCGTGCAGGTCGGCGTTGCTGTAGCCGATCCTCCTCAGCTCGGTGGGGGTGGGGAGGTAGGTTTCGCTGCACTCGGGGCAGATGCGGCGCAACAGGCGCTGAGACAGGACGCAGACCACGGTCGAGGCGATCAGGAAGGCCTCGATGTTCATGTTCATCAGGCGCAAAAGCCCTCCCACGCTGTCCTCGGTGTGGAAGGTGGTGAGCACCTTGTGCCCGGTCAGCGCCGCCTGTATGGCGGTCTCGGCCGAAAAGCTGTCGCGGATCTCCCCCAATACGATGATGTCCGGGTCCTGGCGCACGATGTGCCTCAGCGTCTCCTCGAAGGTGACCCCGATTTTCTGGTTGATCGAGCACTGCGCGGTCCCCTCTATGACGTACTCCACGGGTTCCTCGGCGGTGACGATGCAGGTGTTGAGGTCGTTCAGGTGGTGAACGCAGCTGTAGAGGGTGGAGGTCTTGCCGCTGCCGGTCGGGCCGGTGACGATGAGGACCCCGCTCGGGGTGTCCAGGGCGTCGTCTATGAAGCGCTCCAGCATGCGGGCCGGCATCCCGATCTCCTTCAGGTCGAGCAGCTCCCCCTTCATGCTCAAGAGGCGCAGCACGATCTTTTCGCCGTGGATGGTGATGTAGAAGGAGACCCGCATATCGAGGATCGAGCCGCTCTTGGCGCTTTCGTAGCAGATCCTGCCGTCCTGGTGCCGCCTCCTCTCGGCTATGTCGGCCTCGGCCATGACCTTGATCCTGCTGCTGACCGGCGAGGCGAGCTCCCTCGCGAGGTCCTTGTAAAGTACCAGCATCCCGTCGCGACGGAAACGGACCCTCAGCACGCTGCGCATCGGCTCGATGTGGATGTCGCTTGCCCCCTCCTTCAGCGCCTCCTCGAAGATGGAGTTCACTATGCCTGTCACCGTGTGCTCGTCCGTGGCAGTGCCGTCACCCTGGACCATGCCTCTTTTGAGCAGGCTGAGCGCATCCCGGATCGCCTTCATGGTGCAGATGGCGAAGGTGGTGGTTCCCTGGCCGAAGAGCTTTTCCGCCGTCTTTCTTCCCTCGGTATTGAGCGGGTCCGCGATGGCCACCACCACCTTCCCGTCCTCCTCCTTGACCGGGACGAAGCTGTGCTGGGCGAGCCAGTGCTGCGGCACCTTCGCCAGCAGGGAGCGGTCGATGTTGGCGGCTTCGAGGTCGATGAAAGGGTAGCCGAGCTGGAAGGCGAGCACCTCGGCGAGGGTGTACTCCTCAATGAAGCGCTGCTCCACCAGGATCTCGCCCAGCATCTTGCAGT
>Ga0209317_1003071_pt1 | contig 11072 bp, 9 predicted proteins | sample RifGroB2_FD_183994 | JGI IMG/M metagenome (GOLD analysis project Ga0209317, IMG submission 183994) | Soil microbial communities from Rifle, Colorado, USA - Groundwater B2 (SPAdes) (version 2) | ecosystem: Environmental > Terrestrial > Soil > Unclassified | place: Rifle, Colorado | collected...
CCTTCATCACCTCCTACCCGACCGAGGTGTCGCCGCTCTCCAGAAAGAGCGATCACGACCCGGAGTACGTGGACCGCTTCGAGTTCTTCTGCGCCGGGCGCGAAATGGCGAACGCCTTCTCCGAGCTGAACGACCCGCGCGACCAGAAGGAGCGCTTCCTGGCCCAGGTCGCCGCCAAGGCGAAGGGTGACGAGGAGGCGCACTACATGGACGAGGATTACATCAGGGCGCTGGAGTACGGGCTTCCGCCGACTGCCGGCGAGGGGATCGGCATCGACCGGCTGGTCATGCTCCTGACCGATTCCCCCTCGATACGCGACGTCATCCTGTTTCCGCAGCTGCGCAAAGAGGCCAAATAATGCCCTTCGAGCTCTTCATAGGGCTGCGCTATCTGAAGGCGAAGCGCAAATCCACCTTCATCTCGTTGATCACCCTGATCTCCGTCGCCGGCGTGGCGCTCGGGGTGATGGCGCTCATCATCGTCCTTGCCGTCATGACCGGCTTCGAGGAGGATCTGAAGGACAAGATCCTCGGGACCAACGCGCACATCGTGGTCCTGGACAGGACCGGCGCGATGCAGGATTACAAGGATCTGCTCGAAAAGGTGCAGGGGATCGACGGCGTCGTCGCCGCCACCCCTTTCATCTACAACCAGGTCATGCTCTCCAGCGGCAAGAACGTCTCTGGAGTGGTGCTGCGCGGCATCGACGTGCAAAGCGATGCTCGGGTCACCAACCTGCACAAGACCATCGTAGAGGGGAAGCTCAGTTCCCTCGACGAGAGCTCCGGCCTGGTGATCGGCAAGGAACTGGCGAAAAACCTGGGCCTTTTCCTCGGCGACACGGTGGACGTCATCTCCCCCATGGGGAACATCACGCCGCTTGGGATGATGCCGAAGTTGAACCGCTTCCGCATTACCGGCATCTTCAACACGGGGATGTTCGAGTACGACTCCACGCTCGCCTATGTCTCGCTCACCCAGGCCCAGCAGTTCCTGGGACTGGGCGACGTGGTGACCGGGGTCCAGCTCAAGGTGCGCGACGTCTACAAGACCGGGGAACTGGTGACGGTGCTCAACAAGGAACTCGGTCCCAATTACCACGTGCGTGACTGGATGCAGATGAACAAGAACATCCTCTTTGCCCTGAAGACCGAGAAGAGCGTCATGTTCATCATCCTGACCCTGATCGTGCTGGTGGCCGCCTTCGGCATCGCCTCCACGCTGTTCATGGTGGTCATGGAGAAGACCCGGGACATCGCCATACTCAAGTCGATGGGGGCAACCAGCCGGAGCATCATGCGCATCTTCATCTTCGAAGGGGTGATTATCGGCGTCTTCGGCACGGCCATCGGCGTTTTGAGCGGTCTGCTGGTAGCGCTGAACCTGGAGCCGATCGTCTCGGCGGTGCAGAAGGTGACCGGTTTCGAGCTGTTCAGCAAGGACATCTACTATCTGGACCACTTCCCCTCCCAAGTGATACCATCCGACGTGGTGCTGATCAGCATCACGGCGGTGCTGATCTCCTTTGCCGCGACGCTTTATCCTTCCTGGGCAGCCTCGCGCATGTCGCCCGCGGAGGCGCTGCGCTATGAGTAGCCTCCTGCAGGTCAAGGATCTCTACAAGTCCTACGGCGAAGGTCCGGCCAAGGTTGAGGTGCTGAAAGGGATCGACCTCACCGTTGAGGTCGGCGACACCATAGCGCTGGTTGGCCCGTCGGGAGCCGGCAAAAGCACGCTGCTCCATGTCATGGGTACCATTGATCGCCCCACATCGGGAGAGGTCCTCTTTGACGGAAAGCCGATCTTCTCCCTCTCGGACCAGCCGCTGGCCGCTTTTCGTAACCGCTCCATCGGCTTCGTGTTCCAGTTCCACCACCTGTTGCCGGAGTTCTCGGCGCTGGAAAACGTCATGATGCCGCTTCTGATCGGCGGGGAGAAAAGATCCCAGGCCGAGGGTCGGGCGCGGGGGCTTCTGGACGACGTGGGGCTGTCGCACCGGGTGAGCCACAGGCCGGGCGAGCTCTCCGGCGGAGAGCAGCAGCGGGTCGCCATCGCACGCGCGCTGGTGCGTTCGCCGCGGCTGCTGCTCGCTGACGAGCCGACCGGGAACCTGGACATGAAAACCAGCGAGGAGGTGCACGCGCTGCTCTATTCCATCCAGCGCAGCACCGGGATCTCGCTCGTGATCGTGACCCACAACGAGCAGCTCGCCGCCGGGATGGCCCGCACCATCCGCTTTATCGACGGCAGGGTGGCGGAATTGGCTTAAGGCGCGACTGCACCTGTTTAAGATTTCGGCGCTGGTGCAGTCATGGAAAAGAACACATTGCCCCGGCCCCGCATGCTGATCGGTCGGTTCTTTCGCTGCACATTTAATTGACTTATTCCTGGGGGACTTTTGCTGCGTATATTGATTACAGCCATGCTTGCCGTACAGCTCCTGGTGTGCCCGGCAACCTCCTTTGCCCAGCCCGACCAGGCTGCAGCCGAAGAGGCCGGCACCGAAAAGGTCACGGCCGTTAAGGTCACTGGTAACCGGCGCATCGAGACCGCCGCCATCATGCAGGTGGTGCGTGTCAAGGGGGGCGACCAGCTGGACCCCGAGAAGGTGGACGCGGACCTGCGGGCCATCTTCAACCTCGGACATTTCACCGACGTGCAGGCTCAGACCGATGCTGCTGATGGGGGTGTTGTTCTTCAGTACGTTGTGCAGGAAAAGCCTATCGTCAGGGAGATCAAGGTCGAGGGGGCCAAGGAGATCACTCCGGAAAAGGTGCGCGAGGCGATTGAGATCAAGCCAAACTCCGTTTTCTCCGCCAAGAACCTGCAAAAGAGCATCCAGAAAGTGAAGAAGCTCTATGCCGACGAGGGGTACTACCTGGCAGAGGTCTCCGGGGATACCAGCAAGCTCTCCGAGACCGAACTGCACGTGATCTTCCGTATCAAGGAAGGCAAAAAGGTGCTGATCCAGACCATCAGCTTCGACGGCAACCGGGCCTTTAAGGACAAGAAGCTGAAGAAGGCGATGGAGACCTCCGAGGAGTGGATCTTCTCCTGGCTGACGGGCGCCGGCACCTATAAGGAAGAGGTGTTGAAAAACGACATGGCGCTCTTGACCGAGCTTTATATGAACAACGGCTATGTCAATGTGAAGATCGGCGAGCCGAAGGTGGAACTGCTGCCGGACAAGAGCGGCCTGCAGGTTACCATAGGCATCTCGGAGGGGGAGCAGTACCGGATCGGCACCCTCGGCTTCAAGGGCGAGCTGCTGGAGAGTTCCGAACTGCTCTCCAAGAAGCTCAAGGAGAAGAGCGGCGAGCTGTTCAGCCGGAGCGATCTGAGGGCGGACGTCTTCACCCTGACCGACTTATATGCCGACAAGGGGTACGCCTTCGCCAACGCGGCTCCCCTGACCAAGCTGAACACTGAGAGCCGCACCATCGATATCACTTTCGAGATGGAGACGGGGCAGAAAGTCACCATCGACCGGATCAATGTCACGGGCAACACGAAAACCCGCGACAAGGTGGTGCGCCGCGAGCTGAGACTGGACGAGGGGGATCTGTACAGCTCCACCGCGCTCAAGCGGAGCAAGCAGAACCTGATGAACACCGGTTTCTTCGAGGAGGCCAACCTGGTGACGGCCAAGGGGAGCGCGCCGGACAAGCTCGACATCAATGTCGAGGTGAAGGAGAAGCCGACCGGCACCTTCAGCGTCGGGGCGGGCTACAGTTCGCTGGACGGGATTATCGGTCAAGGGTCGGTGCAGCAGGCGAACTTCCTCGGCCTCGGGCTCAAGATGACCGCCGCCGCCTCCTTCGGCAGCAAGTCCCAGACCTATAATCTGGGCCTCACCGACCCTTACTTCCTGGACAGCAGGTGGACCCTGGGCGGCGACATCTATCGCAACGAAAGGCAGTATCTCGACTACACGCGCCGGGCCACCGGCGGCGACATCAAGGCCGGCTACCCGATCTCCGATACGCTGAGCACCTTCTGGCTCTACAAGTACGAGGAGAAGGAGATCTTCGACGAGTCCGAGGAGCTTCTGAACAACATCAAAAACGGCGCGATAATAGCGCCGGAGGCGACCTCGACCACCAGCGCCGTTGTGGGGAGCATCACCAGCAACACCACGGACTATCGGCTGGACCCCTCCACCGGGATGATGAACACACTCTCCGTGGAATTCGCCGGCCTGGGCGGCACCAACCGCTACCTGCGCTACGTCACCGAGCATACGCTGTTTCACCCGGTGCTCTGGGGTGTCGGCTCGGTGCGGGGTACCCTGGGGTATGTCCAGTCGCTGGGGGGGAAGGAAATCCCGATAGACGAGAAATTCTACCTCGGCGGGATCAGCTCTCTGCGCGGCTATTCCCCGAGGACCGTGAGCCCCAACAAGACCACCCTGGTCCCTGTCCAGAGCCCCCTGGGCGGCTTCGAGGGGAACACCGAGAGCCGTGTCTATCTGGGTGGGGAAGTCGAGGCCGTGGCAAACGTCGAGTACACCTTCCCGCTCTTGAAGGAAGCGGGGCTGAAGGGGGTTTTGTTCTTCGACGCCGGCAACGCGGGCACCAATTTCAAGGACACCTTTTCCAACATTTTGACCAGCTACGGTGGCGGGATAAGATGGTTCTCGCCCATCGGTCCGTTGAGGCTGGAGTACGGCATTCCGATCAACCCGCGCGCCGGGATTGACAAAGCAAGTGGCAGGCTGGAATTCTCCATAGGGAGCATTTTCTAAAAACTCGCGTATTGCAAGGAGCAAGTCATGAAAGGGTTTATTTTCGCATTGTTAGTGGTGCTTGCACTTCCTCTCTCCGTGTTGGCTGCCGATGGCGCCAAGTTCGGCTCGGTTGACATTCAGAAGGTGCTGCTGATGTCAGACGCCGGAAAAGAGGCGAAGGAGCAGCTGGGACAGAAAGCGGCCAAGTACGAGGCCGAGAAGAACAGCAAGGAAACTGAGCTGAAGAAACTGAAGGGCGAGCTGGAGAGCCAGGGGGTCGTCCTGAACGAGTCCGCCCGCGGCGGCAAGGAGCGGGATTACCAGCAGCGTCTCAAGGAATATCAGCGTTTTCTGAAGGATGCCCAGGAGGATCTGCAGGCGAAAAACGACGAATTCACCAGCAAAATAGTGGACGAAATCGTCAAGGTGTCGCAGGAGTATGGGCGCAAGAACGGCTACACGGCGATCTTCGTGAAGAGCGAGACCATGCTCTACCTGGATCCCGCCGCGGATGTGACCGATGCCGTGCTGAAGTCGTTCAACGCCAGCAGGAAAAAGCCGTAAACCAAAAGGCTGTTCAACGTTCTACGTTAAAGATGCACTGCACTCACCTCCCCCCTTTGTGAAAGGGGGGCTGGGGGGGATTTGACCCCGGTTGCACCAGAGTCGAAATCCCCCTAAATCCCCCTTTTACAAAGGGGGACTTTCTGTTGAATGCAAGCGCGACGTGCAACGCAGAACTTACAGCTTAGAACGCAGAACGCAGAACGAACATAGAACGGGTTTTAAGGATTGTATAGATGAAAAAATCACTTCGAGAAATAGCCCAGTACCTGGGAGGCAGCGTCTCCGGCGATGGGGAGATCCTTATCGGCGGACTTGGCACCTTGGACGATGCGGGGGAGGGGCAACTCACATTCCTCGCCAACCCGAGGTACGCCGGCAAGGTCGCTACGACCAAGGCCTCGGCGGTGCTGCTCGGCGAGGGGGGCAACCCGGCCGGGAAAAACGCCATCTTCCACCCGAACCCGTACCTCGCTTTTGCCAAGCTTTTGACCCTGTTCTATACCGCGCCGGCGGCGCCTCGTGGCGTCATGCCCGGCGCGTTTGTCGCCGAGGGGGTCAGGATGGGGGCCGATGTCTCGGTCTACCCCGGCGTGAGCATCTCCCCCGGTGTGGTGCTCGGGGACCGTGTCACCCTGCACCCGGGCGTTGTCCTCTACCCGGGGGTGACGCTTGGCGATGACGTTACGCTGCATGCCAACGTCAGCGTCAGGGAGAGATGCCGCATCGGCAACCGCGTCACCATCCACGACGGAACGGTGGTAGGGTGCGACGGCTTCGGCTACGCGCCGGACGGAACAGCCTGGTACAAGATCCCGCAGATCGGTATAGTGGTCATCGAGGACGACGTGGAGATCGGCTCGAACGCGGTCATCGACCGGGCGGCGCTGGAGGTTACCCGGATCCGTCGCGGCACGAAGATCGACAACCTGGTGCAGATCGGCCACAACTGCGTCATCGGCGAGGACTGCATGATCGTGTCCCAGGTCGGCATCTCGGGCAGCACCCAGCTTGGGAACCACGTCATCCTGGGTGGACAGGTCGGGGTCGCGGGACATATCAAGATCGGGGACAACGTCATGGTCGGCGCCAAATCCGGAGTGGCAGGCAACACCGCCCCGAACCAGGTGCTAAGCGGCATCCCGGTCATGCCGCACAAGGAGTGGCTCAAATCGTCCGGGTTGATACCGAGGCTCCCCGAGTTCAGAAAGACGCTGAGCGCCCTGGAGAAGAGGGTGGCCGAGTTGGAAAGGGAATTGGCACAGAGTAGGGGCGAATAATTATTCGCCCCTACAGAGAAAATCGTTCACTGTTATTCCGGCTGACCGTTGTCCCTGACAACCGTCGGCCGATTCAAGGAGTGGGGCAATGCTTGATATCATTCAAATAATGGAAATCCTGCCGCATCGCTACCCGTTTCTGCTGGTCGACAAGATCGTGGAAATAGAGCAAGGGAAACGGATCGTTGGCATCAAGAACGTCACCATGAACGAGCCCTTTTTCCAGGGGCACTTCCCCGGCTTCCCGGTCATGCCGGGTGTCCTGATCATCGAGGCGATGGCGCAGGTGGCGGCCATCATGGCCTACCTGACCGCGGGCGACAGCGCCAACAGCAAGGTGAGCTATTTCATGGCGATCGACAACGCGCGCTTCAGAAAGCCGGTGAAGCCAGGCGACACCTTGAGGATCGAGATCGAAACCATCTTCAACAAGCGCGGTATCTGGAGCGTCGCCGGCAAGGCCTATGTCGACGAGACGCTGGTGACCGAGGCGGACCTGAAGGCGACGCTCGCGGATAAGTAGGCGGAGAGCCTTCAGCCCGCACCCCGCCGGCAAGGCGGCAGCTGACAAGGACAACGCCCCCGCCTGCCGCTGGCACGGTGCAGCACAATTTCGGAGAACGAATATGATCCACGGCACTGCAATAATCCATCCCGGCGCCAGCATCGCTGAAGGGGTCGAAATAGGACCTTACGCCATCATCGGCGAGCACGTAACCATTGGCAAGGGTACCAAGGTCGGGCCGCATACGGTGATCGACGGGTGGACCGAGATCGGCGAGGATAACACGATCTTCCACATGGCGTCGGTCGGCGCGGTCCCGCAGGACCTGAAGTACCGTGGCGAGCAGACCTGGCTGCGGATCGGCAACGGCAACACCATCAGGGAATTCGCCAGCCTGCATCTCGGCACCGTGACCGGCGACGGCGAGACCACCATCGGCGACGGCAACCTGTTCATGGCCTACTCCCACGTGGCGCACGACTGCCATGTCGGCAACGGCGTGGTGATGGCGAACGCCGCGACCCTCGCCGGGCACGTGACGGTCGAAGACAATGCCATTCTCGGCGGGCTCTGCGCGGTGCTCCAGTTCACCCGGATCGGCGCGCACGTCATGGTCGGGGGCGCCACCTCGGTCACCCTGGATGTCCCCCCCTACACCATCATCACCGGCGACCGCAGCGAATCCAGGCTGCGCGGTCTGAACCTGGTCGGCCTGAAAAGGCGCAACTTTCCGCAGGAGACCATATCGAGCCTCAAGAAGGCGTACAAGATCCTGGCCCTTTCCGGGTTGAAGCTGACCGAGGCGGTCGAGCGGATGAAGTCAGAGGTCCCTTCCTGCCCGGAGGTCGAGCACTTCATCTCCTTCATCGAAACCTCCAAGAGAGGCGTAACGAGGTAAGGCAGGTTAAGGTTGAGGTTAAGGTTAAGGTCAGGGGGCAAGCGTGCTTTGCGCTCGACCTCGGCCTTAACCTTAATCTGTTTTTAAGAGGTTTCAGTTGGAAGAAAAAAAACAGTCAGTGATGATAGTCGCCGGTGAAGCTTCCGGTGACATGTATGGCGCGTGCATTGCCAACGAGATACGCGCTCTCGCCCCCGGGACACGCTTCTTCGGCATGGGTGGGGACTGCATGCGCAAGGCCGGTGTCGAGACGCTGGTCGACGCCAATGTCATGGCGGTCATGGGGCTGGTGGAGGTGCTGGCTCACCTCCCGGTCATCGTCAACGGTTTCAACATCCTGAAGCGAAAGCTCCTGACCTCCCCCCCCAAGCTGTTGATCCTGATCGACTACCCCGATTTCAACTTGAGGCTCGCCAAGCTCGCCAAAAGGGCCGGGGTGAAGGTGCTCTACTTCATCAGCCCGCAGGTCTGGGCCTGGAGGAGCGGACGCGTCACCGGGATCGGCCGCGTGGTCGACATGATGGCCGTGCTGTTCCCGTTCGAGGTCCCCTTCTACCAGAAGGCGGGGATCCCGGTCACCTTCGTGGGGCATCCGCTTCTGGACCTGGTGCGCCCCACCATGGGGCGGGACGAGGCGCTGGCGTCGCTTGGGCTCGATCCGGCGCGAAGGTGCGTCGGTCTCTTCCCGGGGAGCCGGAAATCGGAGATAAAGAAGCTGCTCCCGGTCATACTGCAGGCGGCGGAACTGCTGCTGCAGCGCATGCCCGACCTGCAGTTCGTGCTGCCGCTCGCCTCCTCGCTGCGCAGCGAGGACCTGGCACCGTACCTGGCAGGGTCGAGACTGCCGGTCCGCGTGGTTTCCGGCCGCAATCACGACGTCATGAGCGCCTGCCATGCAGCCATCTCGGTTTCCGGCACGGTGGTCATGGAACTGGCGCTGGTCGGGATCCCCACCGTCCTCATTTACAAGGTTTCCCCCCTCACCTACCAGATCGGCAAGAGGGTTATCAACGTGCCGCATATAGGAATCTGCAACATCGTTGCGGAAAAACGCCTGGTCAAGGAGTTGATCCAGCATGAGGCGGAACCGGTCCCTATTGCGGACGAAATCGATGCACTGTTGAACAACAGAGATTATGCCGCCCAGATGCGGGAAGGTTTTGCGGCTATGAGAGTCAAGCTGGGCAATGGCGGAGCTCTGGGCAGAGTGGCCCGTCTCGCCATGGAGATGATGAAATGAGTGCAGTAACTGAGAACGCCATGAACACCTTCAAGAGGCTGCTCGGCTACAGCCGCCCGTACTTTTGGCGCATAGTGATTGCCGTCTTCGGCTCGCTGGGTGTCGGGGGCATGGATGGTGCCCTGGCCTACCTGGTGGAGCCGGTCATGAGAAAGATCTTCTCCGGCCAGAACAGGGAAATTTTCATCCTGCTCCCGTTCGGCATCATCGTGCTCTACGCGATACGCGGCCTGTGCCGCTACACCAACGATTTCTTCATCAGGAGCGCGGGACAGCTCGCCGTGCAGGACGTGCGCAACGATCTGTACGAGAAGAACATGAAGCTTGGTCTGGGCTATTTCACCCGCAACGAGACCGGCATCCTGATGTCCCGGGTGGTGAGCGACGTCACCATCATGCAGGAAGGGGTGGCGAGCGTCATCACCGGCCTGTTCCGGGACGGCATCTCGGCCATTTCCCTTTTGGGGGTTATCTTCTACCGTGACTGGAGACTCGCGCTGATCTCCTTCATCGTGATCCCGCTCACCGTGCTCCCTGCGACGAAGATCGGCAAAAGGATCAAAGGGCTTGCCAGACAGGGACAGGAGAAGATGGGGGACCTGGCCAGCATCCTCCAGGAGACCTACTCCGGCATCAAGGTGATCAAGGCGTTCGGGCTTGAGTCGCGAGAGGTGGAGCGCTTCAAGCGCTGCAACCGGGAGTTCTATTTCTTTACCAGGAAGAACATCAAATACGAAGGGCTCTCCACTCCCATCATGGAGTTCATCATCTCCTTTGGCGTTGCCGGGGTCATCTATGTCGGCGGCAGCAACGTCATGCAGGGAAGGCTCAGCCCCTCCGAGTTCTTCTCCTTCATCACCGCCATGGTGCTGGTCTTCACCCCGATCAAGCGGCTGCTCGCCTCCTACAACAACGTGCAGCGCTCCCTCGGTGCGGCGGAGAGGGTTTTCGAGGTCATGGACGAGAAACCCGAGATCGTGGACGGGCCTGATGCCGGCGACCTGGGGAAGGCCTTGGGCGAGATGGAGTTTCGCGACGTGCACTTCAAGTACGACGACGACTACGTGCTGCAGGGGGTGAACCTGCGAGCCAAGCGGGGCGAGGTGATCGCCCTGGTCGGCCCCTCGGGAGGGGGGAAGACCACCCTGGTCTCTCTGATCACCCGCTTTTACGATCCGACCCGGGGGGCCGTCCTGATGGACGGGGTGGACATCCGCCAGCGGACCCTCAAGAGCCTTCTGGAGCAGATCGCCCTGGTGGATCAGGAGACCATACTCTTCAACGACACCATCGCCAACAACATCAGGTACGGCAAGAGTCTGGCGAGCGACGAGGAGGTGGAGGCCGCGGCCCGGGCCGCCTTCGCGCACGACTTCATCCTGGAGCTTCCCGAGGGGTACCAGACAAACATCGGCGACCGCGGGGTGCGGCTTTCGGGGGGGCAGCGTCAGAGGCTTTGCATCGCCCGAGCCATCCTGAAGGACGCCCCGATACTGATCCTGGACGAGGCGACCAGCGCGCTCGACACCGAGAGCGAGCAGATGGTGCAGGAGGCCCTGAACAACCTGATGGCGAACCGGACCACCTTCGTCATCGCCCATCGGCTCTCCACCATCACCCACGCCGACCGCATCATCGTCCTGGAGAAGGGGATGGTCGCCGAGATGGGAAGCCACCAGGCGCTGTTGGATAACGACGGACTCTACAGCCGACTGCACGGCATGCAGTTCAAGGCTTGACCCCGGGCCGGCACAGCTGGCCGATGTCATCTACCTCTGGCTCAATGGCAATGACTTGCCCCTCGTAGGAGCGGCATTCCTGCCGCGATTGAGCTGCGGCTATCGCGGCAGGAATGCCG
>Ga0209317_1003073_pt1 | contig 11063 bp, 7 predicted proteins | sample RifGroB2_FD_183994 | JGI IMG/M metagenome (GOLD analysis project Ga0209317, IMG submission 183994) | Soil microbial communities from Rifle, Colorado, USA - Groundwater B2 (SPAdes) (version 2) | ecosystem: Environmental > Terrestrial > Soil > Unclassified | place: Rifle, Colorado | collected...
CTCACCGGCGACGACCTGGCCCTGATCAACCAGGGGATCATCGAGCACATGTCCCTGCGCCAGAAGCTCCTCTCCCTGGCCCAGGCGCATGAGTGCTGGATGGACGCAAGCGACAAGGATCTCGCCGAGTTGGGGGTCACGCCTGAGAGTCGGCTGAAGGGTGTGATGCTCTCGCTCTCCTCCGCCTTGGTCCTCTACGACAACTACCTGCTCGCCGTCTCCCTGTTCGAGGGGGACTCCAAGCTGCGCCGGACCCTTAACGAGCGCGACCCGGGCTACGCGGTCAGAAGCGTGGAACTGGCCAAGGTGACCCTGAACTACAACTCCATCGCCAACCGCAAGAGGGTGCGCCGGGCCATCAAGTACTACGAGAAGCAGGTCAGGAAGTCTCCGTTTGCTTCCGACACCCTCGCCATGGACTACGTCTCGACCCTGATAAAGCAGAGCCCCTCCTACGACATGGTGAAGAAGTGGTCCCCCATCTACGTGGTGGGGAGAAAGCTCGGCTTCTTCGGGGCGGTGACCACCGACACCCTGCTCGGGCTGGAGCGGGAGGGAACCAGCCTCTTCAGCATGGTTTTCGGCAATGCGGTGGGACTGGTCGAGACGCGCAAAGGGAGGCTCTACGGGCGCGAAGAGGTGCGGACCGACGTGCAGAGGACGCTGCAGGCGGGTGACATCCTGCTGGAGAAGACCCCCTTCCGGCTGACCGACAAGCTCATCCCCGGTTACTGGGGGCATGCCGCAGTCTGGACCGGGAGCGAGGCCGAGCTGAAGGAACTGGGGATCTGGGATAACCCGGTGGTGCGCCCGTACCAGGAGCAGATCAGGAGCGGCCGCCAAGTGGTCGAGGCGCTGCGCTCCGGGGTCGAGATGAACACCATGCGGCACTTCCTCAACATCGACAGCATCGGCATCCTGCGCAAGAGCGCCACCACCCGGCAGGACCGCGCCAACACGGTGATCCAGGCGCTGCGCCAGGTGGGCAAACCGTACGACTTCAATTTCGACGTGGAGTCCAAGGGGCGGGTCTACTGCTCCAAGCTGGTGTACCTGAGCTACAGCGGCGTCGAGTGGCCCACCAGGAAATCCCTTGGGCGCACCACGTTCACGCCTGACGACGTGGCTATCAAGGCGGTCAATGGGGGCTCGCTGCAACTGGTGACCTTCTACCACGAGGGGAACCGGGTGGCCGGCAACCAGCTGGAGACCATGGCGAAGCTGATGGGAATAACCAACGGCCAAGCCGCCGCCCAGTAGGTAAAAAGCAAAAAGCAGTTACGCAAACCAGAACGCTTAGAGGGGACAGGCTTAAAGGGGACAGACAGGCTTAAAGGGGACAGGCACCTGCGGAGCCTGTCCCCTTCACGTTTCAGGAGACGCGGTGGATGAGGGGACCGCGGTGCTGCACGGTCCGCGCGTAGTGAACGGCGGGCTTGCCGAACGCCATGCAGTACCCAAGCGTGTGGTCTTCGGGGATACCGAGACGCGCCAGGGATTCCGGCATCAGGTCGTTGATGGCGATCTTGGCGAGCCCGTCCCAGACGGTCCCCACGCCGCTGGCCTGCGCGAAGAGTTCGAAGTAGCTGAGCGCGATCACGCAGTCCTGCAGCGGGGAGACCGCCTTGCTGGACACCGAGGCGACTAACAGGTGCGGCGCGCCGCGGAACAGCACGTCCACCCCCTGCTCCTCCCATACTTTCACGAAGTCCGCGAAGAAGGCGAACTGCTCGGGGAGCGCGTTGTCGCGCACCAGGCGCGCGATGCCTGCGAGCAGCTCCTCGCGGAAGGCTGCCAGCTTTTCCCTGTCATCGATCACGGTGAAGCGGACCTGCCGGGAGTTGACCCCGGTGGGGGCATGCCATGCCACTTCGAGGAGCCGCTGCATGAGTTCCGGCTCCAGGTTCTCCTTCTTGTAGCGGCGCACCGAACGGCGTCCCTTCATCAGGGTCTCCAGCTTGGCCGGGTCCGGCCGCCAGTCGCCGGTAAGCGGCGTGCTCTCCTCCGGGTCCAGCCCGAGGATCGAAACCGCACCGGTCGGGCAGACCGCGAAGCAGTGTTGGCAGCGGTAGCAGCCCCCCTCCTTTTCCGCCGCGATCAGCGGATACCCCTCAGCCGTGTCGATGACGTGAGCCGGGCAGTCGGCGGCACACAGGCCGCACCGGGTGCAGTTCTCCTTATCAACCTTGAAGTCCAGCATCTCTCCTCCTCAAAAGTCAAAACAGGTTCAGGTTTTCCTACCTGATGAAGTGGGTGAAAACCTTGTCTTCCCTCTCCGGTTCGGCGACCACCCCCTTGCCGTTTTGCACCAGCTTCAAGAGCCAGGACATGTTCTTGCCCAGGACGCGCATGATCTGCACCCCTTCCTCGTCCTGCAGCGCCTCGCCCGGCGTCCTGCCGTGGATGACGTTCCAGTAGTTGGAGGTGGCAAGGAGCATCTCGGAATAGTTCAGGAAGTGGTTCAATTGGTCGAAGGTCGGAAGTCCCCCCGAGCGGCGCACGGCGACCACCGCGGCGCCCACCTTGTGGCGCAAGAGACCGCCATTGACGCTGGCGACGAAGAAGGCCCGGTCCAGGAAGGACTTCATGGTGCCGCCGATAGCGGAGTAGTGGACCGGTGAGCCGAGGATGATGGCGTCCGCACCCTTCATCTTCTGGACCCACTCGTTCACCTCGTCACCCTTAATGGCGCACTGCTCGTTCTGGTTCTTCATGCACTGGTAGCAGGCGATGCACCCCCTGATCGCCTTGTCCCCCACCTGCACTATCTCGGTTTCGATCCCCTCCTTTTCAAGCTCGGCGGCCACCAGCCTGATGGCGTGGTAGGTGTTCCCTTCCTTGTTGGGGCTGCCATTGAATGCCACGACTTTCATAACTCTCCTCCCGTTACGGCTGATCCCGCTGAACCAGACGCTTTTCTTTTTCTGCCAGATGGGCTATATAGGACCATTGGCTTTCAACCGTCAATAACGAACTTTTTTGGAACGTAGTACCTGTATCGAAACACAGTACCTTTTTGGGAACAACGGCAAGCGCAGGGAGAGAGGATGGAGCAGAACCAGTCGGCAGCAGGGCTTATGACTTTACGGGACAAGGAATACAAGTGCGGCATCGACGTGACGCTGGCACTGGTGGGCGGAAAGTGGAAGGCGTCGATCCTGTGGCACCTGGCGCAGGGGACTATGCGTTTTTCCGACCTGCAGCGGCAATTCTCCGACACCACGAGGAAGATGCTCACCCAGCAGTTGCGCGAACTGGAGGCGGACGGGCTGGTGCACCGGAAGGTCTACCCGCAGGTGCCGCCCAAGGTGGAATACTCGCTGACCGAACAGGGGAAGACCATCTTCCCCATCCTGGAACTCATGTGCGACTGGGGGCGGAGTTACGTGCAGGAATCCGCCCCGAATGGGTGATTTTCGAGGTAATAGGCTATTCACCGTTTGCTGGACCAAGGAACAAGTTTAATGGACAAAGAAAAATCACTGCTGCGCCGCATGCTGAAAGTGTGTTTGAAGGCCTTGCTAGCTCTCATTGCTTTTGTTGTCGTTTTTGGCATTTACGCCGACTTCAAGGTGAGGGGGGCGGAAAAACAGGTGCGGGCGTTCAGCCAACTGGTGGTGGTCGGAATGCCCGTGGCGGGCCTCGACAGGAAGGCGAGCGAAATGGGGCTCAAATTCAGGCGAACGGCCGGCAGCAGTGGCCAAAGCGGCAGCATCCAGGTCTGGGAAGGGTTTGCCTTTGGCCGCTGGTTCTGCAACGTGGACTACCTGGACGGGAAAACTACCGAAAAACGGGTCACTTCCCTTGACTGAACCGCACTCAAAAGGCTAAGGGAGAAGTGACATGAACCCCAAATCCGCATCTACACTGGTCTGGGCCGCTGCGGCGGCAACCCTCCTCGGCATGATCATCATGTCTCCATCGGGTCAATTCTTCTCTTTCCTTGTCGCAGTCATCCTTGCAACGGCTCCAACTCTCTTCGCCCCGAAGCGCCCGCGTATTGCATCTGGCGTGATCCTGGCGCTCTCCATCGCGCTTGCCTGCCAAGGCTACCCCGCCTTTCACAAGGAGATGGAGGATTACCGGAAACGCGCAGCGGCCCGGTCCACCCAAGCGCCGGCAACGGCACCGGGGCCGCAGCAGGAAAACAGATAGCCGCAGCTGATTTCGGTGCCGGCTCCGAGTTCGGAGTCACCTTTTTGCTAACTAGCAGATAACACAGCTAACGCTCCCTCTCCCTCTCCCTCTGGGAGGGCTGGGGTGAGGGAGCTTTTCGAAGCTTTGGATGACTTGGAGTCCGCCTGACGAGACGCTGGAGCGTCTCGGGCTTGCGTTCCCACGCTGGAGCGTAGGAACGATATCTCGAATTCAGGCTTGCGTTCCCACGCTGGAGCGCAGGTCGATATCTCGAATCACCTAGCGACGACCGGGGCTAGCGGCCGCGCTCTTCATCCTTATCCTTGCCGTGCCCTTTGCCGGGGCCGCCACCTCTCTCAGGCCCGCCACCCCGCTCGGGGCCACCGCCCCTCTCCATCCGCTCGGGCATCCGTTCCTGCCGCTCCTGCATCCGCTCCATGCGCTGCTCGGGGACACGCGGTGCGCGCTGCTCTTGCGGCGCCATCCTCGGTTCACGCTGCACCGGTGCCTGCCGCTGCTCGCGCTCGGGTCCACGCTGCATCTGCCGCGGCGGAGCCACGGCCGGCCCTCTGCCCCCCGGACCTTGAGGACGCGGAGACACCGCCGGAGCCCTTCTTTCGGTCTCCCTCAGATGCTGACGCACCACGGTCTGCTTGGGCTGATAGCGGTACCTTTCCTTACGCAGACGCTGTTGCTGCTCGATCGATGACGGGTAGCGGTCTCCGGTGTAGCTGCGCTGGTACACCGGCAGCGGCGCCCTTCTGAGCGTGCGGCTTCTGTCCCAGCGGTCCCAGCCGTGACGGCGCTGTTCCCAACCGCGTCCCCAGTGATGCCCCCAACGTGGCGGACGGTCGGGCACCCAGCCGCGGAAATACACCGGCGGCTGCAGGTAATACCGCACCGGAATCCGCAGGATGAACACCGGCACCACGTACGGGTCCACCAGAGCCCAGGGGCCGTTGTACCAGGAACTCACATACCAGTTGTCGTCGAAGAAGACCCAGTACATGCCGTCATAAAAGAAGTAGTTGCCGTAGACGTTTGGGGCATAGTAGACCGGGTATCCCGGTATCGGCCGCAGGTCCGGGTACAGCGGAAGGTTGATGCCGATGCTCACGTTGGGTAACCCGATGCCTATGCCAACGCTGACCCCGGCTGTTGCAGTAGTTGTCAGACAGAACAACAACCCCAGCACAATGAAGCCGTAACGCAGAGTTCGCATATCGTCCTCCTTTCCTGATCAGGTATGGTGACTCTCTTTCAAACCCTCATGCTGCACTTTAGAATACCACAACTAACCTGCCAGGATGAACTGCTGAGAAATACCCGTCAGCACCTTTTGATGCTGTTACTCGTGATGCGCCCTTAAAGAGCGGTGGCCGAGGCTATGTTGCTGGCGGCACTCTCAGTGTCCACCCCCGCGTCAAACACGCCGTTGCCGTTGCAGTCGTTCCAGGCGGTCACCCGATAGCTGTAGTTGGTCCGGCTGGAAAGCCCGCTGTCCTTGTAGGTGAAGGTGCCTGCAGAGACTCCGGCCCGGTACAGCAGCTTACCTGACTGGTCGTAATAGACGCGGTAACCTCCGGTCGGCACAGGGCTGCCCGCTCCCCAGTTGAGTGTGATGCTGCGTCTGCTTGCTGCCGCGGTAAGGGTCTGCGGAACGCCCGGCACGACGCATGCCGCGACCGGGGCGGTGCCCCAGATGGCCGAGGCCATGACGTAGGGGCGGGCCATCCCGGTGTTGAGCCACGCCTTGAGCAGGTTATCCCCCTCGGCTGCCAGGAAGGCGTTCTGGCCGTTGTTGGCCAACTTCAGAAACTGGATGTACTCCCAACTGGTAGGCTGGTACAAAAGGTCGATGGTAGCGTAGTTGGCGCCCGCCGGAGGGGTAAGCGTGAATTCGTCCCAGTAGTTGAAGCTGCCGCCGGGGCCTGGGCTGCCGTATTGTGCCACCGGTACCGGAAGGGTGTTACGGAGCTTCGCCTCGTCGTAGCTCATGCCGTAGGGAGGTATCCGGTTGTCCTTCACCACCTTGTTGTTCAGGACGAAGTGGAAGCTCTCGTGACTCGTGCCGGGGGGCTGGACCGCCAGTTGCCCCAGGGTATAGGTGGTCGCAGCGGTAACACGGTCGTAGCTGATCGGGAGGCTGGCCGAGTAGCCCAGCACCACAAGCTGGCTGGCCCACTCCTGGGTCATGGCGTAGTGCGCCTCGTAGATCTTGGTGTAGGGGTCGTCCTGATTGAGGATGGTCTGCACGGTGCTGACCCCGTCGACGCCGGTAACCGCCAGGTCGCCGTACCTGCCGTCCTCGCGCAGCAGGATCGAGTTGTCGCCATACCACTTCACGTTGAGCCACATGCGGCGCCCCTCGGGATAGCCAGTGATCAGCTTATGGCCGGTCAGGTTGGTGACCTTGAGCGTGTCGCCGGTCACTTCGAGAGAGGCTGCCAGTTTGAGTTGCTGCATGGCGCGCGCCTTGCCGGCGCCGGTGGCTTCGATCTGGGTCGCCGTCATCCCTCCCCCCAGACGCAGCATCCCTTGGCTGTTCTGATAGAGGATCGCGTCCGGTGCCCAGTAGTTGCCCCCCGTCATGTCGTGCAGGGGGAGGTCGGTGCGCAAGGGCGGGTTCTTGTTGCATCCCTGGCCTGTCACGGCGCGCATATGACAGGTCTGGCAGGAGAAGAAGCGGGTCGTGCCGTCGGAGTAGTTCCCCTTGGCGCTTTCATAGGCCGCCTTGATGGCACCGGCCTTAAGGTCGGAGGGGAGACTGGCGTAATTGGAGACCATGGTCTTGGAAATCAGCCCCGACTTGTACTCGCTGAAGGTCCGCTCGACCACACCGTACTTGTGCGGCTGGTTGTTGAACGCGGCCTTCAGATCGACCGGGCTCCCCGGCACGCCGCTGGCCACTACGGTGGCCTCTTCGTTCTGCGCGCCGTTGTTGTGTGCCAGGTCGCCAACCGCCGGGTTGGAGACGTCGTGGCAGGAGCCGCAGAAGTCGACAGAGCGGTGGAACGCGGAAGGCATGGACCGGTGGCGGGCTGCGGCGTCCTTGTAAGGGCCCAGTTTGTCCGAGTTCCCCCACAGGGAGAGCATGCCCGATCCGTAGTAGCCGAGGATGCCGGATGTGGTGCCGGGTTCGTTGGCCAGGAAGGGCGCGACCATGACGCCGAGATGCTCGGAGTTGTCCGGATTGGTCATCTTGTGGCAGGTGTCGCAATCGACACCATCGGCATCTCCCGCGGCCAGTCCGGAGCCGTCGGTCGGGGTGGAGCGCCCGCCGTACCACCCTCCCGTGCTGTGGCAGCGGATGCACAGATCGCCGGAGCCGTCAAAGCCTTGCTCCGCCACCGCCAGCGTAGCCCAGAAGATGGGATCGCGTCCCGCGTTCCCCATCATGCTGCCACGCCAGTTGAAGGCCGGCTCGACCGCCTTGTTGTACCCCCCGTGGCAGTTGTCGCACTTGTCCGGCGACTCAAGGTTCCCCACCTGTTTGGGCTGAGTGCCGGGCTGCTGGATCTCGGTCGGCACGACCGTGGCCGCGACGGCCACACCTGCCAAGGCAACGACAACCACGAAGACCACGAAGACCGCGAGTGACCTAAACCGTTTCATGTTTTCCTCCTCCTGAACAGTTGCCGCTCCGCTTCGAAAAGCGGTGCAGCACCAAAAACAGCGAACGCCCGAAAGTAGGTGGGATCAGATGGCGGTCTGCACTGGCTGTCAGCAGGTCGGGGGGGGCAGGAGCATCTCTGCCTGCTGCAGCCATAACTACCCAATAAATGGCGTGTGGCATGGGGAATACGGAGGTTAATATGACTCAGGAAATACTTCTGTCAAAGGCTAACCAGATTATAATGAACCAATACCTATCAGGAAGTGAGGTAACTCTGTCTGAACCCGCACCCGGCGGGCGCAAAAAGAAAGCCACCCCTAGGGTGGCTTTCTTGTGACTGCTGACTGTTCCTGGTGCCCCGGCAACAGTTGCTCCCTCTGCTCCTTGCTATCTCACCATGCCTGCTGCCGTTCCGCTGAAGGTGCCCGGTACGCCGCCGCTGCTGCGTCCTGCTGCCACACCGTCGAACTGGATATTGTTCGCCCCGCCCACGGTGCCGCCGGTGCCGTTGAAGTTGAGCCCGCCCGACCACTTGTTGTTGATGCCGTCCCACTGCTTGATGTTGAACGTGGGGGTGATGCCGGAAACGGCGTAGCCGGCGCCGGCGACCTGGTTCAGGGTTACCGAACCGGTCGGAGCGGCGACGTAGTTGTGCCCGCTGATGTTGTCCGTGGCGAAGATCTGCGGCCGACCCCCATTGACCGGCGCGAAGAAGCGCAGGTCCGTTACGGCCACGTCGAAGTCCGCGTTGCCGCCGCTGAAGTCAGCCCTGCCCACCTCAAACGCCGGGATGTTCAGCCTCGACAGGGTCCCCTGCCCTGCCGCAGTCGAGGCCAGGGAGAGGAACTTGCCGGTTTCCATCCAGACGCCGGAGGTCATCGCCTGCAGGCTACTCGGGTTGAAGGTCCCGACGGTTTCGCCGATGAAGATGCCCGTCTTCGGGGTGGCCGCCGACACCGCGCTCTGCATGTCCAGCCATCCCCCCCTGGTCCCCGCATAGAGCACGCCGCTGGTCGAATCCCACGGGGCACCCGCCATGTTACCCATCAGGACCGTCGAGGGGACGGTGCCGTCCGTGATGGCGAAATCGAGGTGCCAGAAGGAGCCGTCAGCCGGCGGCGCGCTGTACGGTGAGTAGAGCCCGAACTGCGCGATGCCCCATTCGGGGGAGCCGGTGATGAAGCTGCGGGTGTAGGTGCCGGGAGCCCAGGCGCCGAGGCCCGGGACGCCGTAGAAAGAGGTTCCTCCGGGGCTGGCCCCGTTGGGCCCTCCCGGGTAGTTGGTCGTTATGGTCGTGACGCCCGCAGCGGTGAAATCTGCCACCGGGACGGCAGTCGCAGAAAGGGGCACCGGGACGATCTCTCCATCTGCCATCCAGAGGTTGGTCATCTGGTCCAGGAAGCCACCGAACTCGCCGCTCAGAATCCCGGTATTGCCCAAGGGATCGACGTACAGGGCGTTCATGATGCCGATGATGCCCGGGGCGGTGCTCCCTCCACCGCCGGCATTGACGCCGGCCACGATATGCCCGGTGTAGGCGCCGCCGTCAGCGGTGGTAGCAGTCCCGGTGGGGATGTCCTTGGAGAAGATGGGGGCGGTGAAGACGTAGTCGCTGTCGGTCAGGGCCTGGCTCGGGGTGAGGAAGCCGATCGACTTGAAGTCTGCGGAAAGCATGTCGGTGCTGGACCACAGCGACATGCCGCCCATGATCCCGTCCAGGGCGCCGTAGGAAGTGACGGCTCCGCCGGAGAAGCGGGTAAGCTGGGCGGAACTGCCGTCTATGGTGCTGAAAAAGGTGACCGGATGCGACATACCCGCGGCTGCGCCGGTGAAGGTGGTCCCGGTGAAGGAGCCGGCGGCGACGCCGTCGAAGTCCCTTCGGAAGGGACTGGTGGCAGTCCCCGTTTCGCCTATGGCGTTGAACGTCCCCAGCCAGGTGTTGGAGCCGCTGGTGTTGCCGATGGACAGTTCGCCCATCACGGTGGTGTTGCTGCCGTCGCTGTTTATCAGCGAGTACCGCTGTCCGCCAAGGGCACCGCTATAGGTGCCGGTCACGTTGGGGGCGACCCATAGGGAAACGGGGTCGTCGGCGCTTCTTGTGTAGAAGGTAAGTTGGCCGAAGTCGACGCCGCCGGAGGAGTTACCACCGGACAGGGAGAGGGTCGCGCCTTGCAGCGTCGGGAAGCCAAGGGTGGCCGCGAGCGACTGATCGGCCTGGAACCGTGCCAGATCGATGAAGGAGCCGGTGGTGACCGCGCCGAAGGTCGACGTTCCGGGATTGGCGCTGCCGGTCAGGGTGCCGGTTAAGAGCCTGATGCTCCCCGAGTCCAAGTTCCCCCAGACACCGGTCGCCTTGCCGCTCAAAGCCCCCTCCTGCCAATCGTCCACGGAGATGACCCTGATCGCGTCATCGATGCTGCCGTCCAGGTTCGCATCCCACCTGGCGTTGGTGATCAGCACGAACTTGTTTCCGGTGCCGCTGTAGGAGCCGAAGGACTCCCTGCTCCAGATACCGAAAGTCGGATCTGCCGCCAGGTAGCCAAGCCGCAGTACGTCGCCCCGGTCGTCCATCTCACTGACGAGGTCGAGCCGCCCGGCGGCATCGGTTAATAACAGGAACCCTTCGCTCGGGCTCCCGGTGTCCTTGCCGTTGTCGATGGCCCAGCCGGTGTCGATTGCCCCGCCGTTGTCGATGGCCCCGCCGGTAATGTCGGGGTCGAACTCGACGATGACAGGACCGCTCACCTCGACCACATTGGTTCCGGTCTTGGGATCCCACCAGTTGGCGGCAAAGGTGGCCGGGTCGATACCGCTTGCTGCGTTCATTTCCGTGAGGGTGAGAGTGCCGCTGCCGCTGATCGTGTACCCCGCGGTGGAGTCTCCCGAGATGGTGCCCGGAAGTGTGCCTTGCATGATACCGGCCTTCCCGGTCGGATCGATGTAGAGTCCGGAGAGCCGCGTTTCGGTCGTACCGGTGCCATCCAGCGACATGCCGCCGAAGTAGCCCACGTAAGCTCCGCCGTCCGCCGTGGTGTGGTTGGCCGTGCTGCCGGAGTAGAATCCACCCAGCCAGTAGTGATTAGGCTGCTGCAGCGGGAGCGTAGGGTAGATTCCCGTCAGGGTGGCCAGGGCACTGCCGGTCCATAGCGACGTGGTGCCGGACAGGGTAATGGCTAGGCCGGGGTCGCTGATGATGGTCAGCAGGTTCGAATCCGGATCGATAGTCGAGTCGCGCGACATGAGCCCTGTGTCGAGCTGGCTGCTGAACGGCGGCGGAGGCTCGGGAGTCGGCTCGGGGGTCGGAGTGGGC
>Ga0209317_1003075_pt1 | contig 11054 bp, 8 predicted proteins | sample RifGroB2_FD_183994 | JGI IMG/M metagenome (GOLD analysis project Ga0209317, IMG submission 183994) | Soil microbial communities from Rifle, Colorado, USA - Groundwater B2 (SPAdes) (version 2) | ecosystem: Environmental > Terrestrial > Soil > Unclassified | place: Rifle, Colorado | collected...
GAGCCCGGCAGACTGCTGGGAAACTCCCCTGGGGAGGGTCCAGGTAGATCGAGAGCTGGCGGGATTGCTGGAGAGTGAAGTCGGCTTTCTTAAAAGGGATGAGCTGCCTCACCGCCACGAACACAGCATCGAAGTCCAGCTTCCGTTTTTGCAAACTGTTCTGGGGGAATTCACCTTTCTGCCGATCTCGCTCTCTCAGCTCTCTCAAGAGGAGTGTAGAGAGCTCGGCCAAGCGATAGCGCGTCTCTACGAAACGGAAAATGGCTCAGGTGGCAAAATGGTCTTGATCGCCAGCAGCGACCTAAGCCACTATCTCTCGCCCAAAGAGACAGAGAGGCTTGACTGCATGGCATTAAAGCCTGTCCTCGCTCTCGACCCGCCAGGGCTGCTAAGGACAGTCGAGGAAGAGGACATCAGCATGTGCGGGGTTATTCCCACGGCAGTCTTTTTGTTTGCTGCTAAGGAATTAGGTGCGAGACAGGCACGCCTGCTCAAACACTGTCATTCCGGTGACGTGGCTCCGATGCGGGAAGTTGTAGGCTATGCCAGCGTGGCGGTGGAGCTTTAGGAAAAACCCTCTAGGATAAAGGTATGAAAATGAAAAATTCCCTGTTCTCTCTCCTCGTTGCCCTCTTTTTCCTCACCTTCTATTCGGTCGCGCAGCCTGCCCAGCGCCAACGGCCAGGGGCCGACACAAAAGCCGCTTCGAAAGAGGCGATCGGAAAAGGTGATGCAAGGGGCGCCCTCGGCGCGGCGGAATCCAGGGCGACAGAGGCGGAAAAAAACGGCGCTTGGCAACAGGCAGCGCAGTCCTACGTTCAGGCGTCCGTTGCGGCCAGAATCAGCGGCCAATTGCAGAAGGCTATCAATTACGGCAACAAGGCCTTCGAGATGGGGGAAAAGGGTAAGCTCCCGGCCATTCAGACGCAGGCCATCATCCAACTCTTCCTTACCCTGAGAAACGTCGGCCAGCACGCCAAGGCTAGAGAATGGCTATACAAGGGTTTCGAGATCACCAAACAGATCAATTCTCCTCCGGTTAAGCAAGCCCTGGAGGCTAACCTGTACAGAGAGCTGGGAATGGATTTTTTACGCAGCGGGGAGATTCAAAAGGCGATTGAGAATGTGTCGTATTCCCTCCAGGTCCGTGAGTCCCAAATGGCTTTTCTCAAAAAGCGGCCAGGGAAGAAGCCGGTCTTTCAGCAGAGAATTCAGAGGTTAACGAACGTGACGGTTGCAACTCTGAATACCCTCGGCAATGTCTACCAGCGTGCAGGGAATACTACAGAAGCGATTAAGGCTTACGAACGGGCTCTCGGCATCATCAAAGAATTCGGTCTCAAGACTCCCGTTGAGAGTACTCTCTATCAGGGGCTGGGCTCCCTTTATCTTGAGCAAAAAGAATTTCCCCGCGCTCTGGAGAATCTCCAGAAGGCGCTCGAAATAGCCGAGCGCCTGCAGCATGCGCCTGTCATCCAGCAAGCCAGCAGTCAGATAGCGAATCTTTTTCTTCAGACCGACAAACCTTCCGAGGCCATCGCTTACTACCGAAAAGCGATCGAGAGCATCGAGTCGACCCGCTCGCTTCTCGAATCTGAGGAGTTCCGCAGCTCTTTTTTTGAAGACAAGAGACAGATCTACGCCGGCATGATCCTGGCGTATCTGCAAACGAAAAATCCAGCGGAGGCCTTCAACTACAACGAGCGCGCCCGCTCGCGCGCCTTTCTGGACATTTTGGGGAGCAAGGTGCAGCTGGCAAAAGGGAACTTGTTGGAGGAGGAGAGGGCACTGCAGGCAAGAATCAGCACCTTACAGGCCAAGATTGCGGCGCAAAGGGAGAAGGGGGAAGAGGTAGAAGAGGCAGAGGATGGGGAGGAGACGGATGCATCTCAGGAGTCCCAGCTTCGCCAGGAGCTGGAGGAAGGGCAGAAGGCCTACGGCGAGTTTCTGGCCAAGGTGAGAAAAGAGAACAAAGAGCAGGCGTCCTTGATGAGCGTGGAGCCCCTCACTTTAAAGGAGCTGCAGGAGCTGCTCGACCCGGGCGTGAGCGTGCTCGAATATTTTGTGGTGCGCCAGGCGGTGCTTCTCTGGGTAGTGGAGAAAGAGAGACTGCGTTTTGTCCGAATTCCCTTAAACCGGGCAGAGCTGCTCAAGAAAGTCTCCTCGCTTCGCGACGCCATTTATCAGGTGGGCGAGAAGGAGAAGTTTAGGGGTTACTCCGAGGAGCTCTACAAGCTACTCATAGAGCCGGCCCTTGCCCATATCCAAGGCAAAGAGCTTCTGATCATTCCGCATGATGTGCTTCACTACCTCCCCTTTCAGGCGTTAGTTTCGTCCCAGGGTAAGTACCTGGTTCAGGACTATCCGATTTATTATCTATCGAGCGCCAGTTTGATGCAGTTTACCAGGGAGAAGAAGAGGGCAAGTAAGGGTAAGGAGGAGAGGGCGCTGGTGATGGGCAACCCGAGTCTAGGGGATGAAGCCTATGATTTAAAGTTTGCCGAGCGGGAGGCCAAGGAGATAGCGCGGGTCTATCCTAAGAGCGCGGTCTATCTTAAGACCGAGGCGACCAAGCCCAGGATGCTCTCGTTAAGTCCGGACTATGACATTCTGCATTTTGCCGTTCACGGGGAGTTCGATCAGGACGATCCGTTGAGTTCAGGTCTTTTGCTGGCGGCAGGGGGCAAGGGAGAAGGCAAGCTCAAGGCGAGCGAGATCTTCTCGCTTAACCTTAAAGCGGACACGGTGGTACTGTCAGCCTGTGAGACGGGTTTAGGAAAAATTACCAATGGGGATGAGATCATAGGGCTTACCAGAGCCTTTATCTATGCCGGGGCGCCTTCCGTGGTGACCACGTTATGGAAGGTCAATGATCGGGCTAGTTATGAGTTGGTTCAGGAGTTTTACACTAATCTCAAGACGGCCAAGAAGTCAGAGGCCTTGAGGCAGGCGCAGCTTAAGATCATGAAGGATTTTCCCCATCCCTTTTTCTGGGCCGCCTATGAACTGAATGGGGAACCATAAAAAATGAGAATCATTGAGGTTCTCAAAAGAAGAAAGAGACGCTTTTTCAAGTCTCTCGTTCTCGCCCTCTCTGTCAGCCTGCTCATCTCCCTGGCTTCTTACATGGGCTACATTGAGGGCTTTGAGGCCAAGGCGCTGGATCTTCTCCTCTGGCTGCGCGGACAGATCAAGTCTCCGGAAATTGTTCTAGTCCATATCGACGATCGGGCCTTCCGCAATCTGGGGGAAAAACAACCCCTGCCACGCTCTTACCTGGCAAGCATCATCGAGGTCCTGGCCAAGAGCGGGGCCAAGGTCATTGCCATGGATATCGAGCTCAAGGTGAAAACCAACCCGCGAGAAGATGAGCTTCTATTAAAAGCTATTCAGGCGGCCTCTGAGAACGGGGTAACCAAGGTCGTGCCGGTTTATGTGATTCGGCCGGAAAAAGAGGATGATAATGGGAAGGTCCTTTACTCTCGCACCTCTTTTTTCAGTCCGAAACTTGACCCGGTGACAGGTTTTGCGAATGCCCCGATAGATCCGGACGGCTTCGTACGCCAGATGCCGCTCGCCGTAAGGGGCGCGGACGGCAAGGTGCTTCCTTCCTTGGCCCTTGCTGTTTTGGCCCGCTACGCGGGATATGACTCTGCCCGCCTGGAAGAGGCGCTCAATCAAGAGGAAGAAATAGCCCTGCTCCTTCCCGAATGGGACAAATTTCAGGGACGCCTTCTGCCGCAAGTGACTCCCCTTTCTTTCCGCTTCGATGATATCTGGAAGATCAATTTCGCCGGCGCCCAAGGAAGTTTCATGGCCATTCCCAGCGACCCCGTAGCCTCCCTGTCAAAACAGAATCTCTCCCTGGCAGCCGACAATCCTTTTCGCGGAAAGATTGTCCTGATCGGGGCAACATTTGGCGAAAGCCGGGATTTCTTCCCCACGCCTCAAGGGCTGATGAGCGGCGTGGAGATCCATGCCAATATCATCCACACGATTCTCTCCCGGTCGCAGATCCTGCCGGCCCACCGATTGGTGGCTTTATCCTTATCCCTGGTCTTTGCTCTGGTCGTCAGCTTGTTCCTCTCTTTTTTCCGGCCGGTCACGGTAACCATCTTTGGCCTGCTAGCCATACCCTTGCTCCTGGTGCCGCTCAGCTACCTGGCCTTCGCCCGGCTGGGAATATGGGTGGATTTTGTGACACCCCTTTTGGCCATCCGGTTCGGCGGCCTCGTGGGCGATCTCCTGGAGAGAAGGCACATCCGCAAATCCCTTGGACAATACGTCGACCGCGAGGTCGCAAATCAGATCGTGCAGCAGGAAGAAAGTCTCAGCGGCCAAAAGAAAGTAGTCAGCGTCTTCTTCACCGATATCAGAAACTATACCACCCTCTGCGAGGGTTCCCCGCCGGAAAAAGTGGTTGGAATCTTAAACGAACTCTTTGCTATGATGACCCGGGTTATCTCGCGGCACCGCGGCATGATTAACGACTTCATAGGAGACGCCGTAATGGCGGTTTTCGGCGCGTCCAAGAATAGTCCAAACCATGCCATGGACGCGGTCGAGACCGCCCTGGAGGTCCAGGAGGGGCTCGCGCGTCTCAATGAGGAATGGAATAATCGAGGCTACCAGCCGATCCGGATAGGCGTCGGGATTCATACAGGAGAGGTCATAGCGGGCATTATAGGATCCGAGGGGAGAAAAAAATTCACTTTTACCGGGGACACCGTGAACACGTCTTCGCGGGTCGAGGGACTGAACAAGGAATTTTCCACTGGGATCCTGATCACGCGCGAGACCCTGGAAGCGGTGGGCGGAAAATTTAAGGTGCGATGCTGCGGCGAAGTAAAGGTCAAGGGAAGAGACAAACCGGTCGAGGTCTTTGAAGTCCTGGGAATTGAACCGGTCCCCTGAATGAGAGCGGCTTTATGTGACCGGCGTCACATCAAGAATGTGACCCGGCTTCCTTGATAATTTCCGCAGCTTTACTACATTAACACAAGCCAGGGAGGGTTATTCTCATGAAAAGATATTTGGCTCGGATAGTGTCCTTTACCACACTGCTCATTGCTACTATGCCGCTCGCGCTTTGGGCCCAACCGGAGGCCGTAGCGGTCATCACGGAGCTAAAACTCAACCGCGGCGATGTCCAGATCAGGCCCCCGGGGAAGAAAGCGCCGGAAAAACCCGCGCCGTTGCAGTCGCTTTATGCGGGGACCCAGATAGTGGCCACTAAAGATGCCACGGCGGTGATCCTTTTTACCGAAGGGATGAAAACTGCAACCATCGACGAAAGAAACTCGCCTTTTGAAATTAAGGCGCCTGAGGCAAAAGCGGGCCAATCCAGCGCCGGGATGAAACAAATGGCAAGTCTTCTTCTAGGGAAGAAAAAACCTCCTACTTATATTGCTTTGGCAGTCCGGGGAGGCAAGCACCCTCCCACCTTGATAGCGCCACGCGAAACCAAACTGATGGCGGAGGCGCCGACCTTTAAATGGATGGGCATGGAGATGCAGCCCGGCACGCTAAGGGTTTACGGTCCGGAGGGGGTGGTCTGGACGGCGGAGAATATCGCCCTTACACAGATTAAATATCCCTCATCGGCGCCGCGCTTAAAACCAGGAGTGGAATATTCCTGGTCGATTGAGAAAAAGGGCTTCCCGGCGGAGAAGGCGCGCTTCACGCTCCTCTCCCCCGAAGAGGCCAAACCCATCCAGGAACAGCTCAAATCTCTGGACGCCGCGGGAGGAATCTCCAAGACCACCCTGGTGATCCTGAAGGCAAATTTCCTGCTCTCGCAGGGCCTTCTTTACGAGGCCAGGGAGTTGCTGGCGGAAGCTGTCAGGGTGGACCCTGATGAGCCAGTGGTCCACTTGTTGCTAGGGGAAACTTACGAAAAGAGCGGGCTTAAGAGCTTGGCCCAAGAGGAGTATGGCGAGGCGCAGTTCCTGTCGAGGATATCCCAGTAGCCGGCGATAGGTATCTGAGTAATGAAGGTGGGGCTGATCGGCCGGCGCGGCTCAGGGAAGACGACGATTTTCAATATGCTCACCGGTCTGGAGGCCCAGGTGGGCGGATACGCCGGCAGCGACAAGAGCGAGATTCACCTGGGGGTCATCAAGGTTCCCGATCAACGCATCGACCGGCTGGCAGAGATTTTTCAACCCAAGAAAACCACCTACGCCGAGATCCGCTTCACCGACTTTCCGGCGAATCCAGGAAAAGACGATCTCAAAGCAAGCAGCGACCTCCTCGGCCAGATGCGCGAGGTCGAGGCGATCGCCCTTGTGCTGCGCGATTTCGACGCTCAGGCAGATCCTTTAAAAGAGCTTAACGATCTTTTAGCCGAGATGACCTTCGCCGATCTCGTAGTGGTGGAGAATCGCCTCGGCCGATTGAAAAAAGAGAAGGGAAAAGAACAGGAATTGCCGCTCCTCGAGCGTTGCCGCAAGGCTTTAGAGAACGAAGAGGGGCTGAGAAATCTTTCTTTCAATCCGGACGAAGAGAGTCTTCTCGCGGGCTTCGGTTTTCTCAGCCGGAAGGCGCTGCTGGCGCTTTTTAACACTTCTGATGAGCGGGCGGGGCAGCCTCTGCTGCCTGCCTACGGGGAGGAACTCGGACGCCGGGGAATCCAGAGCCTGGCCCTGGCCGGGAAGGTAGAAATGGAAATTGCCCAGCTAAACGAAGCGGATCGCGATGCCTTTCTAAAAGAGATCGGCATCGAGGAGCCGGCGCGCGCGCGCTTTATCCGCGCCTCTTACCAACTTCTCGATCTGATCAGCTTTCTTACTACGGGAAAAGACGAGGTCCGCGCCTGGACTGTCAAGAGGGGAACCACGGCAAGAAAAGCGGCGGGAAAGATCCACAGCGATATCGAGCGCGGCTTTATCCGCGCGGAGGTCGTCCCCTACGAAGAATTTATCGCGCTCGGAAGCGAGGCGAAGTGCCGTGAGGCGGGGAAACTACGGTTGGAGGGGAAGGACTACGTGGTCCAGGACGGGGATATCATTCACTTTCGCTTCAACGTGTAGAAACGACAGAGTGGGGAGGGCAGGTCGTGTTTCTTTCTAACAAGGAAAAAGAGGCCCGATTCGAGATGGTGCGGCAAGGGATGACGGCCCAGGGCCTGGATGCCTTGATTATGAGAGGATCTAGCGCGGTCCGCGGCGACGGTGCAAGTTTCCGTTTCCTCACCGATTTCCCAAACGTCAACATCCCCCTGGTCTTAGTTTTCTTTAAAAACAAAGGGCAGGAGCCCGTGTTGCTTGCGGAGTCGAGATTTCAGGCCGACAGGGCCAGGCAATTCTCCTGGATTAAAGACGTGAGATTGAGTTTTAACTTTCTCCAAAGCCTTTTGGATATTATCCGAGAGAAAGGTTTGGTTCAGGCCAGGGTCGGGGCCGACGGCTTGGATAGGTTCCCTCTCTTGTGGCACCAGCAGATCAAGAACGCTTTTCCTGACTTTACGCTCACTGATTTCGGATCGGAGCTAAAGAGTCTGCGCCAATATCGGAGTCCTGAAGCTATTCGCCTGGTTAAGAGGTCGGCCTTGCTGGTAGACCTGGCATTCCAACAGGGGCTTAAATACATCAAGCCGGGAAAAACGGAGTGGGAAGTGATTGCCGGGATAGACTGCGTGCTCAAGAGTCACGGCGTGGAAAAAAGTTTCAACATTATTTCTCAAGGTCCCAAGACCAACGGCTATGCCCCCTCGGGGAAAAGGCTCGCGAAAAAGGGAATGGTTTTCGTCGAGATCACGGCCTGTTATGGAGGCTACTGGACTCAGCTAGCCCGCGCCGTCTCTCTAGGGAAGCCTTCCGGGGATCTGGTGCGGCTCCATCGGGTTTCAGTTGAAGCGATTAAGAAGGCCCTCCCGTATTTAAGGTCCGGCTTTAAGGTTTCAAAGCCGATGAGCGTGATGGAAGATCATGTCAAGAGCATGGGCTTCGAGGCCACGCCGATTTACGGCCACATCGCCGGCATCGACATGGTCGAGGATCGGCCGACGCCGGAAAACGAAACTGAAATTACCCCGGGCATGGTTTTTATCGTTCATCCCTGGCCGGTTTTGGGGAGAAGCTCGCTCCTTTGGGGAGAGAGCTATCTCATCACGGAAAAGGGGAACCAACGGCTCAACAAAACCGGAGATCAACTGATTGTCCTGTGAAAGGTATTTCTCTAGGGTGCTGTACGATTCTCTGAAGAACCTGCCATGATCATGATCACAGGCGGGCTGGGTTTTCTTGGAGCGAACTTGGCAAAATTCCTATGCGACGCCGGAGAAAGAGTCCTCCTTACCAGCAACCGCAACCTCGAAGTCCCTTCCCTTCTCGCTCCCTTTTTGGAGAAAAATCTTGAGATCACACCCTTGGACATAACCTCCCTCGAGAACATCACCCGGGCCATCCAAGATTTTGGCGTAAGAAGCATCGTTCATGCCGCCATCCGCTCCGAAAAGGGCAATACGCCCCTCTACCAGGCGATGCAGGTGAATATCACCGGAACGATCAACGTACTCGAAGCGGCCAAGCGGGCAGGGATCCAACGAGTAATCTTTATCAGCTCTGAAGCGGTCTATCAGGGGATGAAGGATACTGCCCCTTTCAAGGAAGAAGAAAAATTATTCATTACCTCGGACCGATTTATTCCCGGGACAAAAAAGGCGGGGGAAATCCTCTGTCTTATGTACTGCAAAGAATACGGCATGGAGGCCGTTTCGGTTCGCCTCGCCCGTATTTACGGGCCTCTTTACCGGGGCATCCGCAACCTCCCCAGGCTCATGGTAGAAGCGGCGGCAAAGGGCAAACCGATTGCATTGGAAAATTACGATCCGGAGGAGGCTCACGATTTCATTTATGTCAAGGATGCAGCCCGGGCGCTAAGCCGGTTGTTAAAAGCTCAAAGCCTGCGTCACCGAATCTACAACCTCGGATACGGCAAGCTTACAAGCATCGGAGAGTTTGCCGGGGTGATCAAAAAGCTCCTCCCGGATATCGAAATCCACCTGGGGGACGGGCCGGGTCCGCTGACCTCGACCAAAACTCCCATGGACATCAACGCTTGTGTTGACATATCCCGGATTCGCGAAGAGACCGGTTTCACGCCGGAATTCGATGCCTATCGCGGCGTGGAACATTACCTGCATTGGGCGCGGCATGGAGTTTACAAGTAAAGAAAGGCCGGAGTGATGAAAACTCTTATTCAAGGCGGATATGTGGTTGGTTTTAACGGCCGGGAGCACGAGGTCATTCGAGATGGCGTGGTGGCCTTCGAACGGGATCGAATTCTTTTTGTCGGCAAGCAGTACACTCAGCCGGTAGACAAGAAGATCGACGCCAAGGGTTGTCTCGTCTCCCCCGGTTTCATCGACACCCATTTTCACTCGGGCGGCAACGCGAGCGACTATCTGCTGAACGATGCGAATAAGGTGGACTACTTCGCGTCAAACTATCTGGCCCACGCCGCCCCCACCCGCGCGGGCGCCAGGCACGCTCATCTGAAAGACATAGAGATCGGCCAGCGCTTCTCGTTTATCCATCTGCTGAAGAGCGGCGCTACGACGACTCTGGAGATCGGCGGCCCTCGAACGACTCCTGAGCCCTATGTCGCAATGGTGGATGAGGTCGGCATCCGTTGTTACACGGGACCAAGCTACAAAAACGTCAATTTCTTCCAGGACCGCGAAGGTCGGCTGGAATACGATTGGAACGATGAGCGGGGAAGCGAAGGGTTAAAGAGGGCCGTTAAGTTCGCCAGGAAATTTAACGGCGCGTGCAACGGGCGCATGGGCGCCATGCTGTTTCCGGGCCATGTGGACACCTGCACGCCGGAGCTCTTGAAGAAAACCCGAAAGGCCGCCAGGGAGATCGGGGCGCGCGTGCAAATTCACGCCACGATCAATCTGTTCGAATTCCACACCGTGATGCGCCAGCATCGCTGCACGCCGATCGAGCTGCTCCACAAGATCGGCTTTCTCGACTCGGAGGTTTCGCTCTCGCACTGTATCTTCATCAGCGGCCATAGCTGGCTCGCCTATCCTTATGGAGACGACCTTAAAATCATCGCCGATTCCGGCGCCTCCGTGGCCTACAGCCCGTTAAAATATTTGAAGCTGGGCATCGTGATGGAATCCTTTGATAAATATCTAAAGGCCGGGATCAATATGGGGATAGGCACAGATACCTTTCCCAAGGACATCATCTCGGACATGCGTTATGCCGCGCTCTGCTCCCGTGTGGCGGAGAAGAGCTTCATCGCCGGCCATCCCCGGGATGTTTTCAACGCGGTGACGCTCGGCGGCGCGAAGCTGTTGGGCAGAGACGACTTGGGCCGGCTGCGGAAGGGGGCCAAGGCGGACATCGCGATCATCAATCTCAAAGATATCGCTTTCGGCGCCGTGCGCGATCCGATCAGGACCGTGGTGGAAAGCGCCGTCAGCCGGGATGTGCGAACGGTGATCGTGGATGGAGAGATTCTCGTCGATAACGGGAAGTATCTCAGGCTCAACGAAGAGGAACTCTTGGATAAAGTCCAGGCTAAGGGCGAAGAAGTCTGGGCCAGCGTGCCCAAGTGGCACTGGACCGGAAAAGGCGTGGATGAGGTGATACCGCCAGCGTTTAAGATGAGTTAAAGGTAGATCCCCATGCGTACTAAGAAGAAAAGCGATGCTATGAAGTTCTTGGAAAGCCTGGTCGGCGAGCTAACGTTCGGCGGAATGGTCGAGGCGATGCGCCAGGCTGAGGAGATGTCTCAGGTCGAGTTTGCCGCTAAGCTCGGCATCTCTAAGCAGCACCTGTGTGATATCGAGAAGGGTCGTAAGTTTGTGAGCCCGGAGCGCGCTGCAAAGTTCGCCAAAATACTGGGTCATTCAGAACGGAGCTTTGTAGCTCTCGCCCTGCAGGACATCGTCAATCAAGGCGGGCTCAAGCTAAAAGTCAATGTAGAGGCTGCCTGAAATATTCTGAACCCTTTGTGGATGAGGTAGGGTCGAGGACTGGCGCGGTATCTCTTAGGTGGGCCTATCCGTTACCGTCCCTTTCGTTTGACGGTGCCTC
>Ga0209317_1003076_pt1 | contig 11043 bp, 23 predicted proteins | sample RifGroB2_FD_183994 | JGI IMG/M metagenome (GOLD analysis project Ga0209317, IMG submission 183994) | Soil microbial communities from Rifle, Colorado, USA - Groundwater B2 (SPAdes) (version 2) | ecosystem: Environmental > Terrestrial > Soil > Unclassified | place: Rifle, Colorado | collected...
CCCGCAAACGCAAGCGCCATCACGCAAGCGACTGATAACACTGTATATTATGTCAAATGAACTTGCCTTGATATTCTGCGCCTACTGGCTCGCCCTGCTGCCCTTGTGCCTGCTTGCTTTGCGCTACTTCCCCAGCTACACTCCGCGCCCAAAAAAACCGCGAAATTGATTAGACATATTGTCCCGTAGGAGGGTTTTTCAAACCTCACCCAAGGGGAAATAAAATGCTACTCAATACCCAAGACGACAACGACCTGCTGTTCGGCTCGAACGACTATCTGGCCGCCTTTCTCGGCGTGTCCGTCAAACAGGTGGCGCGCTACAAATCCGGCGCGTCCCAACTGCCGGAAACCGCGCGGCGCTTGCTCAAAATCCGCTACGGCGATCTGGCCGGGCTGCTCGGCAGCGAATGGCAAGGCTTCACCTTTCAGCAGGGCGAACTGTTCGCTCCGTGCTACAAATACGGCTTCAATCCCGACGAAATCAAAGGCTGGTTTTTTGGCCGACAGGAACTCGCCGCACTGAAAATAGAAGTGAAAACGCTGCGCGCAGAACTGGCACAGCAAAAAGAAACCACCTGGGCAGCCGACAAGCTCGCCGCGCTTGTCAGGCCGTCCAGCTTGGCGGCTTTATCACCACCCCGGCACCCGATAACGCCGCCGCTACTCTCAAGCTTTGCAGATACGCCACCACCGCCACCGCGCCGATCAGGCACATAGCAAGGTACTGGCCGCGCGTCATTTCAGCCGCGCGGCTACCACGCCCACCACCGCAGCAATCAGAAGCACGGCAGACAGCCACGCCTTCGTTGCTTCGTCCACTGACAGCACCACCGAGAACGGACGCGCCGCCGCTGCATCCAGTGCCGCGCTGGTGGCCTCCACCGCCGCCGCGTTGGTCTGCGGCTGGAGCGCATCGAATATCGTAGTCAGATTCATTTTTTAACGAAGCGGCCTGTGCGTTTGGAGCGCGCAGGCTTTGCCGTCTTGCGTTTCTTAGCCATGATTATTCCCCCTCAAATTAGAATGTTCGTTGATGTGCAAGTCGATTCTCTCGTGCGCCTTGTTCGCGTCATTCGCAGCCTGCTCCGCGCGCATCTTGGCCGTCACCAAATCGACGCGAATTGCCACATAACTGCCCACGCCCACGCACAGCGCCACGATCAGATTAAGCCAGAACTCCGGCGTCATTTTTTAAGCCCCAAGTACATACGTTCCCCGATGATGAATGACATGGAAGCCCCGGACAAATCCAGCAACACTAGCACCGCCTCCTGATTCACATTCGCCAGCACCGCCGCCAGCGTCACCAGCAGAATGCCACCCACCGCCACATAGCGGAAAGCCCCGCGCAGATTCGCCACCCACGGCGCGGCATTTGGCGACAGCGCGTCAACCTCGGCCAGCGCCTTCACCCTATCGGTTTGCGCCTGCATAAGCTGGATGCTTTCCGCCACACTCTGCGGCTGCGCTCCCTTGCCCTGCGTGAATCGCGCAAACAGGCCGCGCAGGCCGTCTGCAATGGCCGGGACAATGGCCGGGAGTATCAATGTTTCGATCAGCATCACGCGCCTCCGTTAATAGATGATTTCGCCCGTCAGCGTGTCGGTGTATCGCCCGGTGAGCGTGTCGAAAATTACGCCGTTCCCGGTATCCAGCACCGCGCCGTTTGCCAATTCGATCTGGGTATTCGCCAGCGTGGAAAGCAATGCCGCAGGCGCGTTGAATGCGGGAGCGCCCATCGTTGTCCTGGCCTTCGCCGCCTGCGCGTTTTTCTGCACCAAAAACAACAGCGCCGCCGCGATTGCCGCAATAATCAAATGTTTTTTGTTCACTTTACTCCACCTTTGCTATAGTTTTTTTCATTTCAAAAAATCCCGCTGCGCAACTGCTTCAGCTTCCTTGTCCTTAATAATCTTCGGTGCATCAGGCTGTGCGTAAATGTATTCTCGCACTGCGCGAATACTGGCAATATCAATTTCGCGTAGCTTGGCTTTGACTTCTGCTGCGATTTGTTCGGAAGTCGGTTGTGTATGCGGCTTCTGATTCGCTTCGACTTCCGCCATCAGTGCTTCATACTTTACTGCATCTGCACCGAGATCAGCACGCAACATGCCCATCTGCCGGTCGTCGTAGGAGTGGCACTTGACTTGAGTTTCAGTAACCGCGCCGGGGACAATGTGAGCGGGAATGACTTTTCCGAGAATAACATTACCCTCGGCATCTACAGTATCCGGCAGAAGCTCTTCAGGAACTACCGTATCAGGAGCGATTGTGCGCTCTACCCAAGTAGCTTCGACGCTGTTAGTTTTGGCATCATGGATTACTTGTTTTAATTGGCTCAAGATATTGCTCCTTTGATAACTGCAAATCGCATTGGAATTGCCTCAGATAAAGGGCTGCCCGTGTCATTTTTTATTGATATGTAAAATATTCCGGTTCCAATACTCCCTGCTCGAACAATGTAATTGGATGGGGCATCAGCATTCACCAATACAATGTCAGTGCCGACTACCAGCGAACAGTTAACTGAAAATGTTGCAGTAGCACCTGCATTCAAAGTCTCGTTGTGCATAGTAATTGCGCCACACGGCTTATTCAATGTCACCGCAGTGGATTTGCTCGTACTCTGCGTAACTGTGCCGCCTGCGCCTGTGCCGTAGCCGAGAAGAGCAGGGGTTGTTAGGTATACATTTCCAGTGGAATCAATCCTCATTCTCTCGATATTCTGCGTGCTTATATATACAAAAGAACTCGCAGAGACATCTGATTGCACAAGCCCAAGTTGCTTGTTGGGGCAGTATATATAACTATTAGAGGCATCAGCAGTATTACTGAGTAGCAAGTATGGTATTTGCCCAGCCGTTGTTCTTGTAGACTTTAGATGTGTTGCTGTGAGGATAGCAGTATCAAAATTCTGCGATGCGGAACCAGCGAGGTACGCTTTTAATGCAACCTCCGCCCTTGCTATTGCGTCCACCGTCGAATTTCTAAAGCTTCCCATGCTCTATCCCCGGTACTTTTCAACGAGGGTAAGCACCGCGCCGGATACGTCTGAATATGCCCACAATTCCTCCTGTGGAGGCAAAATGTCTTGCATCACATCGCCCAGCGGCATGAGCTTCAAATAACTGCGCGCCGCGCCATCCCCGCCCGACCTGATAAATATATTCGCCGTGCCGTCCTGATTTTGCAGGATGTTACCGATCACCAGCGGATTTTCTCGGCGTATACACTGCGGCGAAGTGGTCAGCACTACCGCATCATGCAAAGCTCTTGTGATGGTCATATTTTTACCCGAAAAATTGTTGATATTCTGCCGCGCGGCGCGCGTCCAGTGCGGCCAGCACCACGCCGCCCGATTTATTCCATGCGAGCATTCCTCCGGCCGCTCCCGTGTAGTCTCCGGCGTTGAGATTTTTTAACAGCGTTGACTTCCTGAATGCCCCCGACCCGATATTGTAGACAAGCGAAACCAATGAATCATATTGCGCATTCGACAACGGCACTGTTACATAAGCTCGCACGGCCTTCTGCGCGATCTCGCTATCTGCGGCTAACAGCGCGCCCGCCTCTTCCCGGCTGATTGGTTCGTTAAAACTTTCCCCGATCTGGATAAAATGCCCGTAGCCAATCGAATAACCGGACGCATCTTTGTAGCGTGTCGCGCTGAATCCCTCGCGCTCCGCGATTGCCTGCAATCCCGATTTACTTAATCTCATGTTTATCACACTACCCCCGCTCAAGTTTGCCAGTGCTAATTTTGTCTCGATCAGCGCCACGTCCACCGCGCCGTTGCTTGCTCCGCCAAGGCGATTCAGCAAAAACCACACCGCCGCAAATACCGCCAATGCCGCCGCTCCCGCCTTCATTTTTTATCAGTGCGTCATGTCGTAAATTGTGCCGCCCACCCATGCGCCGAACGGCTGCAATGGATTTATGCCTGGGTCGTTCGCCATTGCGATCACTTCGTCGGTGCGCGGTATGCCGAGTGCATCATTTACTCCCGCCACTACGCCAATCGCCGCACCCACCACCGCGCCACCAGCCGCCGCGCCCAACCGCTCGGCCCTGCCCTTCTGCATCAGCCACACCAGCGCCGCCAGCGCCAGCGCGCCGCCCGCAAGGTACAAATGCAGCGGCTTTATCATGATTTTTTAATCACCAGAAACACGCCCAACAATGCCGCCACGCCCAGCCCGATCAGCGTCCAATTTATTGATGCCGCTCCGCCGTTTGGCTGCACCCCGCCGCCCGCTGCATTGGCCGCCACTGCCCGCGCCTGCTGCGTGGCAAGGTCGATCTGTGCCTTTTGCAACTTCACCCCCTGAACCGTGCCGTATGCGCTTACCAGTGTTCCCGCCAAGTCGTTGATTGTTCCCGTCATGCCGCTAAATATGTCGCCCACTTTTGCCCCCTGTTGAATTTTTTGCATTATCGAAAAAGTATCGGTTACTCCTAGCCCGCTGTTTCCCATCGCCGCCGTGCCGTACAAATCCGCGCCCGCCGCTACAGGTGCCGCCGTTGCCGTTGCCGCCGCTACAGGTGCCGCCGTTGCCGCCGTTGCCGCTGTTGCTATTGCACCCGTTTCCAGCGCTCCCCATGTCGCGCCGCTAATTTCAGCCATCGCCGCCGCCGCACCCATCACCCCCGGCGCGCTTGCTGCGCCTGCAATGCTTGCCGCTATGGTTGCGTCCGATATGCCCGCCCCGGTCATGGCCGCAATTGCGTCATATCCGGCCACTGTTTCTATCGCTCCCGCCGCTACAGGTGCCGCCGTTGCCGTTGCCGCCGCTACAGGTGCCGCCGTTGCCGTTGCCGCCGCTACAGGTGCCGCCGTTGCCGCCGTTGCTATCGTTGCCATCCCATATCCGGCAACTGCTAATGCCACGTATGGCGCTACTGTCTTAAATGTACTAATCAATGAGTTTCCAGACCCCGCCGCGATATGCTGATAAATATCCGGGTCTGACATAAGCTTGTCGAACCTTTCCTGACCGCCCAGCCTGTTCCAGTCTGCATTATCCCGGCGCGCAGCCACCAAATGGTCATACCCGTATTCCCGCGCATTGATGATGCTATTCAGCCTTACCGCATCATTTATTTCTTGAATTGTAGCCATGCGCTGATTGCCGAAAACGTTAAAAGATGCCCACCCGCAAAGATGGGCATGATTTACTGCTTACAGGCCGAACTTTTCCAGCCCCTCGGCGTAATCCTGCGCGCATGTCACGCGCCAAGATGCCGGGGCTGTTGCCAGCGTTTTCACTTCGAGCTTTACCTCGTTGAGATTGCGCAGGTCGAACCATTGCGAAATGTCCTGTCCACGGTCGAGCACGATCAGCCCGGTCACGTTCAGGCCACGGTGTTTCGTGTTGTCCTGTTGCAGCGCCACTGCCTTTGTGTTGCGGTAGTAGTCCACGCCGTTGATGGTCAGGCTGATTTCGTCCACGATGCCGTTGGCAGGCACTCCGCCCGTTACGCTGTGGCAATGCAGCACCAGAAAGCGGGTTTTGTTGCCCGTTTTAAGCTTGAATTGCTGCGAAGTCACCGCCGCGCCGCCGATGATTTCACCGATGCTCATCAAGCGATGCGTTGCGTTGCCGTAGCCGATTGCGTCCCGATCTTGCTTGGTTTTGCCGGACAGACCTGGCAGTGATTTTTCTTCGACGTTTACGGTATACGCCGCCGCGCCAACTGTACCGGAACCGCCAGAAAATCCGCTGGATGCGTCCGCTGCGCAGGTCAGCACCAATTGCAGGCCGGAAACATCTGCGGAGCGCAAGGCGGTAAGCAAGTCCTGATGCGCTTCGTCCATGATGTGATGCAAGTCCATCGAAAAACTAGCTGTTGCCGCAGCACCCGAACCCGCGCCGTATGCAACCACGTTCGCGCTGCTCGATTCCGTGACGCGCATCGCGTCATAGAATTGATATCCATCTGCCGAAACATGTGTACCCTGCGAGCTTACCAGCTCAACTTTGCTGAAACATTTGCGCGGGTCGAAAGCTGTCGGCGGATTGGTTCCCCAAGTCTGCGACATATCCACGTTGATTATGTGCTCCTCGATCAGCATACCCATGTCCAACGGTATTTTGATCTGGCCAGCGTTGGTCAGTACCGCACCCGTTACGGTTGCCACGGAGCGGCGCGCGAATGGCGGCTTTTTTAGAATTGATGCCATGATGTTTTTTCCTTATTGAGTTGTGGGATTTTGCCGCCGCGATTAGCGTGGCAGGAAGCCGCCAACAACTGGCACGGCAATCACTTTTTGTTGCACGAAGGCGACGACGGCAAAGGTTGCCAGCGCGATCAATGCAATATGCAGATGTGCTTTGTTCATTTTTTTAACTCCTGAAAAATTAAGTAATCGCGGAAAATTCCGCCCGTAAAAAACTACAGGGCGCAATGTGCGCCCTGTTTATCGGTTTACTCAACTCTGGGAATTTACGGCTTTTTGCGGCTTTTTACGGGTGCGCGCTGGATAACTTTTTTTGCAGGCGGCGCTGTTTTTTGCGGCTTTTCGCCCAAAATTCCGCGCGTATTGGTGCGGCTCGATAGATTGCGCTCGATAAAATGGAAGTCAGGCAGCTGCATCATTTCCTCTGGCTTTTCGCGTAAAACGTTCGCCATGACGCGCGCGTCGTTTTCGTAATTCACGCGAAAACACCGGATGGTTGTGGCGTTGCCCATAAAATCTTTATCTACCTGGGCTGGACGTTGCGCCGTGCCGATCAGGGTAATTCCCTGATGCCTGCCAGCCGTGGACAAGTCGCGCCATGCCGGGGGCGCATAGCTCGGGCTGGTTACGCGGCTCAATTCTTCCACCAGCACCACCGCCCCGGCCATGCACCACGCCGCCCGACAGAAAAGCGAAAAGGCTTCCCCGATCAGCTTCGGATTTTGTGGCGGAACGTACACTGCGGATTTTCCGGCGCGCCATGCCGCGATCATATCGGCAATCGATTCCGTGGCTGGTACGCCCAATATCCCGGCGTAATTGTCCGACCGCTCAAGCGCCGACCATACCACCACCGGAGCGGCTATTTGCGGCAATAGCTCGGTTTTGATATAGCGCCCCTTGCCAGTCCCGGACGCGCCCACCACGGCGATGATGCGCGCCTTGTTGTGCGCTCCGTGCGTGATGGTCATGCCGGAACTGCTGCGGCTTTTTTCTCGGCGCGCGCTTTTTCCACTCGCACCAATCCCATAGCCAGCGGAAAGCCGGAAATTGCCAGCGCAAACAATGGATGCCCGAGCAATTTTTCGATGTTCCAGCCGTAATGCGCGCCGCACTTCGCCAGCGCATCACCGAACGCGTCCAGGCGCGGCGTTGTCCATTCTTCGGACAATTCCGGCCTTATTGCAATCACCATGCCGCAGCCGAACTGTACCGCGTCCCGCCATTCCTGCGCGCTGCTCACCGATACCGCAAGCGGCTGCGGCTCGACTGGTTCACCCTGGCCACCCTCGCCCCCTACCGCGTCAAACTTTGCGGCTTCTGCGGCGATTGCGTCCAGTCCGTCCGGCGCTGGTATTTCCCGCGATTCTTCGCTAATGTCCTTGCTCATTTTATGCCCCGCATAAATTTTTCGGCGGCACTCAATTCAGGCGCGGCTTTTTCCGGCTTTTTCCCGGCTTCCGGCACTGGCTGCGCGGCTGGTTTGGCTGGTGCGGCTGGTGCGGCTTTTTCCGGCTTTTTCAGGCTTTCCGGCGCGCCTTCCAACCTCACCCGCTTTTGAATAAATGCCTCACTGTGCCGCATGATGTGATGTTGTACGTTCACACCGCAACCCTCGCAGCGGCAATAAGCAAAGCCGCCGCGATTTTTGCGCACCACCACCGCGCGCCCGCAATTCAGGCACTCGCTTTCCCCGATACCGTCAGGAGTTGCCATTTTAACTATGCCCCGTTCCGTGCGTGTCGCCAGTATCCTGATCCGGCACGATTGGCGCGGCTTCGTGTTTTGCGGCTTTTTGCGGCTTTTCGCTGGCCTTCGCTGCTGGTTTTGCCGCTGGTTTTTTGCTGCTTTTTACTGGTTTAGTCGTTGCCATTTTCCACCCCCCCTGTTAAGTATTCAAAATAGGCCTGCGTTTGTGCATCACTCGCACAAGCAAGCGATGCCTTCAGCGCGCCGCGCTGTTGCTTCAGTTCAGCCAAAACATGCCGAAGGCATCCGATCAGCGGCAAAATTACCGCCCCCGCCTGCCCCTTCGCCAGCACCGATAAATTCCCGTATGCTGTTTCTGCCTCGTTCAACAAATCCCGCGCTTCTTTTTGCCTCATTGCTCACCCCCTCCCTTTTTTTGCTGCGTTAAAAAAGTGTGCAGGGTTTGGCGTGACACTCCCAAAACCCGCGCTATTGCCGCTTGCGCCACGCCCGCCGCGATCAGCGGCCCAATTTCATCCATGCGCCCGTCCAGCTTGTTTTTTTTGCCAACCGCCCCGGCCTGCCTGCCGACTGGCAATCCTCGCGCCTTTCGCGCGTCTAGCGCGGCTTTTGTGCGCTCCCGCAACAAGTCGCGTTCGATCTCGGCGGCCATCGCCAAAACCGTGACTACTATTTTCGAGCTTGTCGAACCGTCCAGCAGAATGCCTGACTTCACCGCGTCAACCGTTACGCCCTTCTCCGCTGCCGCCTGCAAAAATGTAAGCACCCCGACCGTTGAGCGCGCGATTCTGGATATTTCCGATACCATGATGCGATCACCGCTCGCGGCGCGCTCCAATATCCCCGCTATCGCGCGCTGCTGCCATGCCGTGCCGCCGCTTGCCGTATCGCTCACCCATTCCACCCCCTGCACCCCTTCGCCCAATTTCCCCGCGATGATGTGCCGCTGACTGGCTTCGTCCTGCTTATCCGTGCTGATTCTCAAATATGCCGTTGTTTTCACTTTTTACCCCCCGAGTTTGTCCAACTTTCGCCACTGTCCAACTTTTTACGCACAGTGCGCTCCTTTGCGCTGTTCCTGCTTCCTGCTGTTACTGTGTTACCGTCTAGCTTAAACGGTCGTTAAAATTTTACTCTTTCCCACCGCCTCATACAGTTTCGGCAAATGCGCCCGCATGATCTCCGCGCGCACTTCCTTGCTGTGATTCTGCCTTGGCGGTTTCCATGTCCACTTGAGCGGGTTTTTCTTGCTGTGCCAGACACGCCGACCATTGACCGTCTTTCCCTCTTCCCACCCTTCTGCCTCTTCTGCGTCCGTCCGGTATTCCATGTCAATCACCCGCGCGATTGTTGCCGCCGTATCCTGCACCCCGCCACCCATTGCCACTTCCAGCGCCGCCGCCTGCACGATTGGCGCGTATTCCTGCGTTGCCAGAATTTCCCCGATCTTGCCCCAATGTCCGTAGAGCTTTCCGCTGTACTGCTCTTGCGTTGGCATCCCTGAACGTTTCGCTATGTACGCCGCCGCGTCACGCGCCGTTACTCTCAATAGTTCGCTGTATGTTTCGCAGTTCTTCCATCGTGCCGGTAACGGCTTTGGGCTTAAAATGTTCAGATGCAGCCCCGCAAACTGCGTCCCCGTTTCTATTGTCCAAATGCCTGCCGGCACCAGCGCACGCCGCATAAATTTTCCATGCAAAGCCCTGATTGCGGCCTCCGTGTTTTGCTCTGGCACCAATACGGTCATAGCCAGATGCCCGTATTGCTGTTCCAATTTCTCGGCCTTGTCTGCAATCCTTTTCTGCTTTCGCCGTGCGCAGTAATCGCACTCCCTTGCGTTATCGCAGCGCGATCTTGCCGTGCAAGCCTTTTCGCCTTTTGTTACAAGGTTATCCACAAAAATGTAGTACTTAATCCCGCGAAATTCGGCGAAAATGTAGTACTTAGCCCTATAGAGTAAATAGAGAGTAAAACGCCGAAAAGTTATCCACAATTCTGGCGCTCATGCTCCCACCCCGAACAAGTCAAATTCCATTTCACAGGCGGCGTAGACGCGCTCCACCAGTTGCGCAATGCGCCCCTTTTCCTCTTCGCTGATAGCAGCCACGTTTTTAAGGCTATCAAGCTCACAGGCGGCATCCAGCGCCGCCTTGTTGAGCACGGCCATTTTGTGAGCGTCCATAATCAACCCCCGAAAAAATACCCTGCCGCAAACGCGCACAGGGTAAGGATTGACAGGATGGAAGCGTAGCGCCTGACGATCAGCGCGCGGCGTTGCTGGCCTGACAGGAACAGCGGGCGGCGTGTCGAAAGGGAGGTCATGCCGCACCGCCTTTTTTTCTCTCTGAGAAATAAGCGTCGGCAGACTCGCTCAGGCATTGCAAAGCCGCCTTCACCGTGTAAGAGTCCATTTTGAACTGCCATTCCTTGGCGGCGACGACGTGCGCATTGTGCAACTGTGTTTTCATTTTTGACCCTTTCCGAAGGTTGATTGGTTGCCCCGTCACCCAATCCCTCGGAAGGATTGAGTGGGGGCGGAAAATAATGTAAACGATTGACGCTTACATTGTCAACGACTTTCATTCACATTGACACAAGCACACAGCGGGGTTATAAATTGCGCATGAGGGTGTCCCCTCGCAACTTCTCGGAAGGAATTGCCATGAAAACCACTGCTGATTTTTTGAATGAACTACAGGCGCACTATGGCGTAGATTCTGACAATGCCCTTGGCTTGAAGCTCGGTATGCACCGTCAACAGGTCAATATGTACCGCAAATTCAAAGCTGCATTTGATGATGAAATGTGCTTACGCGTAGCTGAAATTCTATCTACTGACCCGGCTTATATCATGGCCTGCATGCACCACCAGCGAGCCAAGAATCCGAAGGTAAAAGCCGTATGGGAATGGACAGCGCAACACCTCGGCGGAATTGCCGCAGCCCTCGCCGTCCTTGCCATAATCCCGTTCACCCCGGACATAATGTCCGCCCCCTCATTCATGCCGGAAGGCGCGAACGGCTTGGGTTTTGCTGGTTTTACTCAAGGCGCCGGAATATACATTATGCGTATTTCAGGGTAAGGCGAGGCGGAACGGTTCGCGAAATGGTTTTACCGTTTCGCCCATGAAATTCAGTCCAGCCCTGCTTCAAT
>Ga0209317_1003078_pt1 | contig 11041 bp, 11 predicted proteins | sample RifGroB2_FD_183994 | JGI IMG/M metagenome (GOLD analysis project Ga0209317, IMG submission 183994) | Soil microbial communities from Rifle, Colorado, USA - Groundwater B2 (SPAdes) (version 2) | ecosystem: Environmental > Terrestrial > Soil > Unclassified | place: Rifle, Colorado | collected...
CGTCGCGCTTGATCTCCACCGGAAGACGCAGGAGACGCAGGGCATTGGCGATGGTGGAGCGCTCCTTGCCCACCCTCTTGGCCAGTTCCTCCTGCGACAGGGAGAAACGCTCGAGAAGCGCGTGGTAGGCCTCGGCCTCCTCGACCGCGTTCAGGTCCTCGCGCTGGATGTTCTCGATGAGGGCCATCTCCAGGGCGGTCTCCTCGGAGACGTCCTGGATGACGACGGGTACCTCGCGCAGGCCCGCCTTCTGGGCGGCGCGCCAGCGCCGCTCGCCCGCGATCAGCTCGTAGTGGCCCGCCTTCTTGACCACCACCAGGGGCTGGATGATCCCCTTCTCCCTGATGGAGTTGGCCAGCTCCTCCAGCTTCTCGTTGACGAAGGTCTTTCTCGGCTGTTCCTTGTTCGGCTTGATCTCTTCGATCGGGCAGGAGAAGTACTTCTTGCCGTGGTCCTCCACGACCGGGAGCAGCGCCCCCATCCCCTTGCCCAGTCCCATTTTCTTAACCATGCGACACCTCGCGCCCGATGATTTCCTTGGCAAGCTCCATGTAGCTCGTCGCCCCCTTGGAGGTGATGTCGTACAGGCAGATCGGCTTGCCGTGGGACGGCGCCTCGGAAAGCCTCACGTTCCTCGGGATCACGGTCTGCAGGGTCTCCTTGGGGAAGTGGGTCCGGATTTCCTCGCCGACCTGGCGAGAGAGGTTGTTCCTGGCGTCGAACATGGTGAGCAGGATCCCCTCTATGGCGAGCGACCTGTTCAGCCCCTGCTGGATCAGGTTGATGGTCTTAAGTATCTGCGAAAGCCCTTCCATGGCGTAGAACTCGCACTGCAGCGGGATCAGCACCGAGTGCGCCGCGGTCATCGCGTTGATGGTGAGAAGGTTCAGCGAGGGGGGGCAGTCGATGAAGATGTAATCGTAGGAGTCGGAAAGCGAGGTGAGGATCCTCTTCAGCTTCCTCTCCCGGTCGGTTACGCTCACCAGCTCCAGCTCCGCGCCGGCGAGGTCGGAGGTGGCCGGGAACAGCTGCAGGTAGGGAAGCTCCGTCTTCAGCACGATGCGTGAGGCGGGCGCGTCGTTGATGAGCGCGTCGTAGATGCTCTCTTCGAGAACGTCCTTGTCGGCGCCCACGCCGCTCCCCGCGTTCCCCTGCGGATCCATGTCCACCAGGAGCACGCGCCGCTCCGCGACGGCCAGCGAGGCCGACAGGTTCACCGCCGTCGTGGTCTTGCCCACCCCACCCTTCTGATTCGCCACACAGATGATCTTAGCCATATTTTCGTCTCGATTTGTTTTTGATCCGACTGTTTCCCGACAATGCAAAGCAGGGAAAATTACCATACTGCCGGGGCTATGAAAAGTGTTTTCTCAGAAAACCTCGCGAAGCGTTCCTTGACTTAGGTCAAGGCGTCGGCGCCCGTCAAGGTCTATCCTGCCTGCGCTGTAGCGGTTTTTGACCGTGAGACTTCCAGCGGGAGTCATGAGAAAGAGTGCAAGGAGCCCCCAAAGATGAAACTGATACCCGTCCTGTTGCTGCTGATCGCCGCCCCTGCCGCCTATGGCTTCGAGTGCAACGTCTGCCACAGTAAGAACCCCGCCATGGTCAAGATGCACAAGGCGCTGAAAGGGAGGAACTGCTTCGACTGTCACAGGATGGGCGAGAAGCTGATGGGCAAGGGAGTCCCCAAGGACAAGGCCGCCCAGATCAAGCGCCGCGAGACCGAAGAGATCTGCTTCGAGTGCCACAAGAAATAACGGACGTTCTACGTTCTATGTTCTACGTTCTAGGTTAACAGCCAAACCAACTCCCCCTGATCAACGTTGATCAGACCCTTTCCCCTCATCCGCGCTCTCCTGCGGGTGGGGGTTTTTTTGCCTTGGCAAAGGCAGATTGCCGTTTCACACTCCCAGGTTATACTTTCCACTTTAGTGCTATGAATTCCAGGAGGATGCATGACCCGCCCGTCTGATCTCCCCATTCGCACCAAGTTCTTCGGCCTGATGTCGCTGCTCCTGATCGCCCTCCTGCTCGCCTCCGGCATCTTCCACTACCAGCGTCAAAAGGAGTTCGTGCTCCGCTTCGCAGTGGACAACGCCCGCAGCTTCGCCACCCAGCTGATCGAAACCCGCGAATACATCTCCTCCGTAGTCAAGGACGAGCCGGAGCACAACTACAACCTGGTGCCGCAGGTGGTGGCGACCCGGGTGGCCAAAAGGGTGACCCAGAACAGCAAGTTCTACGTGCGCCAGGTCTCCCTGCGCTACCGCAACCCGGAAAACCGCCCGGACGCCTACGAGACCGCCCAACTGCAGAAATTCATCAAGAACCCCACGATCGAAGCCTACGACATCGTGAAAACCGGCGAGACCAGCTTCTTCCGGTACCTGCAGCCGATGCGCGCCACCACCTCCTGCCTGGGGTGCCACGGCAGCTACGAGAGCGCGCCCAACTTCGTGAAGCAGCGCTTCCCGCCGGGGCACTACTCCTACAATTACACGGTGGGTGAGGTGATCGGGGCGGTGTCGGTGAGCATACCGGTGAAGGACCTCTACGCCCAACTGGGCACAAATTTCAAGCTCGACCTGCTCGCCCGCGGGCTGGTGTTCCTCATTGTCACCATCATCATGGGGATCATCATGAGCCGGCAGATCATCGACCCGGTCAAGCTCCTCTCCGACCGGATCACCGAGGTCACCAAAACCGGGAACTTCAGCGAGAAACTGCCGCAGAAAAGCCGCGACGAGATCGGCATGCTGATCGGCGCCTTCAACGAGATGATGGACGAACTGTTGCACCGCACGGTCCAGTCGCAGGAGTCGGATGAGCGCTACCGCCGCTTCATCGAGGTGGCAGCCTCGGCGGTGGTGACCTTCCTGAAGGACGGCAAGATCGTCATCGCCAACCAGAAGGCCGAGGGGCTCTTCGGGCGGAACCTCCAGGAACTGCTGGGGGAATCGATCTTTGACCTCCTGGAGCAGGGGGCAGAACTGCGCGAGCGGATCGAGCAGCCCGGCGAGTTCAAGGAGGAGACCACCAGGCAGCGGGTGCGCGGGCTGGGGGGCAAGCTCCTCGTGGTGGAAATGGTCGTTTCCGCTTCCAAGGCCGACCGCGAGCCGCTCTTCACCGCCATCCTCCGGGAGCAGCGCAACGGCGGCTAAGGCGCCAGATCGAGAGAAACTTTGCGGCGCCGCCCCTTGTTATGCTAGAGTGTGCCGACCATCACCAAGGAGAGATTAAATACATGGCAAAAGCAGGAAAAGAACTTTACGTGGGAAAGCTGTCCTACGATGCTACCGAATACGAGCTGCACAAGATGTTCTCGGTCTCCGGAACCGTGACGTCGATTCACCTGATTACCGATGCTGAGACCGGGCAGTTCAAGGGGTGCGGCTATGTCAGGATGTCGACCGAGGCCGAGGCGAAGGACGCCATCGACTCCCTCGACGGAGCCTGGCTCCTCGACAAGCAGATCACCGTCTCCTACGCCAATCCGCAGAAGATGAAGCCCGGCGGTGGCGGCCTCAAGGGGCGGTTCATCCCTAAATGGATCGACAAGAACAAGGATAAGGACAGCGCGGCAAAACCCGCACAAGCGAAGCCCGCGGCAGCAAAGCCTGCGGCTAAACCCGCACAGGCTAAACCCGCTGCTGCAAAGCCGGCCGCTGCGAAACCGGCAACGGCAAACACCCGAGCCACCAAGCCCGCAGGAACCAAGCCCGCAGGAACCAGGCCCGCAGGAACCAGGCCCGCAGGAGCGAAGCCGGCAGGGGCAAAACCCGCCCCACGTACCGCAGGCGCAAGGCCGGCCGCGAAACCCGGGACACGGTCGGGGAAACGTTAAACCTTCGCGGCACAAGGGGCGAATGATCATTCGCCCCTGACATCTCACCTCCCCTATCCTTAAAACAACCCACCTTCCCTTCTCACGAGCTTCCGTCTATACTACGCCTCATGATTACCCTGGCGATGATCGACAACTTCCCCTCCTCCCCCGGCGTCTACCTGATGAAGACCGCCGACGGATCCATCATCTACGTCGGCAAGGCCCGCAGCCTCAAGAAAAGGGTCCGCTCATACGTCGGCGACACCCGGGACTCCCGCGTCCACATCCGCTTCATGGTGCAGCTGGTCGAGTCGGTCGACTACCTGGTCACCGACACGGAGAAGGAAGCGCTGATCCTGGAAAACACCCTGATCAAGCAGCATCGCCCCAAATACAACATCAACCTGCGCGACGACAAGACCTACTTCTCGCTGCGCATGGACATGAAGGAAGAGTTCCCGCGCCTGTCGCTGGTGCGAAAGATCCCCTCCGACGGCGCGCGCTACTTCGGCCCCTACTCCTCCGCCACCGCCGCGAAGGAGGTGCTGAAGCAGCTCTACAAGATGTTCCCGCTGCGCCACTACCCGCTGGCGACCTGCGTGGCCAGAAAGCGCCCCTGCCTCTACTACCAGATCAAGCAGTGCTCCGCCCCCTGCTGCGGCATGATTTCCAGGGAGGAGTACGCGATTCTCGCCGAGGGTGCCGCGCTCTTTCTGGAAGGGAAAAACACCGAGATCGCCCGCCTGTACCGGGCCAGGATGAACCAGGCCTCCCGGGAGATGCGCTACGAGGATGCCGCGCGCTACCGGGACCTCCTGCGCGCCATCGAGGTCACCGTGGAGCGGCAGAAGATGGTGGCGCAAGGAGGCGACAGCGACGTCTTCGGCCTGCACCGCGAGGGGGACCAGATGCAGATCGCCCTGTTGCACATCCGTGGCGGCACCGTGACCGGCGGTCGCGGCTTCCTCTTCGACTGGGAGATGGAGACCGAGGAGGGGCTCGCCTCCTTCCTGAACGAGTACTACGACCTGGACGCCCCGATCCCCCCCCGGGTGCTGCTTCCCATGCCCATACCGGAACCGGGGCCGCTCGAGGAGCTCCTGTCCGAGAAGGCGGGGAAGAAGGTGACCATCAGCGCGCCGCAGCGCGGCCCCAAGCTGGAGATGGTGAAGCTGGCGCAGAAGAACGCCGAAACCGCAGCCAAGGAACGTCTCGCCAAGGAAGGCTCGTCGGCCACGCTCCTGACCGAGCTGGCGGAGAAGCTGCACCTCACCCGCACCCCGAGAAGGATCGAGTGCTACGACATCTCCAACATCCAGGGGGAGATGGCGGTGGGGAGCCGGGTGGTCTTCATCGACGGCAAGGCTGACCGTTCGCTGTACCGGCGCTACCGCATCAAGGGGGTGCTGCAGTCCGACGACTTCGCCATGATGCGGGAGGTGCTGTCGCGCCGATTCAAGGCGGAGACCACCGAGGAGCAGCCGGACCTGATTGTGGTGGACGGCGGACTGGGGCAGTTGGGCGTGCTTAACGCGGTGCTGGACGAGCTCGGGGTGAGCGGGGTCGAGGCGGCGGGGCTTGCCAAGAGCCGGGTGGCCCGTGACATGGAGAGCGAGGAGATTTCGAGGAGTGACGAGAGGGTGTTCCGCCCCGGCCGCAAGAACCCGGTCACGCTGCGGCAGAGCTCGGCGCCCCTTCTGCTCTTGGCGCGCATCAGGGACGAGGCGCACCGGTTCGCAGTCACCTACCACAAGGCGGTGCGCAGCAAGATACTGACCGGGTCGGCGCTGGACCAGGTGCCGGGTATCGGCGCGAAGAGGAAGAAGGCGCTTTTAAAGCACTTCGGAAGCCTCAAGGGAGTGCAGGGGGCGACGCTGGAGGAGCTGATGGCGGCGCCGGGGATGACGGAAAGAGCGGCCAGGGCGCTCTGGGAGCATCTGCAGGGGGAGGGAGGCACGGCCGGAGAAACTTAAAAGGGGGCGCCGGTATCAACCGGCGCCCCCTTATCTTTATCTCGTTGCCCTGTCACTTCTGTCCGGCCTACTTCCCCTTCTTCAGGTCGAACAGGATCAGCTTGGCGATCGCCTTCAGGGTCTCGAATACCCCTTCGCCGGTGGTGGCGCAGGCCTCGAAGTCGGGGACGCCGGTGGGGTTCAGTTCGCGGCGCAGCTCATCGACGCTGACCAGGTTCGGGAGGTCGCGCTTGTTGTACTGGATCACGTAGGGGATCTTGTCCAGATCGTACCCCTGCTCGATCAGGTTGATGCGCAGGTTCTCGACGCTCTCGATGTTGGCGTCCATGCGCTCTTCCTGGGAGTCCGCCACGAACACCACGCCGTCCACCCCCTTGAGAATCAGCTTCCTCGATGCGTCATAAAAGACCTGCCCGGGGACCGTGTACAGGTGGAAGCGGGTCTTGAAACCGCGGATCTCGCCCAGCGCCAGGGGAAGGAAGTCGAAGAAAAGGGTGCGCTCCGTTTCGGTCGCAAGGCTGATCATCTTCCCCTTCGCATCCGCAGCGGTCTTTTGATAGACGTACTGCAGGTTGGTCGTCTTGCCGCAGAGGCCCGGGCCGTAGTAGACGATCTTGCAGTTGATTTCACGGGAAGCGTAGTTGATGAAAGACATCCGACATTACCTCTTATAATTGCCGCATTACAGATTTGTGTCAGGTCGGGCGGGTGCGCCTGCCCTGTTAGCTGAACAAGTTGTCGATATCGTCGTCGGTGATCTCGGCGAAGGGGAACTCGCTGTCGCCGGCCTTCTCCTTCTCCTCGCTCTTTTGCAGCAGCTTGGTGAAAATGGAGGTGAGTTCCTCGGAGGCCTTCTTCACCCTCAGGCGGACCAAGCCCAGCGACGACCGGGTGTCGAAGAGCACCACCAGGATCACGCGCCCTGCGACGATGGAGATGTGCAGGTTGTCCTTCTCCCCTTCGTGGAAGAGGATGGAGAACTCCTTCTCGCCGATCAGCTTGGCCAGGCCGCCCGTGGCGGCGATGTTGCCGGCGGTGAGCGAGGCGAGCGAGGTGGTGTCGAAGCGCTCCGTCTCGCCGCAACCGGTAATCAGCTGGCCGTTCTTGTCCACCAGGAAGATCACCTTGGCATTGGCCTCGCGCAGCAGCTTCTCCAGCACGACGTTTATCTGTTTGAATTCCTCATCGTACATGATCAACTGAGGATTCGACATGAATGACTCCTTGGTGGGGTACTTTTGCTGCGAAGTGTATTCTATAGCAGAAGCGTTCCGCCATTTCAAGGTAATTGCCTTAGCGATAACCGCTCCTTAGACGCTTGCAATCCCCCGCGCCGCCTTCAGGAGCAGCGCCACCTTGTCCGGGTCACCCGCCTCGCTGTACAGCCTCAGCACCGGCTCGGTGCCGGATGGACGGATCAAAAGCCAGGAACCGTCCTCGAAGATGAACTTGAAACCGTCGCTGAAATTGTGGCGCGCCACCTCGAATCCGGCGATGTTGGTGATCCCGCCGGCCTGCAGCCGCTCCAGGAGGAGCTTTTTCGCCTCGCTGTCGATGGGGAGGTCGATGCGGGAATAGTGGAAGTGCCCGATCTCGTCCATGGTTTCCTCGAGCAGCGCGCGCAGCCCCTTGCCGCTCATGGCCATCGCCTCCAGGAGCAGGAGCGCCATCAGGATGCCGTCGCGCTCGGGGATGTGACCCTTGACCCCGAGGCCGCCGGACTCCTCGCCCCCCATGAGGATGTCGTTCTCGAGCATCATCTCGCAGATGTGCTTGAAGCCGATCTGGGTCTCGAAGAGTTTCAAGCCGTACTTTTCAGCCAGGAGGTCGATCATCTGCGTCGTGGAGACCGTCTTCACCACGCCGCCGCGCACCCCTTTCCGCTCGTACAGGTGGCGCAGCAGCACCGTGAAGATGCGGTGCGAGGAGAAAAACTCGCCGGCCTCATCCACCGCGCCGATCCGGTCCGCGTCGCCGTCCAGCGCGAGACCGACCTGGAACTTGCCCCCTTCGACCAGCGCCGTCAGCTCACCCAGGTGCTCGGCGATCGGCTCGGGGGGATGACCGCCGAAGGAGGGGTTCTCCGTCCCGTGGATCTCCTCGATACCGGGAACCAGCAGCGGCAAGAGGCCGCAGCCGGCCCCGAACATCGGGTCCACGACCGCCTTGATATTGGCGGAGCGGATCAGCTCCAGGTCGACGTAGCGCCCCAACTGGGCCAGGTAGGGGGCGGTCGCGTCGAAGAGCTGTACCTGTCCCGCGGCCTGCGCCTCGGGAAGCGCCGCCGCCTGCACCGGGCGCCCAGCCGCCATGTTCTCGGCCACCATCTGTTCCAGCACCTTGGTGGTGGAGGGGCGCGCTGAGCCGCCGAAGGATTCCTTTATCTTGAAACCGTTGTAGCGCGCCGGGTTGTGACTCGCGGTGATCATGACCCCCGCGCCGGCCTGTTTTTCGTGGACCGCCCAGGAAACGGCGGGGGTGGGAGCGTAGCGCTCGGAGAGCCAGGTCTTGATGCCGTTGCCTGCCGCGATTGCCGCGACGCGCTCGGCGAATTCCCTGGAGAGGAAGCGGCGGTCGTAGCCGATCACCAGCCCCTTTTCCGCAAGCCCCTGTTTATGCAGATAATCCATGGTGGCCTGCGCCACCAGCGACAGGTTTTCAAAGGTGAAGGTGTCGGCAATGACGCCACGCCATCCATCGGTACCGAATTGTATCTGCAAGCTGAATCCTCCACGAATATTAATGTTCGAGCATTTTCCACGGCGCCGCCTGATCTGTCAACCTTTACTTGCGTTAACGAAAGCAATGGGTTGACCGCGTCCGGGGATTGGCTTATAAGGATGCAACGATTACCAATCCCAGAGGAGGTATGAAAACATGCTGAAGAGATTCATCTACGCTCTGTTGCTGGGGCTCATCCTCGCCAGCGGCGCCATCGCGGCCGAGGCGAAGAACCCGGTGGTGCTGATCGAGACCAACCAGGGCAACGTGAAGGTCGAGCTGTTCCAGAAAGAGGCGCCGATCTCGGTGAAGAACTTCCTCGACTACGCCAAGAGCGGCTTCTACAACGGGACCATCTTCCACCGCGTCATTCCTGGCTTCATGATCCAGGGGGGCGGCTTCAGCCAGGACCTGATGCCGAAGCAGACCAAGGCGCCGATCAAGAACGAGGCTGCCAACGGCCTGAAGAACGACCGCGGCACCATCGCCATGGCGCGCACCGGCGTGGTTGACTCCGCCACCGCGCAGTTCTTCGTCAACGTGGTGAACAACAACTTCCTGAACCACAACCCCGCCGGCGGGCCGATGGCCTACGGCTACGCCGTTTTCGGCAAGGTCGTCGAGGGGATGGACGTGGTCGACAAGATCGCGGCCACCAAGACCGGCCGCGGCGCCAACGGCATGCCGGATGTCCCGGCGACCCCGATGGTGATCAAGAGCGTGAAGCAGATCCAGTAACAAGAAGGGGCGCCGCCAGGCGCCCCATTTCTTTTATCTCCCCTTGCGCTGCGCGAGCAGCATCAGGTTCCCCACCGTAAAGAGCAAAGCCCCGATGAACGCCGTCAACGCACCCGGCTCCCTGTGCACCTCGAAGAGCGCCACCGGCACCGGGCTGAGCGCCACGTCCTTGATGTAGATGCCGTACCCCTGGTGGAAGAGCGGCCGGTTCGGCTGAACGCCGTGCACCCCGTCCTTGAGCCTCAGGTCCGCGCGGTAGCCGCTCATCATCCCCATCGGTCCCACCTGTCCCGTGATCCTTTCCACCACGACCCGCTCCCCGTCCGGGAAGCCGAAGGAGTCCCCTTGCGGCAACTGGAACTGCTGCTTGAAACCGCCGTAGGCGGAGAGCAGATGCGCCAGGATGATGAGCAGAAAGCCCGCGTGCATCAGGTGCGGCGCGATGCTGCGCCCTTTCCTTCTCAAGGCGTCGATGGAGCAGACAAGCGCGTTGACGAAGAGGACCGCGATGCAGGCCACGCAGAGCCAGAGCCACCAGGAGTAGCCCAGGGGCGCGCGCTGCAACCAGAAGAGAAGCGGCATTTCGTTGAGCCCGCCGGACTCGGAGCTGGCGCGGGAAAAGGAGCCCAGGGCGAGCGTCGCCATGACCCCGGTCATGAGCCAGAGGCCGAGGTTCAGCGAGCAGAAGGTTGAGTAGAGCTTTTTCAGCAAGAGCACTCCTATCTGTCGGACCAGTCGGACGGGTCTGACGTCCGACCTTAGAAACTATGCGAGCTCCGCATCAGCAGGCTGACGCCCAGGTAGGTGAAGAGCGTCACAAAAAAGCCGATGATCCCCAGCCAGGCGAAGCCGCGGTCCCAGGCCTGCCCCTTCAGGCGCAGGTGCAGGTAGAGCGAGTAGAACATCCAGAGGATCGAGGTCCAGAGCTCCTTCGCGGTCCAGAGCCAGTAGGTCCCCCAGGCGTAGTAGCCCCAGATGCCGCCGGAAACCATGGAGAGCGAGAAGAAGCTGTAGCCGACCAGCGCCGCCCGGTACTGCAGGTCGAGCGCCTGCCTCCCCCCGCCGCGCAGAAACGCCACGCCCAAGAGCGCCGCGATGCCGAAGAGACCGTAGGCGAAGAAGGCGAGCGCGACGTGCAGCTCGAACCAGTAGGTGTCGAGGATCGGCGGCAACGGCATGTTTATGGTCGGGAAGGGAAGCGCCAGGGCGGCGAAGAGGGCGGCCAGCGCGCCGCACCCCCAGCTGAACCAGCGCACGCCGGCAATCTGGCGGCTGTAGACGAAGGGGAGCGCCATGAGCCCCAGCGCCCCCGAGAAGAAAGCGAGGGTGTCCTGCGGACCGATCAGCGGGAGCCGCCCCAGGGCCAGCCCCCTGGACGCGAGGTAGGCCAGGCTGCAGCCCAGAGCCGCGACGAAGATGGGGCGCCGGACCGATGCGACGTAGAGGAGCGCAGACGTTATGAGAAGCCATTTCATAGGGAACCCGACATCGAAAGCATTAACCGCGGAGGGCGCGGAAGAAAATTGGCACGGCACCCCTCTCCCCTCGGGAGAGGGTGCCCGAAGGGCGGGTGAGGGCGGTGCCACGCAGTGAACATCATGCCCAGGGCAAAGCCCTCACCCCGACCCTCTCCCCGGGGGAGAGGGAGAACTCGGGCTATTTGTAGCTTTTCCGCCGGAACAGGCCGGTCTTCAGCGAGGCGATGCGGTCCAGGAACAGCAAGCCGTCCAGGTGATCCATCTCGTGCTGGATGGCCACGGCCTCGAAGCCGGAGGCCTCGAAC
>Ga0209317_1003079_pt1 | contig 11041 bp, 6 predicted proteins | sample RifGroB2_FD_183994 | JGI IMG/M metagenome (GOLD analysis project Ga0209317, IMG submission 183994) | Soil microbial communities from Rifle, Colorado, USA - Groundwater B2 (SPAdes) (version 2) | ecosystem: Environmental > Terrestrial > Soil > Unclassified | place: Rifle, Colorado | collected...
GCAGTGGCGGCAGAAAAGGAAATTGAAGATACCCGTGCGGTTGCCGCAAAATTGTTTGGCATTAAAAATATCAATCGTTTCATTTTTACCTTCAATGCAACCGATGCCATAAATATGGGAATTAAATGTCTGCTCAAACCAGGAGACCATGCCATTACGACCTATCTCGAACACAACGCCGTATCCCGCGCACTCCATGGACTAGAGAAAAGAAAAATAATTACTGTAACCAAAGTAAAAAATTCTCAGGACGGCTTCATTGATCCGGTCGATATCAAGAACGCCATCACACCAAAGACTCGATTAATTGTCATGGCGCACGCCCCGAATGTTTTAGGGACGATACAGCCAATCCGGGAGATTGGCAGAATAGCACGAGAAAAGAACGTCATATTTATGATAGATGCCGCTCAAACAGCCGGTGTATGTGAAATTGACGTTAACCAATGCTTTATCGATATGCTCGCTTTCACGGGACACAAAGGTCCGCTGGGCCCGACGGGGACAGGGGGGCTCTATGTGGGAGAAGGCGTAACGTTAGAACCGTGGCGGGAAGGGGGGACGGGTTTTGAACCGGCTTCACTTTCCCAACCGGAAGAGTTGCCTTACAAACTTGAAAGCGGAACTCCCAATACCGTCGGTATCGCAGGACTCAGGGCGGGGATTGAATTTGTCCTATCAAAAGGAATTCAGACAATCAGAAAACACGAACAAAAATTAACCGAAAAACTCATAAACGCTTTAAAGGATGACCGGCGATTCATTTTGTACGGAACTACGGATATTTCCAGAAAAGTCGGTATCCTCTCCATAAATATCAAAGGATTTAAACCCGCAGAAGTCGGCGCCATCCTGGATCAATCCTTTGATATTGCCGTGCGACCCGGCCTCCATTGCGCCCCCTTTGCGCATCAGGCGCTGGGCACGTTTCCAGACGGCACGATCAGAATCAGTCCGGGATTTTTTAATACGGAAGCTGATATAGACCAACTCGTAACCGCACTGGATAAAATCGCAAGTGAAAGCACTGGAAGAAAGTCTCCTTCAACGCATTAAAGAAATCCCCTTAGAAAACTAGGCAGATAAAGGGGGTTGTAAATAACTCTGTCATTTGAGAAGAAAAACACAACCCCCTGAGCCCCCTTTGTTAAGGGGGATTTTCACACCTACCATCTCTTGATCCGCATAATAAAATGATTGCAACCATTCGTCAATTATGGTACAAATTTTACTCATCGCTGAGTTCTCCTTTGGCTATTGTGATATTTCCTAACAGTTAACAACAAAAGAAAGGAGAAACACAATAAATATAATGGAAGCTGCCCACCAAAAACCAGAAACCCCTGCGTCCACAGGTAACCGTGAGCCGATTCAGTGGGCAAAATCGACATGCCCATACTGTGGGATAGGTTGCGGCCTTGAGGTTGGAGTTGAGAATGGCAAGGTTGTTAAAGTGCACGGAATGAAAGGCCATCCCATCAATAATGGGAAAATATGCCATCTGGCTGAGACCCTCCCTCATGTCTTCGATGCCCCAGGACGGCTTACACAGCACATGATACGGCATGATGGCGGGCTCGTGCCCGTTGCCTTAAAAGAAGCTATTACGCACGTTGCGACTGAGCTACGAAGAATAATTGAGAGCCACGGGCCAAACGCTGTTGCATTTTACGGCGGCGCTGCGAACTTGTGCGAAGAATATTATTTGATAAATAAACTGATAAAGGGGTGCATTGGCACCAACAATGTTGAGTGCAGCACACGCCTCTGTATGGTAAGTTCGGCTGCGGGGATTGTTTCAACCTTCGGCGCGGATATTCCCCCCACGTGTTACGCAGACATTGAAGAGGCCGACCTGTTCTTTATTGCCGGTAACAATATGGCCGTTTCCCTGCCGGTAATATTCGAGCGTGTCCGTGCCGCAAAGAAGAAGAACAATGCAATGGTCATCGTCGTTGACCCGCGAAGGTCTGAAACTACTAGCATTGCAGACATCCATCTCCAGATATGGCCGGGGACAGATGTCGCCCTCAATAATGGCATTGCTCACGTCCTGCTGAAAGAAGGTTTTGTCCGGGAGCTTGATGTTGAACATTACGCATCGGGTTTACAACAATTGAAAACATTTCTGGAGGAGTATCCGCCATCGCGTGTTTCGAAAATTACCGGCTGCCCGGAGGATCAAATTATCAATGCAGCTCGTGCAATCGGCCGGGCCAGGGCAATGCTGATTTTTTGGTTCCAGGGTTACAACCAGTCAACCCAGGCGCTTTTCAAGAATAACACGCTGCACAATCTTTCACTGCTAACCGGCAATATTTGCCGCGTTGGAGCAGGCCCTCTGTCAATTACCGGTGAGGCAAACGCCTTGGGCAATAGATGGATAGGCGCGCTATCACACCTCTTGCCGGGGCTTCGGCAGGTAGCCAACTATCAACACCGCAAGGAAGTTGCTGATTTTTGGGGCATTCCAGTCGAAAAAATCCAGCCCGTGCCGGGTCGGTCTATTATCGAAATCATAAAGGGACTTCATTCGGGCGATGTGCGCGCCCTCTGGGTTGCCACCACGAATCCAGCAGCATCACTGCCCGACACGAAGTGGGTAGAGGAAGGGCTTAATAAGGCAGAATTTCTGGTAGTGCAGGACATTTTTCATCCGACAGAAACGACTATGCTGGCGGACGTAGTCCTCGCTGCTGCGCAGTGGTGCGAAAAGACCGGTACCTTCATTTCATCGGAACGCCGAATCGAGCTGGTAGAAAAATTGATTGAACCGCCCGGTGACGCCAGGCCGGACTACGAGCTCATCTGGTCGGTGGCACGCGCCATGGGCTTCGAAAAAGAGTTTCCCTATACCTCTCCTGAAGAGGTATTTGAGGAGATGAAGGGAATCACCCATGGACGTATGTGCGACATGGGGGGCGTAACTTATGCGCGTCTGCGCGGTAAGGTTGGCCCGCAACTGCCATGCCCTGAAGCTGAACACCCTGGCACGCCCCGTCTTTTCACTGACATGCAATTTCCCAGAGCCGATGGACGTGCTGCGCTTCTGGCGCGCAACTATATTGAACCGGCCGAAACACCCGACGCCGAATATCCTTTTGTTTTGATTACCGGCCGTCTTTTCTGGCACTTCAACACGCGTACGCGCACAGGCCGCATTCCCCGGCTTAACGATATCGAGCCAGAGAACTTTGTGGAGATACACCCCGATGACGCCGCACGCCTGGGTATAACGGCAGGCGATAGAATTGAAGTCAAATCGCGCAGGGGCTGTGCCTTTGGCAATGCCCGAATCACTGACCGCGTACTCGTTGGCACCGTCTATATGAACATGCACTATGGCAAAGCGCTCTGGGTAGGTGACGGGAAGCTGGCCAACCTGGTTACTAACGCTGTTTATGACGACTTTTCAAAACAGCCCGAGTTTAAGTTTAGCGCCGTAAGTGTCTCAAAAACCGCGCCCGAAATATAATGTTCAGGAATTTCAAACTATTACTCCTCCCCCTTGACTTCGTCGTGAGCTCAGTCGAACGAGGGGGGATTGAGGGGGTTGTGTTTTTTTTGGGCTATCCCCGTTTTCACGAGGACAAGTTTACAACCCCCTAGCCCCCTTTTTTAAGGGGGACTTAAACGGAATAACTTAAATTTATTATGGAAATAAAACAAGAAAAACAACAGGTAGAGCCAAGACCGGAAACTGCAAAGTTCTTCCAGCGTCTGCTCTCCGCATCTATTGACGGCATACTGGTTACCGATGAGACACAAAACATAATCGTGGCTAATGAGTCGTTCTGTTCGTTCTTTGGACAAGTTCAAGGCAATATGTTAGAGACTAATTTATTGGACTGGCTAAAGCGAGTTCATGAAGATTGTGTCAGAGGTTGGACTGAAATTGATAAGAATGTCCACCTGAAAGGGTCTTGCCATAATATCGAGTTCAAAATGATATTGCCTCACAAGACAAGGTTTTTCAGTATTAACGCATCCATCCTGGAGCGATTGAATGGTAAAGAGTCCTGCATACTTAGCATGTGGCATGACAGTACCAGTATCAAGCTGACGGAAGAGAAGTTGCGAATGAGTGAGATAAAATTCCATACAATATGCGCATCTGCCCATGACGCAATTATCACGATCGATAATGAAGGCAGGGTTTCATACTGGAACGAGGCTGCTGAGAAGATGTTTGGGCGTACGAGTAAGGAAGTCACCGGGAAAGAAATCCATGAGTTAATAATGCCCGAAAGGTTCCGTAAAAGGCATCAGGAAGGATTCAAGGCGTTCCAGGATACAGGGGTGGGACCCGTTGTTGGGAAAGCTGTTGAGTTGGCGGCTCTCAGGAAAGATGGAAATGAATTCCCGATAGAACTTTCTGTATCGGCTATGCAGATACGAGGCGAGTGGCACGCAACGGGTATTATCAGGGACATCACGGAACGAAAGCAGGCCGAGGAGAAGCTGAAACAGCAGGTAGAAGAGCTGGAACGATTCAAGAAGGCCACCATCCAGCGGGAAATCAGGATAAAGGAATTGAGGGATAAGCTGGAGAAATTCTCGTAGAGACGCCCCGGTGGGGCGTCTCCCAAACATACACGACGGAAAATGACAGGACATCGAATGATTGCGTGAAAACGTTGGAACAAAATAAAAAGGAGACGTCCCAGCGGGACGTCTCTACAGGGGAATGTATTGTGTAAAGGTCAATACCTATGATTTTTAAATCAAAAATATTCCGTCGTTTCCTGTTTGCATATCTCCCGGTAACATTGATACCGGGATTTATTATTGCATTTATTGCTCTATGGTACGGGCGGATTGAAATACGTGACCAAACGTTTAGACAACTTCAAATAATGGCAGACGGGGCGGAAGCGCAGGTGCTTGATTACCTGAACTATTTGAAAATTCAGACATCGGGATATAGCGCATCAAAGCCTATTATAGACGCCTTAAAAAAGCGCTATCGCCGTACAGGTAGTAACCATAGCGACAGGGTCTTAAACAGGTATTTAGCTGCTGGTATAAAGAATTTTCCTGAATGTGTTGAGATGTTTGTCCTTGACGTGGATGGCAGGGTTATAGCCTCTTCCAACGCCTCAAATACCGGGAAAGACCACTCAGAAACAGACTACTTTTTTAACGGACGAAAGGCCGTTTACGTAGGCAATATCTTCCGTGAGGAAGAAACAGGCCGGATTACGTGGCTGGTTTCGTGCCCTGTGAGGGATGCCAAAGTCAATAAGCTGCTTGCGGTGCTTGTGAGCCGTATTAACCCCATCACCTTGAGCGATATTACTACAGAACGCAAGATACGCGCCCTCGGTGCGAAATCACAGGCATTGCGAATAGGAAAAACCGGTGAGACCTACATCGTCAACAGAGATAATCTCATGATTACTGAATCGCGGTTTCTTGGCGACGTTATATTAAAACAGGTCGTTGACACCGAAATTGTGCGTTGCACAAGAAAAGAAGGCGAGACGAAGGCGGGTAATTATCCGGATTACCGGGGTATGCCTGTTGACGGGGCCTCCATGGTTATTTGGGAGACGTTGGGCTGGATAGTTATTTCGGAGATGGATTATAAAGAGTCGGTGATTCCTTTTCAAAGATTGCTAAATTTGTGTTTGGCAGGTATATGCGTGTTGATACCCTTAATCTTCTTTGCTTCGTGGCTGCTTTCCCGGAGATTAATAAGACCTATTATGCGGCTTGTTCAGGCAGATCGTGAAATAATTCAAGGCGACCCGTCACGTGCGTTTATTTCAGACCGTGAAATACCCGCGGATGAGCTGGGTGAGGTTATGCACATCAGGAACATCATGCTGACAAGCCTGAAAGAAAATGAGGCGGAATTGCGGAAACAGAAGGAAGAACTCCAGACAGTAATTGATGCCTCACCCGCAATGATTTTCTATAAAGATATAGAGAACCGATTTGTTCGGGTTAATAAAACCTTTGCTGAGGTTATGGAATTACCCAAAGAGTACCTGGAAGGAAAATCATGCTTTGATATCTTTCCTCCCAGTCAGGCACAAAAATTCTGGAAGGACGACAAGGAGGTATTGGCATCAGGCCATCCAAAAGTGAACATCATTGAGCCATTTGAAACCAAAAAAGGTATGCGATGGGCTCAGACGGATAAGATTCCTTGTTTGGATGAAAGGGGAAATATCATAGGTATTATTGGTTTTGCCCAGGATATTACTGAACGCAAACAGGCAGAAGATATGCTTAAGAAACGGTTGGATGAACTGGAACAGTTCAGGAAGGTGACCATCCAGAGAGAAATCAGGATGAGGGAATTGAAGGACAGGGTGGAGGAGTTGGAGAAGGAGATTAAAAAGCTGAAGGATACAAGCGGCACCCCCCTGTAGAGACGCCCCGCTGGGGCGTCTATCTATCAAATGCATGCCGGAAAGCGATACGACATCGGATGATTACGTGAAGATGTCGTGGCAAAATAAAAAAGAGACGTCCCACCGGGACGTCTCTACAATAGGTGGAATCTATTATGACGCTGTACAAGGATAAATATCGTATCGAATCCACACGGTTAAAAGACTGGGATTATTCCAGGGACGGATATTATTTTGTGACCATTTGTACGCAAGACAAGAAATGCCTCTTCGGTGATGTGATTGATGAAAAGGTGCGGTTATCAGCCATCGGGGAAATTGTAGCGGACGAATGGCAAAAAACGCCGCAGATTCGCAAAAATGTTTCACTGGATGCATGGATTATTATGCCCAACCATTTGCATGGCATCGTTGTTATCAATAATGATGTAGAGACACCCCGCTGGGGCGTCTCCCAAATATACACGGCGCAAAATGACAAGACATCGAATGATTACATGAAAACGCTTTCACAAAACAAAAAAGAGACGTCCCTAGAAAAAAAGACGTCCCACCGGGACGTCTCTACAATATACACGACGGAAAATAACAAAACATCGAATGATTGCGGGAAAACGTTGGGGGGAAATGTAGCGTTTAATCGTGGTGGACAGGGTAAAATGAAATCAGATTCATTAGGTGCGGTTATTGGACAATTCAAAACACAATGTAAAAAACGGACAATTGCGGCTGGTCATAGTTTTTCATGGCAGACGCGATTTTATGATCATATTATTCGTAACGAAAAATCCCTGAATAAAATCAGGGAATATATAATTAACAATCCGCTAAAATGGGAAATGGACAAAGAAAACCTGGCAAATTTATTTATGTAGAGACGCCCCGCTGGGGCGTCTATCAAATATACACGGCGCATAATAACAGGACATCGAATGATTACACGAAAACGCTTTCACAAAATAAAAAAGAGACGACACAAAAGAGACGTCCCACCGGGACGTCTTTACAATTGTATTCACATTGCATCAAACCGGGGAAATTATGAACAGTGATGCCGAATTAATAACATTAGGCGCCAAACTTGAAAGGCTAAAGGGTGTGCTTGCGCGGAAAGACGCGGAAATCCAGGCGCTAAACTCCAGGCTGCAAAAAGATAAAGAACGTGAGTCTGAGATTGATGATGAACGTAAAGCCATGATCTACATGCTGGAGGATATAAATGAGACTACCTCGAAATTAGAGAAGGCAAAGAAAGAGTGGGAGTCAACTTTTGATGCCATATCTGACCCCATCTTCATCCACGATAAACAATTTAAGATTGTAAGGGCAAATAGGGCATATATAGAGGCAACAGGGATAATGCCTGATGAAATGATAGGTAAGTTGTATTACGAGGTCTTCCCAAAGATGGATAGTCCATTCAAGATGTGTAGTAAGGTGTTGGAATTGCAGGAGGAGGAGGAGGTACATCTGCCCTATCTTAATAAAATATTTAAGGTACGGTTTTATCCAATAAGAGATGTGGAAGGCAAATTCTTATATTCTGTCCACATAATGGAGGATATAACTGAGGCAAAGAGGATGCTGGAAAGATTGAGGCAGGAGATGGAAATTACCGCCAATCTTCTTACCATTGCTGAAATCACCTCCCATACAATTGATATTAATAAGCTTATGGAACAGGTAATGCAATATGGCAGCAAGACTGTGGGGTGTGATGTCTGTCTTTCGTATTTATGGAATAAAGAGATGAAGATATTCCAACCTGATCATTGCCATGGTTTACCATCTGGACTGATACCTGTATTTCATACACAGTCTCTGGACGAGCAGACGGAATTTGTTAAAAGGGCGATTGAGGAGAAAAAACCTGTAGTAATTTCTACTGCTGAATTAAAGGGTGAAGAATTGAGAACAGAAGTCCCCCAATCCAGGGTTTTTTCGTGGCTTCCAGACTTTAATACCGCAGTTTTGATTCCACTGATTGGTAAAGAAGGTTGTCTGGGTTTTGTGGTAGCTATCTTTAAGAATCACCGGGAGTTTGCCGAAAAGGATATGAGGGTAATTAGCGGTATATCAAATCAAGTTTCCATCGCCCTTGAGCAGGCGCGGCTTTATAAGGAGTCCGTTGATAAGACGATGGAGCTCTCCCATAAGACAGAGACCATCCAGGTGATGCACGAGATAGACAGGGGTATCCTCTCGACATTGGATACCCAGGAGATACTTGAGACGATATCATCGATGGTTACAAGGCTCATACCGGCAGAAGGGGTAACCGTTGTTTTGATAGACAGGGAGAGGAGCGGATTTGTTTATAAGGCAGGGTTTGGAGTCAAATTAGCAAAAGGTGCATTCGTTCCATTTCGTGATACCTCGGCTACTGAAGTTATACAGACGGGAAAGCCTCAATTTACCTCAGACTTTGCTTCAGAAAAGGACCTCCTGCCGCTGGAAAGGGCGTTGCTGGATGAGGGGTATCATTCGCACATAAGAGTTCCGCTTACGGTTGAAGGTGAGATAGTAGGTTTGTTTAACGTGGGGAGTAAAAAGGTTGGCGCCTTTGTTTTCGAACATCTTGCTGTCTTGGAGAGGTTGGCTGCACAGACATCTGTTGCCCTTAAAAATGCGAGATTGGTTACAGAATTAAAGGATATGTTTTTGGGTACGGCAAATGCTCTTTCTTCGGCCATAGACGCCAAATCTCCCTGGACTGCCGGTCATTCAAAAAGGGTTACAAAGTATGCCTTAGATATGGGGAAAGAGATGGGTTTACATGCGAAGGACTTGAAAGATTTGGAGATTGCAGGGTTGCTGCACGACATAGGGAAACTCGGCACATACCAGTCAATCCTTGATAAATCATACAAGTTGACGGAGAAGGAGACAAAAGTACTGAGGCTGCACCCGGCAAAGGGTGCGGAGATATTGTCTCCGATAAAACAAATGAGAGAAATTATCCCCGCCATAAGACATCACCACGAATTTTATAATGGGGGAGGTTATCCTGACGGTTTAAAGGGAGAGGAGATACCCTTGATGGCGCGTATCCTGGGAGTTGCTGATAGTGTGGATGCGATGAGCGCGGACAGGCCGTACCGGAAGGGGAAGTCAAAGGCTGCTGTTGTGGAAGAATTAAAGCGATGTTCAGGGACGCAGTTTGACCCCAAGGTGGTAGAGGCTTTTTTAAAGGTAATTCAGAAAAACAGCAAATAACGAGGTTGTCCAAATACGAAATCCCTAAACGTTAAATATGTACTGCAGATACGAAAATCGTGGCCGTTGTGAATTGAATAAAAAAGAGTGTATTCCCACTTCAAAGGGATGCGTTATAAAAACCGTTCCAGGTGTTACATTGATTGGTGATACAAAAAAGCAGTCATCCAAAAAAGAAGATATATCAGTTAAGCATAGGGCAGTAAAGCCTCATACATAGAACCCCTCTTTATCCCTCTTTGCAAACAAGGGGAAGTAAGGCGAACTTAAGTTCATGTACAGGGCCCTCCCTTAATCCCTCCCATCAAGGGAGGGAAAGTCCCCTCGCCCCTTGTGGGAGAGGGTCTGGGTGAGGGATGTTTTAGTATCGATACTATAAACAATCGGGTCATTAATACCTGCTTCTTTAAAGGCCTTTAGCCTTAAGAAACAACTATGACATACACCACAGGCTTTATCGGTGTTTTTGTAACACGACCAACTCAGATGTAGCGGTGCATTTAAAAAAATGCCCATTTTTACAATCACACTGCGGGTTCGGGTTTGCAACCTGAACCCTTAATTTGGAACAATGTATTATGCGCAACAGCATTATTGTAAAGATATTCATCTCATTCCTATCGGTCTCTCTGATCCCCATTGGGGCGCTCATTTCTTATAACTATTGGTCAAACCAATTTGTTGTGTACAACATGAAAATAGAAGATATTAAAAAAAACGCAGACAGACTTGTTAAGAGTATCGACCAGGAACTTTCCACAAGAAAAGGTATGATACAAAGCCTGTGCAATAACCACCTGATAAGGGTTGCTGACAAGGAAACTAATTCTCCTCTTATGAAAAGTCGGATGAAAAGACTGTTAAATTCCTTTGGTCAATCAGAGTCGGTTTTTATCCTCGATACTCATGGAGAAATCGTTGCCACAAAAACCGATGATATTCAAATAAGGAATTATAGCGCCCGTGACTTCTTTAAAAAAGCCATACATGGCGATACCTATGTCTCTGAACCTGCCGTGGATCGGAGGAAAGGGTACGTTTATTATAGTACGCCCGTCAGGAATTATAAGAAAGAAATCATAGGCGTCCTGGTAATGAGGCGTCAGCTCGAGGAGGGCATATGGAGGTTAGTTGAAAGGGAAAGGGATTATCTGGGAAAAGGAAGTTTGTGTATCCTCACGGACGGCTACGGCGTGAGGATAGCCCATGCGACGAATAGGAGTTTGGTCTTTAAATCCTGGATTAAGCTTGATCCAGAGGTTAAAAAGAATCTGGAGATGGAACATCATTATGGTGAAGATATAAAGGAGATAGGTTTTACGGAAATACCGGAGGTTTCTAAGGCGCTGGCTCAAAATGCAGGGGGATATTTCGTCCACCCGCTGGTAATCAGTACCGAAGCCTATCACGGGTATTGTATGCCTTTAAAAGAGAAGGACTGGAAGCTTATCTATACGGTACCC
>Ga0209317_1003080_pt1 | contig 11040 bp, 6 predicted proteins | sample RifGroB2_FD_183994 | JGI IMG/M metagenome (GOLD analysis project Ga0209317, IMG submission 183994) | Soil microbial communities from Rifle, Colorado, USA - Groundwater B2 (SPAdes) (version 2) | ecosystem: Environmental > Terrestrial > Soil > Unclassified | place: Rifle, Colorado | collected...
TTGATTTTGTTCTAAATAATTAGTAATAATTTCTTTCGTGTTGTCAGTACTTCCGTCATCAATGATTATTGCTTCCCAATCTGATTCGGTTTGATTGAGCAATGAATCAAGAGCCCTACAGAGAAGGGCAGCACGGTTCAATGTGCAGATAATGATTGAGAAGAATGGCGATTGCTTATTTGAATCATTCAAAAGAAAACCCCTTAATCCCCCTTTGAAAAAGGGGGCTGAAAAAATCTTTAACCAGTAAGAACGTTTTATAAATTGTTTAAAGCATACAATCGAAAGAAGTGGATGGATATTGTTGAATTCTGGACGATTTGCTCGGCTAACGGGATTGTTCTAAGCAAAGAACAGATTAGACAGATTGAAAGATACAGGGATGAGCTTGTTTATTGGAATGAGAAGGTGAATCTGATTTCACGCAAAGATGTAGAGAATGTTCTCGAAAATCATATACTCCATTCCCTTTCGGTTTTGAAATATGTGAATCTGCCATTAAAGTCGAGATGCCTTGACTTAGGCACAGGAGGAGGATTGCCGGGGATACCGGTTTCAATAGCGAATCCGGAAGCAAGAATGTTGCTGGTGGATTCAATCGGGAAGAAGATTAAAATTACGGATATGCTGGCAAAGCATACAGGTAATAAATATATAAAAGCAATGAACGCAAGGGTAGAAGACCTTGCTAATAAAAAAGAGTATAATTCGTATTTTGATTTTGTTTTTGCTCGTGCTGTTTCTGATGCCGAACAAATTGTAAGATGGACGAAGAATTTGCTTAAACAAAATGGAAAAATTGTTCTTTTCAAGGGTGGAGATTTGTCAGAGGAGATTGAAAAACTGAAAAAGAGTTTTCCTAAAATCATCATTAAAGAACAAATTATTTCCTTAATTGGATATGATAAATTTGAGAAGGAAGAGAAGAAATTATTGGTGTGTTCTTTTAGTTAATTACACACCCCATAACCACCTCCTTATAGAGGGGGAGAATATATAATAAGATATTTAATATAAATAGATTATGAGTAAATTCTCGATAAAATATAAAATAAAATTATTAATATTATTAGTATTAATAAGTTATATCTGTTTTCATTCTGATTTAATTGCTCAAAAAACAGAAAGTAAATTTCGTATTGCAAGAGTTAAATATTCGGGTGGTGGCGACTGGTATAATGACCAGACAAGCGAACCGAATTTACTGAAATTTATTGCACAAAATACCAATCTTCCGATTGACCCGGTTTATGAATTTGTTGACCTTGCCTCCGATAATCTTTTTGCATACCCTGTTATTTATTTAACGGGTCATGGCAATGTGAATTTTACAAATACCGAATCTCAGAAGCTTAGGTCATATCTGCAAAACGGCGGATTCTTATATATTGATGATGACTATGGATTGAATGAATACATTCGCAAAGAGATGAAAAAAGTATTTCCCGAGCAGGATTTTGCAGAGATACCATTCAGTCACGGTATTTATTCCTGCCATTTCAAATTTCCTAAAGGCCTTCCGAAGGTTCACGAGCATGACGATAAAGCACCTCAGGGATTCGGACTTTTCTATAATGGCAGACTTTGTGTTTTTTATTCTTATGAATCCAATTTGGGTGACGGATGGGTTGACCCTGATATATATAAAGACACGGAGCAAATAAGAGATGCAGCCTTTAAGATGGGAACTAATGTGGTAGTGTGGGCGCTAACAAATTAATTACGAATTACGAATTATGAATTACGAGTTTCGGTGATGGAAAATTATAATTTAAAATATAATCAGATATTAAATAGGATTTTTGCAGTAAGAAGCAAGGAGACTATAAGCTTGTTTATGTCGGGCTTTTTGAAAACCTTGTCATTGCTGATGATTTTAATACTGTTTGTTTCCGTAGTTGAGATGATTGCTAATGGAGATGAGGTATTCCGTACTATTCTTATCGGATTACTTCTGATTCTATCAATTATTGCAGGCTCGATTTTATTGAATGGCTCACTTTTGAGACTTTTAGGAATTAAAAAACCGGGAATTGAAAATATTGCTCTGAGAATCGGAAATGCGTACCCGGAACTTAAAGACAGATTATGCAATGGAATTCAATTAATCAAGAATTTAACAAAGAAATCAGGGACATCGCCTGAACTTGCAGTTGCGGCATTTGGGAATATTTCTGAGGATGCAGCAAATAAAGATTTCACCGTAATTATAAATAGAAAGGAAACAAAAAAATCTCTTCTATATTTCTTAGCTGCTTTTGTAATCACAATTTTATCGCTTGGAATTTTTCATTCATCGCTCGGAGCAGCTTTTTATAGAGTTCTGAATTTTAATGAATCATTTTTGCCACCTGCACCATTTACGCTTTCAATTAAACCCGAAAAGGCATCAGTTATCAGAGGTACAAATGTAATAATAACCGTAACTTCAAAAGGTACGGCACCCGAAAAAGTAATTTTATATATTCGCGAAAAACAGCAGGAAACTTATGATACATATACTTTGAGGTCTGATTCTGTTGGTGTATTTCAATATGAAATAACTTCTATCAGGCAGTCAGTAGTGTTCTATGCAGAATCACCCTGGCTCAATACATCAGTCAAAACCGAAGAAGGCACAATTGATGTAGTTGATAAGCCTTCGATTCGTTCAATGATAGGGAAGCTGATTTATCCTTCATATACGAAGCTTTCTGCCAGAACACTGGATGAACAGAGTGCAGATATTGCGGCTCTGAAAGGCTCAGTTGTAAGCTTGCAGATTCTGTCGAATAAAGAATTGTCATCGGCTTTGATTGTAATTGAGAATGAACCTTCGACAATGCTCAGTGCAATTGAAACCGAAGTGAAAAATCCTTCGACTTCGCTCAGTGTGACAGGTAAAGTTAAGATTGATACAAGCTTTGTATCCATGAAGACAGATGGGAAAAAGGCTTATGGTAGTTTTCGGGTATCGAGAAATGGGAATTATTACATCAGGATAAAAGATAGAAACAGAGAGTATAATTCAGAGCCGATTAAATACAGCATAGTTGCTTTGAATGATGATTATCCTTCAATATCGTTAATATCTCCGACAACGGATATTCAGGTAACAGATGAAGCACTCTTGCCAATCAGAGTTTCAATATCTGATGATTATGGATTTTCCGGATTGAAACTGTTCTACAGGATGGTTGAATCGCAATATGCGCAGCCTGAACAGAAGTTTTCTTCAATCAATATACCTATGCTGTCGAATGAGAATACAGCGGACATACCTTATTTGTGGAATCTGAATAAGATAAATATTGCTCCTGAAGACAGGTATGAGTTCTATCTTGAAGTTTATGATAATGATATTGTTTCAGGGCCTAAGTCAGCGAGGACACAGACTTTATCTGTCAGGCTTCCTTCACTCGATGAAGTGCTTAAAGATGCAGATAAATCTCAGGATAAGCTTCAGAAAGACTTGCAGAATGTTCTTAAGCAGGCAGAAGATGTAAAGAAAGATATGGATGAATTGAATAAAGAGATTCTCAAGAATGAAGGCAAAAAAGAGATGGATTGGAAAGAAAAGAAAAGCCTTCAGGACATTCAAAAGAAGCAGGAAGCAATTCAGCAGAAACTTTCGGATGTGCAAAAGAATATGGAGCAGGTAACAAAACAATTGCAGGAAAATAATGCACTTTCACCTGAAACACTCGCAAAATATTTGGAACTACAGAAACTGCTCAATGAAGTAAATTCTCCTGAACTTAGAAAACTCCAGGAAAGAATGCAGCAGATGCTTGAATCTATTCCGAAGGAACAACTTCAGAAGGCTATGGAGGAGGCTAAGTTCAATGAAGAGAATTTCCGAAAGAGCATTGAGAGAACTATTAAGATTCTTAAAAGATTACAGGCGGAGCAGAAGGTAGATGCTCTCACAAAAAGGGCAGAGGAATTGCAAAACAAACAGGAAGATTTACAGAAAAAACTTAGTAATACAAATCCATCGGATGAGAAAAAAAGAAATGACCTTGCAAAACAACAGAATGAGTTGAAAAAAGATTTGAAAGATATTGGCGAGGAACTAAAAGACCTCGAAAAATTGATGAAAGAAATCGGCGATGACATGCCGCTCGATGAACTCAATAAGGCAGAGCAGGAGCTTAGCCAGAATGAAACTTCCCAGGATATGCAGGAAGCACAGGAATCAATGGAGCAGGGTCAGTTCAGCAAGGCACAGAAATCTCAAAGTTCTGCTTCGCAGAAACTACAAAAATTTGCCAAGCAAATGAAAAAGCTGAAGCAGGAAATGGAAAGCAAAGTTACAAAAGAAGCAATCCGCAAGATGCAGAAAGCAATTTCGAATATGCTTGAACTGTCCAAGAAACAAGAGCAATTAAAATCGAAAACATCGTCTGCTGATTATAATTCTACTCAGCTTCCAAAGTATGCACAGGAGCAATCTGATATGCAGGAAGCTCTGGCTAATATAGCTAACAGCCTTATGGAACTCTCTCAGAAATCATTTGCCGTTACACCTGAAATGGGTAAGGAAATCGGAGATGCTTTAAATTCAATGAGAAATTCAATCAGCAAGCTATCTGAAATGCAGACTCTGGCTTCTGCCCAAGAGCAAGGGAGATCCATGGCGGCGATGAATAATGCAATTATTCAGATGCAGTCTATGCTTTCGCAGATGCAAGGCTCCGGTAGCTGCAACAATCCCGGTGGCAGTGGTGAAGGCCAGGGAATGGGTCAAGGACAAGGAAGCTTTTCGCAAAGGTTACAACAGCTTGCAAGCCAGCAGCAATCTATTAATCAAGCTATGCAGCAGATGGGTGAACGCGGGAAGATGACACCCGAAGAGCAGGCAAGAATGGGCAGAATAGCCGGTGAACAGGGAAAAGCACAGAAAACACTCGAAGAATTAGCGAGAGAGCAAAAACAAAATCCACAGACTGACAGAAAAACACTTGGCGACCTTGAAAAAATTGCACAAGAAATGAAAGAAGTAGTAACAGACATGAAATCGAGTAATATAAATGAGAATACTTTGAAAAGGCAGGAGAGAATTTTGTCAAGACTTCTCGATGCAACCAAATCCATACACGACAGGGATTATGAAAAAACCAGGGAATCCAAAACCGGTAAAGAATTTAGTAGGCAATCTCCCGGCGAGATTGATTTGAAATCCCAGGAAGGCAGGACAAAAGCTATGCAAGACCTTCTCCGTTCAATTCAGGAAGGCTACACCAAAGATTATGAAGAATTAATCAGAAAGTATTTTGAGACATTGCAGAACGGGAATAATTAATTATGAATTTTGAATTCTGAATGCTGAATTTAAAGTTTTGAGTGTTGGGAGTTAAGTGTTGAATTGCAGTAAAAATTTTTATAAAATGCTGAATTCTGAATCGAAGTCTAAAATAATTTATTCCTATATGTATAAAATTGATTAAAATTTTGTTTGAATGTTAAGCATATTAAATAATATTGCAAGAAATAAAGAAAGAGTTAGTATCATTTCTCTTTTCTTAATTATTTTTTATTTGAACCTGAGTTTCCTTTCAGTATGGCATTATCATTCGCATCATTTCAATCCTGCAAATTATTCAAATTCGGAAAATCCTGAACAAATTGCTTCTTTTAATATAAAACATTCAAACATTACTAATCAAAGTGAATGTTTAATTTGCTTATTCCTTTTGCAATTTAACAATGCATTTATATTAACTGAATATTCTCAGAATTTAATTTTATCAATTATTGGAATCATTAGCTGTTTAATCATCAGTTTATTCCGAATTTACCCTACAAACTATAACACCAGGGCTCCTCCTTTCTTGCTGTTTACATAGAAAAATTTAAATAATATCATAATAATAACATTTAGAACGACAGGTGAATTCCTGTTCTTATCTTACGCTTGACTTGATAACAGTAAACCAAAATTTACTGTTTGTTATTAAATATCTTTTATCATGAATTAAAATTATGAGGCAAAAAAAATGATTAAAAATAAATTATTACTAATATTTATAATTAGCATGTTTTTATTTATGTTAACAAACGCATCAGCAAATAATAGCCTTTCAGGGAAAGTAACCGACACTACCGGTAAACCCATATCGCATTGCACTGTTTACATTCATGACCTGAAACGAAGTGCAGGTACTAATTCGGAAGGGAATTACTCATTTAATAATTTACCTGAGGGAACTTTCCTTGTTGAGTTCAGGTACCTTGGATATATGAAACAATCTAATTGGATTTCAATTAAAGACAATACAAAACTTGATGCAACATTAACCGAAGAAGTAGTAGAATTGCACGAAGTTGTCGTTACGGGTGCATCAGGTAGTAAGGTTATTAATAAAAATCCGCTTGCTCTTTCAAGTATTGATGAGAAAGCTATTAGAGAAGGTTCTTCAACAAACCTGTTTGATGCGATTGCTAAAGAGCCGGGTGTATCACAAATAACCACCGGGGCATCAATTTCTAAACCAATAATAAGAGGTTTGGGTTATAACAGGGTAGTTGTCATAAACGATGGTGTTCGCCAGGAAGGACAGCAGTGGGGTGATGAGCATGGTATTGAAATTGATGAAAATACTGTTAACCATGTCGAATTATTGAAGGGCCCCGGAAGCCTGATGTATGGCTCTGACGCAATTGCGGGTGTGGTGAACCTTATCCCATCAAGTCCTTTACCTGAAGGTGAAGTGAAAAGCAACGTAATACTAAATTATCAAACGAACAACGGATTAATGGGTGCATCAATTTCAAATGAAGGTAACATTGATAATTTTGTTTGGTCTCTCAGAGGTAGCGGAAAATTAGCCGGGAATTATCAGAATCGGTATGACGGCAGGGTTTTTAATTCCGGTTTCAATGAAATTGATGCTGATGGACGCATCGGATTAAACGGGAAATGGGGATATACTCATTTTGATTTGAGCTTGTTTACTTTAAATGTCGGTATGGTTGAAGGTGCAAGGGACAGCCTTGGAAATTTCACAAGAGAAGTCGTTAATAATACTGAAATAACTGATGAAACAGTGAATCAGGATGAACTAACAAGCTATGATTTATTTGTGCCAAAGCAGAATATAAAGCATTATGGAATTTCAAATAATTCACGTATATATTTCGATAATTCAATTATGGAATTTAATCTCGGTTATCAGCAAAATTTGCGTAACGAGTTTGCTAACGCGTTTAACGAAGAAGAAACGGAATTATCAATGGAATTAAATACTTTAACATATTCTTCAAAATATATGATGAATACAAATAGCGGATGGATGCCCACAGTAGGTATAAGTGGAATGTTCCAGTCAAATCATAATAATGGGACTGATGCCTTAGTGCCGTCTTACAATCTTTTTGATATTGGTGCTTTTTTTCTGTTTGAGAGAGAATTTGGAGATGTTAATTTGAGTTTGGGCATACGATATGACATACGTAATTTAAATTCAAAAGGGCTTTACTATGCTGAAGATAGTTCTTTTACTGAAAGTCCAACTAATCAAATTAAATTTTCTCCGTTCAAAAATACATTTAAGGGACTTTCAGGAAGCATTGGTTTATCTTATATTTTAAATAATAATTTTTCAACCAAATTAAATTTATCGCGTGGTTTTCGTTCGCCGAATATTGCAGAACTTGGTTCGAATGGCCTCCATGAAGGAACTTTTCGTTATGAAATAGGAAATAACGGCTTAAAACCTGAATTCTCATCGCAGATAGATTTAGGCTTTGATTATAACATCGAGCATTTATCAGCGAGATTGAGTTTGTTTTATAATAATATTGAGAATTATATTTTCACCCAAAAATTGTATAATAGTTTAGGTCAGGACAGCATACCTGACTTGAAAGACCCTGTCCCCGCTTATAAATTTGTTCAGGGTAATTCATATTTATATGGAGGAGAGCTGAATATTGACATTCATCCTCACCCTTTGGATTGGCTTCACTTCGAAAATTCATTCTCAATTGTAAGGGCAAGACAAACAGGACAGCCGGACAGCAGTAAATACCTTCCATTTATTCCCGCACCACGACTCCTGTCCCAATTACGAATTACGAATTACGAATTACGAATGGAGGATTTGGGATTGGCAATAATGGAAGGGTACATCTATATAGAAGGAGATTATCATTTTGCTCAGGATGAGTTTTTCAACGCATACAAAACAGAAACATATACAAACGATTATTTAATTTTTAATTTTGGTGTTGGAGGAAGCATAGCAAACCAAAGTGGAAAAACATTATTGAAAATTTTTATCACACTTAATAACATTTTCGATAAAGCATACCAGGACCATCTGAGCAGGCTGAAATACACTGCCGAAAATTTAGTAACCGGAAGGCGCGGTGTGTTTAATATAGGCAGAAACCTTAGTATAAAAGTTAATTATGAATTATGAATGTTGAATTATGAATGTTGATTGGAAATAGAAATTTGGAAATAGAAGATAAAAGGTAATTAAAAAAAATTATCGCGTAGCGATTAAATTTCGGTAACAGTGAATTACCCTTACCACTCTTATCCCGTAGGGATTATATCATTTCCTGAATGAAATGACACATTGAGCCTTTCGCTATGTTCAAGATAAACTCCGTAGAAATTTACAATAAAAATTCTTCGACTTCGCTCAAAATGACAATTTATGACATTATAATATGGTAATTATATTTCATAAATATTGTTGGCAAAGAATTATAAATGATATTTTTAATTGTTTATACAATTGATAAAAAAAGGTCATCCTGAGATTATTGAAGGGGGGATTAAACTCGCAAAATACATTTAACCCAAATTAAAAAAAGCCAATTCTACATTATAGTGGAACTGGCTTATTAATGTCAATTTCAAATCTAAGCTGATTTAACTCTTTTCTTTTTTGTGTAAGCTGAAATAATTGCTTTTAAAACTTGCACTGATGTATTAAAAACTTTATATACATCAGGTTCAAGTGATATTAAATGTTCCTGCCTTTTCATTTGGGCTGCAAACCAATTGGGAACTGAATCTGAAAAATCGTATTCAGCTCTCATTCCATTTTTTTGAGCATCTTTTTAGATGAATTCTTTATATTTTTTTTAACTTTCCTAATTAATGTTTTATCTACTTTTTTTAATTAATCTTTTTATTTCAAGATGATTTCTTGAGAAAAATCATCATATTTAAAGGAGAATGAATCTTCGTAATAAAATCCTTTAACTTGGTAAAATCACCCGGCTGTACAAGCATCTGAGGAATTACCACTTCCCTTGTTAACATTAATTGTTGATTTGCTTCCTGGAAATCAACACTATACAAAACATTTTCATTCCCGATTTTCAAAACTTCCATGATTTTTGAAGATGGTTTCACAACCTTATATCCGGGCGGAATATTTATAAAATAATACTCCTCCTTTGTCTTAAAATTTTCAAAAATTTGCAAAGGATTTTTACGCTCCTTATCTGTGATGGTTATTGGCAAAGAGACTTGCGGTAGTTCAAAATATATATAATCATCCTGTTCCACATAAAAATTCTGAACATCTGCTTTAAATCTGATTGAAAGCGGCTTATCAAGATTTTCAATATTATCGAAATATGGCCCATCTGTAATTGTCAGGTTTTTTTCTCCAATATTTTCAGAAAACCAAATTTTGCGTTTCTGCTCGGTTTCATTCCTGAATTCACTCCTAAGGAGGTTGTCTGCCGAGCCATAATAGAGCGTAGAAAAGTCAAGTGCCGCATCTTTATTTTCATTTATTTTAATTTTTATAATTTTAGTTTTTAATGCAATTTGTGGGAACAAATATTTTTCTATTACAGGTTTATCTTTTCCTATAATTATATTGCAATTTTCAAGTCCTGTAAAGCCAAAAGGCATATCGTTCGAACCGACAGAAATCAACATACCATTAAAATATACCAGAAGTTGTCGAAAGAATTGCCTTGCCGGTATTTTCATTTGTGAATCGTAGAAACGGTTATTTTCGTCAAGTGCGATAGTGGGTTCACAATTATTTATGCCTGCGGCTTTAGCCATTGATAAGAATAGACAAGTTAATTCCCGGGAACTGCCGAATTTTTGAGCAAGCACTTTTTCAACCGGCTGAGGTGTGAAATCCATATCCTCGAGTATAATATACTTTAGAATAAAATTATCGGCTATATAATTATAAATTGCAAAAAGCTTGTCTTTAGGCTGTTCTTTGCCTTTTGTTATTTCATCGGTCAATGTTCGAATTTCCTGATTTACCGAAATTCCCGATTGAAGCTTTTTAAATTCCACAGACATCATTTCCTGCCAGTCTTTTGATGATGAATAAGCAATAGGACAACCGATGATTAAAAATGAAGGGCTGTCATTTTCCTCGAGTATGCAGCTTGTTTTTTCAATTTTCCATGAATAAACAATATTCCGCCCTTCTGATTTCTGCGAAAATTTCAGATTGGGATAATCTTTTTTAAAATCAAAATAAATGGGAATTGATTTGGGCGATACAATCGTGAAATTCTTGATTAAATATGGATTATACTCTGCCAGATGCTCGACGCCTTCAATGAAATCACGGCGGGTATTTGTCCTTTTATATTTCAGAAAAATGAAAGCTCCGGGATCCACATCAGGAAAGTTAATCACCCATTCCTTCATGTTGATATAATCAGGTGATGCTACTGACATATAGCTTTCTGTATTGTGTAATGCCTCCTTCGGAAGTGCTTCTTTTTCACCTTTAACATTAATTGTAAAACAATCTCCGATTTCTACCGAATCGTAGTTTGCATCATATTGGATTTTTACATCGGAATATTCTTTCTTGCCCTTGTAATTTAATATCTTTTTAACGTAAAAAACATCATAAGTATAGCTTTTATCAGCATTGACAGTTATTCTAACGTCTGTATAAACATTAATGGCAGAGGCTTCCGGGTAATCATCCAGCCCGGGTATATCCTGTGTGTATTTAGTAAAATCATCCTGTGCATAAATGAAATTCAGGCAAAAGATGTAACAAATTAATATCAGTTTTGCATATTTTTTCATAATTTTTTCTCCTT
>Ga0209317_1003081_pt1 | contig 11038 bp, 9 predicted proteins | sample RifGroB2_FD_183994 | JGI IMG/M metagenome (GOLD analysis project Ga0209317, IMG submission 183994) | Soil microbial communities from Rifle, Colorado, USA - Groundwater B2 (SPAdes) (version 2) | ecosystem: Environmental > Terrestrial > Soil > Unclassified | place: Rifle, Colorado | collected...
CTACTCCCCACAGGCTCCTTAAGCAGCGTCTTAATATCCTCAGCAAGCTGGTCTAAAATCTCTTGCGAGCGCATAGAACATCTCCTTTCTCACATAGTCTGAAATCTCGGAAGGTCCTGCACCATTTCGCTTAACCGAGTAAGCGAAAAATAGCAATCCGTACTTTAAACTGCCCTTTTGAGAGTTGAATTTACCCCCCGCTTATGCAAACCTGATTTTGCCTATGACAGAGCAAACAAAAGGGCTGCTGCGCGAACTCCCATCAGTGGACCGCCTGCTCAATCACCCTAAAAGCCGGCCGCTGCTGGCCCGCTTCAGCCGCGACTACGTGACGCAGAAATGTCGTGAGACTTTGGAGGAGCTGCGGCGGGCCATTCAGAACGGTAAGGCTGTGCCGCTCGGGGAGCTGCGGGAAGAGTCCATTCTAAAACAGGTCGAAGGGCGCATGGGCTCGGAGGGCGCGCCTCAACTAACCCGCGTCATCAACGCTACCGGCACTATCCTCCACACCAACCTGGGGCGCGCGCTTCTCCCTCAGGCGGCAATCGAGGCGGTCTGCCGCGTTGGCAGCAGCCCGGTTAATCTCGAATACGACCTCGCCGAGGGGAAACGAGGGAAAAGAGAGGAGGCGATAGAGAAACTACTCGTAGAGCTGACCGGGGCCGAGGCGGCTACCGTGGTTAACAACAACGCCGCCGCAGTTCTCCTGGGATTGAATACCCTGGCGGACAAAAAAGAGGTTATTGTCTCGCGCGGCGAGTTGATCGAGATCGGCGGCTCTTTCCGCATACCGGAGATCATGGCCAAGAGTGGAGCGATCCTCAAAGAAGTCGGCAGTACCAACCGCACTCATCCCGAAGACTACGAGAAGGCCGTCGGCAAGAAAACCTCTCTCCTGCTCAAAGTGCACACGAGCAATTACAGGATCGTGGGTTTCTCTTCGGAGGTGGATCTCGCCCAGCTTGTTGTTATCGGGGAAAAACACAAAATCCCCGTGATGGAGGATTTAGGAAGCGGCGCTCTTATCGACCTCAGTCAATACGGGCTACCCAAGGAACCTGTGGTGGCTGAGCGGATACGCGCGGGGGCGGATATCGTCACCTTCAGCGGCGACAAGATCCTGGGCGGGCCGCAGGCCGGCCTTGTGGTAGGCAAGAAGGTCTGGGTCAGCCGGATGAATAGGAATCCTCTTCAAAGGGCCTTGCGCTGCGGCAAGCTCACCCTGGGGGCCTTGGAAGCAACCCTTAGAATCTATCAGCAATCGCTCAACCTCGTCGAGGATATTCCGACCCTCAAGGCCTTTACTCGCCCCCTAAAGGAGATCGAGGAGATGGGTCAACGTCTTCTTCCCGCGCTCGAAAAGAAGCTCGGGGAAGGTTTTCGCCTGAGCCTGGAGGACTCGACCTCTCAGATCGGCAGCGGCGCCCTCCCGACGGAAGAAATTCCGACCAAGGTCATTGCCGTCCGGCACGGCGGCATCGGGGCGGAGCGGATTGCCCAAAAGTTCCGCCACGCCAATCCCCCGATTCTTGGACGGATTAAAGACAACCGCTTTCTTCTCGACTTAAGGACCATTTTCGACCCTGAAGATTTGATCCCGAATTTCGCGGAGGGCTAGCTTTCAGCCTTGAGATTTGGAATCTGAGATCTGAAATTTGAGATTGAAGATATGCCTTACATCATCGGCACTGCGGGACATATCGACCACGGCAAAACGAGCCTCATCAAAGCTCTGACCGGAGAGGATACCGACCGACTGAAGGAAGAAAAAGAGCGCGGGATCTCCATCGACCTGGGCTTTGCCCACTTTGACCTTCCGGACGGGAGCCAGGCAGGCATCGTCGATGTCCCGGGACATGAGCGGTTTATCCGCAACATGCTCGCCGGCGCCCACGGCATCGATCTCGTCCTCTTCACCGTAGCGGCCGATGACGGGGTGATGCCCCAGACTGAAGAGCACTTCGATATCGTCCATCTGCTCGGCGTGAAACTCGCCATCTTCCTCATCACCAAGGCAGATCTGGTTCCCGCCTCAAGGCTCCGTGAGGTCGAAGAGGAAATCAGGATTCTGGCCGTGGGGACCGCTCTGGAAGAGGCCCCGATCATTCCGTTCTCGGCGGTGACCGGCCAGGGGTTGCCGGAGCTGCGCGCCCGGATCTCGCAGATGCTCCAGAACTGCAACAAGCCGCATCCAAGCGGTTACTTTCGCCTTCCGGTGGATCGCGCGTTTGTCCTGCAGGGCCACGGGGTCGTCATCACGGGAACCGCGCTAAGCGGAGATGTCAGGATCGGCGATCACATTCGCTGTCTCCCCGGCGACCAGACGTTCCGGGTGCGCAGCCTCCAGGTTCACAACCGATCCGTCGAGGCGGCCGGCTGGGGGCAGCGCATCGCTCTAAACTTGAGCGGTCTTGAGAAGGCCTCCATCACCCGCGGACATGTCATCTGCCACGAAAAGTTGACTCTGGTCTCCGACCGGTTTGACGCTTTTTTGGAGGTGCGGCCCGCCGCCGCCAAAGGGATTAAAAACCACCAGCGCCTTCGGGTCCATGTGGGCACGGCGGAGCGATTGGTCAAATTGATCCTTTTGGGTTCCAAAGAGCATGTAGAGCCCAAAGGCTCCGCCTACTGCCAGATCGTTCTTGCAGAACCCGTGATGGCGCTGCGCGGAGATCGGTTTATCGTCAGGGACGAGACAGCGCAGCGGACACTGGGCGGCGGCATCGTCATTCATCCCTGGGCCCGGAAACATAAAAGGGGCGAGCCGGAACTCGAGGCACGCCTGCATGCTCTCCACACGGGAGATGTCCCTACCCTCGTGGAAGGGTTCATCAACGAGAGCGACGACTTCGCCCTGCCCATCGGCCCCTTCCATCAGTTCCTCAACCTGAGGGAGGAAGAGGTCCGCGATCAAATGGATCGGATAAAGACGATCCGCTCCCTCAGCGCGGAAGCGGAAAAGCTCTACACGACGGAAAAGAAATGGCAGGGCCTTAAGGACAGCAGCCTCAAGGCGCTAAAGGATTTCCATCTCCTCCATCCCCTCGCGCCGGGAATGGACATGGAAGAGCTGAGGGCCAAAGTCCTCTATGCCGTTCCGTCCCGGCTGTTTCGCGATTTTTTAGAGATTCTCGCCGGCGACAAACTGGTGGTTCGGGAAGGAAACCTCCTGAGGCTTCCGCAACACCGCGTTCATCTCAAGGGCGAAGAAAAAGGCCTCATGGAAAAAATCAAAAAGCATCTGGGAGAAAATCCTCTTGCCCCTCCCGACTTAAAGCAGATAGAAAAAGATCTGGGCGCCGGGCGGGCAAAGCTCAACGAAGTCCTTCGGGTGATGGAAAGAGACGGCGCTATCATACGGGTGGCATCGGATCTTTACTTTCTCTCGGACTGCGTTGACAAAGTGAAGGGCGTTTTATATAAATACTTGGCTAATAACACCGAGATTACCGCGGCTACCTTCCGCGACCTTTTAGGTTCCAGCCGCAAGTATACGATTGCCCTCCTTGAACATTTCGATCGTGAAGGACTCACGGTTAGAATCGGAGATGCGAGGCGGCTGAAATCTCCCGTGCCCGCGGGAAGGCAGAGAGTCCCGTGATAATTGCCTTTGGCTCAAAATGCAAAGCGCAAATTGGAAAATGCAAATTTGACTTTTACATTTTGCAATTTTCATTTTGAATTGGAGAACAGATGAGACTCATCCGAAGACGCAAAACAATCCGTTTGACGCGGCAGGTAAAGGCCGCCGGCTGAGCTGCCAAGCTCGGCCCGGCCGACCTCGTGCAAGTTTTGCACAGCCTGCCAAAGTTCGAGAACCCCGATTTGATCGTCGGAGTGGAAACCTCCGACGACGCCGGAGTGTTTCGCCTGCGGCCTGATCTCGCTATCGTCAATACCGTCGATTTTTTTACCCCGATCGTGGACGATCCCTATGTCTTCGGGCAGATCGCCGCGACCAACGCCCTGAGCGACATCTACGCCATGGGAGCGGAGCCGAGAACCGCCATGAACATCGTCTGTTTCCCGAAGGGAAAAATGGATATCCGGGTTCTGGGCGAAGTCCTCAAGGGCGGAGCGGAAAAGGTACAGGAGGCGGGGGCGGTCGTGGTCGGCGGCCACAGCATCATCGATGAGGAAATTAAATATGGAATGGCCATTACCGGAGTCATTCATCCCGACAAGGTCATCCGCAATGTCGGCGTTCAGGAAGGGGACGCACTCATCCTGACGAAACCGCTGGGGACAGGCATCATCAGCACGGCGCTCAAAAAGGGAAAGGCCTCGAAGGAGAGCGTGCAGGCGTCGGTCGCTTCCATGATCACGCTCAACGACACCGCCTCCAAAATCATGCGCAACTACCCTGTGCATGCCTGCTCGGACATCACGGGATACGGTTTATTGGGCCATGCCCTGGAGATGGCGAGCGGCAGCAGCGTCACCTTGATTCTGGAATCCGCCAAGCTCCCCATCCTTCACCGGGCGCCGCGCCTGGCGGAAAAAGGATATCTCACCGGCGGATGCAAGAGAAACCGCGACTATCTCAAGGATAAGATCACTGTCGATAAATCGATACGTGAAGGGCTGGTTGAGGTGGCCTTTGACCCGCAAACTTCCGGCGGCCTCCTGATCGCCGTGGCGCAAAAATATGCCGCCAAGCTGGTAGACGAGCTGCAAGCGAACGGCGTCAAGGCAGCTACCGCTGTCGGCTACGCCACCTCTCTCCAAAAAGCCTGGGTGAGACTCGTCTGAGGCCGTGTTCGTGATCGCGACTCGTGCTCGTAAGAAAGCACGATTGTTAGGCCGCGCTTCGGCCAGACGAGCACGACCACGAGCGACGAGCACGGCTTTTGTGGAGAAGGAAGGTGCCCGGTGGTGCCGCTGGTCTTCAAAACCAGTCTGGGGATCGTAAGGTCCCCGGAGGGTTCGACTCCCTCCCTTCTCCGCCAAAGATCTGCCGATCCTTTTCTAATCTTTCCCTCTTATTATTCGGAGACGGGCCTGTCTGGCGCAGTGGCGGATATAAGCGACCTCGATCAAATCTTCCGAGATGATCCGGTAAACGATCCGGTAGCTATTCCTGGCGGCCAAGAGGGCTCGGTAGCCCTGAAAGGCATCGAACATAGCCGGACCTATCTCAGGAAAATCGCAAAGGAGATCGAGTTTGGCGATGATCTGATCCTGGATCGCAGAGGGAAGGGCCTCCAGCTCTTTCTGAGCCCGCGGCAGGAGTTTAACCTTTCTTGGCACGCTTTGCCCTTTTGGCTTTGAACTCCTCTAGCCCAATACCCTTCCCGGCCTTGGAGTCTCGCTCAGCCTCAGCAAGCCTTTCTCTCCAGTCCGGCTGGCTCATCTCCTCCAGGGTAGCTATCATTCCCTCGTAGTCTTCATAGTTCACCAAAAGGGCGGCAGGCCTGCCTCTCTGGGTAATCACCACAGGGTCGCGCGTCTGCTTGACGCTCTCGACTATCTTCTTTGCCCGCGTCTGCAGGTCCGAAATAGGGATGATTTTCTCCATTCCATTCCTCCAAATCTTAAACTAATAACCAAATATATATCTGGAACTATATGCAAGTCAAGACGCAGAACCCTGCCAAACTACATAAAGTAATGTGTCCCTAGATTCGGGCTTAGGATTTTGCTTTGGTCTCTTCCAAGGCGAGAAAGATCTTCTCGGCCTTGATGGGAAGGTCCCTGATGCGCACCCCGACGGCATCGAAAACCGCGTTGGCGATCGCCGGCGCGACGGGAATCAGCGCGCTTTCGCCGATCCCCTTGGCGCCAAACGGCCCGTTACGGTCGGGAACTTCGACGCAAATCGGATCGATCACTGGTGGCATATCGCCGAACGACGGTAGAACGTAATCAACAAGGTTGGGATTAATCAGCTGGCCGTTGTCGTAAGCGATTTCTTCGAACATCGCCTGGCCGATGCCGGTGATCGCCGCGCCGGCGAGTTGCTGGCGGCAACCGAGCGGGTTGAGCGCCTTGCCGACATCGACGGCGGTGGCATACTTGATGAGCTTGAACTTGCCGGTATCGACATCCACTTCCACTTCGGCGGCGCCGGCAGCAAAGAACCAAAACGCCGACGTGCTCTTCTCGCCGAATTCGTTTTTCGTGGAAGTCTTGACCTGCCCCTCACCGACCAGCGTGCCCCCCTGCATGCCGAAGCGCTTGAACATCACCTCCGCGTAGTCGAGCTGCGTTTCGGGCAGACGTATCTTGCCGTCGGCGAAGGTCACTTTGTCTTCCGGCACGCCGTATTCCTTCACGACAATCTGCTTGAGTTGGCGCATGATATCCTGCGCCGCGAGCTGCACCGCTTTGCCCATATGAAAAGTCGAGCGGCTCGATGAAGTCGTGAGATCGTACGGCACGACATCGGTGTCGACGCCAAGAACTTGGATCGTTTGGATCGGAAGTCCGAGCTCCTTGCCGGCGATTTGCGCCAAGACCGTCTCCGAGCCCTGCCCCATCTCGACCGTGCCGGTATATATGGACAGGCTCGCGTCTTCGTTGAGCTTCACCACGGCGCATGAAATCGACGGCGTGATCGTCGCCTTGATCATGCACGCGAGTCCTTTTCCCCTTCTGATGTTGGTTTCTTTTTTCCCTTCGACCTTTTTTCCCCACCCGATCGATTTGGCCACTTCGTCCAAACATTCCTTAAGCCCAACGGCGCGCAGCGTCTCTTCGGTGACGAACTTATCGCCTTCGTCGTAACCGTTCTGCTTGCGTAGCTCAAGCGGATCGATCTTCAGCGCCGTGGCGATGATGTCCATTTGCGACTCCACGGCCCACGCCGATTGCGACACACCGAAGCCGCGGAACGCGCCGGCCGGCGGCTTGTTGGTGTAAACCGAATAGGAATCGATTTTAAGATTGGGAATTTTATACGGGCCCGCGGCGGTATAGCCGGATTTCTTCGCCACCCGCGGTCCGATCTCGGCGTAGGCACCGGTGTCGAGATGGATCTCGCACTCACGCGCCACCAGCGTGCCGTCTTTCTTGACGCCGGTCTTCATGCGGATGACCGCGGCGTGCTTGGTGATCGTGTAGAAAACTTCCTCGCGCGTGAGCACCACGCGCACTGGCCGTCCCGCTTTCTGCGCCAATGCCACGGTGATCGGCTCCACTTTCGGGTAGACCTTGCCGCCGTAACCGCCGCCCAGATAGGGCACGATCACGCGCACTTTCGCGACTGGAACTTTGAAGATGTTCGCGAGCTGAGTGCGCACGACGAACGGATTTTGCGTTGTCGCCCAGACCGTAATACGCCCGCCCGGCTCGACGGAAGCGATGCACGCGTGCGTCTCGAGAAAACTGTGCTGCGTCGCCGGCAACGTGAAAGTGTCTTCAAAAATATGATCCGCTTCGGCGAAGCCTTTTTGAATATCGCCGCGGTTGAGACGGAAGTGGGTACAGACGTTGGTACCTTCTATAGGCTTGAGCTCCGCGAGATCAGCGAAACCGGACTCTGGTATGCGAACCGACTCATGGACTAGAGTCGGGGTCGGCTTTATGGCGTCCTGAACATTAAGCACCGCCGGTAATTCTTCATAATCGACTTCGATCAGCTTCAGCGCTTCTTCCGCCGCATCGACGGTCAAAGCCGCAACCGCCGCCACCGGGTCGCCAACGTGACGAACTTTTTCCGTCGCGACGATGGTTTGATCCTTGAACACCGGCCCGTAGAAAGGCTCGATGCCCTCGTCATGCAGAATATCATCGCGCGTCAGCACCGCCACCACGCCTGGAGATTTGAGCGCCTTGGACGCGTCTATTTTTGTAATCCGCGCATGCGGGTACGGGCTCCTGAGAATCTTGCCGTGGCACATCCCCGGAACGCTCATGTCCGCCAGATACTGCGCCCGCCCAGTCACTTTGGTCTCGTAGTCCAGCCGGCGAAACGTTTTACCGATATCTGCTGGTTCCATTGAGTTATCCTGCATTCTTCTTCGCGTTCTTGGCGCGGTAAAAAATAAATCGTAACAATGTAGGGGCAACCCCCCGTGGTTGCCCTTCTGGGCAGGCACAGGGGCCTGCCCCCTACCTTCCCGCTACATTCTTGATCGCTTGCATGATCTCCTGATAACAGCCGCAGCGGCAGAAATTTCCCGCCAGGTAATCGCGAATCTCCTGCTCCGAAGGCTTCGGACATTCTTCGAGCAGCGCCTTGGCGGTAAGAATAAACCCCGAAGTGCAGTAGCCGCACTGCAGTGCGCCAAACTCCATGAACGCCTCTTGCAGAGGATGGTGCTTCTTTCCATCGCCCAATCCCTCGATTGTCAGAACGTCACAGCCATCAGCATCCACGGCCAGAACCGAACAGGCGCTGACCGGTTTTCCGTTAACCAGCAGCGTGCATGCCCCGCACACCTGCATGTCGCACCCGAGTTTGGCGCCGGTCAATCCGAGCTGCTCGCGCACGACCTCGAGCAGGCTTGAGCGCGCCTCCACCTCCAGGGCCCTATCCATTCCATTGACACGAAGTTGAATCCGCTTTTTCATGCTTCCCGCTTAGCTCGTCAGGGCGCGTTCGTAGGCACATTGCGCGGCGCGTCTCACCAGCGTAAGAACGATCGCCCTTTTGTACTGCTCCGATCCGCGCAGGTCGCTTGTGGGGCTGCACTCTTCAGCCGCCGAACGGGCCGCCTCCTGCACCCGCTCCGGGCGCAGCGGCTTCCCCTCCAGGACTCTTTCCGCCTTCCGGGCCCTCATAGGAATGGGAGCGACGCATCCCAGAACGACGCGCGCTCCCTGGCAGGTTTTTCTCCCCTCATCCAGAGAAATACGAACCGACACGCCGACGCAGGGCTTGTCGACCACGGAGCTGCTGGAGAAGCGAATGTATTCTATTCCGGAACGATCCGGCAGAGGTGGAATAATGACCTGCGTTAAAATCTCGTCATCGGCGAGGCTGGTCTGGTAGTAGTCCAGGAAAAGCTCCTCGAGAGGAATGACCCGTTCCCGTGAAGGGCCCCGAACCCGAGCGCGCGCATCCAGGGAGATAAAAACCTGGGCAAGGTCGGTGAGCGGCTCGCCGGAGGCGAGATTCCCGCCGACGGTCCCGACGTTGCGCACCCGGATATTGGCCACTTCCTTTTCCAGCTCGCAAAGGATGGGAAATTTTTCTCTGACAAGGCTTGAGGTCTCGATTTCGCGGTGGGTGACCAGCGCCCCGAGGATCAAGCCCTCGGCGGGTTTCCAACGTAATCCCTTAAGCTCGTGGATCTTCTTGATGTTGACCAGGGCTTTGGGCTGGAGCAGCCCCTGCTTCATGACAATGCTGAGGTAGGCCCCGCCTGCATATACTCGCGCCTCCCCCGCGTACCGTTGCAGCAACCCGCAGGCCTCGGCAACGGTGTTCGGCTCAAGGTATTCGAAGTTTCTCATAGCAATTTTAAGCTGTCAGCTGTCAGCGATCAGCTTTCACCCCTCACCTGTCACCCTTGCTATCCCGGTGAACGCCGCTGCCCGGTCGAAGAGCCCGCGCATCCGATGACCGCCGGCGGGAATAAGCATTTACCCATTGCGCGGGCTCGGAGAGCGGGTGGTGGCGTTCACCTAAAATTCCCTTACAAATACTTGACCTTCTCCACGCCGGGCACCTTGATCTTTTCAAAGCGCTCCCTCTCGCCCATGGGCATGGTCGCATCAACACCCCAGGCGGCGGTCGTTCGCGGTTTGGGCACGGAGGGGTCCAGAGTCGAGCAGGCGATGCGGGGGATAATGATGATATCCCGATCCGGCTGCATGCGCGTGCTGAGCGCCCACTCTACGTCCACAGGGTCATAGACATCGATATCTTCATCTACCACGGTAACCTGTTTCAGCCCTATGCCGAGCGACAGCAGCGCCAGAATGACGTTCCGCGCTTCCTCTTCGTGCCTCTTCTTAATGGCGACTACCGCATGGTGACGGAAGGTTCCTCCCGGAGTCACGTGAACGGCTTTGACTTCCGGGACGATCTTCTTGGCCTCACGGTAAATCACCGCCGCGTTGGCGTATTCGATGAGTGTATGGTTCTCCGTTACAGGAAGACCGGTAAGGGCGGTCTGATAAATGGGATTTTGCCTCATGGTAATGGCGGTGACCTTCAGCACGGGCGACTGCTTGCTCTCGCTGTAGGTCCCGGGATATTCCCCGTAAGGACCGTCGGCGACTCTTTCCCCTGGAAGGGTAATCCCTTCGATGACGATCTCCGAAGCAGCGGGCACTTCTACATCTATCGTTTCGCATTTCACCAGCTTCACCGGCGCCCCGCGCAACCCTCCCGCGACATGAAACTCGTCCACACCGAACGGCACTTTCGCCTGAGATCCGATGATGATCGCCGGCTCCACGCCGACGGCGGTCGCCACTTCCAAACCTCGTCCCCTTTCCTCGGCCTTTAAGATCATCCGGCCGAGGTGATGATCCGCAGGGGCCCACAAGGACAGCCGATCTTTGCCGAGCAAAAGCATGCGGTGAATGGAAACATTGCGAATCCCCGTATCCGGATCCTTTCCGATCTGCGCGCCTATGGTAATATAGGGTCCGACATCTTTTTCCGAATGAGTCACCATCGGCAGGCGGAATAAATCGATCTCATCGCCTCTCCAGCATATCTCCTTCACCGGCCCCGTCTGCACCATCTCAGGCGGTATCCGCTTCTCCTCCAGCGTCAGGTAGCGTTCCAGCAGCTGCTCCTCTGAAACCCCCAATCCGAGCGCCACCAATTTACGAGTAGCAAATAGTCCCCCTAAAACTCGCCAACCCGCAAACCCTTTGATGCTCTCAAACAAGAGGGCCGGGCCACAGACGTCGGAGGTCTTGCGGATGCCCGCAGCGATCTCGTATTTTACATCGACTTCCTCGCTGATTCGCAGCAGTTGTCCCTGCTCCTCCAGGTAGGAAAGATAACCCCGAAGATCTTCAAACATGGCTTCTCCTTCGATAATCCTAAATAATTTTTAATGGTTAATTTTGAATTTTGAGTTGTCCGGATATTTTCTCCAATGAAGCTCCCCGCCCCAAGGGGCGGGGGTTCTTT
>Ga0209317_1003082_pt1 | contig 11035 bp, 9 predicted proteins | sample RifGroB2_FD_183994 | JGI IMG/M metagenome (GOLD analysis project Ga0209317, IMG submission 183994) | Soil microbial communities from Rifle, Colorado, USA - Groundwater B2 (SPAdes) (version 2) | ecosystem: Environmental > Terrestrial > Soil > Unclassified | place: Rifle, Colorado | collected...
GCGGCTCGGGCTGCGCCAGACTCTTGCGAATGACAACATATTCCTTGGCTGAGCGCTCATAGGCCCAAACAAACAGATCACGCAGCAGTTCAACCCGGTTCAGTTCATACACCCCAAGCATCGCATCGATGTAAGCGCGCTCCGGAACATCGATAAATGTCAGAGGGGATAAGTTATGTTTGATCAGCGGAATGTTGGCACCGAGCCGGGAAACCCGTTTGTTCACGTCCTCGAATGGCTGCAAATAGGGGATATGAACCATGATGAAAAATGCCTGTTCAAAAGGATCACGGATGTCACCGGCCTTGCGAAGTATCTCGTAAAAGCATTCCTCAATGGTCTGAGGCACTGCAAGAGGCACGAATACGGTGCCTCCGATCTGAACAGGGTGGGAACGCAGGCGCCCGCTGGCGTCAGGGTCTGGCATGAGGTTTTCCGACAACAGACCGTGAAGGCTCAGGAATGTGTGCGCATCGAACCCAATGGTTGCGGCATCGTCTACCAGCAGTTCAATGGCTGCCTTATGGTTCAGGACCATCTGGGCATCCTGCGCATCTTTCCCCTCCGGATAACGTCCGAACTCGATCAGATTCTGCGTGTCGAGGCGGGAGTAGGTGTTCCCTTCCAAGCGGCATGATGCCCAGGTAAGATCGATAAGCAGGCGGTTGAGCATGGCTCGACCATAGGTTCCGGCCGGTCTTTCGAGATCACCAGTATCGCCAATGCGGTGCAGGTGATTTCGTGTCATCTCGCCCAGATACCAAGTCTCGTTTGGGAGGTAGGAATCGAGAAACTCACGCTCGTAACCCACGGGGGCTCGTGCGCCCCGCGGTCGACGAACATGGGAGAAGATCTCGCGCCCTTTTTCGGAAAGCGGGATGTATGATTCATAGCCTTCTTCTGCACCCGGTGCATCTGATCCAGTTGATGCTGCAGGAACGCCACTCGACGTAAGCAGCTTGTAAATTGTCGCTTTGCCTTTGCCAACGGCAGCAATATGCCGCCCAGTCACCAGTTCGGCAAGCGAGCGCTGTACCGTCCGCAGGTGTGGAGGGTTTTTCAGACCGCTGCGAATTCCTTCACTGTTGAGCCCATCCGGGTTGCGGGTCAGTAGAGCGAGGATTTCTTCCTGTTGGTGTGTCAGCAACGTATCAGACATGTCCGTGTCTCGCTTGTAAAAGGGTACTCACAACGAATAACCACAAGCATTCTGTCGTAAACTGTCGCGAATTGCAAGCCATGTTGTCGCGAACTGTCGTGATTGACTGCGGCCTCGCGATTTCGCCTCACAGGAAGAGACCCAGGCGGAGTTCGCCTCTCGGATCTGCGTCTTCGCCGGATGTATTTCGCAGTGGGAGAAGAAACTGCGACAGACCCTTCAGGTGCGGGAGCGCGCGTTGGATGCACTGCAAAAGGCATGGGTCGACACGCATTAGAGTAACTGATTGGCTGCAATCTGCCGTCATTCCGACAAGCAGGAATGACTATTCACCGGAAAAGAGTCGGCCACCGAATCACCTTAACTACTTGATATTATTGAGTGGCAAGAAACCCAGTCAAGCGCCGGCACGAGGATATTCAACTTCAGGCCAATGACCACAAAAAAGGCACCTGCGAATTAACGCAAGTGCCTGAATTTATGGTGCCCAGAGACGGAATCGAACCGCCGACACGAGGATTTTCAATCCTCTGCTCTACCGACTGAGCTATCTGGGCAAGAGACCAACTTTATACTTCGATTCCGCCAAAGTGTCAATCCCTTTTTTCTCTTTTTCGCCCTGCCTATCGCGTAAATTTATGCGCGGGAAATGAAGCGGCCATCCCTGGTATCGACTTTGATCTTCTCACCCGACTCCAGGTAAGGGGGGACCTGCAGCCGCAAGCCGGTCTCCAGCAAGGCCTCCTTGGTCTGGGCGGTCGCGGTGGCGTTTTTCATGGCGGGCGCGGTCTCGGTGACGGTCAGCTCTACGGTCATCGGCAGGTCGACGTTTACCATGCGCTCCTGGAAGATGCCGAGCTGCACTTCGGTGCCGTCGAGCAGAAAGGGGGCGAGCGACTCGAAGTTGTCCGCTTCCATTTCGAACTGCTCATAGGTCTCCAGGTCCATGAAGATGCCACGGCCGCCGTCTGCGTAGAGGAACTGCCCTTTGTGCCGCTCGAAATCGGCCTCCTCCACCTTGTCGCCGGAGCGGAAGGTCTTCTCCAGCACCTGCGCGGTGATCAGGTTGCGGTACTTGGTCTTCACCATGGTGTTGGAACCGCGGGCGGTCGGCGACTGAAAGGTTACGTCTACTAGCAGGCAGGGGGCGCCGTCGATCTGGATAACGAGCCCCTTTTTGAAATCATTGGTTGTGTACATTGATGGTGTCTCCTTTACGAAATGTCTCTTTTTTAGCAGAAAAACGTGATAAGTTCAACCGCCCTATGCGGGCGAATCGATTTACGGAGGATGCATGAAGATAGATACAGAATTTATCAAGCTGGACAGTTTTTTGAAGGCGGTGGATGTGGTCTGCTCGGGTGGAGAGGCTAAGATCATCATTTCGGAGGGTATGGTCTCCGTGAACGGCGAGGTGGAACTGCGCCGCGGCAGAAAACTGCGTCCCGGCGACCGCGTGGAACTGGGCGGCAATAGCTTCGAAGTAGAATAGGCGGATCAGCCGCCGGCCCGTTTGGCCTTGTAGCCCCGCTTGACAAGCTCCGCCAGCAACAGCTCACCGTGATCCCCCTGGATCTCGATGACGCCGTCCTTTGCCGTGCCGCCGCAGCCGCAGCGTCGCTTCAGTTCCCCGGCAAGCGTGGTCAGTGCCGTGGCATCCAGCGGAAGTCCCGTGATCACCAGCACCGTTTTGCCGCCGCGCCCCTTGCTCTCGCGCCTGAGGCGGATCACGCCGTCGCCTGCGGGCGCCGTTGAGCTCTTGCGGCAGACGCAGCCTTTGACGGGCTTGCCGCAACCGGGACAGATCCTGCCCAGTTCGGAGGAGTAGACCACAGGTGCATCGTTTGAACCGGTTTTTTTCATACCGCCTTTTTAGCAGAAAAGGGCTTTTAGTTTCAAGACAAAGAATTTTTGCCACGGAGACACGGAGAAAAAACCGGAAGATCGGTCCAAGTCCTCCCCCCTCACCCCATCCCCACCCCCACCCTCCCCTTGAAGGGGAGGGAGTTTTCCGCGAACCCTAACCCTGACAAGGGCTCGCCTCACCCTCCTCCGCCCCTTCCATCAAGGGAGGGGAGAAGACCAAGCGGGAGATCGGTACCAATCAGCGTCCCACGCCGCCGTTGGCGGCCCTGTATCAAAAGTAACTCCTGCCGTCATCCCCATCCCCACCCTGTCCCTCCCCTTGAAGGGGAGGGGACCTTGGGCTCCTCCCCCTTCAAGGGGGAAGGCTGGGAGGAGGGTGGGGCGAGATTGGTGGCCGCTATAGTTTCAGCTAGTTAGCCTTCAAGTTACTCAGGAGGTATGCCTTTGTCTCCTCCGTGATCTCCGTGTCTCCGTGGCAACTGCTTTAGATGTTGAGTTCCACGGGCTTTGGCACCTCGTTCTCCATGATGGGGCGCGGGGTGAGACGGTCCGGGATCTTCAATACTGTCACACCGGCCGGTGGCTCGATCTCGTGGTACAGCGGGTCGCTTCTGCCTTGGTAGATCTTGGAAAAGTGCATCGGGAGCACGTAGCGCGGCCTGAGCCGGTCCAAAATGATATTGAGCTCGCTGGTGCACAGATGGCGAGAAAGCCGCGCCTTATTCTGTTCTGCCGCCAAAAAGGCACACTCACACACCAGAAGCGTCACTCCCTCAAGCAGCCCCGCCAGCTTCTCCAGGTTATCCGGCGAAAATCCGATGTCTGTCACATAACCTATGCTTGCCGGTTTCTCGATTTTCCTGATCCGCTGATAAAGCGCCGCCGCATCCGGCTCGCTGCGCTCCTCAATAGAGCTACCGGCGGTTGCTGCTGCATATTGTATGGGATTTCCTTCCAATCTGCCCCTATGGAACAGCTTCTCCAGATCCTTGAGCCACTCTCCCCTGACCACCCCGGCCTGAGCCATGCGCGCCTCATCAAGCACGAAGGCGGCCCCTTCATCGACCCTGAAGGCAAGCACGGGTATCCTGTGCTCGCAAAGCACGCCTTTCACCGTCAGGTAACTGTTACCATAGATATCGCCGCTGCGTTCGCCGTCCGGACGAGCCGCGAACGCCTCCGGCCCGCAGTAAAGGGTGCTGACGATGCGCCCCTGGCTCACCTCCCCCACTCGGAAATTCCCCCAGAAGGTGTCGGCGAGATTCCAGTCGTAGCAGGCAAACTTGTGCGCCATCCTGCCGGATAAGCCGGGAGGGCCGAAGATGTCGACGGTGCGAGGGGAGGCATGGCTGTGGCGGATGACGCTGTCCATACCCATGAAGTGGTCCATATGTGCGTGGCTTATGAATATGGCGTCGATCGAGGTATAGACGCGTTTCGCCAGATGATGCATCTTGCCGCAGTCAAAGAGCAGTGCCCTTCCCGACGACCGCACACGGACCAGCAGCAGCGGGTCGTCGAATAAACCTGCGAAGAAGGTAGGCTCAAGGTAGCGGAAAGGTTTCGGCATGCTAGATTTTACCATTAGATTGATCTGCCTGACTAAAGGCGTTAAAGTGCCTATCAAGGAAAGAGCGAAAAACAGAAAAGGAGAATACTATGTCAGAGAAAAAGGGTGTGGCACTGGGCGAAAAACTGAATTTGGGGGAACTTGCCGGCTATCAGGAAGGAGCGGTTGTGAGCAGGACGGTGTTGGACAAGCCTGTCGGTACCATCACCGCGTTTGCCTTTGATGCCGGAGAAGGTTTAAGCGAGCACTCGTCCCCGTACGATGCCTTCGTGCAGGTATTGGACGGCGAGGCGGAGATCAAGATAGAAGGGAAGGTGCAGACTGTAGCTACCGGTGAAATAGTCATCATGCCGGCCAACAAGCTGCATTCGCTGAGGGCGGTGAAGCGGTTCAAGATGCTGCTGGTGATGATCAGGGCGTAGGATCAAAAAGGATCTGCCCCCCTCTCCCTAACCCTCTCCCGCCAGGGGAGAGGGGACTTCAAACCTCATCCCTTCCGTGGCTGAGGGGGACTTCAAGCTCCCCTCCCCTCTATGGGAGGGGCGGGGGAGAGGGTGAAAAGCTCGTGCAAGCCTCCCCCTACCATCAAGGGAGGGGGAGCGAGCAGCAGGTAGGAGCTTAACTTAACCTGATGAGCGCTGATCTTCCGCTGTTCAGGTCCCTCCCCCTTCAAGGGGGAGGTCAGGAGGGGGATGGGGGGGTTGGCACCGGAACTGCCCCATCCCCACCCCAACCCTCCCCTTGAAGGGGAGGGGGTTTTTCAGCGGAAGATTGACGCTAATCAGGTAACTTGATGGCAGTGGGGGCTGGGGGAGGGTGCAAGTCGGGTTACGCCCCCGCGGGCTAACCCGACCTGCAGATTTTTCCCTGCAGATCTACCTGCAGCCGCAGCCGCAGCGCTCCTTGACGGCGGCCTCGTATCCCTTCTTGAGCAGCATCGCCACGTCCTTGGCGTGATAGGTGAGGATCAGGTCGGCACCGGCCCTCTTGAAGGAGAGCATGGTCTCCATGACCACGCGGTCCTCGTCGATCCATCCCATGTTGGCCGCGGCCTTCACCATGCTGTACTCGCCGGAGACGTTGTAGACGGCAAGCGGGAGGTCGAACTCGTTTCTCACCTCGCGCACTATGTCGAGATAGGGGAGCCCCGGCTTCACCATCAGGATGTCGGCGCCCTCCTCAACGTCCATGCGCGCCTCGCGGATCGCTTCCAGTCTGTTGGCGGGGTCCATCTGGTAGGAGCGGCGATCGCCGAACTGCGGCGTGGACTCGGCGGCCTCACGGAACGGCCCGTAGTAGCCGGAGGCGTACTTGACCGCGTAGCTCATGACCGGGATCTCTTTGTATCCGTTGTTGTCCAGCGCCTCGCGGATCGCCGCAACACGGCCATCCATCATGTCCGAGGGAGCGACCATGTCGGCACCCGCCCTGGCGTGCGACAGCGCCTCCTTGGCCAGAAGCTCCAGGGTCTCGTCGTTGTCCACGTCGCCGTTCTTTATCACGCCGCAGTGGCCGTGGTCGGTGTACTCGCACATGCAGACGTCGGTGATGACGGCAAGGTTCGGCACGTTCTTCTTGAGCGCCCGGATGGTCTCCTGGATGATGCCGGTGTCGGAATAGGCATCGCTTCCCATGGCGTCCTTTTGCTCCGGGATCCCGAACAGGATCACCGCCGGAACGCCGAGTTCGTAGGCCTCCTGCGCCTCCTCGACGATATTCTCGATGGACTGCTGGTAGATTCCCGGCATGGAGGAAATTTCCTTCCTGATCCCCGTGCCGAAGGCGGAAAACATCGGATATATCAGATCGTGCGTGGAAAGCGCGGTTTCCCTGACCATGTTTCTGAAGACCTCTTTGCCCCGGATGCGTCTCGCTCTGTACACTGGGTAGAACATTGCTCTCTCCTTTGGGTTATGCGGTGATGTAAACATTCCTGAAATGAAAAACGACGTAGTCGGTCAAAAAGTCCCCCTTTGACAAAGGGGGATTTAGGGGGATTTGCTTTTACCCGCGCCACCGGTACTGCGTGGCAACCCTGCCAAATCCCCCCCGACCCCCCTTTTCCAAAGGGGGGAGAGACGCTGGTTCCCCTTTTTCAAAGGGGGGAGCCGGAACTCGCATAATGCTCGATCAACTGCGCCGCCATGGCATCGAGCGTGTATTCGGCGGGCTCCAGATGGACATCCAGCCCGAGATCGCGACAGCTCTTCGAGGTTACCGGGCCGATGGAGGCGACCAGCACCCCTTCCATCAGATGCAGAAAATGGTTCTCGCCCAGGATGCTCGCCAGGTTCTGAACGGTGGAGGAGGAGGTGAAGGTGACGCAATCGACCCGCCGCTCCTCAAGGGCCTGCAGCGCCTCGGCGGGGATTTCCTCCGGGGTCTCGTTCGTGTAGGCAACCGGCGCCGTTACCTGCGCCCCCATCCGGGTGAGCTCATCGGGGATCACCTCCCGCGCCCGGTCACCCTTGGGAAACAGTATCCGCTTCCCGGAGATATCCATGGCAGCGAAAGCCGCCACCACCCCTTCCGCCTTGTAATCCCGGGGGACCAGGTCGGCCCGCAGGCCGAAAGGGGCAAGAGCCGCCGCGGTCTTGGGTCCGACGGCGCAGACGCGGCAACGGCCGAGGGCACGCGTGTCGAGCCCGTTTTCGCCCAGCCGGGCAAAGAAGTACTTTACGGCGTTGTACGAGGTGAGGACGATCCAGTGGAAGCTGTCCAGATTCCGGATCGAATCATCGAGATCGGCGTAGCTCTTGGGTGTGGTTATCTCGATGGTCGGGCAGCCGTAGACCCTGGCGCCCAGCCGCTCCAGCTTGGAGGTGAACTCGCCGGCCTGATCGGCGCCACGGGTAACCAGAACGGAGCGGCCAAAGAGCGGCCGGTTGTCGAACCAGCGCAGCGTCTCCCTCAGGTTCACAACTTCGCCGACCACGGTGATGGCCGGCGCCTTGAAGTTCGCCTCCCGGGCCTTTCGGGCGATATCCAGAAGCGTTCCGGTCAGCACCTCCTGCTCGGGCCTGGTTCCCCAGCGGATCAGCGCCACCGGGGTCTCCGGAGCCCTGCCGTGGGCGATGAGGTTTTCGGTGATGTGCGGGAGGTTCCTGATCCCCATGTAGAAGACGACGGTGCCGCTGCCAAGCGACAGCCCCTCCCAGTCGATTTCGGAACTGCTCTTGCCGTGGCTTTCGTGACCGGTGACGAAGGCGACCGAGGTGGTCACCCCGCGATGGGTGAGCGGGATACCCGCATAGCAGGTGGCGCCGACGCCCGCGGTGATTCCCGGGACCACCTCGAAAGGGATGCCGGCCTCGACAAGCGCTTCGCACTCCTCCCCTCCCCGCCCGAAGATGAAGGAGTCGCCCCCTTTCAGCCTGGCCACGATTTTTCCGGAGAGCGCCTTTTCCACCAAAAGCTCGTTGATCTGGCTCTGCTGCCGGTTGTGTTCGCCCCCCACCTTCCCGGCGTAGATCAGTTCCGCACCTTTGGGAGCCAGCCGGAGCAACTCGTCGTTGGCCAGATAGTCGTACATCACCACCTGCGCCTTTGCCAGGCAGTCGCGTCCCTTCACCGTGATGAGACCGGGATCCCCGGGTCCCGCGCCGATCAAATAGACAAAACCTCGTGTTAAGGATTTAGCTGGCATCGTGCTCCTACCTGTAGCTTGCTTGCGATCAAACGGCAAAAGGCTAAGGAAGATCCGTTAGCCTTTTGACTATCAAGAAACGTGTACTGCTCATACCGCGTTGTAGAGTTCTCACCCCTTTGAAAAGTGGAGTGGGGGAGTTTGCTTACGTTCCCAAGGTGGAGCTTGGGAACGAGATGTAAAAGCTCTTCCCCCCTGGAAAAGTGGAGTGGGAGGAGCTTGCTTACGTTCCCAAGCTGGAGCTTGGGAACGAGATGTGAGATGTAGACCCTCCCCTTGACCTGTCAGCCGTAGCCTTGGTGAAGGCTGAAGGGGAGGGAGTTGCTTTAGCTTACACCGGGATTTCCTTCTCCCTGGAAACCTCGCGCTGGTAGACCTCGGCCAGGATGGCGTGGCCACCTTCGGCGAGGAGCTGCTCAGCCAGTTGCACGCCGAGCTTTTCAGGGTGGTCGGTCGGGCCGGTAATGCTCCCCCTGACGGAGACCTTGCCGTCAACCGAGGCGATGAAGCCGGTCAGCTTCAGCTGATCGCCGGTGACTTCACCGTAGGCCGCGATCGGCACCTGGCAGCCACCCTCGCAGCGCCACAGCAGCGCCCGCTCTGCCCGGACCGCGGCGCTGGTGTCGGGATGGTTGAAGAAGGCGATGGTCTTTTTCACCTCTTCGTCGGCGAGGTTGCACTCGATGCCGAGCGCGCCCTGGCCGATGGCCGGCAGGGAAAGTTCGGTGTCGAGATACTCGCTGATCCGGTCGGCGAAGCCCAAGCGGTTCAGGCCCGCGGCGGCGAGGATCACGGCGTCCAGCCCTTCGGTCTCCAGCTTGTTCATGCGGGTCTCCACGTTACCGCGGATGATGACCATCTCCAGGTCGGGACGCACCTTGAGAAGCTGCGCCTGCCGCCTGAGGGCGGAGGTCCCGATGCGGGCACCCTGCGGCAGATCGGCAAACTTGATGCTGCGGGAAATGACGGCGTCGCGCGGATCTTCGCGCTCGGTGATGCAGTAGAGGCCGAGCCCCTCGGGGAACTCGGTCGGCACGTCCTTCATGCTGTGTACCGCGATGTCGATCTCGCCCCTCAGCATCGCCTCCTCGATCTCCTTCACGAAGAGACCCTTGCCGCCCACCTGTGCCAGCGGCACGTCGAGGATCTTGTCGCCGATGGTCTTGATCTTGGTGAGGGTGACCGTCATGCCCGGGTAGCGTTTCTCAAGCTCGGACTTCACCCAATTAGCCTGCCAAAGCGCAAGCTGGCTCGCGCGGGTCCCAATTCTCAGCTCTTTCAGCGACGACATATCTATCTCCTTTATCTGTGAAATCCCTTTTGAAATGATTAAAAGGTAGGGTGGGCCTCGCCCACCAAAACCGTATGGTGCGGTGGGCCCGGCCCACCCTACCTATTCTCCCAGCAGTTCCCTAGTCCCTAGCTGACAAGTGCCACGACATCGTGGACAAAAATACGTGCCACGACATCGTGGACTTTGTAGTTCTCTGACAATCGAATAGCCATCACGTGGTACTCATGGACACCTAATAAATTCTGGGGGTGTTCTTGAGTAATGAAGTCGAGCAGCAACGGCAATGGGCGGTTCAGCGCTTCCAGGCTGGCGAAAAGCCAGAATCAATTTACGTCTCTCTCGGTAGGACCAAAGCGTGGCTCTACAAATGGCTTGATCGTTATGAAGAAGGTGAAGCATGGTATGCAACACTTACTCGCCGACCGCTCACGAACCCGAAGCAGACTGCTTCAGAAGTTGAAGAGGTTGTTAAGTTTATCCGGCGTAAGCTGCACACTAACGATCTCTTTTGTGGTGCACAGGCTATCTTATGGGAGCTTGAAGATCTTGGAATCAAACCTCTGCCATCCATGCGAACCATCAACCGAATTATAAGTAGAAATGAACTTACCCACCGGCGAACCGGGAGGTATGTACCTAAAGGCAAACAGTATCCGAAATTGCCATCGTTATTGCCAAACCAGAGTCATCAGGCGGATCATGTAGGCCCGTGCTACCTCAAAGGCCCTGTACGTTTTTACAGCCTTAACGTAGTTGATTTAGCTACAGGCAGATGCGGCCTTGATCCAGCTTTGTCCAAGTCGGGGAAATGCGTCACAGACGGCATATGGGCCATATGGAAGCGATTGGGCATGCCAGATAACATTCAAATTGATAATGCTTCGTCGTTTTACGGAAGCCCACGACATCCCCGCGGGATGGGGCCTCTAATCAGGTTATGCCTCTTCAACAAGGTGGACCCATGGTTCATTCCAGTAGCCGAACCGTGGCGCAATGGAGTTGTCGAAAAGTTCAACGAGCTTTACGAACAAAAGTTTCTTAACAAGATTGAAATGGTGACAAAAGCTGATCTTGAAGCAGGCTCCTTTGCATTTGAGCAGCGCCATAACAGTTCGTTCAAGTACAGCAAACTGGGGGGCAAAACACCGCTCAAGGCTCTTGCAGCATCGGAGAGAAAACTAAGGTTTCCGGAACAGAATACTGCGCCGAGCTACTCGCAGAAGAAGCCAGAGGCTGGTCGATATCACGTGGTTCGCTTCATCCGCAGCGATCAGAGACTAAACGTCTTTGGCGAACTATTCCGCGTTCCTCCCGAACTGGAGCACGAATACGTGGTGGCTACTATCGATGTCAAAGAACAGAAACTTAAGCTTTACCTGGACAAAACACAGGTCGAGGAATTCGACTACAAATTACGCTAAGGGCACCGCGTGTCCACGATGTCATGGCACAGAAATCTGTCCACGATGTCGTGGCACTTGTCACCTAGCCCCTAGCCCC
>Ga0209317_1003083_pt1 | contig 11030 bp, 9 predicted proteins | sample RifGroB2_FD_183994 | JGI IMG/M metagenome (GOLD analysis project Ga0209317, IMG submission 183994) | Soil microbial communities from Rifle, Colorado, USA - Groundwater B2 (SPAdes) (version 2) | ecosystem: Environmental > Terrestrial > Soil > Unclassified | place: Rifle, Colorado | collected...
GAGTCCGACCATGCCAAGAGGTGAGGGGGAATTCGTCGTCCAGAGGCCTTCCCGCATGACCAGGGCTTTCTGGACCCTGAACGGTGAGATGACACCTGCGCACAAGGTGACGTTTGTCCGTGAAATCGATGCCGTGCGGCTTGACGCCCTGCGGGAAGCTGTCCTGCTGCGCCACGGCGTGAAGCCCTCCTACACCGCCCTGGTGGTCAAGGCTGCAACCATCGCGCTCAGGGAATATCCCTACGCGAACCGGGCCATCATCGGCCCCCCTTTTTTCAAAAGGCTGATCCAGTTCAGCGCCACGGACATCACCGTCGCCATTGAGCGGGACGTGCCGGGCGCCGAGTCGATCGTGCTGGCGGACACCATACCCGACACCTCGGGAAAGGACCTCCAGGAGTTGACGGCGGCGCTGAGCGCGTTCGCGCAGGCGACCACCGAAAACAACGAGCGGTGGCGGCTTTTCAGCACCCTGCTCAGCAGGGTTCCGGTATGCATCAGCAGATGGATGATCGGAATGCCGCGCTTTTCGGCCAGCATGTGGGCGCGGCACAGGGGAGGGGCCTGCTTTGTCAACTCTCCGGCGAAGTACGGCATCGACCTGATCGTGGCGGATATGATCTGGCCGGTCACGGTGGTGTTTGGCTGGATAAAGGAGCGCCCCTTTGTCCGGAACCACGAGGTGGTGGTAACAAGGACCATGCCCCTTTCGCTGATTTTCGACCGGCGCATCATGGCAGGTGCGCCGGCAGCAAAATTTTTCAACCGCCTGGCTCAACTGCTTGAGAACGCTGAAGAGCTCTACTCACCCAAGTAGGTGTCGAGATCCCTGCGCAGAGACCTGGCAGAAGGTTCCCCTCCGTTTCCGAGGCGAAAAAGCAGCGCCACCGGCGCTGCCGAGGCGCCGACTCCCCTTAGCAGTTCATCGGCCTTATGCACCAGGCTGCGATTCCCTTCGCTCAACTCCTCGTCGGCCCCGTCGCGGCATCTTTGTACCAGGAGGGTTATTCCCGTCATCAGGTGAAAGCAAAGCCCCTGCCGGGTCGCCTCCAGCCAGACCCGCTCCAGTTGGCGCCCCGCGGCAACCCAGGATGGAGCCGAGCTGTCTAAAATGGTGATCATGCCGGCAGCGGATGCCGACAGCATGAGCTTTCGCGCGTTTGCCGCGATGATTCTGGTCACCCCGATGCCGCCCAGAATCCTGACCAGGGGAAAGCTCCTCAAAAGCGGAAACAGCAGCCGGTCGGCGGGAGCCAGCTCCAGGGTTCGCAGGTCGAGACCGTCGAGGGTCTGCTCCGCCTGTGCCGCACTCCAGCGGATGTGGTCGAAGAGAAAGCCGTGCAGCTGCTCGTTTTCAAAGACGAGACGGTCGCTAAGCGCCACGACGTCCGCCACCACGGCCATCTGGTCGCGCCCCGTGAGAAGTGTCAGACGGGCGCCGTCGATGCGCTTGGCCGCCTGTTCGAGGCTTTCAGCCGCAGTTGCCGAAAGCGGGCCGCCGCCGTAGGCGCCCCGGTTGATGGTCCGCTCGGCAATGCTGCCGTACAGCGGCTCCTGCGCAGGCGCGGACGGCGTGAGAGCCACGCTTGCCACGTGCCGGTCGTCGCCCGGGGTGGGGAAGAGTTCCACTTTCGCCGCATACCCGAGGGCGCTGGCTGCGATCACCATGTTTTCCAGGCAGGCCCCATGGGCGACCAGTGAGGCACGCTGCCGGTAGTTGTACAGCGAGGTGTCCCGCTGGGGCACATTGAAGAGGTCGATGCTGTTTCCCCGAATCCGGAAACGCCAGGGCTGGCAGTTGTCTCCGGAGGGAGCCCTGATCCCCGCTGCGACGATGTCCCTGATCTGGCTGTCCATTATTCACCCCCGGAAGTCGCAGGCGGCTGGCCGCTCTCGCGCTGGTTGCGACGGTCATGGCGCTTAAGGCTTTCGCTCAAAAGCGAGATGATTTCCGTCGCGGCGCTGATGATATGTCCGCGCTCCAGGCCGGCGCGGGACATCTCCTTGTAGAATGTGTTGGCCAGAAGCTTGACCAGTGCCGACGGGTCCATCTGCTGTGCCATGAGGGAGCTCCCCACCGCGTCACGCGCCTCCTGGGCCAGCGCCATCTGGGCGAACCGCGATTTGAGCAGGTTCTGCAGTTGCATGACCTGGATGGACTTGCCGATCAAAAGGGCGACGAAGGTGGCGAGGTTGAGGTCGTTGTAGTCGAGGTTGCGCTGGTTGTTGGGGTTGCTGGTGTTGAGAACCCCGACCACCTTGCCGCTTATGAAGATGGGGACCGAGATGAAACACTTGCTGGCTGAGTCGGGACGGCGAGCCAGCGGCAGATAGTCCGAGGCGCGGATGTCCTGCACCAGCAGGGCCTGGCCGGTGGCGGCCACCTGTCCTGCAATCCCCTCATTCACCTTGGCCGCCTCGCTGTAGGCCCGTGCCGGAAGCTGGCCGAACTTGGCGAAGACACGCAGCCGGAACTCGTCCGGCTTGTCGCCCGCGCCAAGGAGCATGATGGAGCAGGTGCCGGTGTTCAGGATGTTCGCAGCCATGGCCGCCAGCTCTTCGAGGCTCTCGTCCAGATTGCCCTGTTGCTCGAGGAAACTGGCCAGGCCCAGCAGCTTTACGAACCGGTTGGAGTCCGCCGTGTCCTTGGTAGTCACGATCATTTCTCCTTATCGTTGGTCAGCCAACGCCTTTTTAAGGATCATCTTGCGCATGAGGATCTGCAGCGGATTTTTCCCCCCGAACAGGAGGTAGCCGCTTTTGAACTTGTTGCGCAGCATGTCGAACTGAAGGTAGTGGGGGACCGGACGTACCACCCCCTTGCCCGTGAGGATCTTGACCGACTCGGTGGCGATAAGCGACGAGGCGAGCGTGCAGGCCGGAGACACTGCCGGCCCGGTCTTGCGGGCCATGCTGACCCGGGAGAGATCTAGGTACTTGATGTGGTAGGGGCGTGGCGCGAGGCCTGCCGCAAAGGCGGCGATCTTCTCCAGGTAGGGGAGGCTGTCGCAGATGCCGAAGTAGTCGTCAAAGGACATCCCACCCGGAGCGAAAACCTGCAGCGTGGCGCCGAAACCAAGCGGCGCGGCTGTCAGTGCGTAGATCCCCAGTTCGCGGCAGCGGCTGAAGATCGCCCTGCGGATGTCAATCTCGAAGAAGTCGATGCCGTCCACGTAGAGGTCCACGCCGGACAAAAAGGCGTCCAGATTCTCCAGGGTCACGCCATCCGGAAAAACGTCCACCTCGGCATAGGGGTTGATGTCCCGGGCCATCGCCGCGATGACCGAGGCCTTGGGCTGGCCGATGGTGCTGGCCATGGCCCCGAACTGCCGGTTGATGTTGACCGCGTCGAAGGTGTCGAAGTCGGCGATCCTGAAATTGCCGACGCCAAGCCGGGCCAGGGTCAGCACGTGCAGGCCGCCTACGCCGCCGGCGCCGGCCACCGCAATCCGGGCTGACGCCAGACGTTGCTGTTCATCCCTGGCGATGAGGCCGAGGTTTCTGGAGAACGCCGCAGAGAGGAAGCTTTCACGGTCCATGGGACACCTTTACCAAGTACTCTTTTACGCCCAGCCCGGCCGCTGCCTGAACCGCCTCTTCCTTCTGGCGGAACGGGCCGGCCTGCACCTTGTAAAGACCCGCCTGCCGGATCATGGTGAGGGGCGCACTGCCGATCTTTGCCTTCAGCGAATTCAATACCCGAAGCGCGTTCTCGCGCGACTTGTACGCCCCTACCTGGACCTGGTACACCTGCTTGACCTCGTTTCCTACGGCGCCTGCGCCGGCAGCGGCCGGCTTTGCAGGCGACCAGGTGGCGGGGCGGACAGCGGCAGAAGAAGGCGCAACTGCGGCAGGCTGATAAACCGCAGCGCGGTCAGCGGCAGGGCGAACGGCGGCAGACACGGCGGAAGCCGGTTGCGCCTGCGTTTCGCTCTTCCGCTGCTGCGCCGGGGGGAGGGCGCCGGGAACATGGAGCGGCGCAAACTCAAGCCAGGGGGAAAGGTCGCCTCCGGTGGCCCGCTCCAGTCCGGCAACTGTGCTGTTCATGGCTGCGGCGTTTTTGACGTAGTCGGCATAGGCGCTCCACATAACTGCCTCCGCCAACTGCACATCTGCGCGCTTAACCACCCCCTCCCGGTGGCGTTCCTGCACCTTTGCCAGTTGGTATTCCAGGGTCTTCAGCCGGGTCTCGGCTTCCCGCATCAGGCTTTCCTCGTCCTTGAACCCGCGCCAGAGCTGCTCGATTTCGAAGAGGACCTCTTTGCGCGCCTCGTTTTGGCGCATCGTCTCCTGCTGTGCCGCCGCCGCTGCCCGGCGCACCTCGGCAGAGGTCTGCCCCCACTCGAAGAGGTTCCACTCCGCCTGCGCTCCGACGGTCCAGACCTCAGACAGCGTGATGGCGGTTACAGGCTGGCGCAGGTAGCTGCCGACCAGGGAGACCTGGGGGAAAAATCCGCTGCGTGCGATGGCAACCTCGGTCGACCCCTTTTGAACCCGGGTCTGGCCCGATTCGAGGTCCGCCCGCTTTTTCAGCCCCAGTGACTGCAGCTCGCCAAGCGGAGCGCTCAGGCGGACCTTGAGGAGCTGGCCAACCGGTTCGATAGGCTCATCCGGTGCGGCATCGATCAATTTTCGCAGGGTCGCCAGGGAAAGCTCGGCCTGGTTTTCTTCCCGTGCCACGACTGCCTGAGCCCGGTACACCTCCATCTCGGCCAGCATCAGATCCTCCTGGCGGGCCCGCCCCTCCGCCAGGCGCTCACGCACAACGCGCGCCTGTTCCGCAGGGCCCGCCAGCGCTTTCAGCCGGGCCCGGAGCTGCAGCCGCGAGGCGAGCGCCTCGTTGAATGCCTTTTTCACCTGCCGGGAGGTTTCTGAGCGCTGGAAGGTGAGGTCGCTTCTGGCGGCCTCCACCTGCAGTTCGGCGCGCCGGCGCCGCTGGGTCAGGCTGCCGCCGGTGAACAGAGGCTGTTGCAGGTGAACGCCGACGCTGTAGGTGTCGCGGTCCCCGGTTCTCAGGGTGACATCCTCGGCCGGGATGCCGTTTCCGAAGGAATTCCCCCTTATGATGAGCCGTTCCGCGTTGTCCACCAGCGAGTAGGAAGCCTTGAGCTTCAGGGTGGGGTAAAAGGAGGCGCGGCTTATGTTGAGCGATTCCACGGCGGCTTCCGATGCCAGCTGGAAGAATTTCAAGACGCTGCCCTTTTCTGCCCGCTGAAGGCATTGCTCCAGGGTAACGGGCTCTGCCAGGGCGCCGGGCGCCCAGCAAAGCAGGCAGAGGGCTGCGAGCAGGTTAGCTTTCATGGCGACTCACTTGAAGCGGACCGTGACGGTCATGCCGTTTTTGAGGTCGGAGAAATCCTTCAGCCCCAGGTGGACCTCCTGGGTGTTGATGTCGAACGAGGCCGCCGGATCGAAGCTCTTCTGGCTCTTTCGCTTGACGGTCGGCAGCACCTTGGTGACGCTGGCCTGGAACACCCGGCCCGGGTAGGTGTCGGCGGTGACCTCAGCCTGCTGGCCTACCGTTACCTTGCCGATCTCCGTCTCGTCCAGTTCCGCCCGGATCCGCATCAGGCTCGGGTTGATCAGCTTCAATAGGGGGGTGTTGACCTCGGTGCTCTCGCCGGACTCGCGCATCCGCTCCGTCACCAGCCCCGTAATCGGCGCCAGTACCCGGTAATCCTTGACCACCTCCTGCCAGTACTGCACCTCGGCAGCTGCCCGATCCCGCGCGGCGCGCGCCTGGTCGATCTCCTCGCTGCGCACGCCCCTGCGGTACTTTTGCAGGTTTGCCTCGCTTTCCCGCAGATCGGACTCGGCCACTTTGAGCCGTCTCTCGGCCTGGGTCACCTCGACGGCTGCCGCCGCCTCCTTGCTCAGGAGCCGCTGCTGGCGGTCGAAGTCGTCCCGGGCCTCTCTATACACGGCCTCGGCGCGCTGCTGGGAGCTTTGCGCCATGGCCACGTCCTCGTTTCGATAGCCGGCGGACAATTCCTGCAGGCGCGATTGGGCTGACGCCATGGCTGCCCTGGCTTGCTGAAGCTGTGCTGCCGCCTTGTCGTCGACGAACTCAACCAGCAGCTGCCCCTTGGCGACCTGGCTTCCGGCAGTGATCAGCATGCGCCGGATCTGCCCCTTCACCTGGCTGCTAAGGACGATTTCCTCGCCGCTTTCCACCAGCCCCTTTGCTGTGACGCCGGTGCGAGGCGCCTGGACGCTCGCTTCGTGCTGCTCCTGTTTCTTTTCCACCAGGCGCGGGCCGAACAGCGTGAGCAGTACCACCGCTGCTGCCAAAACGATAATGAGAATCCTGCCGGACACCCCTAGCTTCATGACGAACTCCGTTTGATGCCGCAAATCTTGCCATCTTCCATGTGGATCGTGCGGTCAAAGATATCTTCGATGCGGTTGTCGTGCGTTGCCACCACCACGCACCGCTTCTGCACGCAGGCGAGCTCCTTCAAAAGCTCCATGACCTTGCGGCCGTTGGCGTGATCCAGATTCCCGGTCGGCTCGTCGGCAAGAATTATGGGGGAATCCGGCGCCAGGGCCCGCGCCACGGCAACCCGCTGGCGCTGCCCGCCGCTTAGGTCGCGCGGCAGGAAGTGCATCCTCTCGCGAAGGCCGACCTCGTTCAGTATCGCCGCCGCCCGCAGTTCGGCGCCCTTGCCCGTCATCCCCTTCATGCGCAGCCCCAGCAGGACGTTCTCGAACCCGGTAAGGGCAGGGAACAGGTTGAAACCCTGGAAAATGAAGGAGATGTACTTCTTGCGGACGGCGGGGAGCTCCGTTTCGGCCAGGGCGCTGACGTCGTTTCCGTAGATGCTGAGCATGCCGGCTGTCGGCCGCAGGATGCAGCCGAGGATGGACAAAAGTGTGGTCTTGCCGGAGCCCGACGGGCCGAAGAGTCCGACGACCTCTCCCTCCATCAGGGTGATGTCCGCCGGCAGCACCGCCGTGACCTCGACCCTTCCGTCCTGATAGGTCTTGCTCAGTTTTTCTGTCTGGATCGGATGCGCCACGCCTAGCCCCTGAACAGAATCGCCGGATCGATCTTCTTGATGCGCCGGATCGATACGAACGCCGCGGTAGAACACATCACCAGGGTGAGCGCGAGGACCGCCAGGTTCACCCACCATCTGACCACCAGCACCATGCCGATGGCGTCGTAGAGCCGGACCGTGATCATGGTGATAACCAGGCTCACCACGTAGCCGAGCAGGGCGTTGATGACCGCCTGCGAGAATATGATCTTGTAGATCTCGAAATTGCTGGCACCGATGGCCTTGAGGGTGCCGAACTCCTTGATGTGCTCCATGGTGGAGTTGTAAATGGTCTGTCCGACAATGAGCATGCCGACCAGGAAGCTGATGACGATGGTGAGCAGGAAGGAGAAGCCGACCCCGGTCTCGACCGCCCAGTAGCGTCGGGTCTTGTAGCTGAACTCGTCCCTGGTATAGACGTCGACCCCGACAAGGTTTTGTCTGAGCTTCTCCTTGGTCGCAGCCAGCCCGGCTCCAGGCTTTAGCTTCGCAATGACGAACACGGTGTTCTCTGGTCCTATGTAGGCGACCAGGTTCTGCGCCAGCTTGTACGAGGTAAAGACAATGGGAGCGGTCGTGAAGGATTTCACCCCGCGGGAGATCCCGACTATTTGCAGTCTGCGCCACATGACATCGCGGTAGTCCCCGACCTGCAGGTTCCCGAGGCGCTTGAGCGCCGATTCGTCCACGATGGCGAAGTTGCCGTTGTTCAGTTGCCCGGCGTTGCCCGTCTTCATCTCCCAGGGGCCGCCCACGCCGCGCTGCGGGTCGAAGCCGACAATCTCTATCTGCTCCGTTCCGCCTTCCTTTTGCTTGATGAGCGCCCAGGCGACGATGAGTTTCTCGGCAGATGCCACATTTGGTTCGGACAGTACCTTGTTGTACAGGTGCTCGGGAAAAGGCTGGGAAAAATCGAAGTTCTTGCTGTTCTTTGACGTGATCCACATGTCGCCGGGCGTGTGGTCGATAATGACTGAAGAGGTCTCCATGAGGCCCAGGAATGTTCCCAGCTGGTTGAATATTAGTCCAACGGCAAATATCACACCCAGAAGCGTTATCAGGGAGCGCACCTTGTCATAGAGTAATATGCGGAGGGCAATGTAAAACATTTCGGGATTATATCATAAACTCTAATGGTAAACATGGAAATATGATGGAAGGACAAAAATGCATTGGTTCTATTCCAAGGCGGGCGTTCAACTGTGACAGCCGCCCCGTTGCCTGAAAAGAGATCCTGCAGTCGGTGTTCCAGTGCGTCAACCTTCAGGGGCCTTGCCCCAAAAAGGAAAGCCGGCGCCTCATCCAACGGGAGTGCATCGGCAAGCCGGCTCCCGGAACTCTCGGTGTTCTCCCCCGCGGCAGGCGTCGCCCTTTCGCATTCGCTGTAGGCGCGTAGGGAAAGGTTATGCGGTGTCGGCGGCGCCGCCGTTTTCGCCATTTAGCGGCGCGGGCACGGCGTCACCCCTGGCAGGCTCGGGCATACCCTCGACAAAGCACTGGTACAGCTCCTTGTTGGTCTTCTCGAACCTGTCCATCAGCTCATGCAGGCACCCAACGTACGGCGTCCTCAGGCCGTGATACTCCACCCCCGGTCCCGCTGGCGTGAAGGCGATTCCTATTCTCTTTAGCAAGAGAAACAACCCCTTGGCCATGACGGCGTACAGGTGTGTCAATCCCCGTTCCAGGCACTCACGGTAGATGCATCGGTAGAGACCGATGACGATCTGGTTTTCGTTCTTTCTTTTCTCCTGAAAGGGGCTGTTCAGTTCAGGGACCATTTCCTCGTCCTTGAACATGCTGTCGTCGCCTGCTCTTCTCCTGAATTCCTTGGAGACGGCGAGACGGGAGATCTCGCCCCAATGGGCCTTGTTCAACCCGACGATGTCTTGGTTGATACTGCAGTGCTCTTCTATGGGGAAGCCGAGCTCCGAATTGAAGATGATGCGGGTCGTGCCGATCAACTTCTGGTCCGCTTTTCGTATGGCGGCGAAATGGACGGCTCGCCCGTCGAATTTGTCCCGCTCGATCCCGCTAGGGTGGTCCTCCGGTCGCTCGAAACCCCATTCCTCGCAATAAACCTTGTAGCGCAGTCGATAAATGTCGGTAATCAAGGGGGAATCGCCGGCAACTTTAATGAAATCGAACATGTTTTATTTCCCCCTCATTGAGCTTCGCGATTTATGGTCTGCCTGAACATGGTCTGGCCCGCGAAGCCACGTTTCGTGCAACTCACCAGAAGTGCCACTTCTGTGTGGAGATGACATAGACCGCGAGCGCCAGGTTGGTGACAGAGTGGGCGAGTACGCATTGCGCCAGGCTGCGGGTTCGGTAAATGACAAGGTTGTAAACCACGCCGGCCATGACGCCGGCAATGATGTAGTGATGCTCGGTGCCGAACAACAAGGCTGTGACTAAAAATGAGCCCCAGGTGAAGGTGCCCATCGGGACTTTCTCGAAATCCTTGTCGATGATGTAGCGGATCAGAAAGGAGCGCCAGAAAAGCTCTTCCATGACCGGCACAACAAGTACAGCCCCCGTGACCCGGAAAAGGGTAATGGTAACCCGGAGCGCCTCACCGTGCAACGCGCCCGGGTCAAACCCAGCCGGCGCGGCAGAAGAACCCAAGGTCCAGGTCATGCAGATCCACAGCCCGAACACCAGGATACCTACGAAGGAAACAGCCAGGGAGGTGGGAATTTTTTTCAAATCGGCAAAGCACAGTTCCGTGTACTCTTTCCGGTACCGGTACAGTACAGCGCCGACTATGACAGTCTTTAAGGGGTACAAGTAGAAAAACGCCGTTGCGTCCAACTCGATGAAACCGTGCGCTATCAGTACCCGCAGCATCTCCTTCAGGGCTATGAAAGCCATGAAGACCGCAAAAGGGAGACAGCGTGCAAAAACTGGTTTCATAGCTTTTTCCAAAAAGTGACGATGATACAACGGCTGGGATAATAGAGGATAATTCCAAACAAGTCTATCTTAATGTTCACCGAAGCCCTCGATTTATGGCTGCTTTAGCTTTTCAGCAGGCTGTTTGAATGATCGGCAAGGTCGCTTACGGAGGCGTCAACTGCGTCTGCCCCTCTGCCTTTGCTGTTTTATCTGTTGACTGGTAGGGTAGGGGGCTTTGACGAGTTGTGAAGGGAGCTTTGGGATGTCGCGTACCGTCGTGCCAGTGGGGGCGCCTGCTCCTTTATCCGGAGGCGACCCCTTCGGGTAGGTCCGCCGCTGTTTTTTGTCTTTTTCGGCGTAAAAAGGCCTTGTTCAGCAAGATCGCCTTGCTGCCGAAACAATATCGTTTTACTGTATTTACTGTTTGTGCCGAATTGATATCTGTGGTATGTTCCTTTGCAAATACAGCAGCTTGCAAGGTAAAGCTTGATTCAAGTCAAAGATCCAAACAGACATCAACACGCGACATAGCGCGTTTTTTGTGATGCCATCAAAGAAAGGGACCTCATTCACCATAGGGGACCCGGAGTGAGATATGAATTTGGAGCTGATACAAGACGGGCAGTACAACATAGGGCACATCTGCAGCACGCTGCAGTGCTCCAGGGGGCTTGCCGGTAAGAGCGCCATGCGCTGGATCGACGCAAGCGGTGTCCGCGAGGATTACAGCTTCGGCGAGCTCGACCGCGAGAGCAACAGGTTCGCGAACCTACTGAAGGGGCTCGGGGTCGCACCGGGAGACGTCTTCTTCACCTTCCTCCCTAAGATGCCGGAGCAGTTCTTCGCCTTCCTGGGCGCCTTGAAGGTACAGGCGATCTGCGGGACCCTCTTCTCCAACTTCGGCGACGAGGCGCTGCTGGACCGCCTGGGTGACTCGCGGGCCAAGGGGGTGATCACCAAAAAGAGCCTGTACAAAAAGATCGCGCGGGTGAGGTCGAGGCTTCCCGACCTGCAGTTCGTGATCCTCGTGGACGGCGAGTCCGGCGCCGACGGGGTGCTGGGACTCGGCTCCCTTCTGGCCGCCGCATCCAGGGA
>Ga0209317_1003086_pt1 | contig 10999 bp, 11 predicted proteins | sample RifGroB2_FD_183994 | JGI IMG/M metagenome (GOLD analysis project Ga0209317, IMG submission 183994) | Soil microbial communities from Rifle, Colorado, USA - Groundwater B2 (SPAdes) (version 2) | ecosystem: Environmental > Terrestrial > Soil > Unclassified | place: Rifle, Colorado | collected...
TGAATATCTCCTGGTTGGAGAGATCGGGGTAGTTGATCACGCATTTCTGGTGCCCGGTCGCATCGAGGAAGCTGTCGGAGGCGATCCAGCCGTTCTCCTTGGCCATCTGGTAGAACTCGGTCCCGGGATAGGGGGAGGCGAGCGAAACCTGGATCGAGGTGAGGTCCAGGTCGATGGCGTAGGCGATGGTCTCCTTGATGGTCTCGCGGGTCTCACCGGGAAGCCCCAGCACGAAGGCGCCATGCACGGTGATGCCGAGTTTCTTGCAGTTCCTGGTGAACTCGATCGCCTGGGTCTTGGTGACCCCCTTCTTGATGTTCTTGAGGATCTGCTCGTTGCCCGACTCGTAGCCGACGACGACGTGGTGCATGCCGGCGTCACGCAGCTCCTTCAGGGTCTCGTAATCGGCGTTGGCACGCGCGTTGATCACCCAGGAGACGTTCAGCGGCTTGATCAGCCTGGCTATGGCTATGGCGTGCTGCTTGTCCGCCGTGAAGGTGTCGTCGTCGAAGGAGATGTCCTTGACCTGCGGGAGGTTCTCCTTGATCCAGCGCACCTCCTCGTAGACGTTCTGGGGGCTTCTCTTCCTGAGGGTTCTCCCCGAGAAGGTCTGGGGCCACAGGCAGTAGATGCAGCGCGAGGGGCAGCCGCGGCTGGCGTAGATGGAGAGGTAGGGATGCCGGAAGTGCGGGATCACGTACTCTTCGATGGGGAGGTCGCGCTTGTACACCTGGCTGGCGAAGGGGAGCGCGTCGAGATCCGAGATGGGGGGACGGTCCTTGGTGTGGAACACCTTGCCATCCTTAAAAAAGCTGATGCCGTCCACCTCTTCCCACGGTTTCCCCTCGCAGAGTTCCTTGGTGGAGTAGTCGAACTCGCCGCGGCAGACGATGTCGACCGCGCCGTCGGCAAAGCGCAGGCTCTCCTCCGGCAGGATGCTCACGTGCGGGCCGGTGAGCACGGTGACCGTCGCGGGCCTTTGCGCCTTGACCCGGCGTGCGGTCTCCACGTCGATGGCGAGCGTCGGAGTGGAGGTGTACATCACCACCATGTCGTACTCTTTGGCTATCTTCAGGCAGGCATCGAGGTCGAGCCGCTGCACCGGAGCGTCAACCACGCGCGAGCCGGGGATCAACCCTGCCGGATAGGTGAGCCAGCCGGGGAACCAGAAAGAGGTCACCTCGCGGGAGGCCTGGTAACGCGCGCCGGCGCCTCCGTCAAAATCCTCGAAGGTGGGCGGGTTCAAAAACAGCGGCTTCATATCACCCCTCCAGATTAATCTCGTCACACCAAAAAGAAGCCAGACTATAAGACGGCAGCCGACTTTTGTCAAGGCGAACACGGTAAAGTCGGGGAAAGCGTTGCGGCGGCGCCTCCCCTCTGTTACAGTGCCGATCGAGAGGAACAAAGCGCTATGACTACGGAAAAAAGAAGCCTGGGGTTGGTGGCTGCCATGCCCCGGGAGATCGCGCCGGTTCTGGCGCGCATAAAGGGGTACCGCCGGGAGAGCGTGGCCGGCCGCAACCTGTACCGCTTGCCGGTGAACGGCAGGTCGGTCTTTCTCGTCGAATCGGGGATGGGGCCGGCGCATGCCGCGGCGGCGACCAAAGCCCTGATCGAGCACGCAGCACCCGAGGTCATCCTCAACTTCGGCTTCGGTGGCGCGGTCCTTTCCGGGCTCGAGGTCGCCGAACTGGTGCTGGCTGAAAGGGTCTTCCGCCTGGACGGGGACGGCCTCACCGAGCTGCCGGCACCCGACCCTGCACTTGGTACCCTGGTCCTTGAGTCCTGCGCCAGGGTGGGGCTGCAGTTAAGGCGCGGCGGCTTCGTCACCGCCTGCGGGATCCGGAACAAGGGGGAGATGGCGAGCCGGATCGGCGGCAGTACCGCCTTGCCGCTCCTTGAGATGGAGACGGCGGCGGTGCTGCAGGCGGCGCAGGCTGCCGGGATACCGGTCGTGGCAATCCGGGGGGTGAGCGACGCGGCCGACGAGGAGCTCGGTTTCGACATCGAGGAGTTCTGCGACGCCGACCTGAACCTGAGCCCCTGGCGCGTGGCCGGGACACTGCTGAAAAGGCCGTTTCTGGTTCCGCAACTGATCAGGCTGGCCGGGAATTCCCGCCGGGCGGGGAGGCAGCTCGCGCTGGCGGTCGAGTTGTCGCTGCAGGCGCTGACGAGGCAGGTCCAGCTTTAGTCGAAGCTCGCGGAAAAGCGCGCCGCGATCTCCCCTTTCAGGTAGGCGTCCGCCTCGGCGGCGGTGGGGAAGTTGAGCGTCTTCAGCGCGACCTCGCGCGCCTCCTTTACCGTGCAGCGGCGCAGGATCTTCTTGACCCGCGGGATGGAGACGGCGTTCATGGAGAGTTCGTCGAAACCAAGCCCCAGCAAAATGGGGAGGTATTCCGGGTCCCCGGCCATCTCGCCGCAGATGCAGGCATCGATGCCCGCGGCGTGGGCCGCGTCCACCACGATCTTCAGCGAACGGAGCACGGCGGGGTGCAGCGGCTGGAACAGCGAGGAAAGGTGCTCGTTGGTGCGGTCGATGGCCAGCGTGTACTGGATCAGGTCGTTGGTGCCGACGCTGAAGAAGTCCACCTCCGCCGCCAGGAGGTCGGCGATCACCACCGCGGAAGGGATCTCGATCATGATCCCCACCTGCACCTTCTCGTCGAAGGGGTGCCGCCCCCTGAGCTCCTCCTTCGCTTCCTCCAGAAGCGCCTTGGCGGCCCGCACCTCGGCGACCCCCGACACCATGGGGAAGAAGAGCTTCACCTCCCCGAACGCGCTCGCCCTCAGGATCGCCCTCAGCTGGGCCTTGAAGGCCTCGGGCTGGCGCAGGGAGAGGCGGATCGCCCGCACACCGAGCGCCGGGTTCATCTCGTCTGAGAGGTCGAGGTCGGTCAGGCACTTGTCGCCGCCGACGTCCAGCGTCCTGATGGTCACCGGGTGCGGCGCCATCCTCTTCACCAGCGCCGAATAAGCCTCGAACTGCTCCTCCTCGCTGGGGAGCGTAGTCCGGTTGAAGAAGAGCATCTCGGTGCGGTAAAGGCCGATACCCTCGCCGCCATGCTTGTTAACCGAGGTGACCTCCTCGATGAACTCCACGTTCCCCTTAAGGCGCATACGGTGCCCGTCCAGGGTCACGGCCGGCAGGTCGCGCAGCTTCAGAAGCTCGCGCTCCACGTACTCGTAGCGCTGCTTCTTGAGCAGGTATTCCTTGAACTCCTCCGGCCCCGGGTTGACGATGACCACCCCGGTGGAGCCGTCTATGATCAGCGTGTCCCCCTCGGCGACCTCGCTGGTGATCCGCTCCAGCCCCACCACCGCCGGGACCTCGAAGGCCCGGGCCAGAATGGAGGAATGGGAGGTCTTCCCCCCCAGGTCGGTGATGAAGCCCATCACCTTGCCCTTGTCGATCTGCAGGATGTCGGCCGGGGAGAGGTCGTGGGCCACCACGATCACCTTCCCCTCGATGGTGGAGAGCGGCTCCTGCTTCTGCCCCACCATGTGCCTCAGCACGCGCTCGACCACGGTCTCGACGTCGCCTCCGCGCTCGCGCAGATACTCGTCGTCCACCCCTTCGAAGAAGGCCTTGAAGCGCCCCAGGGTCCTCTTCAGGGCGCCTTCGGCGTTGATGCCGAGCCGCTCGATGTACTGCGTGGTCTCGCCGACCAGCATGGTGTCGTCCAGAAGCATGAGATGAGCATCGATGACGCAGAGGTGCTCGGGGCCGTGGGTGATCGCCAGTTGGTCCCTGAGGGCGTAGAGCTCCCCCTTGGCCCGCTCGATGGCGCGGGTGAAGCGCTCCAGCTCCCCCGGGATCTCCTCGTTGGCCACCACCACCTCGGTGACCGTCACGCGGCGCCGGTCTGTGATGCGCACATGACCGATGGCGATTCCGGCGGAGGCGCCGATCCCTCTCAGCTGTTTCGACTCACTCTTCTCCGAACCCATTCCGGATCAGCTCCCCAATTGCGGCATAGGCCTCGACCTCGTCCGGACCGTCGGCCTTAAGCGTGATGGTGCTTCCCTTTGCAGCTGCCAGCATCATGATCCCCATGATGCTCTTGCCGTTCACCTCGACCCCCTCGCGCTCGATCCTGATTTCCGAGGAGAAGCCGCTGGAGGTCTTCACCAGGAGCGCCGAGGCCCTGGCGTGCAACCCCAGCTTGTTGGGTATTACGAATTCGCCTTCTATCATATTGTGCACTCACCCGCCTGCGCCAAGGCTTCGGCGGGTAAATCCTCCTTTGTCCTTACTTCTTCAGGAAATCGCCGGCTACGGTGATGCCTTCCTGCGCGCTCTCCTTCAGCTTGAGCGCCAGCTCGCTCACGCTGCAGCGGTTGCGATCCTGGGTGAAGCGGATCAGCATGGGGAGGTTGACGCCGGTCAGCACCTCGACCTTCCCTTCCTGCAGAAACGAGATGCTCATGTTGGAGGGGGTGCCGCCGAACATGTCGGTCATGATGATGGCCCCCTCGCCCGAAACGCGGGCCACCGCCTCCTTGATGGAGGCCATCACGTCCGCAGCCGACGCATCGTGGGCGATCCCCACCGCCTCCGCCAGTTCCAGCTTTCCTACTATCATCTCCGCCGCGGTCAAAAGCTCGCTGGCCACGCCGGCGTGTGCTACCAAAAGCAGTCCTATCATCCCAGCCCCTTCTCTATGTCCCTGTGTGAAATTTTGATGTTCACGTTCCGCTGCCGGAAGTAGTGGTACAACTCTTCTGCGATGGCCACGGAGCGGTGCCTGCCGCCGGTGCAGCCGATGGAAACGGAGAGGTAGGATTTTCCCTCCCTGCGGTATCCCGGCAGCAGGAATTCCAGCATGTCCCTGAACCGCTCCAGGAACACCACGGTCTCCTTCTGCCCCAAAACGTAATCGCGCACCCCCGGCTCCAGCCCCGAGTAGGGACGGAGCGCCGCCACGAAGTAGGGGTTGGGGAGAAAGCGCACGTCCATGACCAGGTCGCTCTCCAGCGGCAAACCGTAGCGAAAGCCGAACGACTGCAGGTTCACCTGCATCTCCAGCGCCCCCTCCCCCCCCTTCACCAGGCCGATCACCACCTCCTTCAGGCGGTGCACGTTCATCTCCGAGGTGTCGATGATGGCCGTGGCGATGCGCCTCAGGCCCGCCAGCTGGTCGCGCTCGAAGCGGATACCCTCGGGGACGCTGGCCCCCTCGAGCGCCGGGTGGCGGCGGCGGGTCTCGGAGAAGCGCCGGATCAGCACCTCGTCGGTGGCGTCGAAGTAGAAGATCATTACGCTGTGCCCGGCCGAGGCGATGGCCTGGAACACCTGGTCGTACCCCTTGATGAAGTCGCGGCTCCTGATATCCATCACCAGGGCGACATCCTTGATGTCCTCGCGGGAGTGCTCCACCAGTTCGATGAAGGTGCTGACCAGGGAGACCGGCAGGTTGTCCAGGCAGAAGAACCCTTCGTCCTCCAGCGCCTTCACCGCCGTCGATTTTCCCGACCCCGAAAGGCCGGTTATGATGACGATGCGCATGCTATTCCACCTCGTTGCCCAAGGGGCGGAACTCCAGCCGGGCCAGGAGCTTCTCGTGGAATTCCCGCGCCGAATGGTACCCCATACCCTTCAGCAGGAAGTTCCTGGCGGCGACCTCGATGATCGAGGTCAGGTTTCGGCCGGGACGGACCGGTATCTTCAGGTGCGGCAGGTCGACCCCCAGGATGGTCTTCACCGGCTCGTCGATGCCCAGCCGCTCGTACTCCTGGTTCGCGTCCCATTCCATCAGTTCCAGCACCATGTCGATGATCTTCCTCTCGCGGATCGAGGAGACCCCGTACAGGTCCTTGATGTTGATGATCCCCAGCCCCCGGATCTCCATGTGGTACTGGATGGTCTCCCCCGCCTGCCCCACCAGCGCGGCCGGCATCTTCTTCTTGATGTGGATCACGTCGTCTGCGACCAGACGGTGCCCGCGGATCACCAGGTCGAGGGCGCACTCGCTCTTGCCGATGCCGCTTTTGCCCAAAAGCAGCACGCCGACCCCCAGGACGTCGACCAGCACGCCGTGGATGTGGGTCGAAGGGAGCAGGCTCTCCTCGAGGAACTTGGTGATCAGGCTGATGAAGGTGGAGGACTGGTGGTGGGTCACCAAAAGCGGGATGCCGGCTGCCTGGGCTGAGCGCTTCAGGAACTCGGGGGGATCCAGCCCCTTGGTGACGATAAAGCAGGCGATGGGGTAGCTGCAGAGCTTCTCGATGTGCCGGGAGCCGACCTCTTCGGGGATCTGGCTCAGGTAGGAAATTTCCGTGTTGCCCAGCACCTGGACCCGGTCCGGATGCAGGTGCTCCGTGTAGCCGGTAAGGGCCAGACCCGGTTTCTGGATGCGGGAGCTGTAGAGACGGTTGCTAAGCCCTTCTTCACCGCACAGAAGCTGCAGGTCGAGGCCGTAAGCCTTGTCTTCCAGGAGATCCTTAATGCTGAGGCTCATGCTTGTCAATGCTGCGACCTTTCCCCGTGCAAGCGAAAAGCCCCAGAAGGGGCCGTTATCACAACGGGAGGCGCCACGGGGACGCCTCCCATCCTCTCTCGGACCCCGAAGAGCGACGCTTCGACGGGTCCTGTTTCAGTTCAAAAGAGCGCGCTGCTAGGCGTTTTCCGGGGAGATCAGGCCGTAGTTGCCGTCTTTCCTGCGATACACCACGTTGATGGTCTCGGTGGAGGACTCGGTGTAGACCAGGAAGTCCTTGTGCAGCAGTTCCATCTGCATCACGGCCTCTTCGACGGACATCGGCTTCATGGTGAAGCTCTTGGTCTTGATGATGACCGGGGTCTGGGTCCCTTCCTCGATCCCCTGTGCCTGGACGATCGCTTTCTGCACCTGGCGCTCGCGGGCGTCCGCGGCCGGTTTGTGCGCCTTGATCCGCTCCTTGAAGCGGCGCAGCTGGCGCTCGATCTTATCGGATACCGCGTCGATGGAGGCGTACATGTCGTTGGTCTCTTCCGCGGCCTTTATCGTGATCCCCTTGGCGGTGATGGTCACCTCGGCCAGGTGGCGGATTTTCTCAACGGTCAAAAATACCTGGACGACAATCGGATCGTCTATATATTTCTTAACCCGGTCCAGCTTCTCCTCTGCGTAGCTTTTCAGCGCTTCGCTCGGTTCCATGTGTCTGAATGTCGTGGTTATTTGCATACGAAGTACCTCCCTTTATTGACAATACACGCGAAGCGCCCGCCGCCTGCGGCGGTGATCGCGTTAGAAATGCTTTTTGCGCTCCGAGGAAGAGCCGATTCGGAGCATCTCGCGATATTTGGTGACGGTGCGCCGGGCGATCACGATGTTGTGGTCGGAGAGGAGCTCCGCCAGGCGCTGGTCCGAGTAGGGGCGCTTGGGGTCCTCGTTGTCCACCAGGTCCTTGATCTTGCTCTTGACGCTTTCGGAGGCGATGAAATCACCCTCCCCGGTGGAGATCCCGGAATTGAAGAAGTACTTCAGTTCGAAGAGCCCCTGGGGGGTCTGCATGTACTTGTTGGTGGTGACGCGGCTGATGGTGGACTCGTGCATGCCGATATCCTCGGCGATGTCGCGCAGAACCAGCGGGCGCAGGTACTCGATGCCGCGGTCCAGGAAGTCGCGCTGGAACTTGACGATGCTTTTGGCCACCTTGAAGATGGTGCGCTGGCGCTGCTGGATGCTCTTGATGAGCCAGATGGCGGAGCGCATCTTCTCGCCGATGTAGTCCTCGGCCACCTTGTCCACCGCGCGGCTGGACTTCGCCTCCGGGGCGTAGATCGGGTTGATCCTCAGGTTCGGCATCCCCTCGTCGTTCAGCATCACCACGTACTCGTCCCCCACCTTGTGCACGAAGATGTCGGCGGAGATGTACTGCACGTCGTCGCTGCCAAAGAGACGCCCGGGCTTAGGATCGAGCTCGGCGATGATCCTCGTTGCGGCCAGTATGTCGTTCACGTCCACCCCGAGCACCTTGGCGGCCTGCTTGTACTTGTGGCTCTCCAGGTCCTTCAGGTGGTCGCGCAAGAGCGCCTCCACCAGGCTCCCCGACATCCCCAGGCTCGCCACCTGGATCAGCAGGCACTCGCGCAGGTCGCGGGCCCCCACGCCAACCGGGTCGAACTCCTGGATCCGCTTCAGGACCCCCTCGACAAGCGGCGTCAGCACGCTCTCGGCAAAGCCGTCGGCGGCTTCGGAGAGCTGCTCCTCCGGGGCGGCGGGGGAAAGCCCCGCCCACTCCAGCACCTCCTCGCGGAAGGGGCTTGCCTGGACGCAGGCCGAGGCGACGTCTTCGAGGCTCGCGCGCAGGTAGCCGTCCTCGTCGATGTTGCCGATGATCTCGGCCCCGACCGCCATCTCGCGGTCGGTGAGACGGGTGAGGCTCAACTGCCAGAGCAGATGGTCGAACAGGGTGGATTTCTTGGTAAGAAGGTTTTCGAAGGAGGGGCGGTCCTCGTCGTCGTAGTACTGCTCGCCTGAACTGTAGTTGTAGCCGTCTATGTAAGAGTCCCAGTCGGTGTCCCGGGTCTCTTCGCCGGCACGGACTTCCTGAAAGTCGCTGGCCGAGGTTTCCGGTTCGGCCTCCTTCTCGCGCAGTTCGAGCTGTTCTGGCTCACGGACCTCCTCCTGCTCGATCACCTCGTCGAGGATGGGGTTCTCCTCCAGTTCCTGCCGCACTACGTCCTGCAGCTCCAGCCGGGAGAGCTGAAGCAGCTTGATGGCCTGCTGCAACTGGGGAGTCATCACCAGTTGCTGACTCATTTTCATCTGCTGGCGCATCTCAATTGCCATAAGTCCTCACTAAAACCCTTGAAAACCGTTCTACGTTCTGCGTTCTATGTTCTACGTTGAAAAACGAGGGAAGCCGTTGATCTGTTGCTGCTGTTTGTGACGGGGCACATGTTGTGCGGGCTGAAAGGGTTCTTTTGTTCATGGAGAATCCGTTCTCTTTGTTCTCATTATAGCGCAGCTCAAGAAGTTTTGCGACTTGAGTCGGCATTTTAACGTAGAACCTGGAACGTAGAACATAGAACGCCTCACGCTCTTACAGACTGAACTTGTCTCCCAGATAGATCTCGCGCGCCTTCTTGCTCTGGGAAATCTGCACCGGATCGCCTACTTCGAGCACCTCGCCGGCGTTCATGATGTAGGCCTTGTCGCAGACGCCCAGGGTCTCCCGCACGTTGTGGTCGGAGATCAGCACCCCGAGCCCTTTCGACTTCAGGGCGGTGATGATGTTCTGGATGTCGATCACAGCGATCGGGTCGATGCCGGCGAAAGGCTCGTCCAACAGGATGAAGGACGGGTCGGTGGCCAGCGCCCGGGCGATCTCGACGCGGCGCCTTTCGCCGCCGGAAAGCGCGTAACCGCGGCTCCCCGCGATGTGCTCGATGCGGAATTCCGCCAGGAGCTCCTCTACCCGCTCGCGGCGCCTGCCCGGCGAGAGGTCCATGGTCTCCAAGACGGCAAGCAGGTTGTCCTTCACGGTCAGGCGCCGGAACACAGACGGCTCCTGCGGCAGGTAGCTGATGCCGCGCCGGGCCCTCTGGTACATGGGAAGCCCGGTGATCGGCTCGCCGTCAAGGAACACCTGACCCTGGTCCGGCCGGGTAAGCCCCACCACCATGTAGAAGGTGGTGGTCTTGCCTGCGCCGTTGGGTCCCAGGAGGCCTACCACCTCTCCCGAGGAGAGTTCCAGGTCGACCCCCTTCACCACCTGGCGCCTGTTGAACCCCTTGGCCAGCCCCTCGGTGTAAAGGGTGCTACGGTTTGGCGCCGGCATTTTTCCCTCCGGGGTGAATGACCGCTTCCACCCGTTCCTTCGGGCCGCTGGTTACCACGCTCTTCTGCTCGTTCACGTAGTAGGTGATCACCTTGCCGGTGATCACGTCATCCCCCGACACCACCTTGGGGTTGCCGTCCAGGACGACGCGCCCCTCCTTGGGCTGATAAACCCCGTGGGCCCCGGTGGCCTGGCGCTCCTGCTGTACGATACGGACGTTGCCGAAGGCCTCGACCCGCGACACCTCGTTGCCGGGACCGCTGTAGGAGACCACCAGCCGGTCCGTGTACAGGACCATATCCCCCTGGTGAGCCACCACCTTCCCTTCGAAGATTGCCGTCTTCTTCTCGTTATCGGTTGTTAGGGTGTCGGACTTGACCTTTAAAGGCTCTTTGCCGCTGACGCCCTGGGCGGCGTAGGCAACCGCCGTGCACAGCGACAGCGCCAGCACCATGAAAGAGAGCATTCGACGCATCATTTGCCCCCCCGACTGTAAACCGCGCTCACATCCTTCAACAACCTGAACTTCCGTGTCTGCGTGTAAAACTCCATACCTGTCCCTTCCAACACACTGCCGATGTCCGTCATCCTGACGCGCTCGGAGCTCTTCATAAGCGAGCGCGCCGCGATGTAGTCCACGCGGGGGGCGCTAAAGCCGTACCCCTTGTTGCTTTGCCCCCGCACGTTGCCGATCAGGGCGATGTCCCTGGTCCCGTTGTGGTATTCGGCGCGCTGCGCGGTGATCTGCAGATCGCCTGCGCCACCGCTGCCATGCACCAGGAACTTCACCCCCGTGAGGTAGGAGATGTCGGCTTTCTTGTTATAGTCGGCACGCTCCGCAGTCAACTCCCACCGTTTAATTCCCTGTTTGGTTTCGGTGTAATGAAACTTCTGCAGGGAAATATCCACCTGAACCGGAAGCTTGCGCACCGACAGCTTCGGTGCCACTTCCTGCTGCATTCGGAAGACTATGGTGGCAATCACCAACAGGGAGGCGACTACTGCCAGGATGCCGAGGAATCGCTTGATATTATTGAAGTTATGCATGATTTCGTCGCAAAGTATAGCATCTAAAAATTTCACTGTAAAGCGATTTTGCTGCCATCCGAAAGTTTTGGCACAAAGATTGAAAAAGGCACAGAACAGCGGTTGGCGGCGGATATTCATGGGAATACAGCAGCTTAAAAGGGACGCCTGTCCCGCCGTTGAATGCGGGACAGGCGCGTTTTTG
>Ga0209317_1003087_pt1 | contig 10997 bp, 7 predicted proteins | sample RifGroB2_FD_183994 | JGI IMG/M metagenome (GOLD analysis project Ga0209317, IMG submission 183994) | Soil microbial communities from Rifle, Colorado, USA - Groundwater B2 (SPAdes) (version 2) | ecosystem: Environmental > Terrestrial > Soil > Unclassified | place: Rifle, Colorado | collected...
ATCCTCTATTACGGGTAATCGAGGATGGCGTAGTCACGCGTGTTGGCAGCAATGAGTCCATCAAGGTCGACGTTCGCCTGATCGCCGCGACAAATCAGGATCTTGAGAAACTTATAAAGGAGGGGAAATTTAGAGAAGACCTGTATTTCAGGCTGAACGTCGTTTCTATTAAATTACCGCCTCTCAGAGAGAGACTCGATGACATTCCACTGCTCATGGATGCATTTCTCCGTGAATTTTCACAGATACACAATAAAAAAGTCTCGATTATTTCTCCTGAGGCACGAAAGATTCTGTATAAATACTCCTGGCCTGGAAACGTGCGGGAATTAAAAAATTGTATCGAAAGTATGGTTGTGGTAAGCAGGAAAGACGCCATCGACAGAGAAGACATACCGGATCATATATTACAGCGCAGCAGCGAAATATCCACAACACCCGGTCTGGCAGCTGGAATTACCATTGAAGAAGCTGAAAGGGAACTCATCAAAAGCACCTTAGCCACGGTGGGCGGAAATAGGGAAGAAGCGGCAAATATGCTTGGCATTGGCGAACGCACCCTTTATAGGAAACTGGACCGCTACGGACTTAAATAAAGACTTGTACCATAGACGGGTTTGGTATAATATCGCTTTGTGCATGCTAAGACCAATTTATAAAACAGCGAAAATATTATGCTAGAAATCAAATTATGCGCCAATTGCAAAAGAAGTCTTTCGAGAAAAGACATCGACTCCGGACATGCCGTATATCAAGAAGATGGAAAACTCATTTGCCGGGAATGCCTTACCCTTAAAAGTAAGAAGGAAAAAGGGTATGAGGAAAAAGATTTTCTCCTGGAATCGCTATTAAACGAAGTAAAAAACATTAACCGAACGTTGACTTATGAACCCGCATCGTGGTTAATTATTCTTGCATCCGTTATCCAATGCTTTGTTTTTGGCTCACTCATCTTCGCTTACTTACATCGCAATAGCGATGTCCATGCTTATCTATTACTTGCTTTGGTGTTTCAGGTAATGGCGTTAACCTTTTTTGTCATAAAAAAATAAAATCAAAAAAATCTTGACATCGTCTGAAATATTTTTATAATAAGTTTGTATTGTTATTTAACAATAATTACAATTTGAATAAAGGAGGTTTTGCATGAGTACAAAAGTTGGACAAAATGCGCCTGAGTTTACCATGCAGGGTGTTGTTGGAGACAAATTTAAAGATGTATGTTTGGACGAATATAAGGGGAAGTGGGTTGTTCTTTTCTTCTATCCGCTCGATTTTACCTTTATATGCCCTACGGAAATCACTGAATTTTCAAAGCGGGATAGCGAGTTTAAGTCAATGAATGCACAAGTATTGGGGGCGAGCATCGACAGCGTTTTTTCCCATAAGGCATGGCTGAAAGAACTTGGAAGCCTCAACTATCCACTGCTCAGCGATATTACCAAAGAGGTTTCCAGAAAGTATGGTGTACTCCTTGAAGAGAAGGGTATTGCCCTGAGAGGAACATTTATTATTGATCCGGAAGGAAAATTACGATATCAATTGGTACATGATCTCGGTATCGGTCGTAGCGTAGAAGAAATATTGAGGGTATTAAGGGCGTTACAGACAGGAGAGTTGTGCCCGGTTGAATGGAAACCAGGCAAAAAGACCTTAGGCAAGGCATAAGCGAAAACAATTCAAAATAATTAAGGGTGTGTCTAATCTTACTTGTAGAGACAGGTTTCAAACCTGTCTCTACATCATCAAACGCCGTTCGCCTCTACTTAACTTCTTTCTCAACGCGGCACAACAGTCCCCTTAGTTGATATGAACCAAATGCCGGATCATAGGGAGGCGCATTATTGGTAAGCATATTGGCATTGGACTCCCAAACCCCGTAATCGGGCGCAGATTTCTCAGGAAACCACCAGGCATGCTCAACATTTATCACTCTGGGATGAATATCCTCTGTAACTAAAGCCTTCATTCGTATGCTACCTCTTGGAGAAGTCACAATAACCCAATCTCCGTGTTTGATTCCATGTAAGACGGCAACTTCAGGATGCATTTCCACCTGAGGATGCGGTCTTCGTTTTCTTAACGACGGTATCTGTCTATGTTCGCTCTGAAAAAACTCCTTCCTCCGACTGCCCGTTGTCAGCACATAGGGAAACTCCCTGGTCAGTTCAGGGGTTGTTACAGGACTTTCAGGCGGTTCCTTATAAGTAGGCAGAGGATCGTACCCCATCCTTTCCAACGTTCTGCAATACAGTTCAAGCTTTTTAGAAGGAGTCCGAAACCCATTCCTTTCAAATTTCCTATACTCATGCGGCGGATGTATGAAAACTTGCTCCTTAAGTTTTTGATAGGTTATACCCAACGGCTCTAACTGATAGTTCATGACGTCTTCCAGGCTCTCCTCACTGCCGGGCAAGCCAAGCCTTCTGGACATTTCGTCTATTATCCATTCGTCCTGCCTGCACTCATCAAGCTGCGTAATCTTCTGCTGCGCCATGACCATGTTTTCTACCACCAAAGGATAACCAATAACCTGTTCGACCTCTGGCCATAAGGCCGCCGGAAGGACGTAATCGGCTATTGCAGCAGTAGGCGTCATAAAAAGGTCGGTAACGACTAATAAATCTAATTTTTGTAAACTTTCATACACTTCCTTAGAATTTGCCACAGTGGTCAGCGGATTGCCGCCAAATATTAAAAGCGCCCTGACCCGGTAAGGTTCGCCCGTCCGCATGGCTCTGAAAAGAGTTGGAATATGGGCGGATGGCATAAAGGCGCGCCATCCCCCCAGGAGTTTGAAATTCTCAGCGCCGAGACGTTTCCTCAACATCCCTTCGGGCAGTTTATCTTTTAGCGTCGGGTAACTGCGAACTATGTTCATTCCAAGAATGTCGCCGCCGGGGATGTCTATGTTTCCGGTTAATCCACGCAGGATAGCAACCGCCCTCACGGTTTGTAAAGAATTGGGGTTCTGCTCAAGACCAAGCCCCCACTCAAGCACAGCGGGTTTATTCAGCGCATACGTTTTTGCAGCCCTTATAATATCGGATGAAGGTACCCAGGTGATTGCCTCGGCCCATGCCGGAGTAAAAGGTTCAACGTGTTTTTTCAGTTCATCAAAACCTGAAGTCCACTTTTCTACAAACTCTGCATCGTAGATGTTTTCTTTGATAATAACATGTATCATCGCAAGGGCAAGGGCGGCGTCTGTCCCAGGTCTTATCGGAAGCCATTGCTGGCAATACTTACCGGTTTCAGACCTTCTGGGATCAACGGCAATGCCCAAAGCGCCTTTATCCAGCGCCCTTTTAACAGAGATGGATAGTTCTCCATCCGGTCCAGAGACTAAAGGATTATGTCCCCAAAACAGGATACATTTCGGAGAAATTTCACCGTAATAATCACCTACCACAAAACCACCATACGTGAGATTGCTTACCGTAATCCTGGGGATGAAACATTGTGCAAGACCCGGTTCATACCAGTTCGGCGTTCCGAGGGCATTTGCAAACCTCACGACGTGCATATAATGATGGCGTCCGGTTCCCTGTCCAAGGGCAATGGATTCAGGGCCTGATTCCTTGCGGAATTTATCCAGTCGAGAGGTAATTTCCTTAAGAATTTCATCCCAGGAGATACTTTCCCATTGCCCGCTTCCCCTCTCTCCCTTTCGACGAAGCGGCTTGCGAAGACGGTCGGGATGGTTTGCAATCTCAGGGGTCATAACACCCTTAACGCACATCCAGCCCTTATTCATAGGCGAAGCTGGGTCTCCTTTGACCCTCACCACCTTGCCGTCTTTAACAAAGACCAGGACGCCGCATCCGCCGTGACAAATCCTGCAAACACTCCTGAAAACCTGTTCACCATTCCGCAGTGTTACCAATGCATAACTCCAGTAAGATTTATTTTAATTTTGGTTGTTAATACTGAAACATTATAAGTATATGGTATTTTAAACCACTAAATCAACTGTTTTGGGAAGGAGATGAATATGATATGGGCAAAAGATTTTGTGTGGATACTGCGTTACTGGTAAAAGCTATACGTCAATAGTTTAGAGATGGGAATATGTTACTGTTTGTATTTTTCCTAAAGATAAATATTTATCCAGACCTCTCTCTGAGATAAGGCATCGTGGCAGGATGTTTTCAAGTTAAACCGTTGCCTGCGATACGGGTTGCTGTAATGAAGCCTGTGCGGCTGCGAGCCTTGCAATGGGCACCCTGAACGGCGAGCAACTTACGTAGTTCATGCCGACCTTATGGCAGAAGGCGACAGTTTGCGGGTTTCCGCCGTGTTCACCGCAAATACCGACCTTTAGCTCAGGACGAGTGCTTCGCCCCCTCTTGATCCCGATTTCCACCAGTTGCCCGACGCCTTCCTGATCCAATATCTGAAATGGATCTTTTTCAAGAATGCCTTTTTCTATGTAGTCAGGCACAAAGGAACCCACGTCATCACGGCTGAAACCAAAGGTCATCTGGGTTAGGTCATTGGTTCCGAAGGAAAAGAATTCTGCGTGTTTTGCAATCTTGTCGGCAATGAGCGCTGCTCGCGGCAGTTCAATCATGGTACCCACCATATATTCAACCTTCATACCCTTTTTCTTCATTACTTCTTTTGCTATTCTGTGGACGTCGTCCTTTAATATATCAAACTCCTGCTCGGTGCTAATAATGGGTAACATGATTTCGGGATATACCGTAACGCCCTTTTTCTTCACATTGCAGGCAGCTTCGACGATTGCCTGCACCTGCATGTCGTAAATTTCAGGATACGTAACACCAAGGCGGCACCCGCGATGTCCCAGCATGGGGTTCAATTCGTGAAGCGCGGACACCTTGTCCTGCACCTCTTTAAGGCTGATCTTCATTTGTTTTGCCATTTCTTTCTGATTGTATTCTTCCTGCGGCAAAAATTCATGAAGAGGCGGATCGAGGAGTCGTATCGTAACGGGGAGTCCATCCATGGTTGTAAATATCTGCTCGAAATCATGGCGCTGCATGGGGAGTAATTTCTTGAGGGCTGAAATGTACAGACTCAGAGGCTCTTTAAGTTCCTTCTTAGCCCGCGTGAGTTCTTTTTTAATGCCATTCGTTTTATTATTTGTTGCTTTTGCAAGTTCTTTCTCAATACCGGCGATCTTGGCTTTCAAGTTTTTTACGTCCGGCGAGGAAAGGATCATCTGGCGGACAGAGTCAATCCTGTTTTCTCCAAAGAACATGTGTTCCGTCCTGCAAAGCCCGATACCCTCTGCGCCTAATTCTCGCGCCTTTTTTGCATCCGCCGGGGTATCGGCATTCGTTCTTACTTTAAGCTTACGAATTCCGTCAGCCCATTCCATAAGCACGGCAAAGTCTCCGCTGAGTCTTGGGTCAATGGTAGTAACCTGACCTAACATTACTTCGCCGGTACTGCCATCTATTGAGATATAATCCCCCTTTTTTACTACCTTGCTGCCCACCATAAAGGTTTGACTTTTATAATCCACATGTAACGCACCGCACCCTGCAACACAGCACTTACCCATTCCCCTTGCTACTACAGCAGCGTGAGAGGTCATACCTCCGCGAGTTGTTAAGATACCCCTGGATACGTGCATCCCGCCAATATCTTCAGGTGAGGTTTCCTTTCTCACCAGAATTACCTTTTCTTTCTTTTCCGCTAACTTTTCTGCATCCTCGGCGCTGAAAACCACCTTCCCTGTAGCCGCGCCTGGTGAGGCCGGAAGTCCCACGGCGACAACGTCCTTCTTCGCCTTGGGGTCAAAAGTTGGGTGTAACAACTGGTCAAGTTCATTGGGATTAATACGGGAAATCGCAGTCTTTTTGTCAATCAATCTTTCTTTAACCATATCCACCGCAATCTTTACAGCCGCTTGGGTGGTACGTTTCCCGTTTCTGGTTTGCAGCATGAACAACCGGTTTTCCTGAATTGTGAATTCGATGTCCTGTACATCTCTGAAATGTTTCTCCAGGGTATTTTTATATTTGACAAGCAGCGCATAGACATCGGGCATTTCCCTCTCCAGATTTACAATCGGTTCGGGAGTGCGGATACCGGCAACGACGTCCTCACCCTGGGCATTAATAAGGAATTCTCCGTAAAATTTGTTCTCGCCCGTCGAAGGATTCCTGGTAAAACATACGCCGGTAGCGGAGTGATTTCCCATGTTTCCGAAGACCATGGCCTGGACATTTACCGCCGTTCCAAGAAGCCCTTTTATTTCATAGAGTTGCCGATACTTTACGGCGCGCGGGTTATTCCAGGAGGAAAATACGGCATCTATCGCCTTCTGGAGTTGTACTTTTGGATCGTTTGGGAAGTTTTCCCGGGTTTCTTTCTTATAAACAGCCTTAAATTCTTCCACAATTTTTTTCAATTGGTCAGTCGTCAGTTCTGTATCATTTTTTACCCGTGCCTTCTTTTTGTATGTATCAAGAATCTCTTCAAAATAGTGTCGTTCCACACCCATAACCACGTCGCCAAACATGGTGATAAACCGCCGGTACGCATCCCACACAAAACGCTCGTTGCCCGTCTTTTTAATAAGCACATTAACGGCATCAGGAGTTAATCCAAGGTTTAAAACCGTATCCATCATACCGGGCATGGATGCTGCCGCGCCACTTCGAACAGAAACCAGTAAAGGATTGTTCGGATCACCCAGTTTCGCCCCCATAAGTTTCTCCAAACGGGAAAGATTCTGTCCCATCTCTTCGGCAAGACCTTTTGGGTATCGTTGATTATTCTTATAATATGCATCGCAAACCTCTGTTGTTATCGTAAATCCTGGAGGAACGGGAATACCCAGATTGGTCATTTCTGCAAGATTTGCTCCCTTACCACCGAGCAGGTGTTTCATATCTGCTCTACCATCTGCAGAACCATTGCCAAAGAAATAAACATACTTAGGCGACATCCAAACAACTCCTTTCCATATCAATAATTTTGAGACGCTGCTAGCAACATACAACTTGAAACACGGTTAAAATGGTCTTTCATGTTATCAAAAACAAATTTATCTGGCAAGACAATTTCATGGTAAATTTACAATACAAAATCAAAAAAACTTCCCTACGAACGTTTTAACTCTGGTTGACATGAATACGCTTGTCATTCTTATCCTTTACTGTTATTCTAGGTGGGAATTCCATATAAAAGACAATGGACATTATAGTTTTACACGAAACTACCCCACACCCAGACCCTCTCCCACAAGAGGCGAGGGGACTTTCCCTCCCTCCCCCTTTCTCCCCCTCCGAGAGGGGGACAGGGGGAGGGATTAAGGGAGGGTGATATTTTTAATTCAGTTTGAGAACGAAACCATGGAACGTACGGTCAGGATAACTGAAGTCCTCAGAAACCATAACTTTTTAAAACTCTGGATCGGACAGATTGTATCTGCCCTGGGCGACAGGTTCCATCAAATGGCGCTGCTGGGATTAATCATGAAAAAAGGGGGAAACGTCGGTGAAGAGTTATCGAAAATCACCTTCTGGAGTGTCCTCCCCTTTTTCCTGTTTAGTCTCTTTTCAGGCGTGCTTTCAGACCGATGGTCGCGAAAGAGCATACTGATCGGTTCGGACCTGGCGCGTGTTCTTTTGGTATGTGCTATTCCATGGATTATCCGTGATTCCGCTTACATTACACCCGCCTACCCCGTAATCTTCGTCATAGGCATCTTTACCTGCCTCTTTTCCCCGGCAAAGTTTTCGATTATACCCAATATTGTTGAAGAACGTCATCTCCTTGCCGGAAATTCTCTCATTTCTTCTTCGGCATTGTTGAGTGTTTTGGCCGGCACGGCCATTGGCTGTGTAGTATTCGATTCTATAGGGTTCAAACCATCCATGTATTTTGACGCCTTTACCTATCTTTTTTCTGCCGGCGCTATATGGAAGCTGACCGTAAAGGAAAAAGAACGCCCTGAAATCAAAGGTATCACCGTTGTCTTGTCTGATATCAAAGAGGGTATGAAGTACATGTATCACGACGCAAGGCTCATGATACTCATTTCCTTCGGCGCAATCTTCTGGCTTGTCGGTATCAGCTTTTATGTGGCAATCTCCGACTTCGCCGGTAAAATTTGGGGTTTTACTTCGCTTACTCCTCTGGGGCTGATTTTCACACTGCTCGGCGGCGGCCTCCTGACCGGAGCCGTTGTCGTGGGGAAGTATGGCGATTGGGTGAAAAGGAATATTCTGTACACGGGGAGTCTCTGGGTTATGGCGCTTGGGATTATGGCATTTTCTCAGGTACAATCGTATGCGACAGCCTCAAGCATCATCTTCTTTATTGGGATTGCCGGAGGCGCGTTCCTTGCGCCTATCAATGCGGATATCCAAAAGATCGTCCCGGACGAATTACGGGGAAGGACCTTTGCCTGCAAGGACATCTTTGTGAATGCCGCCATGGTGACGCCTGTATTGCTCATCGGCAAATTAACGACCTTTATTTCAGTCAGGGCATTGATGTTCTATCTGGGCGTGGGAATTTTTCTGATCGGCATTTTTGTGGCATTAAAAAGCATCAAACTCAATACCATAGAGCCACAACCAAAGAACCCCTCTCTTTCCCCAATTCGCAAGGGAAAGAGGAAGGGTTATTGATTACCCCCCTTTGATTCCCCCCTTCGTAAAGGGGGACACAGGGGGGGTGTAAAAAAACTTACAAAACCTTCACACCTGCTGGATGACAGGCACAAAAAGCAGTAAAAACAAATCACCCTCCCTCAATCCCTCCCATCGTTCGACTGAGCTCATGACGAAGTCAAGGGAGGGAAAGTCCCCTCGCCCCTTGTGGGAGAGGGTTAGGGTGAGGGGGGATTTTCCGACTAAAAAGTGGTTTTTACAAATTAATATTATACACGGATAAGCAAAGAATAATGGATAATCTTCAAACCGGTCAAAACAACTTCAGTCTCTTGAACTTCCTGAACAATTGTTTTTTCTTTGTGCTCAAGGTAATAGGTGTTTTCATATTAAAGATATTTTTTCACACCCGGGTTGAGCTGAGAGAAAAGATACCAGTCAAAGGACCTCTTATTGTGGCTGCTAACCATTTCAGTTATATGGACCCAATAGTGCTTCAATCAATGTTTCCAAGGCGTATTTCTTTCATGATGACCGAATTGTATTATGAGGGACGCGGAAAATGGCTTTTTAAATTACTGCATTGTATCTGTGTAAAAGAGGAGGGTTCGAACATATCTGCGTTGAAAGGCGGTATTGAGGTTCTTAAAAAGAACGGAGTTTTGGGCATCTTCCCTGAAGGAGGAGTAAGCAAGGAAGGCCGCCTTCAGGAAGGAAATCCGGGCATCGGTTTCCTTGCCATAAAGAGCGGAGTGCCCGTCATTCCTGCATTTATCTCAGGCACATACGAGGCATTGCCAAAAGGCGCAAAGATACCGAAAATTTCCAGGATCAAGATAATCTTCGGCAAACCCATGACATTCAAAACTATGAACGAGAAGGCAACCAAAAAAGGGATTGTCGAGGTTACAAGGCAGATTATGGAACAAATCGAAGCGTTGTCTTTTTCTGTCAGGCAAACGAAATAGGTTTTTCTTAAAAGCATGATTTCGGGGATATTATCTTATTGATTTTCTCTGTAGATATACTATAGTAAAGGCGCATTCGTTCATTATAATTTCCCTGTAGAGGCTGTGATCTAATTTCTATTGGTCTGGTCTATATGCTCGAAACATTTCGGCTGGCAAAATTCAGATTCACCGTCTGCGCCAAAGAGTACATACGCTTCCCTTCCTATAAAGGTTCTGCCTTTCGCGGCGGCTTCGGATACGCCTTTAAACGGGTCGTCTGTGTGATCAAGGGCAAGGAATGCGATGACTGCCTTTTGAAGCAGAAATGCATTTACTCGTATATCTTTGAAACCCCACCTCCGCAAGATACCGAGATGCTTCGGCTCTACCCAAAGGTACCACACCCCTTTGTCATTGAACCGCCAGTTACAGAGAAGCAGACCTTTGAACCTGGCGAGGAATTTCCCTTCCATTTGGTTCTCATCGGCAACGCTATAGATTACCTGCCCTATTTTATTTATACCTTTGCCGAACTGGGAAAACAGGGGATTGGACAAGGCAGGGGTAAATATGACTTATTGCAGGTGGAAGGTATCGGTTTGGAAAACGAGGCCGTCCAGATTTACCATAATAAAACCCAAACACTCACCAACCAGTATCCCATAATCCACGCCCATCAATTAAGCCATCAGCCCCTCACCGCTCGCCTCTCATCTTGCGTAGGGGAGAATATAGCAATCCATAATCAAATTCCCTCCCCTTGCGAAGGGGAGGACTTCGTCGTGAGCGCTCAGTCGAACGATGAAGGTGGGGTTAATATTGTATCTCAAAAAGATACTTCTCAAGGAGGAAACCATAATAACACAATAACCATTTCTCTCCTTACCCCTTTACGACTCCGTTTTGACGGTCATATAACCGATAAAATCGAATTTCACGTCCTCATCAGAAATCTCTTACGCCGCATCTCCTCTTTGTCTTATTTCCACTGTGGTGAAAAATTTCAAGTTGACTTCAAAGGTCTTATCGAGAAGGCCAAGGCAGTAAACCAGACAAAATCGGATATCCATTGGTATGATTGGAAGCGGTACTCAACCCGGCAGGAGGAGTGGATGTCTCTGGGCGGTGTTACTGGCACAGTTTCATACGAGGGAGATATATCAGATTTTATGCCCTTATTAAGACTGGGTGAGTACGTGCATGTGGGGAAAGGGACGTCGTTTGGATTAGGAAAGTATGAGATTTTATAAACGCCATTCGCCACAAAGGACACGGAGGTAATAAATTAGTCATTCGGTTACTTTGTTCTGGATAAAACGTTTCACCGTAGGGGCTGAAAATCTTCAGCCCCTACAAGAGTGAAATTCCTATACATTAAATTAAAATGCCCAAAGGGCAGAAAGCATATAGCCAGGGGTGAAGCCCCATAAGCGCTAACTTGTTTTAAGTG
>Ga0209317_1003088_pt1 | contig 10996 bp, 8 predicted proteins | sample RifGroB2_FD_183994 | JGI IMG/M metagenome (GOLD analysis project Ga0209317, IMG submission 183994) | Soil microbial communities from Rifle, Colorado, USA - Groundwater B2 (SPAdes) (version 2) | ecosystem: Environmental > Terrestrial > Soil > Unclassified | place: Rifle, Colorado | collected...
AGGCGTAGGGGGGGTCGGCGCCTCTTCACTGCGCCAGGCGGGTCGACTCCCCCCGATATCCCAACACGCCCCGCTCCTCCCCAAAGTTCAAGAGTAAAGACCCGGATTTCTCCTGTCTCTCAAGGTTCAGCAACCGCAGCGTTGCATTGGGATCTGGCGCTGGGGCCTAAACCGCTCCAGTTTTTACAGCAACGCGTCCACCGTCTTATCGAACAGCTCCTGCGTGACCTCCCCGACGACGAAATGTCTCGCAACCCCCTTCCTGTCGATGAAATAGGTGCTCGGCACCGCTCTTACGCCGTACTTTTTGGCAGCGATCAGGGCCGGGTCGAGAAAGACCGGATAGGTGAGCTTCAACCCCTTGGCAAACACCTCCACCAGAGGTTTGGAGTTGGCCATGTTGACGGCGAGCACGGTGACCCCTTTATCCCGATACGGCTTGCTCAAGTCGTCAAGCACCGGCATGCCCGCTACGCAGGCCTTGCACCCGGTGGCCCAAAACCTGAGGATGACAACCCGCCCCTTGTAATCGGATAGCTTCACGGTCTTATCGTTCAGGTCCAGCACGCTGAAATCAGGCGCCCTGGAGCCTGTCTTCCAGGTCTGCTCCTTCGTGCATCCCCCCAGGAAGGCCGCAATGAACATGGCCATCAACGATATGGCGGCAAGATGGGCGTATCGCTTCGGCGCGCACATCATTGGACCTTCCCATGGTGCAGCCTGACGGTCCGGTCGGCGAACTCGGCCAGCTCCGGGTTATGGGTCACCAGGATGATGGTCCTCCCCTCGGCGTGGAGTTCCTTGAAGAAATCGAGGATGATCTGCTCGTTCGCCTCGTCGAGGTTACCTGTCGGCTCGTCGGCCAGGATGATGGCGGGCTGGTTGATGAGCGCCCGCGCGATGCAGACCCTCTGCTGCTCGCCGCCGGAGAGCTGGGAGGGGAGATGCCCGATCCGGTGCGACAGCCCTACCCGCTCCAGTACTTCCGCGGCGTCCCCCCTGTCGATCATGCCGTGGTAGTACTGGGCCAGCATGACGTTCTCGAGCGCCGACAGGTAAGGGACGAGATGGAACTGCTGAAACACGAGGCCGATCTTCTCCCGCCGAACCACAGCTCGCTCCCGCTCGTTGACGGTGCTGGTATCGACCCCGTCCAGGATGTAGCGTCCCTCGGTCGGGGTATCGAGCAGCGAAAGCAGGTTCAGCATGGTGGTCTTGCCGGAACCGGACGGTCCCATGATGGAGACCCACTCCCCCTCCCTGACCTGCATGTTCACGTTGTCCAGCGGGGTGACGCTGCCGTACCTCTTGGTCATCCCTATTGTCTCAAGAACTATCTTTTCCATTTATCTTCCCCTTAAAGATTGCCCAGCCGGCGTAAGCTGATATGGGCCATGCAAGTGTCAGCAGAAAATCCCTCTCGCGCGCCAGTGGATGGACCGCAAGTGTGGGACCCTCGTCTCAGAGTTACTCGTCCTTCAGCACCTGGGCCGGCACGACCCGCACCGCCATTCTGACCGGCAATGCCGCGGCCAGAAGGGAGGCGGCTATAGACGGTATCAAAGTTACCGGCAGTACGATCATGCGAAACGAGATGAGGGATCCGAAGACCGCCAGACCGAGCACCTGGGCCAGGACGAAGCCGACCACCATCCCGGCCGCCACGCCTGCCAATCCGATGGTCAGGGTCTCGGCGAGAAACTGCCGCACGATGTCCCGATCGTCGGCGCCGATCGCCTTCATGAGCCCGATCTCGCGGGTGCGCTCGGAAACGATGGCGATCAGCGTGGTCATGACGCAAAGCGTGGTGACGGTGAGGATGATGACGGCGATAATCGCCATCAGCCCCTTGATCTTGTCAAGGATCCTGCCGTCCGAATGGGAGACCTTTCGGATCGGCTTGGCGTCCAGTCCCGGGAATTTGGCCTCCATCCGGGCAGCGAGCGCGTCTATGTCGGTCCCCTCGGTCACTATGCTCAGCATGGCGTGGTTCGCCTTCCCCTCCTGCCCGAGGATCCGGCCGGCGAGGGCGAGGTTGACGAAGATCTGCTCGTCCTCGGCCTGCCCTGTCTCCGCTATCCCTTTGATCACCAGGCTCTTCTGGAAGCCGTTCTCGCTCCTGATGACGTTGACGCTGTCCCCGACCTTCAACTCCATGTTCTTCGCCAGGGTCTTGCCGATCATGCAGGAGCCCTCGTCGAAGTCGACGCTGATCCACTTCCCCTCCACCTGCCAGTAGGGGGAGAGCTTTTTCAGGCCGGCGAAGTCGACCCCCGCCAGCACGGCGTTCCCGAGATCTAGCCGCACCACCCCGTAGATGTAGGGAGAGGCGCCGATCAGCTTCTCGGCGGGGACCATCGCGATGGACTCCTCGATGACGGCTGTGTCGGCGGTACGGGTTGCCGAGGTCGTCTTCTGTCCGATGAAGAAATTCGCGCCGTAGGCCCGCAGCTCGCGGCTCATCTTGGCGGATATGTCGAAATACACGCTGGAGAGCGCCGTGATGATGGCGGCTCCGATCATGATGGAGAAAAAAGTGATGGAAACCCGGTTTTTGCGAACCTTCAGCGACTTGAAGAGTATCAGCAGGAACATCCGGCCCCGTGTCATGTTGGCCGCCTTAACGTCTGCCATGGAGCACCTCCGCCGGGTAGAGCCTGGTGATGAGCCTGGACGGCATCAGAGAGCCGGCAAGCGCGATCAGCACCGATATGGCTACGTTCACCGGAATGACCACCCAGTTGAAGGCGACCAGCGAGCCGAAGATGGAGAGCCCGATGACCTGGGAAAGTCCGGCACCCACGGCGCATCCCAAAAGACCGCCGATGACACCGACCAGCGCCGCCTCGCTCAGAAACAGCAGGTACACCTCCCGGTCCGCGGCACCAAGCGCCTTGGTCAGGCCGATCTCCTTGGCCCGCTCCATGATGGTGGTGACCATCAGCGAGGAGATCCCCAACCCCGAGGCGATGAAGGCGGCGATGGTGACCACGATCATCAGGAGCTGGATCTTGTTGATCACCGCCCCCTCGCTGGCCGCCACCTGCCAGATCGGGCGGGCCGCGATGTTAGGGATCGCCTCCTCGATCTGGTGCGTTATCGCGCTCACGTACGCGGTGCAGTACCAGCGGTCGTACTCCAGGGAATCGAGCGCTTCCGAGCTGCGCCTCGCCTTACGCGACAGCTTGTCCTCGGGGACCGTCAGGGCGCTCACGCTTACCGACTGCACCTTCCCCTCCATTGAGGCCAGCCTCTGTACCGCGGCAAGCGGCGCGACGAAGGCGGACTCTTCCGCCCCGCCGGTGCTGAGGATACCCTTGACGGTGAAGGTCTCCGCCAGCCCTGACGTTCCCGCCTTCAGGCTGACCCGGTCCCCCGCCTGGAGGTTCCTCTCGCGGGCGAGCAGTGCGCCGGCCAGGACGGAGCCGGCATCGTCCTCCGCCGGCCACTCGCCGGCCACCTGCCAGTAAGGGTTGATCACCCTGACCCCGATGCGGAACTCGTCGTCCCCCGCGACAGCAACGGTCTTGTCGAGGTTCGTCCCGATCAGGGGCACCCGCTTTGCCGACCCCGCCATCTCGGCGCTCACCTTGAGGAAGGGGGCATAGCCGACGATATTGTTGGCCCAGAAGATCTCCTTGATCTTCGTCAGCTCCTTTTCCTCGATGAGTACCTGCCCCTCCAGGGGGTTGTAGTCGACTCCGCCGATCTCGAGGGAGATGTTCTCGCTCTTGGGGACCAGGCTTATGTTGGCTCCGTACGACTTCATCTCCTTCGACATCTTGTCCCCGACGTCGATCGAGATGTTCATCAACGCGGTTATGAGGCTTGCCGCCAGCACGATGGTTGCCGTGGCGAGGGCCTTTCTCCTCCAGCCCTTCACGAAAGACTGTCTGAGCATGAGAAAAAACATCGGGATAACCTCTCTTTTAAGTTCAGTACGGCAATGGCTTCAGGGGAGGAGCCGATCCGCGCCATCCACGCCCGCTTTGGTCAATTGGCTGCGGCTTCCTGGAATCCCTGCACCCGGTAATACCTGGTCTGCTGCTCTCCCACGTAGCTCTCCGGCGACTTCCGGAACTTCTCCCCGGACTCCTCGGACTCGAAGAAGTAGGTCCTCCCCTTGTACTCCTGACGATAGGGGGCCTTGAGGTTGTCCAGTTCCTTTCCGGTCACGGGATCCTTCACCTTCCGGGAGACCACCTCGGTGAAGTAGCGCGCACCCTTGTCCAGATCTGCGACGCTCAGCACGACCTCCCCGGCTTCGATGACGTGCTCCAGCGGTATCGGGTTGCACCCCCCGGCCTTGCCTATCGAGGGGAGGAAGATCCTGACGTTGCAGGCGATGCAGATCACCTCGTTATTCTCCTGGATATACCCCATGTCCCCGCAGAGCATGCAGGCGTCGTAGACCACCCCGAGCTTGACCCCCTGCCCCATGGACTTGTCGATGAGGAAGAAGCGGACCACATGTCCGTCGTCGGTCACCAGGGCGAAACGGTGCAGTTTGCCGTCCTTTACCTGGTCCACACCGATCTTGATCACCCCGGCGGCATCGGGTGTCAGCATGACGGGAGGCGATATCTTGACGGGGCGCGAGGCATAGAGATCGTAGTACAGGAAGACGGCGATGATGAAAGAGACGCACCCCAAGGCCGCCTTGAACCAACGCAGCTCCAGGATGATCAGGCTGCGCGCCTTCCTGCGTTCGGCCTTTTCCATCCGTGCCAGTGCCTCAGGAGTGACCACGCCCCTGCGGGAATAGAAGACCAGGGCGAGGGCCGCTATCAAAAGCGCCTGCAGGTAGGGGAGTACGTAGAGATACTTGCCGATCTTCGCGACGAAAGAGAGGCGCATGCTGGTAAGCTCGACCCATTCCAGCCGCATCATCCCCAGCAGCACCTCGGTGGACCACTGCAGGGCAAGGAGCAGCGAGGCGAGCAGCAGGAGCCCCGAGACGAGCTTCCTGCTGTTTCCCGCACCAAGGCGGGCCGTCAGAGGGACCAGAAGTGCGATCAGCGAGGCTCCGGCCAGCACCCCCCCGATGTTCAGGATAAGCTCCGTGTTCAGCACGGTGACCGCTGAAAGCGCCTGTTCCGAGACGTGGAGCATGAAGGAAAAGGCGGTGACAGCCGCGAGTGCCGCCGTGAAACTGAGCGCTCCCCACCATTTCACCACCCCCCCCCTGGATGAGTTATCGGGGAGAAGGAGCGTCGCCGCGCTTCCGAGCGCGGCTAGCATCGCCACCGCATATAGGGTGGTGCGCGTCGCCGTCAGTATCTCCTGGCGGATGGCAACGGGATAGACGAGCCCCCCCGCCAGCAGACCGGCAGCGATGCAGAGGAGAAACTGACGCAGCGCCTTTTCGCCGCGCAGAGGGCTCCAAAGGGCGAGCAGGAGCCCGGCGATCAGGGACACCGGGATGAAGGCATGTATGAAATGCACCAGATAGGAAAGCATCATCTTCTCCATGTTAAGGCTTTATCGATCCGGCGATGAAACGTGAGAACCCGATTACAGGTTTCATCACCGGAGTAATAAAACCCCGAACAACAACGCAAGCCCCCCTCCATGCGGAAGGGGACTTGCCTCTTGGTCAGTCAGCAGTGCAACGAGTTGCGGGAAGGGTATTACTTGAGCGGCACGTACTTGAACTTGTAATCCACGGTGAAGGGCTGGAACCACTTGCCTACGCCGCTCGCCTTGTCGGTATGACGGCCGAAGCCCTGCTTTTCAGGGGACTCGATGGTGTAGGTCACCTTGTAGTTGCCGGCTCCCATCATCCTGATGTTGCCGCCGTAGTGGGGGCCGTCCTTGGCAACCATCGGCATGAACTTGCCGGTCTTGGAGGCACCGGTGTCAAGGTTGTTCAGCTTGTAGGTGACGGTGAGGTACGGTATCCACTCGCCGGCGCCGAAACCGTTCGGGTTACCCTTGGTGGCGTGGATGTCCGCCTCCAGGTGGATGTCGGCCTGCGAGGCGGGGAGATCGGTGCCGCGCGGCTCCATGTCGATCGGCTTCAGATAGACGGCGGCGATCTTCATCTTGTTGACGATCTTTTCATCGCCTGCCGGGTACTCCTTCATCTTCTCCGCGCCGCTCGCCATTGCCGCAAAACCCGACAGCAGCCCCACCATCGCACCGATTGCAAGAAACTTCTTCATGTTGAATATCTCCTTTTGGTCATTTATCGGGTGTATATCCCGTGGTGAATAGATCAGCTTTCGTTTCGTTCTGAATGGACTGCCGTACCCCTACCCCTGGACATGACCACCAGGCCGGCCACGGCGGCCAGCACGATGGCCAACTGCGGCACCAGGGTCTGCAGATAGGGATGGACCCCCATGAACTGGACTGTAGGCATCCAGGGAACAAGGGTGGACTGGAACATCTTCCCCTCGATCAGCTCCATCATCCCGTTGCCGGCGAAGGTGAACGCCATGAAGTACAGCAGAGCGCCGGTGCAAAGGAAGAAGGGCCTGAGCGGCAGACGCAGCGCGCCGCAACGCATGCCGAGGTAGATGCCGACCAGGGCCACGGAGCCGACCACGAAACCGCCCGCCACCGCAGTGAGCCCGGAGGCGGAGGTGCCCGAGGACAGCGCCTGGTAGAACAGCACGGTCTCGGCCCCTTCGCGGTAGACCGCAAGGAACGCCGCGAACCACAGCGTCTTCAGCGACTTGGAGGAAAGGGACTCGCCCACCTTCTCCTTTATGTACGAGGTCCACTTCTGCGCTTCCGCCTTGGAGATCAGCCAGTAGCTGACGCTGAAGAGGACGACCGAGGCGATCAGCATGGTCCCCCCTTCCATAAGCTCCTGGCTGGCAGCCGATGCCTTGAAGACCCACTTCACCAGAACTGCCGTGATCACGCTCAGCACCAACGCAGAGATGCAGCCGTTGTAGATGACCTTGACCTTGTCGGTCTGCCCGCTCTTCACCAGGTAGGCGATGATCGCCGTTATGATGAGGATCGCCTCGATCCCCTCGCGCAGGATGATCAGGAGGGAGTAGATGAACAGTGCCGCCGGCGAGTCCGCACCCTTGCCGAGCATCTCGGCGCCCTTTTGGAAGTCGGCCTGCAAAGCGGTAAAGGTCGCCTGGATCTCTTCAACGGGGACGCCGGCCTTCATCTGGCTGATGATCTTGTTGAAGTGTCCTTCGAGCTTGGCCTTGAAGGCCGCATCGCGCGCGCCGATCTTCCCTTCCATGCCGCTTGCCTCGAACACGTCGAAGTAGGTGTCCTGGACCAGCTCGATCGCGTCCTGCGCCTCGCCTTTCCCGTACAGCGCGATGGCCTTTTCCATCTCGGCGAACAGCTCCGCGTTCACCTCGGTCCAATCCTTCTGGGGACCTTCCGCCTTGGCGGCCACGTTGTCCGGGGCAGCTGCGCCATCCACCAGCGGCAGGCCGGGGAGGTCCGCCTGCAACCCCTTGACCAGTGCCGTTATCTGAGGCTCGATCTCCTCAGGTGTCGCGCCGGTTCGAATCATGCTGGCGATCTCGGCAAAGGCTGCGTTGTTCACATAATCCTTGCCCTGCGTGACGTTGCGCCTGACGGATGTCTCCATAAGCGAGTTTTTGTAGTCGTCGAACTGGGTCTTGACGACCAGTTCGGCCGCCCCCTTGGCGTCCCCCTTCCGGTAGTCGTCGAGCGCCTTGCCGAGTGACGCCTGGATGTTGTCGAAGGCCTGCTGCCAGACGGGCTCGATAGTGGTATCCCCCGCTTCGGCCATGGCGTCCGCCTGCTGACCGGCCTCGGAGACCTCTGCCACCAGTTCGGCCCCCCCTTCAAGTTCGGGGATGACCGCGCGCAGCTCGACCATGAAATCGGTTATCCGCTTCTCGATGGCGGCGGCAGGCTCCTTTGCCACGATCATCTTGCGGATTTCGATGAACTCCTCTTCGAGCTCCGCGTTCTTCCTGGCGGAGACGTTGATCCGGATCGGCCCTTCCAGGTTCTCGAAGACGTGGAAATAGGCGGACTGAGCCTTATTCTTCGCCGCCTTGATATCCCCCTTGTTGTAAAGGGTCAGTGCATCCTGGAAGATGGTCCCGATTTCATCCACCATCCCCTTGTAATTGAGCCCTTCCTTGGCGTTTGCCATCGGGATCGACCCCGCCGCTGTCATCGCCAAAATAAAGAAAAAAATGCACAAGGCCTTCATCAACGCGTTAACCATATCTTCCCTCGCTTGAAACTAACCATGATCAGGAAAGGAGGGGCGCGAGGCGGCTTGCGCCCCTCCTTTCGGCTTTTTGACTAGAAGCTGACCTGGGTGCGCAGTGCCAGCGCGAGCACGTTCTCTGCGCCGCTGTTGCCCGACGGGTTGACCAGATACTGCACTACCGGCGCGACTTCGATCTGCTCGCTCACCTTGTACTTGTAGTAGACCTCAGCGAGCCTCTCCTGGGAGTCCGCCACAGCGCCGACCGCCTTGATCTGGCCATAGGCCAAGCCTAGCACGTCCTCGTCGCGGCCCTGGAAGAGACCGGCGTACTGCCCGCCGGCGCTCCAGGCCTGGTTTACCTCGTATACGTCCTCGTCGCTGCGGCCGTAGCGTGCGAACAGGGTCAGCTTGTCGGTGATCTGCTGGTCGAGGCTTACACCAAAACCAAAGCCTTTTTTGGTTTCCGGGTTCGATCCGTCCAGGCTCGCGTAGATCCGGTAGTTGCCCTCGAGTTCGCCCGCTTTGCACTGGTAGGCCAGTTCCGCAATCCCGAAGCCGTGATCGAAGATGTCGGCGCTATCTGCGCTGTCATCGCTGCCCGCATCACCGGAACCGTAGCCCAGGCCGAAGGTGAGCGGCTCGGCAAGTTTCGCCTCGAGCCTGACACCAGGCCCGTTCGCCGGAAAGGGGAGCACTGCCGAATGGACAAAGGCGCCGGCCAGGAACTGGCCGTTTTCGTCGTTGGCGACTGCGTTGGAATCGAAGTAGTTCGACATGTCGATTTTCCCGGCGGTCAGAACCAGGCGGTCGTTGAGCGCCGAATGCTCGACCCATGCCTCGCGGAAACGGACCGTATCACCGGTGGAGCCTGCCACGCCGTTCAGCCCGGAAAAGCTGCCGACCTTCTCAGCTGTGTCGATCCCGTCCCCACCGGTCGACTCCACGTCGATCACCGCAATGGTGTTCTCGCCAACCTTGAAATTGAAGACGAGGTCGGCACGCCCAACCACATCGGCATAATCCTTGGGCTCGTTGCCGATCGTTCCCTGGAGCACGCCCACCATCCCGCCGCTCAGTGAGATGTTCTTGGTGAGTGCGGTGAAATTGGTGCCCAGATCCTGGTAACGCGCCTGAAAGGTCCTCGTTCCCACCAGCAGCATCTCGGCGCGCAGTTCCTCCTTCAGATCGCTGACCAGTACCAGGTCCTCCTTGGCAACTGCATCGTTTCCTTCCTTTACCAACTTGTCCGCCATCTTCTCGGTCAACAGGTGCACGGCTACCGCGATGTCAACGCGGCTGCAAAGGGTCTTCCCCTCCTCGAAATCCTTTGAGAAGAGTCCCTCCACCTGGTACTTGTTGCCCAGCCGCATGATCTCCTGGCAGGCCTTGTGCTTGAACTCGACCTTTTCGGGAACCGCCAGCTCCGGGTGCAGGGCAAGGGCAAACTGCGGAACCATCAGTGAGAGTGCAAAGGCCAGGTACACCACCATCTTCTTACGCATCATCTTCATTCCTCCTGGGTTGATATAGGTGAAGCAGGTTGTGCGGACATCTTCAGCTTATGTACTATCTTCAAACCTTCACACACAAAAGAAGTTGAATATTGTTTTCATGATGAAACCAAAAAACAGCCCAGCGCCCGCAAGAAACGCCGAATAGACGTATTTGCGCTTAACAGCCGCGGTCACCACCTCAATTAAAGCGGCGGACCAGCGTGATTGCCTCGGGGGATGCTGTCAGGGAGACCGGGATGTTGCAGGCAGAGTCCGCACACCCCTTTCAACTCAAGCTTCAGGGTATCGACGCGGAAGCCTTGACTCTTTCCAACCTCGTTCTTCAGTTCAAATTCTGTCAGACCCAGCACAAACAGCACATAGTTGGTTTTGAAAATTGAATTCGTTTATAGTCAAGTCGGCGCCTACTGTCAAGGACATTTTCCAAAAAGACAAACAAAAAAAGGCTCTCCACACCTCTACAAAGTCGTGCAGAAACTTCTCCTGGGAATCCTTCAGCGCAGAGATGGCGCGAGCGCGGGCTCGCCGTTTAGAAGCTGCGGATTCTCTATCCCCCTGAGCGCATTCCGCAGGTTCGACAGCTTGTACGGCTTTTGGACAAACCCCGCCAACCCCTTGCCGGCGAACTTTTGCGTGACCTCGTGCTCGCTGAATCCGCTGGACATGATGACCTTGACCTGCGGGTTCCTCAGCCGCAGTTCCCTGAAGCACTGCTCGCCATCCATGTGCGGCATGGTCAGGTCAAGCACGACAACGGAAATGTCATCCCCGCTCGCATATACCTGCAAAGCCCTCTCCCCGTCCGGCGCAGTCACCACCTCAAAGCCGAGTTCCCGCAACATTTCCGAACCGATGTCGAGAATGGTCTCCTCGTCGTCCACCAGCAGGGCGACTCCGGCACCTTTCCACTGCTCGTCATGCAAGGCTTCGTCGCGCAGTTCTGCCGGCCGTTCGCCGGCGGGGAGCAGGATCTTGAAACTGCTCCCTTTGCCCTCCTCGCTGTAGACCTTTATGGCCCCCTTGTGTCCGCGGATGATGCCGAGTACCGCCGCCATCCCGAGCCCCCTGCCGGTGAACTTGGTGGTGAAGAACGGGTCGAATATCCTTGCCAGCGTCTCCTTGTTCATGCCGCAGCCGGTATCGGATATCTCGAAATAGACGTATCTCCCGCCGGGAATCCGGTCCGCAAGCCATACCTCCCTCAGGTACGACTCGCTGCACTCCACGCAGCCGGTCGAGATGGAGATCACCCCGTCCTTGTCGCCCATCGCTTCAGATGCGTTGATGACCAGATTCATGATTATCTGCCGGA
>Ga0209317_1003089_pt1 | contig 10993 bp, 6 predicted proteins | sample RifGroB2_FD_183994 | JGI IMG/M metagenome (GOLD analysis project Ga0209317, IMG submission 183994) | Soil microbial communities from Rifle, Colorado, USA - Groundwater B2 (SPAdes) (version 2) | ecosystem: Environmental > Terrestrial > Soil > Unclassified | place: Rifle, Colorado | collected...
AGGATCGCTGGGCGACGAAGAGATGCGCTCTCAACTACTATTACTATCCCAAAGCGAGAGCAATCGGCGTGGAAGGAAGCTTGGGGCGGCAGCTCCTGAGCCGCGCCAACCGCATGCTTCCCGATAGACTGCTGCAGTTGGAAGGAAAATATCTCTATCGTCATCTGGGGTGATTCCCTGCTCATCCCAGCCTGGCAAAAGTGGGGACATTGATAACGGGCGCTTCCAAAGGGATACGCCCGTTATCAATCCAACACCCGAAATTGTAGTTCGCCCCCCATTTTCCCGGGGAGGAACGGGTTCACTTCAGCTGACCGTTTTCGTACATCTCCTCCTTTATCACTGCGCCGTTTCCGTCGAAGGTCTTCCTCAATCCATGGCGATATCCGTTTTCATACCGCGTTTCGGCGGTCAGGACTCCGTTATCGTCGTACTCTTTTTCTAAGCCGTGTGGTTTGTCGTCGACAAAATTCGTTTCTTTTATCACCTTGCCTTCGGCGTTGTACTCGGTCGCAATGCCTTCGAATTTGCCGTTGACCCGGTTTGACTTGGACTTTACTTTTCCATCTTCGTAGTACTCGACAGCAACCCCTTGCTCCAGTCCGTCAACGAAGTTTTTTTCAGAGAGTAGGGTTCCGTTTTCGTAGTACTCTCTCTCGACTCCGTTCAGCTTGCCTTCGACGTAGGGACCTTCTGTGATCAGAGCGCCGGTTTCCGTGAATATCCGGGTCTTGCCATGCTCCTTGCCTTGCTTGAAATGCCTCCAGACATGGACCGCCCCGCCGTAGTAAAACTCCTTGTAGTCCCCCTCTCGCTTGTTGCCCTTGTAACGTTCCTGCGTCGTCAAGGCTCCGCTTTCATCGAATTCCCTTACCACGCCGTCCGGGATCTTCCCATCCTGCTGCATGATCTCTGAGTTCGGGTTGAGAAGCTGTGACGCAATCTGCTTGTTGCCCTGGAAGATCAGGTAGCGCGCCGAACCATCTTCATCGCCAGGGATCCGCTTTTTCACCATAAACTTTTGCGAAGATACCTTGCCACTCTTCCCGCTCTTCCCGCTCTTCGCAGACTTCGCTTCCCCTGCCTGGCCGGGAACACTGCCCATAACGGCCGTCAGGATGATAGCCAAGCACAAGCCGATGATTTTTCTCATGGTCTACCTCATTGTATAGGTTGGTGGGCTCATTGCGCAGACCTACTTCTCTCCTGTAAAAGCCGGATCCGCCCCTGCCCCTGCCCTGGGTTTCCACCGCAGCGAATAGTATCCCTCCCGGTCCCGCGCCCACGGATCGAAAGCGTTGACGACGTTTTCCAGTTCCCCTGCCAGTTCGGGGATGGCTCGCAGCAGCACCCGCTTCAGGGGGGAGACCTCCTCCACGTGGCCGTTGGGCTTCCCTTTTTCCATCACCTTGCCGTCCGGGCCGTTGTCGTTCACCCATTGCACGCCCAGGTTGGTGTAGAACTCGGGCCGGAAGCTCGAGGTGAAGAAGCGGTCGCTGAAGAGCCGCCGGGAGGCGTTGAGGATGAAGACCTGGAACTGGGTCTCGGAGATGGCGAAGCCGTGGGGCCTGGTGAATTCCGAGAGCCAGCCGACGACGGTATCGACGTCCTCGACGTTGTCCACCATGCTGCCGTCGGGATGGCCCAGGCAGTCGTTGATCGGGGAGCCGTCGTCGTTCATCTGGGCGGTGGTGATCACCTTGGAAGCGTCGCATTTGTGCCGGCCGTAAACCTCGCGCAGAAGCCCTATGAGCCGCTGCTGTTCGGCCCGCTCGGGCGAGTCCTTGGGGAGGCGCTGGTCGATGAAGTCGTCGAAGCTCCTGAGGCTCTTCAGCCCGTACTGCCGGCGAAACTCGTTGAAGCGGGGCACCCCGCGCTCGCGGTCGCGGATCAGGTCAAGGGCGGGGATGTCCATCTTGTTGGTCGCCGTCTGAAGACGCGGCAGGGTCAGGTTCTGGAGGAACTGCGGGTGGTTCTGGAGAGTCAAAAGCCCCAGCCGCTGGCGTCCCATGGAGAGCCCCCAGTTCGCCAGACCCCGCTCCTCCATCGCCGGGGTCGCCTTGCCCCGGAAGGTCTCAACCACCGGAATCTTGTTGCGGATCACGTTGGGGTCGCCGTTCCACTCCCGGTACTCGATGAGATCGGGGACCAGGGCATGGAGCCGGTAAACGGTGACGAATTCCTCCGGGAAAGTGAAGGGCGACCCGAAGTGGTTGGTGCCGCCGTTCACGTGATCGGGGTTTTTCAGGCTCCAGATGTCTGTCTTCTTCGGGTCGTACAGGGCGAAGACGGCGTCGTCCCTGTAAACCCGGTTTCCCAGGCCGAAGATCCCGGGGCCGGAGGCGAAGACGGAATACCACTGGTTCGTCTTCTTGGCGTTCTCGGACTTGCCGAAGTTGTTGACCACGATCTTCTCCAGGGCCGCCGACACCAGATTCTTGTCGCGGAACAGCCCGTGCCAGTTCGAATTCATCCCCAGGTAGAGCGGCTCGTCGTAGAGGAGTTGCGGCGTCCACTCGATGGTGTGGATTTTGGCGATCTCCGCCGCGACAACCAGGCGCGCCGCTTCGAAGAGTTCGTCGGCGCCGACGTCCCGGTAGCGGATAACCTGGTCGGGGCGAGAGGGGTCGCGCAGACCGGAGTCGGCGTCCGGCGTCGCGGCGGCCTTTGCGCGGAAGGCATTCACGAAGAGGTTGTGCTCGCGGGCGAAGAGGTTGTGGTAAAAGCTCGCGCCGATGGACCAGTTGTCTGGGAACGCGGTCGCCTCCTGGCCGGCCCATTGCCGGTTCTGGGGATCGGAAGAGAGCAATACCGGCAGATAGCCCAGCTTCTCCCCGTCCCCCGGGCGACGGCCGACCGGCGTGAGGAGCAGCTTGGCGGGGTCGGCGGGGTCGCGCTTCACCCGTTTCACCGAGGTCTGGTCGTAGCCGTAGAGCTGCGAGGCGTCCCACCAGGCGGTCACGGTATTGTTGACGGTCTTGTAGGCCCGCGTGGGCTGCTCCTTGCCCAGGAAGGTGAAGGTGGCGGGGTCCTTGTCTTCGGCGATGAAGGTCCGATCGATCCGGTCACCGGGGCGGCAGCCGAGCCTGGCGATCTCCTCCGGCGTCAGGGGCTTCTCCGGGGTGCCGACGCACCCCACCGGCATCATTTCGGGACGGTTGTGCCCTTCCTCCAGGTGGTAGAACCAGTCGTGCGTCATGAACTGGATCCAGAAGGCGGCCAGCACGTTGAAGAACGGCGCCTTCTTATAATCGCACTCCGCATCGGCCCCGAATCCTGCGACACCCGCCCCTTCCGCGCATTTGTCGGGTTTCGACTGCTGACGGGTGAAGAGGATGCGGCTGATCACTTGCGGGTCGGGCTTCAGCAGTCCGAGGCGGTCGCCGTGGCGGTTGCGGGCCAGCTCGTTCTTGCCCAATTCGGGGAAGGTGGTCTCGAACTGGACGTTGCGGGCAAAGGGCATCCCCGTCGAACCCATCAGGGGGTTTTTGATGTCGTTGCAGGTCCCGTCCAGGGTGCGGGCGCGGATCAGTTCTCCTCGGCAGAGTTGCGTGCCGTCGCCGCCGACCGCCTCATAATTGGGGTTCTCCTTCGGCAACCGCATGGCGCTCCAGACCTTGAGGGCGGGTCCGGCCACCGCGCCGCGCCCTTCCACGTATTCCCTGTAGGTCCCGCTGTTGTCGAACAGGTTGAACTTGATCAGCTCCATGCGCTGGTACTCGAGATCGAGCAGAGCGCCGTCGATCCCCCGGCCGTTGGGATAGATGTGCCTGCCGACGGACTTGGTGCCCGGGTACATGCTGCCGGCGTCGCCCGTGGCCCAGTAGTTCGCCCAATCCACGTAAGGGGTGGGGCGGAAGGCCACCGCCTTCTCGCCGCCGCGGCAGAGCGCGGTCGTCTCCTGGACCTTCCCCTGGAACCGCTCGGTGCGCTCCTTGGCGACCGGCCGGAATCCGCTGTTCACCACCTCGGCGCACGATTTCAGTTCCGCCCGCGAGCTGACGCAACCCGCCAGGAAGAGAACCGCTCCCGCCGCAACGTACAAAATCTCTCGTTTCATCGCATATCTCCTTAAGAAGGTTCGACGTTCAAGGTTCTACGTTCTACGTTCTACGTTCTACGTTCTACGTTCTACGTCTGGATTCGAGGTTTAGTTTCTAACGTTGAACTTCGAACGTTGAACGTTGAACGTTGAACGTTGAACGGGTTTCAATCTGCCGTCACAGCGTTTTGAGGTATTCGAGCAGCGCCTCTTTCTCCCCGGAAGGCAGGTCCGTGCCGAATTCGTGCCCCTGGTTGCCTCCGCTCTTGGTGCCGACGTCGAGCTTTGTCCCGACGCGCTCGGCCTCCGGTCCCTGCGAGACGAAGCCGACGTTGGACGGGTCGTACAGGTCATAGCCGCGCCAGAACACCTTGGGGCGCTCCGCTGCGGGTTTGAGCAGGTCGCGCAAGGTCGGCACCGAGCCGTTGTGCAGGTAGGGGGCGCGCAGCCAGAGCCCGTCGAGGAAGACCGCGTTGTATCCTTCCAGCTTCGCTTCGACGAGCCCCTTGCGCTCGATCCCCATGCCGCGCACCGCCTTGTTGGCGGCTATGGCGGCCTCCTTGCTCCAGGAATCCAGTCGCCCGCGGTCCGTGTTCACTGCTGAGAGCGGCAGCCGGGTGCCGGTCTTCGCGCCGGCGTGGCAGACGGCGCAGACGCGGTCGAACACCCCCTTCCCCGCCTGGGCCTTCTGCACATCGACGGCAAACGGAAACTTGGGCGGCTGTTTGGCGCTCAGGTACTGGATCAGCCAGTCGACCTGACCCAGGAATTCCCGTTTATTGTGAGGGGGGGCGCCGAGCACTCCGAGGGCGGAGTCGACCACCACCGAATAGGCGTCGTGGCTGTCGCCGGCCCAGTTGAGCGTGTGCCCCTTGGCCGGGTCGTACTTCTTCAGGTTCCAGATGGACGGCATGTCCGTCGGGCCGAAGGTGTCGTCCATCGGGAAATTGATCATGAAGTATTTGGTGAGGTTCATGGCATCGTCGCGGCCCCGGCCCCAGTCCGGGAAATCCGGCCGGTAGATCCAGGCGAACTGTTTCTCGCGTTCCAAAAGCCGCTTCTTGGTGATCGGGATCAGCACGAAACGGTAGATGCCGCGGTCGACGAGGGAGAGATCGGTGACCCGGGCGATTTCGCTCATAAGGTTGTCGGCGTTGAAGCGGGGGTCGCGGGCGCAGTCGATGAGGAATCGGAAGAACCCCTCGACGTTTAGGTGTGAGGGACCCGCAGTCACGAAAGTGGGATTCTCGTTGGGCTTGGTGCGGTAGGTCACCGTGTGGCAGACGGCGCAGTTGTTGGCGACGCGCGCGAAGCCGATCACCTTCTTGGTGAAGCCGACCGGCAGTTCCTGTCCCTGTTCCCACACCGCGCCGAACGACGCAAGCCCCCCGGGGCCGGGGAGCTTGTCCGCGAAGACCCGCGGCATGACGTAGAAGATCCAGTAGGGGATGCCGGCGTCGTTTTCGGCGCCGATGGAGCCGTACTTGAAGCGCATCTCGGGCGTCGAGTTCACCCAGTCCGGCTGCGCCTCCTCGCGAAAGAACTTGTACCAGCCGAAGAGCGCGCCGAGGGCGACGAGCACGACGATACATGCGAGAATTACGACCCAGCGGGGCATCTTCTGCTTTTTGGCGGTTTCCATGGGTGGACCTCCGCTTTATGATCCCCCCCTTTGCAAAGGGGGTCAGGGTGGTACTAGAACGTCTTCAGGTATTCGACCAGAGCCTCCTTTTCCGGGGCGCTGAGCGCGGTGCCGAACCGTCCGCCTTCGTGGCCGGCGTTGCCGTTGCCGGGCACGTCGACGGCGAATCTGAAGTACTTCCTGGCACCCTCCGCGGCGACGTCGGTCCTGAAACCGACCTTCACCGGATCGTACACGTCGTAGCCGCGCCAGAACACCTTGGGCCGCTGCGGGGACGGCTCAAGCAGGTCCCGCAGGGTGGGGACGGATCCGTTGTGCAGGTAGGGGGCGCGCAGCCAGATCCCGTCCAGCGGCATGTTGGCGTAACCGAAGGTCTTGCGGAAATGGGTGAAGCGCCACGGGTACCCGGCGTAGAGCGTCGACTGGTTCACGGCAAGCTCGTAGGAGTAGGAGTCGAGCCGATGCCGGTCGGTTCCGATCTCCTCGATCGGCGTCACCTTGCCGACGTAGGCGCCGCTGAAATCCCGACCTCCGGCGCCGTGGCAGGCGGCACAGTACTTCCTGTACGGCCCGGCCCCTTGCGAGGCCTTCGCCTGGTCGACGGGGTAGGGATATTTCGGCGCGTCCTTGGTCAAAAGCCACTTCTCCAGCCGTCCGACGGCGGCGACGTCGATGGTCGGCGGCGTGGTGCCGGTACCGAAGGCGGCGCTCTTGTTGCGCTCTTCGACCTTCGTGTTGTTGCCGTCCCAGTGCAGTTGCATGCTCTGGCGCGGCCCCTGGTACCAGATCGACGGGAGATCCGCCGGCGCGTTCTGCTCATGCTCGCCCATCTTGTCCATGGGAAAGGAGAACAGCATCTTGGCCGCGTTGAAGGTGTCGACGCGGCCGGGGCCCCAGTCATACTGGTCGACCGCCCAGGCGAGTCGCCCGGAGAGGGTCAGCAACTGGTCGCGCGCGATCAGGATGGCTGCCGGATAGACGATATAGCGGTCCATCAGATCCAGGTCCCGGCCGCTCTCCAGCATCAGGCGCCGCACCTCGGGGAGGATGAACTTCTTGCTGAACTTGGGATCCCTCGCGCAGGCAAAGAGGAATCTCTGAAAGGCCTTGATGTCGAAGGTGTTGGCGGGCATCCCGAGGTAGAGGCAAGGCTTCGACTGGGGCGTGTCGCGCACCGTGCTCGTGTGGCAGACCGCGCAGTTGAGGAAGGTGCGGTCCATGCCCAAGTGGTGCCGCTTCGACATTCCCACCGGCAGATCCTTCCCTTCCTCGTAGATGAAGCCGAGCGATGCGTAGCCCGGCCCCGGCAGGTGCTGGGGGAAGACCCTGGGCAGCACCTGGAAAATCCAGTACGGGATGCCCGCCTCGCGCTCCCCGCCGGTGGAGCCGTACTTGAAGTGCTCCTCGATGTCCCCGTAGACGACCGGCGTATCCCCGCCGAAGCGAAGCAGCAGGTAGACCCCGAGCGCTACGAGCAGGATGGTCGGCGCGATCAGCAGGGCGATCAGTACCCGCTTCCACCCCTTGCGCCGGCTTACCGTGCCGCCCTGCCCGCCGAATGTTCCAGCTGCGGCGCCGCTTACGGCCGCGTTGCCGCCCGCGGCGGCGTCGCTGTGCGTTTTCACGGCCGGCCGAGCCGAATCGGGGGCGACTCCCGGTCTGCGGGCTTCTCTTGACTCAAGGGCGAAATCGAGGATGCGCCGCTTGCCCCACCAGACCTTTCCGAGATACACCCCCGGTTCGATCTCCCGGATCTCATCCCTGATCTTTTTCGCGAAGAACGAGGTGCGGGAATAGTCGATGACGATGGTTTCTTTTCCGTCCATCCAGCTCGCGTCCTTGTAGACCTTGGCGACGATGAAGGTCAGGCTGAACGGAGTGATCTTGTTGACCAGAACCCCGGTGTCGGGAGGGCAAAAGATGTCGAATATCTTTCCCCGCCAGAAGAAGAGCCGCGCCATCCCGGCATAGAGCTTGGCCAGCTTCGCGCCCCCGACGATGGCCGTCCCGAGGGTGTCTCCCGTGGGGACGCTTCCCGCTGTAGCCCCTTTGTACAGTTCGTCGAGCCGCTCCCGCGGCATTTCCAGCCATCCGGCGATCGTCGGATTCATGATTCACCTCCCTTCCCTGGTTCTACGGTACCGCTGAATCCTAGGTAGACTTAGGAACTTCCTTCGGGCGGAGTTGAAGCCGCCCTGCGCTTGAGCCGCACCCGGTAGTGGTTGTACAGATACGGCAGCGGCCTCGACGGATCCAGGGGAGGTCCCTCAAGACCGTAGATCTGCTCCGTGAACAGGGAGGCGATGACCGCTTTGGCAAGGAACAGCGCCAGTTCCTTGCCCGCGCACCCCTGAGGTCCGTTGCTGAGATGGTTGAAACGGTAGTCGACGGCGGCGCGCAGCCAGAGATCCGGAGTGAAAGTATCGGCGAAGGTGAGGGCCTCTTTGTCCCGGTGATTGAAGCTGTTGACGATGATCACCTGCGTTCCGGGAGGTAGGGCGGCGCCCGACAGCACGTCTTCCTTCACCGTCTCCCTGACCAGCATCGGGGTCGTGGGCCAAAGTCGCATCGCCTCCTGGATGCACCCTTCCAGATAACGCAACTGATCGATCCCCTCCGCAGACGAAAGGTTCGCCCGGCGCAACTCATCCCTGACGCGCGCTTCTGCGGCAGGATGGGCGCAGATGAGCGCCAAGGCGCGGAACGTGTTGATCGCCAGCGTCTCGCTCATGGCGAACATCCAGTGGGTGATCTGGTTGTCGATGCCGGTGCGTGTCGTGGAGGGGACGCTGTTGCAGAGGGCGGCAAGGCTCGACCCGCGAGCCTGCCGGCGGCAACGGCTCAAAGCGGCGTAGAAATCGTCGAAGTATTCAGACTTTCTCAAAGCAAAGCCCCTGTTGCTTTCACGCATCATCTTCCGCAGTTTAGCGATCATGGCGCCGTCGTCGACGCCTGAGCCGAAGATGACCTGAAGGGTGACCCTGTCGAAGAGGCCGGCAAAGTCGTCCCAAACCAGGGAATCCCCCGACTGTCTCAGCAACGTCGCGGTTGTCTCGCGGACCACCTCAAGGAAGTTCTCGGCGTAGCGGTGCAAGCCGCGGCCGGTTTCGAGCACGGACTCGTTGAATAGCCTCCTCTCCCGCCACTCCTCGCCCCTCGATATGGTGACCGAATCGGGTTGAAAGTGGGACATGCCTGTGCGTTTCAGCTTGGCATCCGCATAAGTTTCGGGCGACCGGTCCAAGACGTGTTTGATGCCGTCGGGGTCCAGGACCACAAGCGATTTGGTGGTCAGCATGTAGAGGTAAAAGTTGTTGTTCCGGTACTTTTTACGCAGGCGGGTCAGGAACTTAACCGAGGCGGGGTCGGGGTGGACCGCGGTCCAGAAGGTGAACCAGAACCTGTTCGGCGTGAACATGCCCCGCAGGTAAGTGGGGATCACGTGAACGAGGTTATAGATCAGGCTGTCCGTCAGCGATACCGTAGGAATTTTGGCAGGTGCGCCCATGGTTATTCTCCCTCCGATGCCATGTGAACGCTTCATGATGAAGTACCTCGAACTCTGTGCCGAAAGACGCCGGTCCCGTTGCGGATAATGAACGGATGCGACGTCCGTCGCCGGTTCTTATGGAACGGATTACTTTCAGAGGCGGGTAACTCATGCCGTGATGCAAAGGGTCGATGGAATAGGTTGTCATTCCATGAAGATCGGGTGTATTGACGGCAGTTTCCCGACCGCAATAGGATAACAGTCACATGAACAAACACAAATTAAAGATGCGAGTTTATATCATCGAAGCCCGGCGAGCATCAGCGTCTTCGGAGGTCACTGCTACCCACTTGAAACGTCGAGGAGCCTGTTTTCTGCAAGTTTATTGTCCCGGATCTTGCGATAAAAGTCCCTCGGGTCACTCGCGCCAAAGGAACCGATTGCTGATAATACCTCCATACCAACGCAAGGAGGCAAGCCAGATGAAGTTCATGCAACTGCGCAACGCAACGGCCAAGATCGAGTACGCCGGGAAAAGATTTCTGATCGACCCGGTGCTGGCGGAAAAGTGGGCATATCCCGCTTTCGAGGGAACGATCAACGCCCATCTCTGCAACCCGCTGGTTGACCTGCCGGTTCCCATCGAGGCGATGCTTGATGTCGACGCGGTCATAGTCACCCATACCCATCTCGACCACTGGGACGAAGCGGCAAAAAAACTCATCCCAAAAGAGATTCGTATCTTCGCGCAGAACGAGAAAGATGCGGCAGAGATCAGGGAGGCGGGCTTTCGCGACGTCACTATTCTCACGGAGCAAACGAACTTTGCCGGTATAACTCTCACCAAGACGCACGGACAGCATGGCAGCGATGAGGCCATGGCAAAACTCGGCGATCGGTTGGGAGCGGTGTGCGGGGTGATCTTTCTACATCCCGAGGAGAAAACGCTTTATCTGGCCGGTGACACCGTCTGGAACCGGCATGTGTCGGACAACCTGCAAAAGCATGCTCCCGACGTCATCGTCCTGAACAGCGGGGATGCCCAGATCATCGGTCTTGGTTCCATCATCATGGGAAAAAAGGACGTCTACGAAGTGTGCCAGGCAGCGCCGAGCGCAACCATCATAGCCAGTCACATGGAGGCCATGAACCATGCGGTGCTGTCGCGAAAAGAATTGCGTGACTTCCTAAAGGAAAATGGCATGATACAGCGGGTGTTAGTGCCTGAGGACGGTGAGTCCTGTGTGTTGTGACGGCCCGTATCAGGCAAGGTAATACGCGAAGCAGTGCGAGAGGTCCCACATGTCGGTCCCATCTGTTGCAGTCGTTGCCTTTAACCAATTCAGCCCATTCCACTTGTCCGTGCCGTGCATCATATTCGGTGATATCCTGCCGGGTCAAAAGCTCTTCGACCTCAGGATCTGCGCGGGAGAGCCAGGCGAACTGCGCTCCCGCCAGGGATTGAGCATCGAGACATCCTTCGGGCTCGAAGCGCTGGCGCAGGCCGATATCGTCATCATTCCTTACTGGCGTGATCCCGCTGAAAGGCCGAACCAGGAACTGCTCGATGCCCTGGTGGCTGCACACAGGCGAGGCGCCTTGGTGGCGGGGCTCTGCCTGGGCACCTACGTGCTCGCCTATGCAGGTTTGCTGGATCATCACAAGGCGGGAACGCACTGGGAGTTCGAGCAGGACTTCATCGGTCGCTTCCCGGACGTGCGACTGGACACCAATGCCCTGTACCTCGATGACGACAGGCTCGTTACCTCGGCAGGAACCGCGGCAGGCCTCGACTGCTGCCTATATCTGGTGCACAAGC